>Ga0209467_1000989_pt1 | contig 28645 bp, 23 predicted proteins | sample Higcelwee11metaG_FD_187175 | JGI IMG/M metagenome (GOLD analysis project Ga0209467, IMG submission 187175) | Freshwater pond sediment microbial communities from the University of Edinburgh, under environmental carbon perturbations - High... | ecosystem: Environmental > Aquatic > Freshwater >... | reverse complement strand
GTAGAAATTTTTATTCGGTATGATTGTAATAAAATATAAAGTTTGCCAAATTAAGTAAAACATAAAAGAAAATTTAGCAGGAGATTACAAAATTATGTAGAAATATTTATCATTGCATACTATAATATACATGTAATACAATTGTAAAATTATAGTTGCATTACAGTCCAAAACAAAATATTAAGGGGGAAAATTGATGTTTAAGAAGGGTTTAGTACTTGTATTAGCACTGGTTATGGTTCTGACAATGTTCACAGGCTGCACAAAGACAGCACCGGCAACAACTGAGCCGACACCAACAGCTACAGAAGCTCCAACTGAGGCTCCAAAGCCGACAGTATCCTTCGGTATGATCACTGACGTTGGTGGTCTCGGAGATAAGGCCTTCAACGATTCAGCATGGGAAGGACTCCAGAAGGCTGGAAAAGAATTCGGGGTTGAACCAGTTATACTGCAGTCAACAAAACAGGAAGATTACGAAGCAAACATAGGGAATATGGCTCAGTCAGTTGACCTTTCAATAGCTATAGGCTTCTTGATGGAACAGGCTATGAAAACAAGTGCAGAGCAGTATCCTGATGAAAAGTTTGGTATAATTGATTCGGTGGTTTCTTCTCCAAACGTTATGTCAGTTACATTCAAAGAGCATGAAGGCTCATTCCTTGTAGGTGTTATTGCAGGTCTTACAACAAAGTCAAACGTAGTTGGTTATGTTGGTGGCATGGATACTCCTCTAATACAGAAATTCGAAGTTGGTTATAGAGCAGGTGTAGCTTCTGTTAATCCAGATGCGAAAATCCTCATAAACTACACAGGTGCTTTTGATAATCCTGACAAGGGCAAGGAAATAGCTCTTTCACAGTACAAACAGAAAGCTGACGTTATATATCACGCTTCCGGTGCTTGCGGCATAGGAGTTATACAGGCAGCTGACGAAAAGGATTTCTGGGCAATCGGTGTTGATCAGGATCAGTCAGCAGTATCAAAGAACAACAAGGTTCTTTGCAGCATGATAAAGAGAGTTGATGTTGGCACATACACTATAGTTAAATCATATGTTGATAATACTTTTGCAGGAGGCAAATTAATTGAGCTCGGAGCTAAAGAAGGCGGCGTTGGCTACAGCGATAATGGCAACAATGTAACTGCTGAACTCAAAGCAGCAGCTGATAAGTATAAAGCAGCTATAGTTGACGGTACAATAGTTGTTCCTGCAACTAAAGATGAACTGGCTGCTTTTAAACCGGTAAATATGAAATAAGTAAGCTCATAGAATAACTTGGTGAAGCAAAAGCTAGATGCGTTGTTGCATCTAGCTTTTGCTTCATAAAATCTTTTTATACTTTATTTGCTATAAACACAAATTATATGTATAATAGAAATATGTCATATATTGCATTTTTTAATACTTTCTGAGAGGTGGGATATAAATTGCCAGCAGTAATAGAGATGAAGGGAATTGGTAAATCCTTTCCCGGAATACGGGCAAATGACAATATAAATTTTACTGTAGAGCATGGGGAAATACATGTATTGTTGGGCGAGAATGGCGCTGGTAAATCAACACTTATGAATATATTGTACGGGCTTTATCAGCCGGATGAGGGAGAGATTTATGTCAAGGGTAAGCCTGTAAAAATTAGCAATCCGAATATCGCAATCTCACATGGCATTGGTATGGTTCATCAACATTTCATGTTAGTTCAGCCGTTTACAGTTACAGAAAACATTATACTGGGTAATGAACCAAGAAAGGGGACCGCTCTGGATCTTGACAAGGCAAAAAAGGACGTAGAAGAAATTTCAAAAAAATATGAGCTGAAGGTAGATTCGCGGGCTATTGTCCGGGATATTTCTGTTGGGATGCAGCAGAGGGTCGAAATATTGAAAACTCTTTATAGAGGTGCAGAAATACTAATATTGGACGAGCCGACTGCAGTTTTAACACCGCAAGAAATAGAAGAATTGGGTATTATTTTAAAGAGCTTGGTAAAACAGGGCAAATCAATAATACTAATAACCCATAAGCTTAAGGAAGTTATGTCAATGAGTGACAGGGTTACAATAGTAAGAAGAGGTAAAGTCATAGATACCTTGAAGACAAAGGATACAAATATTGATGAACTTGCAGAAAAGATGGTCGGCAGAAAAGTAAGTCTTACTGTAGAGAAGAAGGAAGCTAATGTAGGTAATCCTATCCTTGAGATTAAAAATCTCAAGGTATTAGATAACAGAAAGCTTGAGGCTGTTAAAGGTGTGGACTTGCAGGTGCATTGCGGTGAAATACTTGGAATTGCAGGGGTAGATGGAAATGGGCAGAACGAACTTGTACAGGCAATAACAGGTTTATCTAAAGCAAAATCAGGAGAAATTTTAGTTAATGGCAAGGATATAACCAATATGACGTCCAAAGAAGTAATTGATAGCGGAGTAGGGCATATTCCGGAGGACAGACACAAGCGAGGGCTTATATTAAGTTATTCCCTAGCGGAAAATGCAATATTGGGAAGCCATAATTCAAAGCGGTTCAGAAAAGGCATGGGTCTGAGCTATAAGAAGATAAGAGAATATTGCAGAAAGCTTATAAAAGAATATGATATCAGAACACCTAGTGAAAAGGTTCTTGCCAAATCCCTTTCCGGTGGGAACCAGCAAAAACTGATTGTTGCCAGAGAAATTGACAGGGATCCTAGCCTTTGTATAGCTTCACAGCCTACAAGGGGGTTGGATGTCGGAGCTATTGAGTTTGTGCACAAGAAGCTAATACAGCTTAGAGATGAAGGAAAGGGGGTACTGCTTGTTTCTCTTGAACTTGATGAGGTAATGGATCTTTCGGATAGAATAGCAGTAATGTATGATGGAAAAATAGTAGGTATACTTGATGCAAAGGACGCTACTGAAAAAAGGCTTGGGATAATGATGGCCGGCGGAAATGTAAAAAATGCAGAATAAGGAGGATGTGAAATGGAATCAAGAAAGAATGAATTAAAAGATAGTATAATAAATACCCTGAAAGAAATTGCATATCCCCTTATTGCGATACTAATCTCGTTTATAGCTGGGGGCATATTGGTATATTCCTTTGGAAAGAGTCCTGTAGTAGCATATACTGCACTAATAAAGGGAAGTTTTGGAGACTGGAATAAATTTGGGGAAACGCTGGTTACTGTTACACCTCTCATATTAACAGGTTTATCCATTGCATTCGGGTTTAAGTGTAACCTCTTTAACATAGGCGCTGAAGGACAGTTTATTATGGGTGCTGTTGCCGCAGCGTGGGCAGGATGGGCTTTCACAGGTTTACCTGCAATATTGCATGTCACTTTGACATTGCTTGTAGGTGCTGCAGTAGGTGGGCTTTGGGCTTCAATCATCGGCTGGCTCAAAGCAAAGATAGGCTCACATGAAGTTATTAATGGTATAATGTTGAACTACATAGCACTGCATATGAGCAATTATATTGTAATGACCTTACTTAATGAACCACAAAAAGCATATTCTGTTGCAATTGCTGATACCGCAAAGCTTTGGAGATTTTCTCAGGCATTTTCACAGTTTAAACATTCACGAATGAACACTGGTATAATTATAGCACTTGTGGTTGCTTTAGCAGTATACTACTTATTGAACAAGACTGTAAGAGGTTATGAGATCAGAGCGGTTGGATTCAATCCTGATGCAGCAGAGTATGGTGGAATAAACGTTAAAAAGAATATAATTCTTGCCATGTTGATTTCCGGACTTTTTGCCGGACTTGCCGGAGCTATAATGACTACAGGAGTACAGTATAGAGTAAACAGCCTGTTTGGCTTTACCGGTTATGGCTTGGACGGTATTTCTGTTGCTTTGGTGGGTAATAACCATCCGATAGGAGTAATACTATCTGCATTTTTATTTGGAATACTGCAAAAGGGTGGACCACAAATGCAGATTCAAGGCATTCCTAAAGAGGTGGTTGGTATAATTCAAGGAATAATAATCCTATTCGTAGCTTCAAACCTAGTAAGAGTAATAGTTGAAAATATAAAACAGAAAAAGGAATTGAAGAAAACTGCTTTGAAAGAGGGGGTTGAATAAAATGGAAGGTGTAGGCATTTTAACGGTACTGAGTATAGTAATAACAGCCAGCATAAGATCTGCTACTCCTCTGATATTTTCTTCCTTGGGCGGTTGTTTTTCTGAAAGATCGGGTGTATTCAACATTGCTCTTGACGGTATTATGACAATTGGTGCTTTTAGCGCAGTTTTCTTCTCATTTAAGACAGGCTCGCCCTGGATGGGTTTGTTTGGTGCCATGTTGATGGGTGGTTTGTTTGGATTGCTGCTGGCATTTTTGAGCATATACTTCAGAGCAAACCAGGTTATTGTTGGTACTGCAATAAATATTCTAGCAGTCAGCCTTACAACCTTCCTGCTGGTTGAAATATGGGGAAGGCCGGGACAGACTGACAATGTAGAATACTTTAAAGCATGGGGACCGTTCAATCTATTCACATATCTGGCATTTTCCATGGTTATTGTAGTTTATTATGTAATGTACAAAACTCCTTTCGGCTTAAGGATCCGATCTGTTGGCGAGCATCCAAGAGCTGCTGATACATTAGGTGTTAATGTTTATGTAATAAGATATATATGTGTAACAATAAGCGGTATACTTGCAGGTATAGGTGGAGCTTCACTTTCTATCGGTTCCTTGAGTCTTTTCAGGGAAGGTATGATTGCAGGAAAAGGCTTTATAGCATTGGCTGCCTTGATATTTGGAAAATGGAATCCCATAGGAGCGATGCTGGCATGTCTTTTCTTTGGCTTTGCAGATGCACTGCAGACAATTGCAAAAGATATTCCGATTCCAAAGGAGTTTCTGTTTGCACTGCCATATATTATGACAATGCTGGCAGTGTCAGGGTTTGTTGGTAGATCGGTAGGTCCTGCTGCAGGTGGAATACCTTATGAAAAAGGTGAAAAATAACAAGTATAATAATTGGATCAAAAAAATGCGCTTTGGCGCATTTTTTTTGATCCAATTATTTACAATGCAAATAATTATGACTTGTCTTGCAAATATGCTATAATATAAATATATTTATTATAAAACAATAAATGAGTATTATTTTTTATGTTGCAAAAGTTTCATCAATTGGGGGGCGAGAAAATGAGAATGGGATATGATTTGGTAATAGAACAGCAGCAGAAGCTTATTATGACACCAGAGCTTAAGCTGGCTTTAAAAATATTGCAGATGCCGATAGCAGAGCTTGGAGAACTGATACAGAGTGAGCTTGATGCTAATCCCGTGCTTGACCTGGAAGATGAAAACAGGGACGAAAAACCGGAAATACAGCATAAGAAAGATAAGAAGACAGAGGAAAAAGAGATTGATTGGAAGGAATACCTGCAGTATCAAGGAAAGAGTTACTCCATGGAAGGGTTTGACAACGAAGAATCCTCTGAATTCTCTTTTGAAAATATGGCAACCTATTCATACACCTTAAAGGATCACCTGATTTCTCAGCTTATGCTTTCTCCTATAAGCGAAAAACTTAGAGAAATAGGTGAATATATTATAGAGAGCCTTGATGAAAACGGATATCTCACTACTACCGAAGAAGATATGACTGACATTCTTAATGTGGATTTGGATACTGTAAGAGCTGCCATAAGCATCATTCAAAGTTTTGAACCTTTTGGTGTAGGCGCGATTGACTTAAAGGAATGCCTGCTTATACAGCTTAGAAATAGAGACATTCTTAATGAAACATTAGAAATAATTGTGAATAATCATTTAGATGATATTGCCTGCAACAGGCAGAACAGCATTTCAAAGAAACTTTCAATAAGCATTGAAGAAGCGCAAAAATACAGTGATATTATAAAAAATCTTGAACCAAAACCCGGAAGAGCTTTTGAAGGAAGTACATCTACAAAGTATGTAACTCCGGATGTATATATTGAAAAATTTGGGAAAGAGTATGTAGTCATAGTAAATGACTATTATAGTTCCAAGCTGATGATTAACCAGTACTACAGGAATATTTTGAGCACTGAGGATAAATCCTCTAAAGCCTCTGCTTTTATAAGCAGTAAGCTATCCTCAGCAATGTGGCTGATTAAAAGCCTTGAACACAGGAAGAACACATTATATAATATTATGAAGGCGATACTTGAGTACCAGATGGATTTCTTCGAAAAAGGACCAATGTTTATCAGAACGATGACCTTAAAGAGAATTGCAGAAATGGTTAGTGTGCATGAATCAACCGTAAGCAGAGCAATAAGCGGTAAATATGTGCAGACACCCCGGGGATTATTTGAGATCAAATATTTCTTCAAGAGCGGTGTAGATAACCAGGATGGTGATGCAATTTCCTCAGAAAGCATCAAAAAAATGATAAAAAGCTATGTAAGCAGTGAGGATACGAGTAAACCTATGAGTGATCAGCATATAGCAGATTTCCTTGTCAAGGGAGGGTATATGATTTCAAGAAGGACAGTGGCAAAATACAGGGACGAACTGGGAATCCTTTCATCATCTAAAAGGAAAAGGTACTGAACCAGATACTTATACAAGTCAATACATGGCTGCTCTTTTGTTACAGCTTCGCTATCAGCCTCAATGCATCGTGAGATGCATTTTTTTATTTTTTGATCTTTATTTTAAAGATAACTTTGAAGGATTAACTATGGATAAATAAACTAATATCGTATAATATGACATAATAAAACAATATTTGACAAGATACGACATGCGATTTATAATGGAGCAAAGAAGTAAGTGATTACTCAACAAGGAGGGAAAATATGGGAATGTCATTGCTGCATAGGAGAGAAGCTATAGTATTAACCTCGATTGATGTAATTAATGAGTTCGGCATACAAGGTCTGTCAACAAGAGAAGTAGCAAAGCGGCAAGGCATCTCCGAGGGAACGATATTCAAGCATTTCCAGACAAAAAATGAGCTTATTTTAGCAGTATTGGATTATTATTCACAGTATGACACCGACATTGTAGAGTCTATCAAGCTAAAAAACTTAAAAGCTACAGAGGCTATCAACTATTTTATTAATGCATATGCAGAATACTACCAGAACTACCCCCAGATAACGGCATTAACACAGGCTTATGATGTATTATCCTGTGACCCGAAGCTGACAGATAAAGTTAAGGAAATTTACTTGTATCGGTTAAAATCTATGCAGGTGCTAATAATAGAATCTCAAAAATCCGGAGATATATCCAAAAATATTGACAGTAAAAAACTCTCACATATAATATGGGGAAGTTTTAATGATATATGTCTTAGTTGGAGACTATGCGGCTACTGCTTCTCATTGAAGGAATATATAATGTCTACAATTAAAATGATTTTGGATGATTTTATTGATAATCAGCAAGAAACTACATAGAACTTAAAGAAGAATATGTCATTAAAGCCATCAATAAGGTATTAGTGCCTCGTAACGTAATTTACTTCAAGTGCATGCGAGGCACTAAACAAATGAAGTACATTTTTAACACCTGAAGACTAGAAATAAGTAGTGATAAAAAGTACTAGCTCTTTAACTGCAGTATACCATAGAAAGGGGGAATTACTTTGGCGGGTCAATTTACCAACGAACCAATGCTTGATATTTTCATATTTGAGACAGTTAAGCAAATTGAACAGCTTGAGGAGCTTATTATAAGCAGTGAAAAATCAAACAGCTATACCCAGAATGCAATTAATGAAATTTTCCGTATCATGCACACAATAAAAGGCTCCGCTGCGATGATGCTTTTTGACAACATTGCTGCACTTTCACATTCTATCGAAGATCTGTTTTATTTTCTTAGGGAAGAAAAGCCGCATGGCATAGATTATTCTACTCTTTCAGATCTGGTTCTGGAGGGCGTTGACTTTATAAAGGTTGAGGTAGAAAAAATCAAGAACGGGCATAAAGCAGATGGCGATGCAGCACTACAGTCAAAGAAAATCAGTGAATTTCTTGCAGTATTGAAGAAGCATAATACTTCAGGCAAAGCTTTACCAAACGATAAACATACAGAGGATATAAAGAGACAGTATTACATAAGCCAAGATAAAAGAACGACTATTTCGGGCAGCAATGCTTTTAAGGTTCTTCTTCATTTTGAAGATGGGTGTGAGATGGAGAACATTAGGGCGTACTCGGTGGTTCATAACCTAAAAGATATTACAAAGGAGCTGCACTATATACCGGAAGATATATTGAATAACAATGAAAGTGCAGAAGTAATAAGAATGGAAGGCTTTACTGTATATATAAAAACCGATCTTTCTTATGAAGAGATGAATGAATTTCTGATGCAGACAATATTCCTAAAGGAGCTGATACTTACCAAACTGGATATTACTGAAGCAGAAAAGAGCTTTCCAAATAAAAAAAATATAGTACTTGACGATAGTGAAATTGAAGAACTGAAGCTGCAAAAGAAAGAAGCGTCACCTTCTACAGCACCCCAGCAAAGTTTAATCAGCGTTAATGTGAATAAGCTGGACAAGCTCATGGATCTGGTAGGGGAAATGGTAATTGCAGAGGCGATGGTTATACAAAACCCAGATCTTATGGGGCTGGAGCTTTATAATTTCAAGAAGGCGGCAAGACAGCTCGGAAAGATAACAAGCGAAATGCAGGATACGGTAATGTCGGTACGAATGGTTCCAATCTCTGCTACCTTCCATAAGATGCATAGAATTGTCCGGGATATGTGTAAGAAGTTGAATAAGGAAGTGCAGTTGAAGCTTGTAGGAGAAGAGACCGAAGTGGATAAGAATATAATTGAGCATATTTCCGATCCACTTATGCACTTAATAAGAAACTCTATTGATCATGGGATAGAAGCTTCTGAGGAAAGAATTAATAAAGGCAAATCCCAATCAGGAACGATAACATTATCAGCTCAAAATGCAGGCAGCGATGTAATAATTACAGTAAAAGACGATGGTAAGGGGTTAAATAGGGAAAAGATCCTGGAAAAAGCGAAAGAGCATGGCCTGCTGAATAAGCCTGAGAACGAATTACCAGACAAGGAAGTATTTTCAATGATCTTTCTACCGGGTTTTTCAACCAAAGATGAAATTAGTGAATTTTCCGGGCGGGGAGTAGGAATGGATGTCGTTGTAAAGAACATAGAAGCCGTTGGCGGGTCTGTATATGTGGACAGTACGGCTAATGCAGGTACGGCAGTAACTCTTAAAATTCCGCTGACTCTGGCAATTATTGATGGAATGAATATAAGGGTAGGAAAAGCCATGTATACCATTCCTACAATTTCCATAAGAGAATCTTTTAGAGCTGCTGAGAAGAATATAATTATTGATCCGGACAGAAATGAAATGATAATGGTCAGGGGCCGGTGCTATCCGGTAATACGGCTCTATGAGCATTTCAAGGTAAAGACAAATGTTACAAATATTCCTGAAGGCATAATTGTAATGGTAGACAACGGTGATGACAGGATCTGCATATTTGCAGACAAACTGGTCGGACAGCAGCAGGTGGTAGTAAAGACATTGCCTGCTTATATAAGGAAAATAAGAAAAATAAGGAGTTTGTCAGGATGTACTCTGCTTGGTGACGGCAGCATAAGTTTAATACTAGACATTGCCGGACTTACCTAGACTTAAATATAAACATTAAATCAATATAAGTAATAAGGAAAGGAGATGTAAACATGGCCGAATTAGAAATTCAGGAGCTCTGGGAAGAGGAAGACACGCAGAAAGACAAATTTCTTACTTTCTCACTGGGAAAAGAATATTATGGAATCGAAATTAAATATGTAACTGAAATCGTTGGTATGCAGCCGATTACAGAGGTACCAGAACTTCCCGTATACGTCAGAGGAATTATCAATCTTAGGGGAAAAATCATTCCTGTTATGGACGTAAGGCTAAGATTCAAAAAGCCTCTGAGAGAGTATAATGATAGAACCTGCATAATTGTTGTGGATATAAAGGATATCTCTATTGGCCTTATTATCGACAGCGTGTCTGAAGTGCTCTCAATTCCGGAGGGGGACAGAGTTCCGCCACCCGAAATTAATAAAGGCTTCAGCAACAGGTACATAATGAGCATCGGCAAGGTAGGAAACGATGTTAAGCTAATATTAGACTGCGACAAGCTCTTAAACGACAAAGATACTGACAGTCTTTCTATTTTTAATAAAGAGGGGGAATAAAGTATGAAATGGTTCTATAATTTTAAAATAGGTACAAAAATACTGGTAGGTTTCTTTATTGTGGCAATTCTTTCAGGAACTGTAGGATATATTGGCATTACTAATATGGGCAAAATAAACAATTCATCTCAAAATTTGTATAACAAAAATCTTATTCCTATAATAGACTTAAATAGTGTAGAAAAAAATCTTTATGCAATTCGCGCTGATCTCTTGTTGCTTCAGTATGATAGAGATCCCGTAAAAAAAGAACAGTTGATTTCGGACGTTAACAAATTAATAGGGGAAAGCGCAGTTCTTCTTGATAAATACTCTAAAGTCGATAAGGCAGATGATGAATTAGCTATATACAAACAGTTCAGTGACAGTGCAGCAGTGTATCAACAGACACGTTCCGAATATTTGAAAATGATACAGGAAAACAGGTATGAAGAAGTAGCAGTATATATCGATACTGTAACAAAAGCAAGGCAAGCAGCTGAATCAGACATTGCACAACTGGTGAAAGTTTTAGTGAGTAATGCCCAAAAATCAAATAATGAAAATAATATATTATTCAAGAATGTGTCTATGATCATGATTCTAGTAATAATTATGAGTGCTGTATTTTCAATGGTGATAGGAATAGTTATTGCCAGAATGATCAGCAAGCCTGTAAAAGAGCTTGCTGATGCAGCAGACAAGCTGGCTGTAGGAGATATAGATATAAGCGTTAATACAACCAGAAAGGATGAAATAGGAAAACTCATAGAATCCTTTGCAAAAATGGTAACAAATATCCATGAGCAGGCTATTGCGGTTGAAAAGATGGCGGATGGTGACTTTACCATAAACGTCAATGTGAAATCAGAAAAAGATCTCATGGGTAAAAAGCTTATTGAAATGATTGAAAAGCTTAATGAACTAATTGGCAGCGTCAGTGCAGCATCAGATCAGGTAGCCTCCGGCTCCAGTCAGATTTCGGATTCAAGTATAGCTCTTTCGGAGGGCGCAACAGAGCAAGCAAGCGCAATAGAAGAGCTGACATCTTCAATGGAGGAGGTAACCTCTCAGATTCAGATGAATGCGAAGAATGCAAATCAGGCTAACGAGCTCGCTGCGGCTGCAAAAGAAAATGCAGTCCTTGGCAACAAACAGATGCAGGATATGCTTAAAGCTATGGTAGAGATCAATGATTCTTCATCAAACATTTCAAAGATAATAAAGGTCATCGATGATATAGCATTCCAGACTAATATACTTGCTTTAAATGCGGCAGTTGAAGCGGCAAGGGCAGGACAGCACGGCAAGGGCTTTGCAGTAGTTGCAGAAGAGGTGAGAAACCTTGCTGCACGTTCGGCTAATGCTGCAAAAGAAACGACAGACATGATTGAAGGCTCAATAAAGAAGAGTGAAGCCGGTACAAAGATTGCCAATGATACAGCAAAGGCTTTGAATAATATAGTTGACGATATTACAAAGGTAACTAATCTTGTCAATGACATATCTGTCTCATCTAATGAGCAGGCTTCTGCAGCGGCTCAAATCAACCAGGGAATTATGCAGGTGTCACAGGTAGTGCAGACTAACTCTGCTACTGCAGAGGAGAGTGCAGCAGCCAGTGAAGAACTTTCAAGCCAGGCCGCGCTTCTCAAAGGAATGACAGCAAATGTTAAATTGAAAAAGGCAAGCTCGAACATTAGGAAACTTGACGGGTTAGATCCTAAGGTATTGGAGATGCTGGAGGACATGATGGAAAGGAACAAGGCAGCTTCAGAAAATAATGAAGAAAGAAAACCTGAAGCTGATAATAAAACTTCAAGAGTCAAGATAGTGTTAAATGATAGTGAGTTTGGCAAGTACTAGTGATAAAACTTGCAATATTTATATTAAATGAAATGCCAAAAGCAGCACTTGCTACAGTAAGAATATAGATTAGAAGGTGATTAGTAATGCATTCTGATACAATGAATAGCGGGCTTTCAGAAGCTATCCTGACATGTATGGGAGATGGCGTTATATTAGCGGATTTGGAAGGTAGGATACAGTATATGAATCCTACTGCAGAGCAGATTACAGAATGCAGGTTTGAGGAAGTCTGTGGAAAAAAATTCGATATGGTATTAACTTTACATAATAATCAAACTGGGGAAAAGGTAGTAAGTCCTCTAGAAAAGACGATTATTACGAATAAAGTTACGGGAATGAAGAAGGATACCGTATTAATAAAAAAGGATGGGGAGAAGAAGTATATTTCGGCAACTTGTTCTCCAGTCAAAAATTCAGATGGAGAGGCTACCGGTGTAGTAGTTGTATTCAGAGATGTCACCAAACTTCGGATGATGGAATTATCTCTTGAAAACGAAGGCAACAATTTGAAAGCTATATTAAATGGCACTCCTGCAGGTGTGATTGCCTTGGATGAGACTGGTTTAATAAGCCATATGAATACTGCGATTATTGCTTATGTTGGAAAAACACTGGAAGAAGTCCGCGGTAAGAATATAGGTTATGGCATTAGCTGCAAAGAAAACGCGGAGAATGAAAAAGACTGTGGACATGTAGTTATGTGCAGGAATTGCAAACTGAAAATAGCTATTGATCTGGCTTTAAAAGAAGGCAAAACTTCAGACAATATTGAACTAAGCAGGAAATTAATTAGAAACGGCTCGGTTAATACTCATTGGTTCAGAGTTAGTGTAGTTCCGATAACAATAGACGGTAAGCGCAATGTTATTATTACGATCATGAATATTACAGACAGAAAAAACAAGGAGGTTGCTATAACAAAATCAAGGGACTTTTGCATCAACTTATTAAATCAGCTTCCTGTACTGGTTTGGAGTACTGACTTGAATATGAAATTTGATTATATCGGACAGAACTGGATAGATTATACCGGTAAGGGACTTGATGCCATGATTGTAGAAGGATGGACCGATTGCTTTCATCCGGATGATAAGGATAAGTATATCAGGTTAATTAACGAAAACCTTGAAAAAAGAGAGCCTTTTGAGCATGAATTACGCCTTAGGCGGCATGATGGACAGCTTAGAGATTTCTTGAATGCAGGTGCTCCATTCTATGATATGGATGGAAAGTTTACCGGCTTTGTAGGCACAATGTATGACGTAACTGATAAGAAACTGTTTGAAGAAGGTCTGAAAAGGTATAAAATGTTATCCCAAAATGCCCGGGATATTATATTTTTCACTGATTTGGACGGCAGGATTATAGAGGCAAATAAAGCTGCGGTTAATGCATACGGGTATTCCTATGAGGAATTGTGCTCAATGAATATATGTAATATCAGTAAATACGGGAATTCCTTACATAATAAAATGGAGAAGTTAATGGGGAAAGGAATTACTTTTGAAACTTATGACTTCCGCAAAGATGGCAGTACATTTCCTGTGGAAGTGAGTTCCCAAGGAGATATAATTGGAGGAAAACAAGTATTTTTAAGTATCGTAAGGGACATTACAGAGAGGAAAAAGGCAGAACTGCAAATAAGAGAAAGTCAGGCAAAATATTATTCCTTATTTATGAACCTTTTAGAAGCTTTTGCTTATTGCAGAATAGTTTATGATGATAATGGCAATTTGGAGGACTTTATAGTAACGGAAATAAATACCGCTTTTATGGAAATGTTCAGCGTGCGCAAGGAAGAGGTTATAGAAAAAAAATGCACAGAGTTGTTACCGACAGTTGGCAGTTACCTTCTTAAAAAGTTGAAGGAAAGTCAAAAAGAGGACAGAAGGATAGGCGATGTAAGAATTGAAGAATGCTATGTTAAAAGTTTAAACCAGTGGTATTGTTTCATGATATTCGAACCAGAAAAGGGATACCTGGCAACTACCATCATTAATATTTCAGAAAAAATAAATGCAAATGTAGAACTTGAAAAAGCAAAGGAGGCAGCCGAAGCAGCAAACAGGGCTAAGAGTGAGTTCCTTGCTAATATGAGTCATGAAATCCGCACTCCTATAAATGGTATGATAGGGATGATTGAACTTACACTTCTGGCAAAGCTTGATTCGGAACAGAGGGATAATCTTATTACTGCTAAAACCTGTGCAGATTCTTTACTGAATATAATTAATGATATTCTTGACTTTTCAAAGATGGAAGCGGGCAAGATGACTATAGAAAACATTAACTTTAATGTAGGGGGCTTAATATCAGACTTAATGAAAATTCATTCGGTTAATGCTTCAGATAAAGGCATTGAGCTTAGCTACGAATTCTCCTCATCTATTCCGGAATATCTTCATGGAGATCCTATGAGGCTGAGACAGATACTAAATAACCTTATTGGCAATGCAATCAAGTTTACTGAAAAAGGTGAAGTATCTGTAAAAGTAAGAAAAATTGCAGAATGTGATAATGGAGTAGAACTAAAGTTTTCAGTGTCAGATACAGGTATTGGTATTGTAAACGAAGATATAAATAAACTGTTTATGACATTTAGTCAGTTAGATGTTTCTTTTACTAAGAAACATAATGGAACCGGTCTTGGACTGAAAATTTCAAAGCAGCTTGTAGAAATGATGGGAGGGAAAATATGGGTTAATAGTGAGAAAGGAAGGGGAAGTACTTTTTGCTTTACATTGAAATTTAGGAAAGGGATAATAATAAATGAAAAACCTAAGCAGGTGCAACAGGTCAATAAGACATTGAATACTCTTAACATTCTCGTAGTTGATGATGATATGCTAAGCCGCAAAGTAATAGAAAGAATGCTTACGGAGAAAGGCCATTTGGTTGATGTTGCACAAAATGGACGGGAAGCGGTGGAGAAAGCGGAAAAGAGTATATATAATGTAATACTGATGGATATACAAATGCCTGAAATGGATGGGATAGAAGCATCCAGGAGAATTCATGAGCTGGAAGGAACAGTAAGGTATACGCCTATTATAGCTCTTACAGCTTATGCACTAAAGGGCGATAGAGAAAAGTTCTTATCGATGGGTATTGATGAGTATATTTCAAAACCTGTGAATATGGACGAGTTGTTTTATGCTATCGATAGTATTCCTGCTTATAAACGGAGGCAGCAAACCCCTGAGTCTATTACAAACATATTAGTGAATGAGTCAGGGGAAGTTGTATTTGTAGAGAAGAGTAAAACTGAGCTGAAGGAAGAAAGTCTACCTATATTGGAGAAAATTGGGGAGGGGATTAAAGAGCTTTTATTAATTGCTAGAAGCAGTGATTTGCTGGCTGTTGAAAAGGCGGCAAATAGAGTAAAAATTCTGTCTGGCGATATAAATGCAGACGAAATTAAGAGTGCTGCCTTTAAAGTGGAGCTTGCAGCCAGACGTGGAAACCTGGAGGATGCGATCCGGCAGGCTATGAAATTGATGGATGAGTATGTAATATTCAAAAAGATACATATATGATTTTATGGAGGTATGGAAATGAGGATATTGATAGCAGAAGATGATATGGCCAGCAGGAAGTTTCTGCTTAAATTCCTTTCGCGGTATGGGGAATGCGATGTAGTGGTTGACGGGATTGAGGCACTGGATGCCTTCCTAATCTCCGTCAATGACAGTAGACCTTATGACCTTATTTGTTTAGATATAATGATGCCGAAGGTTGATGGTGTCAAGGTATTAAAGGCTATTAGGAGCCTGGAGACCCAGAAAGGGATTCTGCCTGAAAAAAGAAGCAAAATTATAATGACTACAGCTTTAGCAGAATCCCTTTACGTGCAGAATTCTTTTGATATAGGCTGCGATGCTTATGCGGCGAAACCAATTGATGTGCTAAAATTTGTTGATGTAATGAGAAAGCTAGGCCTATTGAATAGTGAAGTTTTATAATAATATTTATTAGGTTAAATTTACCTCATTATAAGAAAGAATAAGAACTTGAGTATAAACTGCTGAAACCATCCCCAAATGGATGGTTTTTTTGTGCGCAATATTACGAAATGCATTTTAAAAAGCTTCATTAGTCCCTTAACGCTTCAACAAGAACCTTTTATAAATAATAATAAAAATGCAAATAATATATTTGTATATTGAAATTGGTATAAATATGTATTATAATTAGTCAATGGGACGATAATATTACATGTGGGATAAATTATGGCCATAGGGGAGTAAGATGAGCGAACTTATTAATTTACAGAAAAGATTGGTTCCAGAAGTAGTGGACATTACAGAAAAAAGATACAGTATATTAAGAGCAATAGAGTTCAATCAGCCTGTAGGAAGACGTGCACTTGCTGTAATACTGGGGCAGAGTGAGAGGTGGGTAAGAAGCGAGCTTGACATTTTAAAGAATCAGAATCTCATTGATATACAGGCACTGGGTATGATGGTAACAGACGAGGGCAAGGATATTATTTATAAGCTCAGGGATTACATATCAGAGCTTAAAGGGCTGAAAGACCTTGAAATCACTGTCAAAGCAATGCTTGATATAAAGGAGTTCATTGTAGTACCGGGGGATGCCGGAAATGATCGCCTGGTATTTGTTGAATTGGCAAAAGTAGCTTTTGAGTATCTGAAAGGAATAATTAAAGATAACGATGTGATTACAGTAAGCGGCGGATATTCAACCTTATATGTGGCTGAGAATTCATATAAGGTTGATGCACAGAATGTAACAGTAGTACCTGCCAGAGGAGGGATAAAAGCAGATTTGGAGCGTCAGGCAAACATTGTTGCAGCTAAATTGGCTAAGAATATAGGAGGTAATTACTATCTTCTGCATCTTCCTGACAACATCAGTGAGGATATGCTTACAAGAATGTCTGATGATCCGGACATAGCCAAGGTATTAAACTACATAAAAGACACAGATATATTGATATATGGATTTAGTTCTTTTGAATCCATATGCAGAAAGAGGAATTTCACTGAAGAAGAGGTAGAAAAGCTTAAAGCTCTGAATGTAAGGGCTGAAGCTGTCGGTTGTTTTTTTGACAGTAGTGGAAAAATAGTCTACAAATCAGGCAGCGTTGGTATAAAACCAGATTATCTAGACAACATAAAGACTGTTATGGCAGTAGGCGGAGGAGCTTTGAAAGCTGAGCCGATAATTTTAGTAAACAAGGGCAGAAAAAACAGAGTCGTTGTTACAGACGAAGCTGCTGCCCGAGAAATATATAGGATTTTAAAAGGAGGAAATTAAAATGGCATTAAGAGTAGGTATCAATGGTTTTGGAAGAATAGGAAGGCCAGTATTTAAAATTGCTCAGGAGAAATTTGGAGAAGATGCAGAGATAGTACTTATCAATGATTTAACAGACCCTAAAACATTAGCGCATCTTTTAAAATATGACAGCACATACGGAAGGTATGATGGGGATGTACAAGCTAAAGAGCATTCAATAGTTGTTAATGGAAAAGAAATAGATATATGTGCTGAGACAAAGCCGGAGAATATCAAGTGGGGCGAATACGGAGTAGACGTTGTTCTTGAATCCACAGGCAGATTTACCAGTAAGGAAACTGCAATGGCTCATGTGGCAGGAGGGGCGAAGAAGGTTGTAATTTCTGCCCCTGCAAAGAATGAAGACATTACAATAGTAATGGGCGTAAATGAAGACAAGTATGATCCGGAAAAGCATGTAATAATATCAAATGCTTCCTGCACAACAAACTGTTTGGCTCCCGTAGCTAAGGTGCTTAACGAAAACTTTGGAATAGTCAGGGGTTTGATGAATACAATTCATTCATTTACAAATGACCAGAGAATACTTGACCAACCACACTCAGATCTAAGAAGGTCCAGGGCTGCTTCATTGTCAATAATTCCTACAACTACTGGGGCTGCAAAAGCAGTTGCATTAGTGCTTCCGGAGCTTAAAGGCAAGCTGACAGGACTTTCAATGAGAGTTCCTACTCCTACAGTATCAGTAGTTGACCTGGTTTGTGACATGGAAAAGAACGTAACTGCTGATGAAGTCAATGCAGCACTTAAGAGGGCAGCAGAAAATGAACTTAAGGGAATACTTGAGTATTGCGATGAACCTCTTGTTTCTATAGACTTCAAAGGAAACCCGCATTCTTCAATACTAGACGCATTATCAACAATGGTAATTGGGGACAAAATGGTAAAAATCATATCATGGTATGACAATGAATGGGGCTATTCAAACAGGATAGTTGACCTAATAAAGTACATGTCAAATAAGTAAGACATAAACAATACATGTTATAAATCGCATTTATATGATATAATCCTCTAAGTGCGATTTATGTAATTTAAGGTTTTATATGGAATGGGAGGGATTCTTGTGCTGAACAAGAAGTCTATAGAGGATATAGATGTTAAAGGCAAAAAAGTGCTTGTAAGAGTTGATTTCAATGTTCCTATAAATGAAAACGGCAGCATCACGGATGACAGAAGAATAAGAGAAGCGCTGCCTACAATAAAGTACTTGAAGGCACACAATGCCAAGGTCATATTGATGTCCCACCTTGGAAGACCAAAGGGAAAGTTCAATTTGGATTATTCACTAAAGCCGGTGGCTGAGAAGTTATCCCAGAGGCTCCAAGCAGATGTCAAGCTTGCTAAGGATGTTATTGGGGATGAGGTGCAGGCAGAAGTTCTCGGACTTAAGGAAGGCGATGTAATGCTTTTAGAAAATGTAAGGTTTTATGAAGAGGAAGAAAAAAATGACAGGGAATTTTCTAAGAAGCTTGCGGCGCTTGGAGATATATATGTAAATGATGCTTTTGGTACGGCGCACAGAGCTCATGCCAGTACAACAGGAGTTGCAGAGTTTCTTCCTTCTGCTATAGGGTTCCTGATAAAGAAGGAACTAGACATAATGGGAAAGGCTCTAACAAGACCCGAAAGGCCGTTTATAGCAATTTTGGGCGGCGCCAAGGTTTCAGACAAGATTGGCGTTATAGAGAACCTTTTGGATAAGGTTGATGCACTTCTTATTGGTGGCGGTATGGCCTATACCTTCTATAAGGCAAAAGGGTATGAAGTAGGCAAGTCAATACTTGAAGCCGATAAGGTGGAGCTAGCGAAAGGAATACTTGAAAAAGCTGAATCTAAACATGTGAAGCTGCTGCTTCCTACTGATGTGGTAGTTGCTACAGAATTCGAAAATGATGCTCCCAGGAAAACTGTGCCGGTAAATATGATACCGGAAAACCAGATGGGTATGGATATTGGTGAAAGCACAAGAGAGGTATTTTCTGATATAGTAAAAAATGCAAAGACAGTTGTATGGAATGGCCCTGTAGGTGTTTTTGAAATGCCTAACTTCGCCAAGGGTACCTTTGAACTTGCTAAAGCAATGTCTGAATGCAAGGGTACAACGATTGTCGGGGGTGGTGACTCTGCTGCAGCCATAGAACAACTGGGCTTTGCAGACAAGATAACCCATATATCCACAGGCGGCGGGGCTTCCCTTGAATTCCTAGAGGGCAAAGTGCTTCCTGGGATAGCGGCGATAAACGACAAGTAATTTTGGAGGTATAAATCATGCGAAGACCGGTAATAGCTGGAAACTGGAAAATGAACAAAACGTTAAGCGAAGCAGTTAAGCTTGTGGAAGACCTCAAGCCTCTTGTTAATGGAGCTGCTGCTGAAGTAGTTGTGTGTCCGACCTTTGTCTGCCTGAGCGATGCGGTGAAAGCTTCAAGCGGAAGTAACATGTGTGTTGGCGCACAGAATATGTACTACAAGGACAACGGGGCATATACAGGAGAGATTTCTCCAGCGTTCTTGAAGGACATTATGGTTGAATATGTAATATTGGGACACTCTGAGCGCAGACAGTATTTTAATGAAGATGATTCAGAAATAAATAAAAAGGTGATTGCAGCACTGGAGTATGGATTAAAACCGATTCTCTGCGTGGGAGAAACTCTGGAGCAAAGAGAAAAAGGCATTACTTTTGATGTAATAGCTGCTCAGGTGCAAGGATCCCTTGCAGATTTGGGAAACAGGAGCCTGGATGATCTTATAATAGCTTATGAGCCGGTATGGGCTATAGGAACCGGTAGAACGGCAACCAGCCAGGATGCCAATGAGGTTATAGGTTTTATAAGGAAAAAACTTTCAGAAATGTTTGGATATGAAATGGCTGATAAGACAAGAATACTTTATGGGGGCAGTGTTAAGTCGTCGAACATAAAGGAGCTTATGGGAATGTCTGAAATAGACGGGGCTCTTGTAGGCGGAGCAAGCTTGGACGCTGCTGAGTTTTCAAAAATTGTAAAATTTAACACATAATAAACATTGAGGAGGATATTAGTTTATGACAATAATAACCGACATATTTGCAAGAGAGATATTGGATTCAAGAGGAAATCCAACTGTAGAGGTTGAAGTAGACCTTGAAGGCGGAGCTTTAGGCAGAGCAGCAGTACCATCAGGAGCATCCACAGGAGCTTTTGAAGCTGTAGAACTCAGAGATGGAGATAAGTCAAGGTATCTAGGTAAAGGAGTGCTCACAGCAGTAAACAATGTGAATGAGATAATCGCTCCGGAGATAATTGGAATGAATGCTCTCGACCAAGTCGCAATAGACCAGGCGCTTATCGAGTTGGACGGAACTCCTAACAAGGAGAAGCTTGGTGCAAATGCTATATTGGGTGTGTCGCTTGCTGTAGCTCATGCAGCCGCAGAAGCACTGGGACTTCCATTGTATCAGTATGTTGGCGGAGTAAATGCAAAGACTCTTCCTGTTCCTATGATGAACATACTGAATGGAGGAAAACATGCTGATAATAATGTGGACATTCAGGAGTTTATGATTATGCCTGTTGGGGCAGAAAGCTTCAAGGAAGCACTAAGAATGTGTGCTGAAGTTTTCCACAACCTGAAATCGGTGCTCAAAGGAAAAGGTTATAACACCGCAGTTGGCGATGAAGGTGGATTTGCTCCAAACCTAACCTCAAATGAAGAAGCGCTGCAGGTTATTATAGAAGCAATAAAAAAGGCAGGCTACGAGCCCGGCAAGGATATATACATAGCAATGGATACGGCTGCAACTGAGCTTTATAAGGAAGACGGCAAGTATCACCTTGAAGGTGAAGGAGTTGTAAAGACCTCTGAAGAAATGGTAGATTATTATGAGAGCCTCATTAATAAATATCCGGTAATTTCATTGGAAGACGGGCTTTCTGAAGATGACTGGGAAGGCTGGAAGCTTCTCACTGAAAGATTAGGCAAGAGGATACAGTTGGTGGGTGATGACCTCTTTGTTACTAATACAGAAAGACTGGAAAAAGGTATAAAAATGGGAGTAGCCAACTCAATACTTATAAAAGTAAACCAGATTGGTACATTAACAGAAACGTTGGATGCTATCCAAATGGCAAACAGAGCAGGATACACTGCTGTTGTGTCACATAGATCAGGAGAGACAGAGGATGTTACAATCGCAGACCTGGTTGTAGCAGTAAATGCCGGACAGATAAAAACCGGAGCTCCTTCTAGAACGGACAGGGTTGCAAAGTATAATCAGCTTATGAGGATTGAAGAAGGGCTAGACACAATGTCAAAATATTTAGGTATAGATGCATTTTTTAACTTATAGGAAAATATACTTTACTATAACGAGTATGAGCATATATTCACCTTAATATATAAGTGATATACAATTTAAAAATATGATGCAATAATGGGTATTATAAAAATCCCATTATTGTATTTTTCCAATCGTTGTGTTAGAATATTGTTTATAAGATTGCGCCGGATAATTCGATGCATGAAAAGTATAAGGAACGGAAGCATACTAATAGTCTTCCCGTTCTTTTAGTACAAAGAGATGAGAACTACAGGAAGATGGGAGGTGCTGGAAGTGAGAATAGCTTTAGTAATTATACAATACGTTGTTTGTCTGACATTGATTGTGAGCGTGCTTCTACAGCCAGGGAGAAGTGCCGGGTTGTCCGGTTCAATAGCTGGAGGTGCAGAGCAGCTTTTTGGAAAGAAAGTAAGCAAAGGATATGAAGCCTTGTTTTCAAAATTAACAACGGGAAGTGCAATTTTATTCATGGTTTTATCGGTTGTGCTGGTACTAGTAAAATAATATTTTGATAATTATAGCCTGACGCGTGTTAGGCTATATTATGAATATGTCATGTATACAGTATTATAGTATATCACATTAATGTATTAGGAGGGTTATTGGATGGATTTAATGATTCTTGCTCCGCTGTCAGGAGTACTCGCTCTGGTTTTTGCATGGTTTCTAGCTAGTGATATTTCTAAGAAAGACCCCGGAAATGACAGGATGAAAGAAATAATGGGTTTTATTCATGAAGGGGCTATGGCATTCTTGTTCAGAGAATACAAGGTGCTTGTTATTTTTATTGCCGTATTGGCCGTAATAATTGGAATATTCCTCAATAGCTGGCTGACAGCAATATGCTTTATAGCGGGCGCATGTTGTTCGATACTTGCAGGATATTTCGGAATGCAGGTAGCAACAAAGGCAAATGCAAGGACAGCAAACGCTGCACAGAGAGGGCAGAATGAAGCTCTTGGAATAGCGTTTAGGGGTGGAGCTGTAATGGGCATGTGTGTTGTAGGTTTAGGTCTTTTTGGTGTTGGAATTTTATATATTATTATCAGGGATGCAAATATTGTAACAGGTTTTGGTTTGGGCGCAAGCTCCATTGCATTATTTGCCCGTGTTGGTGGAGGAATATATACAAAAGCTGCTGACGTTGGTGCAGACCTTGTAGGTAAGGTGGAAGCAGGCATACCTGAGGATGACCCGAGAAATCCGGCTGTTATAGCTGATAACGTTGGTGACAATGTAGGTGATGTGGCCGGTATGGGAGCAGACTTGTTCGAATCATATGTAGGTTCGATAATTTCGGCAATAACTCTTGGTGCGATAGTATATGCAGGCAAGGTGGAAGGAGTTTTATTCCCGATGCTTTTGGCAGCTATAGGTATCATAGCTTCAATTATTGGAACTACTTTTGTAAAGACTGATGAGAAAAGTAATCCGCAGAGTGCTCTCAGCAGAGGAACCTATGGAAGCTCACTTATTGTATTAATAGGATCTTTTATATTAAGCCGTTATATGTTTGGAAACTTAAATGCGTTCTGGGCAGTTGCCGCAGGACTTGTTGCAGGTTCGATAATCGGTTTTATTTCAGAAGTATATACTTCTGCGGACTACAAATATGTAAAGAAAATAGCTCAGCAGTCAGGTACAGGAGCAGCAACTACAATAATAAGCGGTCTTGCAGTGGGAATGCTTTCTACAGTGGCACCGATACTCTTTATATCTGCGTCAGTACTTGTAGCATATAAATTTTGCGGTATTTATGGTATAGCTCTTGCAGCAGTAGGTATGCTGTCGACAACTGGTATGACTGTTGCTGTTGATGCATATGGTCCAATAGCTGATAATGCTGGAGGCATTGCAGAGATGTCCGGTTTGCCTGAATCAGTCAGAGAAGTTACTGATAAACTTGATTCAGTAGGAAACACCACAGCTGCAATCGGAAAGGGCTTTGCTATCGGTTCAGCAGCATTGACTGCACTTGCGTTGTTTGTATCCTATTCACAGGCTGTCGGTCTTACTTCAATAGATATACTTGATCCTAAAGTAATGGTCGGAATGTTTGTCGGAGGTATGCTGCCGTTCCTCTTTGCTGCTCTTACTATGGAAGCAGTAGGCAAAGCTGCTTATCAGATGATAGAAGAGGTTAGAAGACAGTTTAAAGGTAATGCAGGCATTATGGAAGGTACAGCTAAGCCAGATTATGCAAAATGTGTTGATATTTCAACTTCCGCGGCCTTAAGAGAAATGGTTATACCTGGGTTGTTGGCTGTTGTAGTTCCTATAGTTATCGGCTTGCTCCTCGGCAAAGGCGCTTTGGGAGGACTCATTGTAGGTGCGGTTATTACAGGAGTTCTCTTGGCAATAATGATGGCAAATGCAGGTGGTGCATGGGATAATGCCAAGAAGTATATAGAATCCGGTGAGATGGGCGGCAAGGGTAGCGATTCTCACAAAGCGGCAGTTGTTGGTGATACTGTAGGAGATCCATTTAAGGATACATGTGGACCTTCAATGAATATACTTATTAAGCTTATGACTATAGTGGCATTGGTATTTGCACCATTATTCCTGTAATCCTAATACACATTTAATGATATTTGATAATACGTATATAATAATGTAATATTAAAGAGGTGGTAGAAATTATCATCTCTTTAATTATGTTTTATTGGAGGTTTTGATGAAAGAACTACTAATTTATCTCGCAGCAGTCAATATCGTAGCCTTTGCTATTATGGGAATAGACAAATATAAAGCACAGAGGCATAAATGGAGAATCAGTGAGACAAGCATATTTGTTATGGGGCTTATTGGAGGAGGATCAGGTGTCCTATTGGGAATGGGATTTTTCCACCACAAAACCAAGCATTTGAAATTCACTTTGGGAATACCTGTGGAAGTAATTCTGAATATTGCATTTTTTGGATATTTGCTGCAAAAACTTAAATAGAAGCAGAATTTATAAAAGATGCGGGATATGAGGTACGTGGAAATTCTGGGTATTCCTTACGGGTACAGGTACGATAACATGGAACACACGGATGTTCCACGGAATTACACGGTGGATTTTAGTGTCTTCAGTGTTACCCGTTCCTTGATTCGTATTTTTTCAAAAAAGGCTTTCTGAATTTTATGTGCTAAATGTGTTAATAATATCTTAATAAAGGCGGTGTTTTTCTTGAACAGTATGAGCAGTGAATTGTCAAAAGAATTTTATTATAAAGGCAATAATACAGGTGTATTGCTCATTCATGGATTTACAGGAACTCCTTCTGAAATGCGCTTACTTGGAGAATCTCTTATGGAAAAAGGTTATACAGTAAAAGGAATTCTTCTAAAAGGACACGGAACAACACCAAAAGATATGAAAAAATGCAGCTACAGAGATTGGATGCTCGGAGCTGTAGAAGGCTATAAATCGCTTAAGCAGGAGTGCGATGAGGTCTTTGCGGTAGGGTTTTCAATGGGAGGACTTTTGTCCCTTTATCTGGCACGAAATTACGATATAAGAGGTATAGTAACCCTTTCAGCACCTATAAGGATACATGGAAGGGCAGCGGCTATAGATTATATGGAAAAGAATTTCCAAACTTACATATTGAGAAACCCGGAGAAAAAGGACATTAATATAATAAGCTACGATAAATCTCCAATGATAAGCGTGCATAATCTGTTCAAGCTCATAAGGTATGTAAAAGAAAACCTTGAGTTTATAGAAAAGCCTGTGCTTGTTATGCAGTCTTACAGGGACAGGACTGTGAGTCCAATGAGTGCAAACATAATATATAATAATATAGGCTCTAAAGATAAAAGCATAATTTATCTCCACAAAAGTGGTCATGTAATAACCTGCGACAAGGAAAAAGAGCAGGTTTTCGAGGAAGTCTATAATTTTATAAAGGTCAAATCAACATTCAGAAGATAAGAAAGAAAAGAGGTGCAATATTATTGGATAATCCAGAAAAAGAAGTAAACCTGGAAATGAAGAATAAGCTGTTATCCTTTATGAGAGAGGATACTTACAAACCACTTTCACATAATGAACTGATACAAGAATTTCAGGAGGATTTTGAACAGGAGTCGGAATTCGAAGTAGTACTGAATTCACTGCTTGAGGATGGAAGCATTATTGTCACAAGGAAGAACAAGTATGGCGTGACAGAAAAGATGAATATGGTGCCGGGTCGTATTCAAGGAAACAAGAAGGGCTTCGGTTTTCTCATACCGGATAATAAAGAAATACAGGATCTTTTTATACCCGCCGAAAACTTGAATGGCGCAATGAACAATGACAGAGTAATTGTAAGGCTTACCACCAGTGAGTCAGCGACAAAAAAGAGTGAGGGTGAAGTAATAAAGATACTGAAGCGTTCAAACGAAAGGGTTGTAGGGACCTTCGAGAACGGCAAAGGTTTTGGCTTCGTGGTGCCTGATGATCCAAGAATATATCAGGACATTTTTATAGACAAATTAAACTTCAATGGAGTAAAGGATGGGCATAAGGTAGTAGTTGAGATAACAAAATGGCCGGAAGCCAGGAGAAATCCTGAAGGCGTTGTTGTTGAAATTTTAGGACACAAGGATGATGCTGGCACAGATATCATATCTATAATAAGAGGATATAATCTGCCGGAGGAATTTCCTGCAGAAGTGGAAGATCAAGCTGGAAAAATACCGGAACTGGTTGCAAAAGAGGATATAGAAAAAAGAAGAGATCTTAGAAATAAGATAATAGTGACTATAGATGGGGAAGATGCAAAAGATTTGGATGACGCGGTATCCCTGGAAGTACTGCCTGATGGCAACTATTTGCTGGGAGTACATATAGCAGATGTAAGCCAATATGTTTTTGAAAACTCATACCTTGATAAGGAAGCTCTGAAAAGAGGTACAAGCGTCTATCTGATAGACAGGGTGATTCCAATGCTGCCAAGAAGGCTTTCCAACGGAATTTGCAGCTTGAACCCTCAGGTAGAAAGACTCACCTTGAGCTGTGATATGGAGATAGATAAGAAGGGCAAGGTAGTAAGATACGAGATTTATGAAAGTGTAATAAAGACAAAAGAAAGAATGACCTATAAAAATGTGAACAAAATTATTACTGATAATGATCCTGAAACCATAGAAAGATACAGTGATCTTGTAGATAACTTCAAACAGATGGAAAAGCTTATGAAGATACTGAATAACAGGAGACGGGGAAGAGGAAGCATTGATTTTGAATTTGAAGAGACCAAAATCATACTTGATGAAAAGGGCAAACCCATAGAAATAAGACCTTATGAGAGAGGCGTATCCGAGAGGATTATTGAGGAATTTATGCTTGTTTGCAACGAAACGATAGCAGAGCATATGTATTGGAAGGAAGTACCCTTTATATACAGAGTCCATGAAGATCCTAGCGCAGAAAAGATTCAAGCTTTTAATGAATTTATATTCAATTTCGGCTACCATCTTAAAGGTATTGCAGAAATACACCCGAAAGCGCTGCAGCAGCTTACTGATCAGATTAAAGGGACAAAAGAGGAGCGGATAATAAATACACTGATGCTGCGCTCTCTTAAAAAGGCGAGATATACTTCAACCGGCATGGGACATTTCGGACTTGCTGCAAAGTATTACTGCCATTTCACTTCTCCCATAAGAAGATATCCTGACTTGATGATTCACAGGATTATAAAGGAAGATATTCACGGAAAGCTTAATGAAAAGAGACTAAAGCATATGCAGTCAATAATAGAGAGTATAGCTGAGCAGTCCTCAATAAGAGAGCGGGCAGCTGATGAAGCTGAAAGATCGGTTGAGGACCTCAAAAAAGCTGAATATATGAGAGATAAAGTTGGAGAGGAATATGACGGAATAATATCCAATGTTACTTCCTTCGGAATGTTTGTTGAGCTGGATAATACGATTGAAGGATTGGTGCATATGAGCAACATGGAGGATGACTACTATCAGTATGACGAGGTGCATCACATGCTTATTGGTGAGAGGCGCAGAAGAACCTTTAGAATTGGTGATGATGTACGGATAAGAGTTCAGAATGCCGACATAACCAGCAGAACTATAGATTTCGTATTGGTTTAATTTAAATATAGCATTTTTTTCTATTGATATTACAATTGTATTTCATTATGCTATATAAGTTGACACCAGTATGCTGGATGATATAATATATATACGCGTTCAATTTTGGCTGGCAAGTAATTACATGCCGGATAAGCGCAGAATGTATTGCGGGGTTTGATAACATGGCTAACAGCAGCATAAAGACAATTGCACAAAATAAGAAAGCAAGGCATGAATACTTCATTGAGGATTCTTACGAAGCCGGTATAGAGCTTTCCGGCACAGAAGTAAAATCCATAAGGAAGGGAAGTGTCAACCTCAAAGAAAGCTATGCTGCGGTAGATAAAGGCGAGGTCTTTGTTTACAATATGCACATCAGCCCATATGAGCAAGGCAATATATTCAACAAGGATCCTATGAGAATAAGAAGACTTCTATTGCATAAATTTGAAATAAATAAGCTCATAGGTTATGTCCAGCAAAAAGGCTACACTCTGATACCACTTTCGATTTATCTTAAAGGCAGCTTGGTGAAGGTTCAGCTTGCAATAGCAAAAGGCAAAGAGCTTCGCGACAAGCGCCACGACATCGCAGAACGCGACGCCAAAAGAGAAATGGAAAGACAGTTCAGAGGTAAGGATTATTAATAACGGGGGCGTAATGGTTTCGACGGGGGTAGTTGAGGCCGTGGCAGCGAGCGGTGGTCCCAGCGGCACCATAAAAAGCTGGAAAATTAAATTTAAACGCTAATAACGATTACGCGTTAGCAGCCTAAGGCTGCTCGTTCAACCTTTAGTTCCCGCACTTTAGGATTGGGCGTCATTTAGCGGGGTCCGTCACTACCAAAGCTTTGAGGTAACTGACGCATTATGAAGCTACTAAAGCTG
>Ga0209467_1000986_pt1 | contig 28872 bp, 23 predicted proteins | sample Higcelwee11metaG_FD_187175 | JGI IMG/M metagenome (GOLD analysis project Ga0209467, IMG submission 187175) | Freshwater pond sediment microbial communities from the University of Edinburgh, under environmental carbon perturbations - High... | ecosystem: Environmental > Aquatic > Freshwater >... | reverse complement strand
CGCCAGGACCCGAGCCAGCGCAAAGGCAGCCTCAAGACTCGTCGGCTCATCGCCAGCACCTCGGATGACTATCGGGCCGAGTTGCTGGGACTCAAATGAGAATGCTTGGCTTCGTGCGATTGCCCTGCATTGTCCATCCGGATGACGCCGAGTACCGGCGGCACAGGTAGCGGCTCACTACCGTGAGCGCTGGGAGATCGAGCTGGGTTATCGCGAGATCAAGCAGGGTTTGCAGGGCGGCGGGCTGCTGCGCAGCAAGCTCCCCGAGCTTGTGCGGCAGGGGTTGTGGGGCACCTTGCTGGCTTACAACCCGATTCGTCAGGAGAGGCGCCTGATGGCCGAGGACTTGAAGGCGCCTCCGCAGCGCTCGAGCTTCCAGTGGCTGGCCATTGCGATTGCCGGGACCTTGCGCGATTACCCCACCCAGACGCCAGGCACGATCCTGCAGCGGTTGATGGAGCTCCGGGCGCAGGCTCGCCACTTCATGTTGCCGCCCAGGCGTGAGCGGCACTATCCGCGTGTCGTGAAACCACGTTCGGATACGTATCCCAGAAAGAAAAATGCCAGTCAGCTTAACTGACTGGCATTAGCTCGTGGCCGGCCTCTTCGGAGGGGCTTGGCTTACTTCTGGTAAGCCGCGACCGCCTTGAGAATCTCGGCGCGTGCCGCTTCGGCGTTGCCCCAGCCCTCGACTTTCACCCACTTGCCCTTCTCGAGGTCCTTGTAGTTCTCGAAGAAGTGCTTGATCTGCTCCAGCAGCAGTGCCGGCAGGTCGGTGTATTCCTTGATGTCCTGGTAGAGGACGGTCAGCTTGTCGTGCGGTACGGCGATCAGCTTGGCGTCGCCGCCGCCTTCGTCGGTCATGTGCAGCACGCCGACCGGGCGGGCGCGGATGACCGAGCCGGGGGCGACGGGGTAGGGGGTCACTACCAGCACGTCCAGCGGGTCGCCGTCGTCGGCCAGGGTGTTGGGGATGTAGCCGTAGTTGGCCGGGTAGAACATCGGGGTGGCCATGAAGCGGTCGACGAACAGGCAGTCGCTGTCCTTGTCGATCTCGTACTTGATCGGCGCGTGGTTGGCCGGGATCTCGATCGCGACGTAGATGTCGTTCGGCAGGTCTTTGCCCGCGGGGATCTTGCTGTAGCTCATGGACTGACTCTCAGGGAAGGCCAAAAAGTGGCGGGGATTATAGGTAGATTCCCGTGCGCTTGCCATGACGGCCGGCTCAGCTCTTGGTCGCTGGCTGGGCCGCCGCACGGTACTGGGGATCTTCGACCTGCAGGCGCTGCAATCGTGCCAGTGGGTCCTGCCGGTAGAAGGCCGCCAATTGGTCGTAGACCGCCGGATAGGCCTCGACGAGCAGGTCGGGGGCGCTGAAGAAGTACTCGCTGGTCACCGCGAAGAATTCCGCCGGGTCCTCGGCGGCGTAGGGATCGATCGGCGTCTCGGCGTCCGGGTCGGTCTCCAGGCGGGCGTCGAGGTCGTCGTAGGCGGCCTGCAGGGCGGCGGCCCAGTCCTGCACGCGCATGTCGGCGTGCAGCGGCGGCAGGCCGTCGGCCTCGCCGTTGAGCATGTCCAGCTTGTGCGCCAGCTCGTGGATCGCCAGGTTATAGCCGTCCCACTCGCCGCTGGCCGCGACGCCCGGCCAGGCGAGGATCACCGGCCCCTGGTGCCAGGCTTCGCCGCTGCGCTCGGCGTCCCACTCGTGGACCACCCCGGCGGCGTCGCGGTGCTTCTGCGGGCTGAGGAAGTCGTCGGGATACAGCACCAGTTCGTGGAAGCCCCGGTACCAGTCGAACTCCGGCAGGTTGAGCAGCGGCAGCTCGGCCTGGGCGGCCAGGCGCAGGCGGGCAAAGCCGTCCAGCTCGACGCCGGGCAGCGCGGTGAGCCGCTTGGCGTGCAGGAAGAGCACGCAGCGCTCGCGCAGCCGTTCGGTTTCCTCGGCGCTCAGGCCGTCGAGAATCGGCAGGCTGCCCAGCACCTCGCGCCAGAGTTGGGGATCGACCGCCAGGCGGGCGAGAATGCGCTGGCGGCGCCAGGCGCGGAGTGACCACATCGGCAAAGGCTCCAGAGCACGGAGGGTTCACCTTAAGGGCGGCGCGGCCGGGGGGCAAGCGTGGGGCGGGAAAGGCCTGCGCCGGGGCGGGCGCAGGCCGGCGGTTCAGCCCGCGAGGTCGAGCACGATGCGCCCCTCGATCCGCCCCTCGTGCATGCGGGTGAAGATGTCGTTGATGTTTTCCAGGGGCTCGCTGGCGACCGTCGCCCGGACCTTGCCCTGGCCGGCGAAGTCCAGCGCTTCCTGCAGGTCCAGGCGGGTGCCGACGATGGAGCCGCGCACCGTGGTGCCGTTGAGCACCATGTCGAAGATCGACAGGCTGAACTCGCCCGGCGGCAGGCCGTTGAGGACCACGGTGCCGCCGCGGCGGGTCATGCCGAGGGCCTGCTCGAAGGCCTTCGACGAGACGGCGGTGACCAGCACCCCGTGCACGCCGCCGATTTCCTTCTGCAGGAAGGCCGCCGGGTCCTGCTGGCGGGCATTGACGGTGAGGCTGGCGCCGAGCCGCCGGGCAAGCTCCAGCTTGGCGTCGTCGACGTCCACGGCGGCGACGTTGAGGCCCATGGCCCGGGCGTACTGCACGGCCATGTGGCCGAGGCCGCCGATGCCGGAGATCGCCACCCACTGGCCGGGGCGGGTGGCGGTCATCTTCAGGCCCTTGTAGACGGTCACCCCGGCGCAGAGGATGGGGGCGATCTCGATGAAGTCGGCGTTGTCCGGCAGGCGGCCGGCGTACTCGGCCTCGGCCAGGGCGTATTCGGCGAAGCCGCCGTTCACCGAGTAGCCGGTGTTGCTCTGCGCGTGGCAGAGGGTTTCCCAGCCGCCCAGGCAGTGCTCGCAGTGGCCGCAGGCGGAGTGCAGCCAGGGAATGCCGACCCGGTCGCCTTCCTTGATGTGGCTGACGCCGGCGCCTACGGCGACCACCTGGCCGACGCCTTCGTGGCCGGGAATGAAGGGGGGATTGGGCTTGACCGGCCAGTCGCCTTCGGCGGCGTGCAGGTCGGTGTGGCAGACGCCGCAGGCGGCGATCTTCACCAGCAGTTGCCCGGGGCCGGGGGTGGGCACCGGTACTTCGCGAATCTCCAGCGGCTTGCCGAACTCGACGACAACGGCAGCCTTCATCGTCTTGGCCATGGTGGTGGCCCTCGTGGAGCGGATGGGTGACCCAATCAGTAAATGCCGGATCGGGCTGGCTCGCCAGGGCAGCGGACGGAGTGCGGAGGGGGGGTGAAAAAGTTGCCCCCCGCCACCAGAGGGGTAACCGTGGCGGGGGGCACAGTGACGGTGAATCCGTGGGCGCCCGGGCCGGCCGGAGCGGGGCGGCCGGCCCGGGCGATCCGCGCGCCTTAGAAGGCGCTGCGGAAGATTTCCTCGATCTGTTGCTGGTCGGCCGGGCGCGGGTTGGTCAGGCCGCAGGCGTCCTTCAGGGCGTTGGCCGCCAGGACCGGGATGTCGTCGGCCTTGGCACCCAGCTCGCCGAGGCCGCCCGGGATGCCGATGTCCTTGGACAGGGTGCGGATCGCCGCGAGGGCGGCCTGGGCACCCTGCTCGGCGCTCATGCCCTGGACGTCGACGCCCATGGACTTGGCGACGTCGCGCAGACGATCCGGACAGACGCTGGCGTTGAAGCTTTCCACGTGCGGCAGCAGGACCGCGTTGCAGACGCCGTGGGGCAGGTCGTAGAAGCCGCCCAGCTGGTGCGCCATGGCGTGCACGTAGCCGAGGGAGGCGTTGTTGAAGGCCATGCCGGCGAGGAACTGGGCGTAGGCCATGTTCTCGCGGGCGGTCATGTCGCTGCCGTTGGCCACCGCGTTGCGCAGGTTGGCGGAGATCAGCTCGACGGCCTTCAGGGCGCAGGCGTCGGTGATCGGCGTGGCGGCGGTGGAGACGTAGGCCTCGACCGCGTGGGTCAGGGCGTCCATGCCGGTGGCGGCGGTCAGGCCCTTGGGCATGGCGGCCATCAGCGAGGGGTCGTTGACCGACAGCAGCGGGGTGACGTTGCGGTCGACGATGGCCATTTTCACGTGGCGGGTTTCGTCGGTGATGATGCAGAAGCGGGTCATCTCGCTGGCGGTGCCGGCGGTGGTGTTGATGGCGACCAGCGGCAGCTGCGGGCGGGCCGAGCGGTCGACGCCCTCGTACTCGCTGATGTGGCCGCCGTTGGCGGCGCACAGGGCGATGCCCTTGGCGCAGTCGTGCGGCGAGCCGCCGCCCAGGGAGATGACGAAGTCGCAGGCGCTGCTCTTGAGCAGGGTCAGGCCGTTCTCGACGTTGCTGACAGTGGGGTTGGGCTTGGCGCCGTCGTAGAGGACCGATTCGATGTCCTGCTGGGCCAGCAACTGGGAAACCCGGTCGGCCACGCCGGCTTTCGCCAGGCCGGCGTCGGTGACGATCAGCGCCTTGCGAAAGCCGTGGTTCTTGATCGCGCCCATGGCCTCGTCGAGGCTGCCGATGCCCATCATGTTCACTGCAGGGATGAAGAAGGTGCTGCTCATGGGGATTTCCTCTCTGTTGTTATCTTGTTTTTAGGCGACCTTGCACACCTGGTGGCTGCGGTGGACCTTCCCGGCACCCGCGCGGGTCGCGCACGCGGGCACCGGCGGGAAGGCACGTCCGTCGGCCAGGCTTTACCGTGATTCGGGCGAGGGTTCGCCCTGACCGTCTCGCTTGAACCCCGGCTCCTGGCGCAGGAGCCGGGGGTGCATCAGAAAAAGCCCAGCGGATTGATGTCGTAGCTGACCAGCAGGTTCTTGGTCTGCTGGTAGTGGTCGAGCATCATCTTGTGGGTTTCGCGGCCGACGCCGGACTTCTTGTAGCCACCGAAGGCGGCGTGCGCCGGATACAGGTGGTAGCAGTTGGTCCATACGCGGCCGGCCTGGATTCCGCGGCCCATGCGGTAGGCGCGGTTGATGTCGCGGGTCCAGACGCCGGCGCCCAGGCCGAATTCGGTGTCGTTGGCAATCGCCAGGGCCTCGGTCTCGGTCTTGAAGGTGGTGACGCCGACCACCGGGCCGAAGATCTCCTCCTGGAACACGCGCATCTTGTTGTGGCCCTTGAGCAGGGTCGGCTGGATGTAGTAGCCGCTGGCCAGGCTGCCCTCGAGCTTCTCGGCGGCGCCGCCGGTCAGTACTTCGGCGCCCTCGCTGCGGGCGATCTCCAGATAGGAGAGGATCTTCTCGAACTGCTGGCCGGAGGCCTGGGCGCCGACCATGGTCTCGGTGTCCAGCGGGTGGCCGCGCTTGATCTGGCTGACCTTCTTCATCACGACTTTCATGAAGTCGTCGTAGATGGATTCCTGGATCAGCGCGCGCGACGGGCAGGTGCACACTTCGCCCTGGTTGAAGAAGGCCAGCACCAGGCCTTCGGCGGCCTTCTCGATGAAGGCCGGCTCGGCCTGCATGATGTCCTCGAAGAAGATGTTCGGCGACTTGCCGCCCAGCTCGACGGTGCTCGGGATGATGTTTTCGGCGGCGCACTTGAGGATGTGTGCGCCCACCGGGGTGGAGCCGGTGAAGGCGATCTTGGCGATGCGCTTGCTGGTCGCCAGCGCCTCGCCGGCCTCGCGGCCGAAGCCGTGGACGACGTTCAGCACGCCCGGCGGCAGCAGGTCGCCGATCAGTTCGAGCAGCACGGTGATCGACAGCGGGGTCTGCTCGGCGGGTTTCAGCACGATGCAGTTGCCGGCGGCCAGGGCCGGAGCGAGCTTCCAGGCGGCCATCAGCAGCGGGAAGTTCCACGGGATGATCTGGCCGACCACGCCCAGCGGCTCGTGGAAGTGGTAGGCGACGGTGTTCTCGTTGATCTCGCCGGCGCTGCCTTCCTGGGCGCGGATGCAGCCGGCGTAGTAGCGGAAGTGGTCGGCGGACAGCGGTACGTCGGCGTTGAGGGTCTCGCGCACCGGCTTGCCGTTGTCCCAGGTTTCGGTGACGGCCAGCACTTCCAGGTTCTGCTCGATGCGGTCGGCGATCTTCAGCAGGACGGCGGCGCGCTCCTGTACCGACGTGCGGCCCCAGGCGCCGGCGGCGGCATGGGCCGCATCCAGGGCCTTCTCGATGTCCTCGGCGGTGGAGCGGGGGAATTCGGCGAATTCCTCGCCGGTGACCGGCGAGCTGTTGGTGAAGTACTGACCCTTCACCGGGGGCACGAACTGCCCGCCGATATAGTTGCCGTAACGGACCTTGAAGGAAACGATGGCGCCTTCACTACCGGGATGGGCGTATCGCATGGGGATTCTCCTGGTTCTTGTGATTCTTGGTTTTGTGGGAGTGCGCAAGTGCACATCTGCTAGAGGGAGTTGCAAGGGGTGGGCCAAGGTGCCGGAAGCCCAGTGCCTGCGCGGATTTGCCGCGGTTTTGCAGGTGTTCGCCGGGGATTCCTGTGGCGGGGCTGGGACAGGGGTGTGACAGTTTGTCCTGCACGCTTGACAGTGTCCCTCCGGGACGAGGGACGGCGGCATTGCAAAGCCGCCGGCACTGGACGATGCTGTGCGGTCACTACGGGAGCTGCCCGCCGATCACCGCGGAGACAACAATGACAATGCAAGCGAACCGAATGCTGCGTCACGCCCAGCAGGTACGGACCCTGGCCGAGGGAAGGGCCATCGGGCCGGCCAACGATCCCTCCATCGCCCGTTCCTGGCTGCGCTGCCTGGAGCAGCACCAGCTGGACCCGTCGCTGCCGCTGACGCCCAGCGTGCTGGAGCACGCCCATATGCTGCAGCGCCGCGAACGCCTGCAGCAGGTGCTGGAGATCGCCAGCGGCGAGATGAACAGCCTTCACCTGCAACTGGCCGGCAGCGCTCACGCGGTGCTGCTGACCGACGCCCGCGGAGTGATCCTCAACCGCGTCAGCGCCGCCGCCGAGCAGTCGACCTTCGAGCACGCCGGGCTGTGGCTGGGCGCCGACTGGAGCGAGGCCTGCGAGGGCACCAACGGCATCGGCACCTGCCTGGTCGAGCGCCAGCCGCTGACCATCCAGCAGGAGGAGCACTTCCGCAGCTGCCACACCGGGCTGACCTGCTCGGCCAGTCCGGTGTTCGATCCGCACGGCGAGCTGCTCGCGGTGCTCGACGTGTCCTCGCTGCAGGGCAACGTGTCGCGGCAGAGCCAGTTCCACACTATGGCGTTGGTCAACCTCTCGGCCAAGGTGATCGAGAGCTGCTATTTCCTGCGCCGCTTCGAGGGCGAGTGGCTGCTGCGCTTCCATCTGCAGGCCGAATACGTCGGGCTGTTCAGCGAGGGGCTGCTGGCCTTCGACGGCGAGGGACGGGTGCTGGCGGTCAACCAGACCGCGATCAACCTGCTCGGTGGCGGCCGTCGCGAACTGCTCGGCCAGTCGGTCGAGGCGCTCTTCGCCAGCCGCCTGGACGATCTGCTGGCGCTGGCCAGCGAACAGCCGAGCGCCAGCTGGCCGCTGCGCACCCAGGACGGCCGGATGCTCTTCGCCCTGCTGCGCGGGCGGCCGCGCCGTCCGGTGAGCGCGGTGCCCGTGGCGGATGCCGCGGCGCCCGCGGTGCCGGCGAGCATCTGCCTGGGCGATGCCGCTCTGCAGCAGGCCTTCCGTCGCGCGCTGCGGGTGGTCGAGCGCGACGTACCGCTGCTGCTGCACGGCGAGACCGGCTCCGGCAAGGAGGCCTTCGCCAAGGCCGTGCACCAGGCCGGCAAGCGTGCCGAACGGCCGTTCGTCGCGCTGAACTGCGCGGCGATCCCGGAGAACCTGATCGAGAGCGAACTGTTCGGCTACCGCGGCGGCAGCTTCACCGGCGCGCGCAAGGAGGGCATGCGCGGCAAGCTGCAGCAGGCCGACGGCGGCACCCTGTTCCTCGACGAGATCGGCGACATGCCGCTGACACTGCAGACCCGCCTGCTGCGCGTGCTCGACGAACGCCAGGTGGTGCCGATCGGCGGCGAGCCGGAGCCGGTGGACGTGCGGGTGATCAGCGCCACCCACCGCGACCTGCGCGAGCGGGTCGCCGCCGGGCTGTTCCGCGAGGACCTCTTCTACCGCCTGGACGGCCTGGCGGTGACCCTGCCGCCGCTGCGCGAGCGGACCGACAAGGGCGAACTGATCGACCACCTGCTCGAGCGCGAGGCCCGCGGCGAGGCGATCCGCCTCGAACCGGCGGCGCGTCAGGCGCTGCTCGCCTATGCCTGGCCGGGCAACGTGCGCCAGCTGCGCAGCGTGCTGCGCGCCCAGGTGGCGCTCTGCGAGGATGGCCTGATCCGCCTGGCCGAGCTGCCGGCGGAGCTGCGCCAGGCGCCGGCGCTGCCGGTACCCCAGGTGCGGGAGGAGGCCGCCGGCCTGCTCGAGCAGGCCGAGCGCGACGCCCTGCTGGCCACCCTCGAGGCGCACCACTGGCACGTCAGCCGTACCGCCGCGCAGCTCGGCATCAGCCGCAACACCCTCTACCGCAAGCTGCAGCGCCACGGCATCCGCCGCGAAACCGACTGAGACGGCGTCCTGCCGCCGCGCCCGGCCGCCTGCGGCGCCGCCGGGCGCTGTGCTAACCTGCCGCGATAGCTTTCCACCGGCCAGGACTCATTCATGCACATCCACATTCTCGGCATCTGCGGCACCTTCATGGGCTCGCTGGCCGTGCTCGCCAAGGAACTCGGCCACCGGGTCACCGGCTCCGACGCCAACGTCTACCCGCCCATGAGCACCCAGCTCGAGGCCCAGGGCATCGAGCTGCTGCAGGGCTATTCCGCCGAGCACCTGCAGCCCGCGCCGGACCTGGTGGTGATCGGCAACGCCCTGTCGCGCGGCAACCCGGCGGTGGAGCATGTGCTGAACCAGGGCCTGCCCTATGTTTCCGGCCCGCAGTGGCTGGCCGACCACGTGCTGCAGGGCCGCTGGGTGCTGGCGGTGTCCGGCACCCACGGCAAGACCACCACGACCAGCATGCTCGCCTGGGTGCTGGAGCAGGCCGGGATGAGCCCGGGCTTTCTGATCGGCGGGGTGCCGCAGAACTTCGGCGTCTCGGCGCGCCTGGGCGGTACGCCGTTCTTCGTGGTCGAGGCCGACGAGTACGACAGCGCCTTCTTCGACAAGCGCTCGAAGTTCGTCCACTACCGCCCGCGGACCGCGATCCTCAACAACCTGGAGTTCGACCACGCGGACATCTTCCCGGACCTCGCGGCCATCGAGCGGCAGTTCCACCATCTGGTGCGGACCATTCCCGGCCAGGGGCTGATCGTCCACCCGACCACCGAGCAGGCCATCGAGCGGGTGCTCGCCATGGGCTGCTGGACCCCGGTGCAGACCACCGGCGAGGGCGGGCAGTGGCAGGCGCGCCTGTTGGCCGAGGACGGCTCGCGCTTCGAGGTGCTCTTCGAGGGCGCGGCGCAGGGCGTGGTCGACTGGGCGCTGACCGGGCGGCACAACGTCGCCAACGCGCTGGCCGCGCTGGCCGCGGCGCGCCACGTGGGCGTGCTGGCGGAGCAGGGGATCGCCGCGCTGGGCTCGTTCCTGAGCGTCAAGCGGCGGATGGAGAAGGTCGCCGAGGTGAACGGCATCACGATCTACGACGACTTCGCCCACCACCCGACGGCCATCGCCACCACCCTCGACGGCCTGCGCAAGCGGGTCGGCGAGGCGCCGATCATCGCGGTGATCGAGCCGCGCTCCAATTCCATGAAGCTCGGCGCCCACCGCGACGGCCTGCCCGACTCGGTGGCCCAGGCCGACCAGGTGGTCTGGTACGCGCCGCCGAACCTCGGCTGGGACCTGGCCGCCACCGCCGCCGCCTGCCCGGTGCCGGCGGTGGTCTGCGACTCGCTGGAGGCGATCATCGCGCGGGTGGCGAGCCAGGCGGCGCCCGGCACCCAGGTGGTGATCATGAGCAACGGCGGTTTCGGCGGCCTGCACGGCAAGCTGGCCAAGGCCCTGGAGGACTGAGCATGGCCGGACCGCAGCGCATCACCCTGGCGATGACCGGCGCCTCCGGCGCCCAGTACGGCCTGCGCCTGCTCGACTGCCTGGTGCAGGAGGAGCGCGAGGTGCACTTCCTGATCTCCAAGGCCGCGCAACTGGTGATCGCCACCGAGACCGACGTCACCCTGCCGGCCAAGCCGCAGGCCATGCAGGCCTTCCTCAGCGAATACACCGGCGCCGCGCCGGGGCAGATCCGCGTGTTCGGCCAGGAGGACTGGCTGGCGCCGCCGGCCTCCGGCTCCAGTGCGCCGAGCGCCATGGTGGTGGTGCCCTGTTCCACCGGCAGCCTGTCGGCAATCGCCACGGGTGCCTGCAACAACCTGATCGAGCGCGCCGCCGACGTGGCGCTGAAGGAGCGCCGCCAACTGATCCTGGTGCCGCGCGAGGCGCCGTACTCGAGCATCCACCTGGAGCACATGCTCAAGCTGTCGAATCTCGGCGCGATCATCCTGCCGGCCTCGCCGGGCTTCTACCACCAGCCGCAGAGCCTCGACGACCTGGTCGACTTCGTGGTGGCGCGCATCCTCAACCTGCTGGACATTCCCCAGGACATGCTGCCGCGCTGGGGAGAGCACCATGTGGCGAGCGGCGAGGCATGAGGCGCGCCGCGGCCTGATCCTGCTGGGCACGCTCGCGCTGGCCGGCTGTGCCAGCCTGGGCACCCTGAACGCCGGCAAGCCCGGCGCCCCGCTGATCTACTCCGGCACCCGCCTGGACTGGTACGCCCTCCACGGCGGCTGCTGCCCGCTGGACCGCTTCGGCGCCGAGCCGCCCCGCTATCCGGCCCTCGACCTGCCCGCCAGCGCCCTGCTGGACACCCTGTTCCTGCCCTTCACCCTGGCGGCCGAACTGGGGCTGGGGCTGAGCGTGTCCGGCGGCCTCTGAGAGAGCCCTTCAGCCCACCGCCACCCGGTTGCGCCCCGCGTGCTTGGCCCGGTAGAGGGCGGCATCGGCCCGCTTGAGCACCTCCTCGACGCTGGCGGCGCTGTTCGGCCAGTGCGCCACGCCGGCCGAGACGGTAACGCTCGGGCAGTCGGCGCAGCAGGTGCTGCCCATCCGGGTGCGAAGGCGCTCGGCGACCTGGCGGGCGGCCTCCGGGCTGGTACCCGGCAGGAGCATGAGGAATTCCTCGCCGCCGCTGCGGCAGAGCAGGTCGCTGGCGCGCGAGCAGTCGCTCATCTGCTGGGCGAGGTGCTGCAGCACGCGGTCGCCGAATTCGTGCCCGTGGTTGTCGTTGACCTGCTTGAAATGGTCGATGTCGAGGGCGATGACTGCGAAGGGCTGGGATTGCCGTTGCCACTGCCCCAATTGCGCCTGCATGCCGCGGCGGTTGCTCAGTCCGGTCAGCGGGTCGGTGAGGCTTTCCTGGCTGAGCTTGCCGAGGCGCTGATGGAGCAGCGCCAGGCCGCTGAGTACCGCGCGCTTGAGCTGGTCGGCTTCGAAGTACCAGGCTTTGATGTGCCGCACCTGCTCCGGCGACTCGTCGGTGTCCCACTGCTGGGCGCTCTTGGCCAGTTGCCAGAGCGGCCGCGAGATCAGTTGCGACAGCCACCAGATGCCGCCCAGCGATAGCAGCAGCATCGGCAGGGACAGACGCAGGATGTTCAGCATCAGGCCATCCAGTTCCTGCAGGGTGAGTTCCGTCGCCCGCTGGGCGACGATGCCCCAGCCGGCGTCCGTCACCGGGGCGAAACCGGCGAGCATTTCGATGCCCTGGGAGTTGCTCAGCGCCTGGCTGCCCGCCTCGCCGCGGATCACCCGCTCGATCACCGGGTTGCCGGCAACGGTCTCGCCGACCCGTTGCAGGTTCTGGTGGTAGATCAGGTGGCGGTTGCGGTCGACTACGTAGAGATAGGAGCCGTCCTGGTAGAAATGCTCGCCGAGCAGGGTGTGCAGGATGTTCTCCTGCTGCAGGTAGATGCTGCCGCCGACATAGCCCTGGTAGGTGCCGTCGGCGGCGAGGATCGGCTGCGAGACGAAGACTACCAGGTTGTTTTTGGCGCTGATGTAGGGGGCGCTGATCAGCGGGCGCCGCTTTTCCAGGGCTTCCCGTGCGCCGGCGCTGTCGAGCATCTGACCGAGCATGCCGAGGCTTTCGGGCGAGGCGGCCAGGACCTTGCCGTCGTGGCGGACCACGAAGGCCGAGTTGAAATGGCGGGTCTGGCGGATCAGGCGCTCGGTTTCGCCGGCCAGCCGTTCCGGCTGGTCCATCCGCTCCGCCAGCTGGCTGGCGCTGTAGGTCAGCTGCTGGCGCATCGTGTCGAGCAGCTGTTCGGTGCTCAGGCGAAGCTTGGCGGCATAGACGCGATTGGACTCCAGGGTGTGGTGGATCAGCAGGTCGCGCTGGGTCTGGTAGCTGGCATGGAAGCTGTTGAAGAAGCTGAACAAGGCGACCGCCAGCGTCAGCAGGAGAATCAGTCGGCGCAGGTCGATTCGGTTGAAGGTGTGCATGGGCAGGTGCGGGCAATGGCCGGCCGTTCCCCTTCCGTGCGGGTCTGGCGCCGATTCCTGTGGATGGGGCGTCGTGGGGTCCGTGCCACGCCGGCGGCAAAATAGCACATGGCCAGTGCCGATTCGGACCGATAATGCCAAGGTCCGGGGCTCGTCCGGCTTGCCTGCCTTCCGCCCGTTGCGCAGATAATGCGCCAAGGAGGCTCGCGGGAGGCGGGCAGTCATTCATCGGAGGCATCGTGAAGCAACAGGCGCAGTTTCATATCGGCTATTGGTTCGTCGCCATCCTGGGGTTCGTGCTCATCCAGAGCCTGCTGACCGAGCAGCAGCAGGTGGCGCAGATTCCCTACAGCGACTTCGAGCAGTACCTGAAGGATGGCCGGATCGAGGAACTGGCGGTCACCGACCGGCAGATCGAGGGCAAGCTCAAGGAGCCGCTGCCCAGCGGCCAGAGCCGTTTCGTCGCGACCCGCATCGAGCCGAGCCTGGCCGAGCACCTGCAGCAGTATCCGGTGCGCTACGCCGGCAAGATCGAGAGCACCCTGCTGCGCGACCTGCTGTCCTGGACCCTGCCGGCGCTGATCTTCTTCAGCCTCTGGCTGTTCCTCCTCAAGCGTCTCGGCGGCGGCCTGGGCAGCGGCATGATGCAGATCGGCAAGAGCAAGGCGAAGGTCTACGTCGAGACCGACATGAAGGTGACCTTCGCCGACGTGGCCGGGGTCGACGAGGCCAAGGACGAACTCAAGGAGATCGTCGACTTCCTCAAGGACCCGCAGACCTACGGCCGCCTCGGCGGGCGCATGCCCAAGGGGGTGCTGCTGGTCGGCCCGCCGGGCACCGGCAAGACCCTGCTGGCGCGGGCGGTGGCCGGCGAGGCGAAGGTGCCGTTCTTCTCGATCTCCGGTTCCGAGTTCGTCGAGATGTTCGTCGGGGTCGGCGCGGCGCGGGTCCGCGACCTCTTCGAGCAGGCCCGGGCGCAGGCGCCGGCGATTATCTTCATCGACGAGCTGGACGCCCTCGGCCGCGCCCGCGGCGTCGGCCCGCTGGGCGGCGGCCACGACGAGAAGGAGCAGACCCTCAACCAGCTGCTGGTGGAGCTGGACGGCTTCGACACGTCCGCCGGGCTGGTCCTGCTGGCCGCCACCAACCGTCCGGAAATCCTCGACCCGGCCCTGCTGCGCGCCGGTCGCTTCGACCGCCAGGTGCTGGTCGACCGGCCGGACAAGGCCGGGCGCGTGCAGATCCTCGAGGTACACCTGAAGAAGGCCCACCTGGCGGCGGACATCGATCCCCAGCAGATCGCCGCGCTGACCCCCGGCTTCACCGGCGCCGACCTCGCCAACCTGGTCAACGAGGCGGCCCTGCTCGCCACCCGCCGGCAGGCCGAGGCGGTGACCATGGACGATTTCACCGCGGCCATCGAGCGCATCGTCGCCGGCCTGGAAAAGCGCAACCGCCTGCTCAATCCGAAGGAGCGGGAGATCGTCGCCCACCACGAGATGGGCCACGCGCTGGTGGCCATGGCCCTGCCGGGGATGGACGTGGTGCACAAGGTGTCGATCATCCCGCGCGGCATGGGGGCGCTCGGCTACACCATTCAGCGACCCACCGAGGACCGCTTCCTGATGACCCGCGAGGAGCTGGAGAACAAGATGGCGGTACTGCTCGGCGGCCGCGCGGCGGAGTGGGTCGTCTACTCCCACTTTTCCACCGGTGCCGCCGACGACCTGGCCAAGGTCACCGACATCGCCCGCGCCATGGTCACCCGCTACGGCATGTCGGAACGTCTCGGCCACGTCACCCTGGAGCGCGAGCAGCACAGCTTCCTGGGCGTCGAGCAGATGTACGGCCTGCCGGCCCGCCACGAATACGGCGAAACCACCGCGACCGCCATCGACGCCGAGGTGCAGGCAATCATCGAGCGGGCCTTCCAGCGCACCGTGGCCCTGCTCGAGGAGCGCCACGAACTGCTCGAACGCTGCGCCCGGCGCCTGCTGGAGGAGGAAACCCTCGACACCGAGCAGTTGGCCGAACTGGTCGGGACGGGGCGGAAGGACCCCGCCGAATCATCTGGAGCGACAGCGCAATGAACGACCGGCCCGTGCACGACGATCCCGCTCCGCTGCCCCCCGAGCCGCCCCAGGAGGGCGAGTGCTGCGAGGACGGCTGCGGCGAGGCCTGCGTCTGGGCGCACTACAACGAGGCCCGCGCCGAGTATGCCCGGACACTGGCCGAGTGGCAGGCCCGCCACGTCCGCGAGCCGGCCGGGTAGGGGGCCGGAGGTCTGCTGTCCGCCCGGAGAAGAAGAAGCCCCATGCTCGGCCGGCCAGAGGGGCCGGCGTTCGGTCTCGGGGCGCTTCGCGGGGCATGTATTCCTTGGGTTCGGCTTTCGCAAAGGGATACATACCGGCATACACGGCGAGCAATGCTGGCGGGAACGAAAGAGAACGTGCAGAAACAAGAAAGCCCGCACAAGGCGGGCTTCTTGGGGTGTCTCGCAGACTGCCGGAGGCAGCTAGAAACAAGGATTTGGTGGCTACACCGGGACTTGAACCTGGGACATCAGCATTATGAATGCTGCGCTCTAACCGACTGAGCTATGTAGCCAAGTGGCGCGCATTATTCTCTCCGAAGTTTTTGGTGTCAACCCTCGCTAGATAAAAAAATCAGGAAAATCCGGGTGTTGCCGATGCTGGGGGCGCCGATGGAGGCCTGCCGCTGCCGGATGGCAGGAGCGTTGTGAGTTGCGCCTCGCGGGGAAGCGAACCGGCCCGGAAAGCTGCCCCGTGGTGCGTAATTTGCTATGGTGCGCCGGCCGTTCCGTCGCCCCCTTCCCGAGAGCCTGCCCCTATGTTCGCCGAGCACTCCAGCACTGCGCCCGTGGCGCGCCCGTTGTCCCGCAGCGACTTCAAGACCCTCTCGCTCTCCGCCCTGGGCGGTGCGCTGGAGTTCTACGACTTCATCATCTTCGTGTTCTTCGCGGCGGTGGTCGGCAAGCTGTTCTTCCCCGCCGAGATGCCCGAGTGGCTGCGCCAGTTGCAGACCTTCGGGATCTTCGCCGCCGGTTACCTGGCGCGGCCGCTGGGCGGGATCGTCATGGCCCACTTCGGCGACCTGCTCGGGCGCAAGCGGATGTTCACCCTGAGCATCTTCATGATGGCCGTGCCGACCCTGTGCATGGGCCTGCTGCCGACCTACGCGCAGATCGGCATCTGGGCGCCGCTGGCGCTGCTGAGCCTGCGCGTGGTGCAGGGCGCGGCGATCGGCGGCGAGGTGCCGGGGGCCTGGGTGTTCGTCTCCGAGCATGTGCCGGAGCGGCGCATCGGCTTCGCCTGCAGCACCCTGACCGCCGGACTGACCGCCGGCATCCTGCTCGGCTCGCTGACCGCCAGCGCGATCAACCGGGTGTTCAGCCCCGCGGAGCTGGCCGACTACGCCTGGCGGATTCCCTTCCTGCTCGGCGGGGTGTTCGGTCTGGTCTCGGTCTACCTGCGCCGCTGGCTGCACGAAACCCCGGTGTTCGCCGAGTTGCAGCTGCGCCAGTCGCTGGCCGCGGAGCTGCCCCTCAAGGCGGTGCTGCGCGAGCACCGTCCGGCGGTGCTGCTGTCGATGCTGCTGACCTGGGTGCTGTCGGCCGGCATCGTGGTGGTCATCCTGATGACCCCGACCCTGCTGCAGACCCTGCACGGCTTCGCCCCGGCCGAGGCGCTGCAGGCCAACAGCCTGGCGATCGTCGGCCTGACCATCGGCTGCGTGCTGGCCGGCCTGGCGGCGGACCGCTTCGGCGCGGGGCCGACCTTCGTCTTCGGCGGCCTGCTGCTGCTCTCGAGTTCCTCGCTGTTCTACGCCAGCATCGCCAGCCACCGCGACCTGCTGCTGCCGCTGTACGCCCTGGCCGGCCTCAGCGTGGGCACCATCGGCGCGATCCCGATGGTGATGGTCAAGGCGTTCCCGGCGGCGGTGCGCTTCTCCGGGCTGTCGTTCTCCTACAACCTGGCCTACGCCATCTGCGGCGGCTCGACGCCGATCCTGGTCAGCCTGCTGCTGAAGTGGAGCCCGCTGGGCCCGGCCTACTACGTCGGCGCGCTGTGCCTGCTGTTCGTCCTGGCCGGCGCCGGGTTGTGGCGGCGCGGCGCCCCGCAGCTGGCGCCGGTCGCCTGAGCCCCGCGGACCCGTCATGGCGCGTTGCCCCTGAGAGCGGATGCTTGTCCAGGGCCGCCGGCTGAGGCTTGAGGCTCATTCGACCAGCGCCCATCGGTGAGCATCCATCGGGTTGTTATTGCAAATTCGCCGGGTTTTCGGTGCCGGAACCTCGATTCATATGGTTGCATCTATAGAACGCTATTGCCTAAGCTTCCATTTCGATATGCCTATTATGGGTATATCCGACCATCACAATCTCTCGAGCGCGATCCCGGATATTTCACCAAGTGGTGTCAGGGCTCGCGGATTTGCCGAGCAGTACTGCGGTGAATAGCAACGAAACGACCAAGGGACCTCCCATGACCAACTCGACAGCGGAGCTCGAAGAGCTCCTCATGCAGCGCTCGCTGACCGACCCGCAGCTTCTGGCGGCAGCGGCGCAGGCCGCGGACTTCCGGATTCTGCCGAACGCGACCGTCCTCAAGATCGGCGGCCAGAGTGTCATCGACCGCGGCCGTGCGGCGGTCTACCCGCTGGTGGAGGAAATCGTCGCCGCCCGCAAGAACCACAAGCTGCTGATCGGCACCGGCGCCGGCACCCGTGCCCGCCATCTCTACTCGATCGCCGCCGGTCTCGGCCTGCCGGCCGGCGTACTCGCCCAGTTGGGCTCCTCGGTGGCCGACCAGAACGCCGCCATGCTCGGCCAGTTGCTGGCCCAGTACGGTATCCCGGTGGTCGGTGGCGCCGGCCTTTCCGCCGTGCCGCTGTCGCTCGCCGAGGTCAACGCCGTCGTCTTCAGCGGCATGCCGCCCTACAAGCTGTGGATGCGTCCCTCCGCCGAAGGCGTGATTCCGCCCTACCGCACCGACGCCGGCTGCTTCCTGCTGGCCGAGCAGTTCGGCTGCAAGCAGATGATCTACGTGAAGGACGAGAACGGTCTCTACACCGCCAACCCGAAGACTTCGAAGGACGCCACCTTCATTCCGAAGATCTCCGTCGACGAGATGAAGGAGAAGGGTCTGCACGACTCGATCCTCGAATTCCCGGTGCTCGACCTGCTGCAGAATGCCCAGCACATCCGTGAAGTGCAGGTCGTCAACGGCCTCATCCCCGGCAACCTGACCCGCGCGCTCGCAGGCGAGCACGTCGGCACCATCATCACCGCGAGCTGAGGAGCACGGCCATGACCAACACCATCAAGCATGTTCTCTCGCCGCTCGCGCGCCAGACCCTCCAGGACCGCGACCTCACCCGTCCGGTCGCCGGCAAGCGCCCGATCCGCCTGCTGCCCTGGCTGCAGGTCGTCAAGATCGGCGGTCGCCTCATGGACCGCGGCGCCGACGCGATCCTGCCGCTCGTCGAGGAACTGCGCAAACTGCTGCCCGAGCACCGCTTGCTGATCCTGACCGGTGCCGGCATCCGTGCCCGCCACGTCTTCAGCGTCGGCCTCGACCTCGGCCTGCCGGTCGGCTCGCTCGCCCCGCTGGCGGCCAGCGAAGCCGGGCAGAACGGCCACATCCTCGCCGCGATGCTCGCCGCCGAGGGCGTCTCCTACGTCGAGCACCCGACCATCGAGAGCCAACTGGCGATCCACCTCTCCGCCACCCGCGCCGTGGTCGGCAGCGCCTACCCGCCCTACCACCACCATGAGTTCCCGGGTTCGCGCATCCCGCCGCACCGTGCCGACACCGGCGCCTTCCTGGTCGCCGACGCGCTCGGTGCGGCCGGCCTGACCATCGTCGAGGACGTCGACGGGGTGTACACCACCGACCCGAACGGTCCCGACGCCGGCAAGGCGCAGTTCCTCGCCGAGACCAGTGCCGCCGACCTCGCGAAGCTCGAAGGCCCGCTGCCGTTCGACTGCGCACTCCTCGACGTCATGGCCAATGCCCGCCAGATCGAGCGCGTGCAGGTGGTGAACGGCCTGGTGCCGGGTCGCCTCACCGCTGCGCTGCGCGGCGAGCACGTCGGGACCATCATCCGTACCGGCGCGCGCTCGGCCTGAGTCCCCGCTTCTCCGGCCGCGCCGCCCGGGTTTCCGGGGGCGCGGCGTGACGAGTGCGGCGGGATGGGCACGGATGCCAAGCGACCAGAAATGCCGCGGGCAGCCCAGCCCGCGCGCATCCGGTAGCCATTTCCTCGACCGTCATGCGCCGATCCGGCTCGTGGCGGATCGCTTGCCGACGCAGCGTTTTTTCCAGCGTCGACCAACGCTTGTCGCCGAGCATTGATCGGGCATCGCAAACCGGCAGGGTTAGCGGGGTAGGAACCTCAAGGCTGCGGGGTTGCTCTTCTCGACGCCTCGGGGTCGAAGCGTCGACACCCCCTAGTCCCGGCCCGGCGCGACCAGCCCGGCCAGCAGGTTCTTCGGCATCCAGCCCGTCCGGTGCAGGATCAGGTAGGCGAGGGCGCCGATCACCACCCCCCAGAAGGCCGAACCCAGGCCGAAGAAGCTCATCCCCGACGCCGTGGCCAGGAAGGTCAGCATGGACGCCTCGCGGTGGTCTTCCTCGTTCACCGCGCCCATCACGTTGCTGGTGATGGCGCCGATCAGCGCCAAGCCGGCGAGCACGGCGACGAAGGTCTTCGGCATGGCGCTGAACAGCAGAATGATGGTGCCGGCGAAGGTGCCGCCGAGCAGGTAGAAGACGCCGTTGGCGATGCCGGCGACGTAGCGCTTGTCCGGGTCCTCGTGGGCGTCCCTGCCGGTGCACAGGGCGGCGGTGATCGCGGCGATGACGATGCTGATGCCGCCGAAGCAGGCGACCGCCAGCGAGGCCAGCCCGGTGGTGGCGAGCACCGGCCTGGCCGGGGTGTCGTAGCCGGCATTGCGCAGGATGGCCATGCCGGGCAGGAACTGCCCGGTCAGGCTGACCAGCACCAGCGGGATCGCCAGGCTCAGGGTCGAACTCCAGCTCCAGGCCGGCGCGATGAACTGCGGTGCGGCCAGGCTCGCGCCGATGCCGGCGAGGTTGCTGCCTTCCAGGCCGACGGCCAGGACCACGCCGACGACCAATAGCAGCACCAGGCAGTAGCGCGGGAACAGCCGCTTGAAGATCAGGTAGGCGAGGAGCATGCCGAAGGCCAGCGCCGGCATCGAGGCCACCGACTGGAAGGCGCCGACGCCGAACTGGAACAGGATGCCGGCCATCATGGCGTAGGCGATGCCCCTGGGGATGGCCTGCACCAGCCGGTCGAACCAGCCGGAGATGCCGATCAAAAAGAGGATCGCACCGGCCGTGAGGTAGGCGCCCACCGCCTCGTTGAGGCTGAGCGCCGGGAACAGGGTGACCAGCATGGCGGTGCCGGGCGCGGACCAGGCGGTCACCACCGGTACCCTGAGCCAGAGGCTGAGCAGGATGCCGGACAGCGCCGCGCCGATGGAGATGGCCCAGACCCAGGAGGACATCATCCCGGCGGAGATTCCGGCGCTCTGCGCGGCCTGGAAGAAGATCACCAGCGGGCCGGAGTAGGAGATCAGCACGGCGAGGAAGCCGGCGGTGACGGCGGACAGCGAGAAATCCTTGTGGAGGGTGAGGGGCTTCATGCGGGCTCGGCTCCTGGCGGCTGTGCGGACGAGGCTCCACCTTATTGTCATTTTCTGAGTGGATAAAGCTGCGAAAACCGGCAACACTGTTCGGCCTTAGTGAACAAAGGTCCGCGCCATGGACCGCTTCCAGGCCATGCAGCTCTTCGCCCGCATCGTCGAACTCGGCAGCTTCAGCAAGGCCGCCGAGCAGCAGGGCATGTCCCGCGCCTCGGCCAGCGCGCTGATCCGGCAACTGGAGAACCACCTCGGCGTGCGCCTCCTGCAGCGCACCACCCGGCAGGTCAGCGCCACCCTCGACGGGCGCTCCTACTACCAGCACTGCCTGTCGGTCCTCGGCGAGATCGAGGAGGTGGAGAGCGTGCTGTCGCAGAGTGCCGGGCACCCGCGCGGCCGGCTGAAGATCGACCTGCCGGCCTCCCTCGGCCGCCTGCTGGTGATCCCGGCGCTGCCGGACTTCCATGCGCGCTACCCGGAAATCGTCCTGGAAATCGGCATCGGCGACCGGATGATCGACCTGGTGCGCGAAGGGGTGGACTGCGTGGTGCGGATCGGCGGGCTGAGCGACTCGACGCTGATCGCCCGCAGCCTGCCGGCGCTGCCCCAGGTCACCTGCGCCAGCGCCGGCTACCTGGCCCGCCACGGCCTGCCGACCACACTCGACGAACTGCAAGGGCACCGCTGCGTCGACTACCTCTCGGCCACCACCGGGCGCCTGCTGGCGCTGGAGTTCGGCGTCGACGGCCGCATCGAGACGCGCAGCCTGCCGGCCAGCCTGGCGGTCAACCACGGCGAAGCCTACGTGGCGGCCTGCGAGGCGGGACTCGGCATCGTCCAGGTGCCGCGCTACCACGTCGAACGCCAGCTGGCCGCCGGCAGCCTGGTCGAACTGCTGCCCCGGCACGCGCCGCCGGCGCTGCCGATGACCGTGCTCTATCCCCATCACCGGCACCTGACGCCACGCCTGCGGGTGTTCATCGACTGGCTGGTGGCGCTGTTCGGCTGAGGGCGGGGCGGCAGCCATCGACTCGCGGCTGGCCTTTGAGCCGAATAACTCCCACAATCGGCTCACTGAATGAGCCGAATAACCTCCGTAATCGGCTCGCCACCCGCAGGCAGGCTCACCATGGAAGACTCACGCTGGATCTGGCAGCAGCCGGATTGGCCGCATTTCCGCTGGCAGGCCGAGCGCCTGGCACCGCTGCTGCGCGACTGTGCGCAGGCCCAGGGCCGACTGCTCGGCATGGCCGGGGCGGCAGGGGACGAATTCGGCGCGCAGGGCGAGCTGGATGCCCTGCTGCAGAACATCGTCACCTCCTCGGCCATCGAAGGCGAGCAACTCAACGTCGGCTCGGTGCGCTCCTCGCTGGCCCGCCGCCTGGGCCTCGAAATGGACGGCGCCAGCCGCGTCAGCCCGCGCAGCGAAGGTCTCGCTGAGCTGATGCTGGACGCCACCCGGCACCTGGAGCAACCGCTGAGCCTCGAACGCCTGCTGCACTGGTACCGTCTGCTGTTTCCCGCGCAGGACGACGACCTGCTGCCACGGCGCATCCGCGTTGGCGCCCTGCGCGGCGAAGAGCCGATGCAGGTGGTCTCCGGCCGGCTCGACCGGCCTACCGTGCATTTCGAGGCGCCGTCGCGCGACGGGCTGGAGCGGCAACTGGCCGCCTTCCTCGACTGGTTCGAGGCGAGCCGCGGCGACGGCGGCCTAGACCCGCTGCTGCGCGCCGGCATCGCCCATTTCTGGTTCGTCACCCTGCATCCCTTCGATGACGGCAACGGCCGGCTGACCCGCGCCATCACCGACCTGGCGCTGGCCCAGGGCGAGCGCCAGGCGATCCGCCTGCATGCCATGTCGGTCAGCATCCTCGACGACCGCCAGGGCTACTACCGCATTCTCGAAGCCAGCCAGAAGGGAGGGCTGGAGATCACCCCCTGGCTCGAATGGTTCCTCCACACCCTGCTGCGCAGCCTGCAACAGGCGCTGGCGCGCATCGACCGGGTGCTGGCCAAGTCGCGCTTCTGGCAGCGGCACCGCCAGCAAGCGCTGTCCGCCGAACAGATCAAGGTGCTCAACCGCCTGCTCGACGGCGGCGAGCGCGGCTTCGAAGGCGGCATCAGCGCCGCCCAGTACCAGGCCGTCGCCAGGGTTTCCAAGGCCACCGCCACCCGCCATCTCGGCGACCTGCTCGACAAGGGCTGCCTCGTCCGCCTGCCCGGCGGCGGGCGCAGCACCCGTTACCGGATCGACTGGCCTGCTGGCGGCGGGTCCGATACACCCTCGTAGCGGATCGGCGGAAGGGTGCCGCGCGGGGCTGGCGAATCGCATGAACACTGTAGGAGCCAGCTTGCTGGCGATTTTCCCGTGCCGCCAAACGGATCGCCAGCAAGCTGGCTCCTACAGAGGACGGCCCTGACAGGGCCTGATGAGCCCCGGATTGCCTGCGGACGCCCATCCAGCGGCTGGCCCTGTCCTCATCGAATCCGTAACATCCGAAGCCTTTTTTCCAGCCATCTCCTGCGGCCGGCTGCGCCGGCCAACCGCTCAGGTAAACCATGAAATCGAAACATCTGCGTGCCGATGTCCTGGCCGGACTCACCACGTCTTTCGCCCTGGTGCCCGAGTGCATCGCCTTCGCCCTGGTCGCCCACCTCAACCCGCTGATGGGCCTGTACGGCGCCTTCATCATCTGCACCCTGACCGCCCTGTTCGGCGGCCGTCCGGGCATGGTGTCCGGCGCCGCCGGCTCGATGGCCGTGGTGATCGTCGCGCTGGTGGTGCAGCACGGCGTGCAGTACCTGCTTGCCACCGTGCTGCTCGGCGGGCTGATCATGGTCGCCTTCGGCCTGCTGCGCCTGGGCAAGCTGATCCGCATGGTGCCGCATCCGGTGATGCTCGGCTTCGTCAACGGCCTGGCGATCATCATCGCCCTGGCCCAGCTGGAGCACTTCAAGGACGGCGAGGCCTGGCTGAGCGGCACGCCGCTCTACCTGATGCTGGGGCTGGTGGCGCTGACCATGGCCATCGTCTACCTGCTGCCGCGCCTGACCCGCGCCGTGCCGCCGGCGTTGGCGGCGATCCTCGGCGTCGGCCTGCTGACATACCTGCTCGGCCTGCCGACCCACACCCTCGGCGACATGGCGCACATCGCCGGCGGCCTGCCCGTCCCGGCCGTGCCGGACGTGCCCTGGAACCTGGAAACCCTGGGCATCGTCGCGCCCTACGCGGTGCTGATGGCGCTGGTCGGCCTGCTGGAAACCCTGCTGACCCTGAACCTCACCGACGAGATCACCGAGAGCCGCGGCTACCCGGACCGCGAGTGCGCGGCGCTGGGCGCGGCCAACCTGGTGTCCGGCCTGTTCGGCGGCATGGGCGGCTGCGCGATGATCGGCCAGACCATGATCAACCTCAGCTCCGGCGGCCGCGGCCGGCTCTCCGGGGTGGTCGCCGGGGTGATGATCCTGCTGTTCGTGCTGTTCCTCTCGCCGCTGATCGAGCGCATCCCGCTCGCCGCGCTGGTCGGGGTGATGTTCGTGGTGGCGCAGCAGACCTTCGCCTGGGCCTCCCTGCGGGTGCTCGACAAGGTGCCGCTGAACGACGCGCTGGTGATCGTCGCGGTGACCATCGTCACCGTGTTCACCGACCTGGCCACCGCCGTGCTCTGCGGGATCGTCATCGCCGCGCTGAACTTCGCCTGGCAACAGGCCCGCGAGCTGTACGCCGACACCCATCGGGAGGCCGACGGCAGCAAGCTCTACCGCCTGCACGGCACGCTGTTCTTCGCCTCCACGACGCCCTTTCTCAACCAGTTCGACCCCGCCGGCGACCCGCCCCAGGTGACCCTCGATTGCCGCCACCTGAGCTTCGTCGACTACTCGGCCATCGCCGCGCTGAAGACCCTGCGCGAGCGCTACGCCAAGGCCGGCAAGCACCTGCGCGTGCTGCACCTGTCCGAACGCTGCAGGCAACTGCTCAAGCGGGCGGGGGTGCAGCATGAGTGAGGGGAGGGGCTGTGGAGTTGGTTTTTGTGGATGCGATGGGGCGTCGCCTGGCAGCCTGGTGGTGATCCCGGCCCTGCCGGCCCGCCTCGCGGTCAACAACGGCGAGTCTTGCGTGGCGGCCGGCGAGGTGGGACTGAGCATCGTCCAGATGCCGCGCTACCACGCCGAGCGCCAAGTAGCTTGGTCGAGCTGCTGCCCCAGCACCCGCTGCGTGCTGCCGATGGCGGTGCTCTATATACCCATCACCGGCAACTGATGCGGCGTCTAAGGGAGTTCATCGATTGGTTGGTGAGGGGATGAGGTCGAGGTGGGATGAAAATAAAATTTCATTCTGAGCCGACCGAGAGGTCGTGTGCACTGATAAGTTCCACGTTCCCAACCGACCTGCTGCGACAGGCAAAAACTGGTTAGAAGACGACGTTAGAAAGGCTTGCCATCACTCTAGCTATCTATCGCCGCGTCATTTGACTGGAGGCTTCTAGTTGGCTTGTGCGCTCTGGCTATCCAATTTTTTAGTAAAGCATTATATTGCTAAGATCGGTCGTGTAAATTTTATCCAACATATACTTTGCCAGTCTTGGAGCCTTAAGGAAACTCCGAACAAGTCAGACGGTTTCGGGCGGCTGAAGTGATGATTATTTCAACAAGTGCCTATTTGGGGCTGGCTTGCTCGGAGTTTCCTTAAGGTGCAAGATAGAAAGACCTATATGGAATTTACTTTTTTGAAGTATATTGTTTTTTATAAGTGTTAAATACTCATTCTGGCTAAGTGGTTTGGCTGTTAAGTTGGCTCGATGAGCCATTATATTGCCGTAGGTTTGCTCTTATAATGATCGAGATACCGTATACAAGTAGAAGTCTGGCTGGATGTATCGGTTTTAAAGATGTCATGAAGAAGCCGAATTTGCAAGACAGAGAGAATAGATCATTTGTTGCTGATTCGGCGCTAGCCTTGCTTAATAAAGGAATGGTGTTCAATGGCTGCTTAAGGAAGATAAATATCGGTTCAGATAGTGGATATGTTTTTAATGAAATATCACCGGAGTTGGTTTCGCGTTTAATCTCTAAGAATATTCGGGCAAATTACAGAATTAAGCAGTCCGATCGTCAAACAATTATATCTAATGCCGTGTCTTTTTTTAAAGAAAGCACTCCTTATCATGTGTGTCGGTTGGACATAAAGAAATTTTACGAGAGTATAGATAGAAAGATATTGTTTGAGCGGCTAATCAGTGATGGGCAATGCTCTTGGCAGACCCTGGTATTGCTTCACCAATTCTTTAATGTGCTTGATGCGTACGGAGTTGTTGGTATTCCAAGAGGATTAGGTATTAGTGCTACTCTATCCGAATATTATCTGTGTGAGTTTGATTTAATTGTAAGTAGTATGCCGGGCGTTTTTTATTATGCGAGATTTGTAGACGATATTTTAATTATTACGTCAGGTGAGAGTCCTAGAAAGGATTTTGAAGTGAGGCTGGAGGAATTGTTGCCTGAGGGGCTTGAGTTTCATGCTGGAGGTAAGCGGGAATACATGCCAATTTCCAGGTTGCAAAAGGAAGAGGTTGATAATGATGGGGTGAGATTTGATTATCTTGGATATAGCATACGAGTCTTCAATGGGTATTCGGATGAAAAAGTCAATGGTCATCTCCGTCGGAAGGTTTTGTGTGATATATCAAAAAATAAAATAAGTAGGATCAAGAGACGACTGATAAATTCGTTCGCTAATTATCTGGCTAGCTCTCAGTATCCTAGTGACTACTCCTTGCTAAAAAATCGGGTGAGAGCATTGGCGGGAAATTACTATATAGTTGATCCCATGACTGGGATAGATATTAAGACGGGTATTTATTATAACTATATACATAAAAATGTTGTTGGGGATTGTGCGCTTGATGAATTGGATGGGTTCCTTCGAGGTATTCTTTTTTCAACCAAGCATCAATTGTCGCGCCGAATCGTATCGGCTTTGTCGCTTCAAAAGCGAAAAGAACTTGCAGGATATAGCTTTAAGTCTGGCTTTGTGGATGCACGGTTTCACTCTTTTAATTACGCCACCTTGAAAAAAATTAAGGAGTGTTGGCGAAAATGAAAGGCGGGATGCGTCGAGTTAAAAAAGAGGACTCTGCCAGGGTTGTACTGACTGAAACCTGTCCATATGAAGTACCTATAATATTCAGCAATTTGGGCTTCTATTGGCATTTGAAGAAGTATGAGGCAGGCCGTAGTCTGTTTCCTGATGTAATGGAGTATCTTTTTTTTAGAGATTTAAGCTCTGAATATACTGTTCCACTTACATACAAAGTTCGAAAGGATGAAGAGTCTTTTCGTACTTTGTCTTTGCTGCATCCTAGGGCGCAGGTTGCATTTGTTGAGTTTTATCAGAAGTACGGTGATCAGATTGTCTTTTCTTGTTCGAAAAGTCAGTTTAGTATTCGAAGGCCAGCTGGTATTGCAAGTAAGTACTATACAAAGAATGAAAATGAGAGCATAAAGAAATATCGATCTAATTGTGTTTCTCTTTCTTCAAATGAGTCTAGGCATAGGTACTTGTCATCTTTTTTTTCGTACTTTGGGTATGCGCGCCTTCATCGTTTTTTTGATTCATATGATTTTTTGAGGTTGGAGCAGCAGTATTCAACGTTCTGGTCGATCGATATCTCAAAGTTTTTTGATAGTATTTATACTCACTCGATTACTTGGGCGTTAAAATCTAAAGAGTTTTCAAAATTCAATGCTGGTGTCAAGAATACATTTGGGGCGGTGTTTGATAGGTTAATGCAGGCTTCTAATTATAATGAGACGGCCGGCATTGTAATTGGTCCTGAAGTTTGCAGGATCTTTGCGGAAATAATTTTTCAGAAAATTGACCTTGATGTTGAGAGGGAATTAGAAGAGCAGGGGCTTGTTCTTGGGCGAGACTATGTGGTTAGGCGCTATGTTGATGATATATTTGTATTTTCAATAAGTGACGACGTTGCGCGGAAAGCATATAAGTCTATTGAGTTTCACGCAAAGCGCTACAAGCTTAATATTAATAAGGCAAAGACCCTGAAGGCTTCTAGGCCTTTTGTTACCAGTAAAACAAGGTCTCTTAGACTTGTTAAGAACGCATTCTCTAGTTTCTCTGCTAAGATCGTTTCTAGCGGCGGTGAGAGCGGCTCTGAAAAATATTGTCCTCTTCGGGTATATAGCCGTAGAAACATTGTTGTAAGTTTCTTGAACGAGGTCAAGTCTGCTTGTATTGGTGACGTTGCCGCCTACGGTATGGTTTGTGGTTATTTAATGGCAGCCTTGAGTAATTTGCTCGTGAAGGTGACGGAATGTAATATAGGGCGTGAGTTTGGTGAGGAAGAAAATCTAAATAAATATTCTGATTTTTATCACATTATTCTTGATGTGATTTTTCATTTATATACCGTTAATCCTAGTCATTCGGGGTCGGTAAGGATATTTATCGCGGCCACTCTTGCTTGTTCTTTCTATGAGGCTCATCTGCCGAATGAGTTGAACTCGATAAAAAGCAAAATCTATACGTCTTGTCGCGGGTTCTTTGAGAGCAGCGAATATATTAAGATGGCCTCTGAAAATAATGATTATGCCCTTCTTGAAGCTCTGAATCTTTTGGTTGTTTTAAAAAGTCTAGGTGGTGGGTATTTAATTCCAAGACAGACGCTGCAAAGCATTGTTGATATTTCAGATGGTCGCAGGATGTCTTATTTTGAGATAATCACGCTGCTATACTATCTAGAGGATAACTCATCTTATGGGGCTATAAGAAAGAGCGTTCTTGATAATATTAAGTTGATTCTTTCTGATCTGTCTGACGTAAGGTCTAATTCTGAGAAGGTTTATCTTCTTTTGGATGTGATGACTTGTCCCTATGTTGATCAAAAGGTTAAAAGTAAGTTTGCAGAGAAGTTGTATCGGCAGATTCATAGTTCTGCTCCATCGCGGGAGGTAGTAGCAGACTTAGTCCAGCGGCTGAGCAGATATCCCTGGTTCGTGTCGTGGGCTGATACAGATTTCCTAGCCGCTCTTGAGAAAAAGGAATTGCTAAAAGGCTATTAAGTTCGTATCGTAGCGTCACAGAGTGTACCGACTGGCTTTACAGCTCGTTCGGGCTGGCTAACCGAACCCTGTTCTCTGTGGGCGCCTAGGAAGGGCGTCACGGTGGACTAGGGGATGGGATCGTCCTCTAACATAGGAATGGCGGGAAACCGCACACACTATACTGGTTGGACACTCTGTACTATTGAACCCTTTTGCATTAGTTTCTTTTCTTGCAAATGGACTACTAACTAGGTGGCAGTACTAAAACTGGGGGCAGGTCAGCCACTACCAAAGACTGAGCCATGCTAGCTCCGATAGGCACTAGGGGATCAATTGCCCACACAAGCGATAGTGTCCTCTCCAATTTTTGAAGTCGAAATGAAGTTTGGGCCAATTGCTTAACATCTTCGCTCATAGTGTCTCTCCAACCTAATTAGGTAGATATCGACAGAGGGCCGGTATGTCTGCTGTTGGCCTGTTTCTGCCTGTAGCAGCGAGTCGACTGGGGATAAAAACCTCACCACTGTGCACACTCTCCTGGTCGACTCAAAATAAAACTTCATTTTCCATAGAAAGGGTTGAAACCACCGGCTTTCAGCCGGTTAGCTTTAGCCTCCGGAGGCGGATACGGAGGGCTGAGGGGTGGAATACCGATACGGGAGTCACACGGTCTACCAGATCGAAT
>Ga0209467_1000985_pt1 | contig 28895 bp, 29 predicted proteins | sample Higcelwee11metaG_FD_187175 | JGI IMG/M metagenome (GOLD analysis project Ga0209467, IMG submission 187175) | Freshwater pond sediment microbial communities from the University of Edinburgh, under environmental carbon perturbations - High... | ecosystem: Environmental > Aquatic > Freshwater >... | reverse complement strand
AGTATTGCTCTAAACACAAATTATAATTGCTGAAGGTGGATTCATTCCATGAATCAGTAGTATCAAGAGAGAATATTACTGGTACGGAGCTATGCTCCGTACTGGATCTCTTGATGTGAAATAATCATCTACACTACTGTTATCGACAGCGATTATTTATTTGTCGTGTCAATAATATGTTTAAAGCCTTGATATTGCAAAGGTTATCGACACTTTATAAATCAGCTTGTTATGCTACCGAATTTGCTTAAAGCATTGAAATTACTATAGTTTTGCGAATAGCACCACGATAAAAATAATCAGTTTATGAAGCGGAATAAATGGTTAGTAAGCAGCTATTATTCTGCTTTTTTAATTTTATATAAATGTATTATCGTAATCATAACTTAAAAGTATTGACTACGATTTTTCTATATAGTATAATCAAGTCATAAGACGTAATCAAAACTTATAATCAAAACTATTGTTAAGGAGATATGGCTTATGATATATGGATATGCGAGAGTATCAACTAAAGGGCAGGAAACAAACGGTAATTCATTAGAAAGTCAGGTTGTAGCATTAAAGTCAAATGGTTGCCAAGTCATAATAGAAGAAAGTTATACTGGTACTAAAACGGATAGACCTAAATTTACTGAACTAATCAATAAACTCCAGGATGGAGATATGCTAGTAGTAACAAAGCTAGATAGATTCGCTAGAAGTACAATTCAGGGGTGCACAATAGTTGAACAGTTAATAGATAAGGGAGTAAGGGTTAATATTTTAAATATGGGAGTACTAGATAATACCCCGGCAAGTACACTAATAAGAACAATTTTCTTTGCATTTGCACAGTTTGAAAGGGATATGATAGTTGAGCGTACACAGGAAGGAAAAGTAATAGCCAAAACAAAAATGGGTTTTAAGGAAGGCAGACCTAAAGAATATACAGATACACAGATTAACATGGCACTAGATTTACTTAAAGAGCATTCATATACTGAAGTTGAGAAGATGACACGAATAAGTAAAGCAACACTTGTTAGAGCAATGAGAAAAAGAAAAACTGAACTGGAAGCTGAGAAGGGTATGCAAGTTAAGCAGGATTAATCCCCTGCTTTTTTTTATAGGGTGGGCGGTAGAATACAAAATATGAGGCTTTCGTTTGCCTGTATATGGCATGAGTACACTGAGGCTTATAGGCATGTTAGCAACTAAGCGACTGCATGTTATTAAAATATTGAATTTTTTACAACCTTATCTTGTTTTATTATGCATTAAATACACTAACTAGTGACGTTTTGGCTATTCAATAAACAGATCATTATACTATGAAATATTATTGTAATCACATAAAAAAGCAAGGCACTAACCATAAAAAGGAAATAATAGGTAAATGTAGAATATAGATAGCAATAATAGTGAAAGGATGATAAAAATGAAGGAAAAACTTGTAGCCTTTCTAATAATATTTGTTTTAGTAGGCAAAACACTATATGCCGATGATATTAAAATTGGTACAGACATTGGTGACGTTGTCGAGACAGATATTCAGGCTCAAATAGATGAGTGCTTTATACCTTCTTACAGTATTAATGGTGAACTTGCTATTTTAACTAAAGACTTAAGTAACTACGGATTTGATGTGACATGGGACAATAAAAACAGAAAAATAGCAAGTAATAGGATTTACCTTTTTAGTGGGAAAATGGCTGTAATATTAAAATACAAAGCCACAGATATATCCTAAAGCATGACTTTTGGTATATTATAATATTCCTGAAGTGATGCTTTTGTTTTGCAGTTCCTTACTGTTTATGAGCAAAGAAAATAAAAATGATTGATAGAATTCTTTGCTAGACAGCAAGAAATATGAAATTTTCGAGTATATCCGTTTTAATAAGACTATATTCATGGGACAAGCAATTATATATTTGGACAATTACACATTGTCAATCTAGCATTATCAATACTTTTAGAGCTTAATACTATAAAATATAAATATAGAAAAATTCCCACTTGTTTGTTTTTGACATATGAAATTAGTATAAATATAGGGAGTAATATATTATAGTAATATTATCAAAAGAAGGGAGGTGATTTGATGATTGAATTTTTCTTAAAAAAGCCAGGTAGTAAGATTCATCCGATACATTTCTTAAATAGACTTTTATATAATGGGTATGAGAAACTATCGTATTTTTATGAATCAGCTTTATTTAAGGATAGAGAAAACATAGAACAAAATGGAACATTGTTTGTTAGTAATTATAAAGATAAGTACGATGATTTCATGATTTATTTCTCATGCAAGGATGGAGCTGAACCCATGTCAATTTGCTTTTTGGCTGATGAGTCTCAAGAGCGCAAATTAGAAATTGAAAGAATTATCAATAGCATACAAAATCATGGTGTAGTATTAGTTAGCAAAATGAATAGATCATTCGTAGAAGAGGCAGCAGTAACAAGAGACACTTAATGGTATTATAAAAGAGGTTTGTGCACCCACATAATTCTGGATGCAGAAACCTTTTTTATTATAAGTAAAGAATATAAAAATATGTACAAAAAAACGATAATAAAAATTAAGTAATAAGAATTATAGAAATGGTCAAATATATGTGTTATAATCACCTTAAATTAAAAAGAAGGTGGTAGATATATTGGCAAACAAGAAAAGAGTTATTGCTATAGTGTCAACAAATGAAAAAAGTGAAGAAGATTTAAAAAAAGTACTACTAGAAGAACTAAAGCGGCAGGCAGAAATTAAATACGGTAAGCTTTATGAGCTGCCTGTAAAGGGGTAAGAATTTATGGATAAAAAATCTATGGATACAGTAAACCAAGAAAAACCAACAAAATTGGAGATAGAGCCTAACTCCGACCTTGAAAAGTCCATACTCCATATACTCAATAGGCAGATGTATGAGAGCGATGCGATAAGTCAGAATATATATTTTAAAGCTAAGAGAAAAATCAACGAACTGAAGTGAGGTGCCTATATGGAAAATAGAATTAACAAAAAAATAATAAAAGAAGAACCCTGTACTATACATGGTAACCCGTTCAAGAAGATTACTTTTGAAGATGGAGAGCAAATATATAAAGGATTTGATAAACGATTTAATATTTGGGTTACTTTAAGATTTAGACAAACTGACGATAGCGAAGTAGTAAAAGAAATAGGAGATATGGTAAAGTACCTTATTCGGGAAGGTGGAATATGAAAGCTAATAAGAAGGAACGTGTTGTTGTAATAACTAATTCTCCAGAATATGACAACGTTGAATTAAAGGATATACTGGATAAAATTACTAGGGAATTATTAGAAGAAATGTATGGGAAGATAGTTGAAACTAACAAGAAACAAGCGGATTAAAGCTAAAAATCTGAGGGGGCATGAAATATGGATAATGTTTTAGATATACAAGTTTTTAATGATAGGAAAATAGTTAATGTACTTTTAACTAATGATAATATAAGTGATGAATTAAATAACTTATTAAATACATATAGAGAAAAAAAATATATAGTGTGTAAAACCGTTTCTGGTACAGAAAATAGTGAAGATACCTTGAAAAAACTAATAATGAGCAAAATATAGTGGAGGTAAAATGAAGAACAGTACTATTAACAAAGAAGAATTGTTTGAGAAAACTAAAGATGCATATGTCTCCTCCAATGGAATTATAATAACAAGAACATTTAGTGAGAACGGTATAGATATAAATGAAGCATTTCAAAATCATTTAAAAAGATGTCTAGAAGATCATAGAAAGTAGATATATGGAAGATAAAGTATTAAATACAACACTTAACGGAAAATCTTTTAAAATACACATAAGATATGAAAATAAACCTTCAGAAAAAACCATAGAAAACTTTGCCCAAAAGCTGGTTGAATTGGCTTATGATAAAAACTTTATAGATGAAATAGAAAAGATAAGTTATTAAAAAGGGGTTTGAGCATCCATAGTCAGGGTGCTGAAATCTCTTTTTAATAAGTAAACAAAATAAAAATATGATGAGAACTACTCAGGCAATTGAGTAGCTTTATTTGTATACTTTTCAATATTTTCTTCTATAATCTTACCGGCAACAGCACTTCTGCTAGTTATTTCCTCTTTGGCGATTTCATCTAATTTTTTCACAGTTTCTTCTTTTAAAACAGCCTGAACGCTCATTTTTCCTTTCCTTAAAGCCATTGCGTTATCCTCCTCTAAATTAGTTCAATTATAATTATATAAAAAAGTTGTTAAATAATCAATAAAAAGTTATTGACTTATTGCTAACTAGTTATTATAATTAAAAGTAAATAACAAGTAAATAATTTTTAAATGACTATTATGAGGAGGTCACAAAAATGATAAAAAGGTTTAAAGAGTTCAACAGTACACACACGATTTTAAATGGAGAGGTCTTCACAAACGAATTTTTAGCAAAAGATTTTGAATTCTTGACACAAGGGAACGGGCAGAAAGAAAAGCAATTTGAAATAATACTAAATGATGCCTCATGTGTAGGTGAGGCGATTCAAAAATTTAGACAGATAATCAGAGAGTCCGGCGAAAGGACTGTCACATTAACACAATTACAGTCGGCAGCAGATCAGAGCGAATTATATAGGTTGTTTCAGGAAATATTTTTACATAGGATACACTTTGACTACTTTAAAGAATTAATTGAAACCTTTAGCCTGGAGCAGTTATGCAGGTTTTATATAAAACATCCGCTGAGAAACCCTTTAACCCTGCTAACATTTTCCAAAGAATATGCGCTAGAGCGGTTTATAAACTAAGGACATTAAGAATACATAACCTACCTGACGAGAGCTGGAGGGGAACCAGCCGAAACCAATGATCCGTCAATCTAATGTGGGGGTCTTAGGATATCTATAGTCATATAGAGAAAATTGAATTTATTGGATAAACTTGACTTTAATATTAGAAAGGCGCAAAAACTCGTTACTATAATAAAAAATAGTAGCATGGAGGTTTAAAACAATGAATAATGCTACCAGACAAAAAATTAGGATTATAAAGAAATTAGTTATTCCAATATTTAAAAACCCGATTAAATATCTTTATTTTCTTTTTATTAATGCATTTTGTAAAGTGCAATATGTGATTGTAGATTGCGAGTTTAACGACAACAGTATTGAGATAATCCAGATGGGTCTAGTTAAGATGACTTCAGAAATGGAAGTTGTTGATTCATTAAATATTTTTATTAGACCCATAAGCCCAAATGCTATAGAGGGTAGGAGAGAAGGGCGTAGAGAAATATTAGAACAATCCAATAAATCGGATGTATCATTTCCCGAAGCAATAAAAATGATTAATAAATGGATAGGAAATGATTGTAAAACTATATTATGTGTATGGGGTATTTCGGACATTTCTGCTATTAATAAAAATTCGATAATGCACAATTTATCAAAAAGTTCATTGTCTTATACTTTTTGCTTTAACATTCAAAAAGTATTCTTAAAGAAAAGAAAGAATAAGTTTGATTATGTGCCAAGTTTAAAAATAGCTCTTGAGAAAGAAAAAATCAAAGTAACTGAACCTTTGCATAACGCATTTGCTGATGCAAGGCTTACAGCCAGCTTATTTAAAAATATATATAGCAAGTATACCGCACATATTGCACAATTTTTGGTTTGGCAGTAACTATAAGGTAGTTATACTGCTATTTGTTTTAGGAAGGAGTTTGGAAGAATATGACGAAAAATACAATATTGATATTTAATCCGGCGATTGTTCGGAAGCTATTGAAAATTGGATATAGAATAGTTGACGTTAAAGCACATAGGGATAATCCAGACAAGACAGTTTTTATATTTGCCAATGAACCTGGACTGGAAATGGAGTTAGCCAAGCATAGCAGAGCGTAATGTGGGGTATAAAAGATGCGGAAAAAGAAGCAAATGATTAAATATATTTCACCTAAGATCAAATTAATAGTTAAAGATGCAGACCGTATTAGATCAATTGAAGCATTAAAGCATATCATAATGCTTAAACGTAATAATATCATTAAACAATTCAAGGATATTCTATATTTTGATGATATTAATGAGAACAGACAATATATCTTTGATTATCTAAAAAGTAGTGATAAATTTTATAATAGAGTCTTAAAAATGTATAGAAAATATCTGTTGCAAAATGTTGTTAGTGATAATCCTACAACAACATCAAAACATTACACTTACAAGGACTTTAAAAAAGAAAAATTAACAAATGCAGGGAATAAAAAAGAATGGACAGATGAAGAGTATGAGAGCTATGTAAATAAACTGATTGAGCAATTGGTAAAAATTAATATGCAATTCGATTGTAATACGGTTCATGAAGAAAGAAATAATCTGATTAATAGGATTATATATATTAAAAATTTTTATAGCATGTATGCTTCGAGTGTAGCAAGAGAAATTAAGCGGGCAAAAAGAGTAAATCCTATGTTGCTTAATATTGATTTATATGATGAAGTTGAACGTTATGTATATGAGGCTTATAAAAAAGAGCTATCACAATTTAAAAAAGTCAATGATGACAAAGGTAAAAAAATAAGAAGTTATATCAAATATTTGAGAGTATATTTAAAAGAAAATAGAAACATAGAAAATATTATTACGAGGGATTACAAGGAGCGTTTATCATATTTCCATGAAAACCTTGATGGAAAAATTGAGGAAAAATTAGAAAAAGAATCTAAGGAAAAAACTAATAAAGAAACAAGTACTATCGAGATAAAAAATAAAAAGAAAGGTTATTGTGCAAAGAACTTTGTCGATTTTCAATATGAATATATTAAGAATGATAAAAAATCTCCCATAATAGTAAGGCATGGAACTTATACGGACACTGACTTAAAAAAGTGTATAGTGCGCTACAAAATAGAAAATGGAATTATATGTTATAAATTTTTTTCATATGCTGATGTTTATTATTATGCTAGAGAAGCGTACGAAAAATATATGGATTACGAAAAAGATAGGAAAAAGGAGGACGAAGCGGCAGGAATTAAAATAGAGTATATAGATTCTAAACGTCCGATAACTCATTTTACACCGCAGGAATGGCTACTAGAAGTTGAAAAAGTATTATCAGAGGAAAAAACTTTACAAGCAATTCATTATAAATATAGATGTGTAGATATAAGTGATATTCAAAAGTTTAGAAAAGAAAATGAAAAATCTATGATAAATAATGCAGATGCTTTCGTAAGATATGGTATTGGCAAATTACAAAAGAAAATAAGAGAAGCTATAATTTTCAAATATCATAATCTAATGGAGCTTGAGGATATTTGGCTAAAAATGAATAAAAAGGAAGTACAGTTCAAAACTATTGAATCGTTAAAAGCACAGATGTCTCAAGCAAGGAAGCAATTGAGAGAGTTTTTTATTGATAATGATGAATTAATCGAGAAGGAATTTGATGAATTTTTCTATCAATATATGAAAGATGAAGTAAAAGAAATTAGAGCAAAAAGAAGGCAAAAAAAATAAGCCTTCTTTTTAACTTTTGTCCAAAAACCGCATACTTATATATATGGAGAATAAAAGCCATAAGCAAAGCTAACCATATCTCTGTGGCTTGGTTTAACTATACTCCTATTATTACCGAATGTCAATCATTTATACGAAAAAATCAAAAATATTTTTTAAAAGGAGGAAATGCCGGTGAAAATTAGCCTGTTTTTACTATATCAAATGTCCTTAACCCCTACTTAGACAAGGCTTTAAGAGCCGGGAAGAAGGTTTTATACTTGGAGAAAGGAGGACATGGGATGCCAGAATTAAAAGATTTGAAGCTGCATGAGCAATTAATGCTACTAAGACGAAGAAAGAACATTACGATATCTAGGGCTTCAAGAGATACATATATTCCCGAAGCATACTTAAGTATGTATGAAAATGGGAAATACAGCCTGACAGCAGATATGCTGGGGAAATATCAGAGTTACTTATTATGTCAGAATTAAAAATCTTAAAAAATAATTAAAATGAGAAAGGCAGGTGAAGGACTTGCCGAAAAATAAGTAATTGCCGTGCACACCATTAAAAATAGGTAAGGAGCGATCTAAAATTGAATTGGAGGATAACAAATGGAAACATAGGGACTAATTCAGTATTTGAAGCAAGTCGTAGCAGATGCAAAAACAGAATTATAAGTATTATAACAATGTAAAATTTAGTAACGAGGAACTAGAGCAGATTAATAGGGATATGACAGGTTATCTGTCAGAAGAGGAAAAACCATTAGTTTTAGAATTATATAAGAAAAGATTAGAGGAATTAATGCTTCATAAAAAAAGAGGACGTAAAAGCGTCAAATTACCTAGAATTGCAAAGGAAATATCCGATAGATTAGGGACTCCGCTCCGTGTTGCATGGATACTTTATCAATATCTTACAAACTATTATGGCAAACAGCCTAAGTATGCTGGACGGCATATTTCGTTCAATCGGAAATTGACTGAAACAACAGAAGATAATTATATAAGATTTTCAGATTTTGGAAACGATGAAGAGTATCCAGATAAACGAAATCAATGGATTTATTGTCTAGAGTTAGGAATTGCCCCAAAGCTATTTAATAAATTTGACTTTGTACTACATCACAACGTAGAGGGTTGTAAAGACGTGAGATTAGAGAAGTTGACTGATGATATAGAACATTTGTACTTGATATATGATGCAGCCTATCACAAAAATATTCATCACACAAGCAAGGGGCGTATTTTCAATACACATGAAGAACTCAGAAACTATACGTATGATTGTGTTGAAAAACTAAAACAAGAAGCAGAGCAAATGCCTGACTATGAAAAAGAAAAGCTGGAATTATATATTAAGCTTGTTACTAAGCAATTAGAGATTCAGGACAGATTACAAAAAGAAAAAGCTTCCTTGCAAGAAGCCATTTAAAGAAATTGTGTGATTAATTATTTTCTCATCAAAGATAATATATCACATATTAAAGATAATATTCAATTAATTTTTAACCGAACTTATAATAGCCTTAAATGTAAAACTAAATTCCACTATGAGAAAGTTGAAGTAGAATTTACTCTTACTCAGTAGAATTTAACTTTTCACTGGAATTTACTTTTACAATCAAGCGAACTTATAATAGCTTATAATAGTATAACATATAAATAAGGAGCGGCATTATAGCTTGCTCCTTTATACTTAGCAAAAAAATCAAAAATGAAGTATACAGGGGGGTTAGAGAAATGAGTTTGTGCATATCAATATTCAATACTAAAGGTGAGCTTTACATGGCTGCTGACTCCAGGGAGTCAGTAGATATTAAAGGAATAACGCATGTTAAAAATAATAATTTTGAAAAAATAAAATGTATTCATGATAAACTTATATTTGGTTCGGGAAATTCTCAATTAATCAAAAATATTTGGTATACATTTGAAAATCAGCCAGATAGCAGTCTTGAGAAACTTAAAAAAATAGCTGTAGAGCATAATAATTATTTCACCAATTTTTTAGGAGAGAAAGAACTAAAAAGAAACTATTTGGTTGATGGTAAGATAATGACTTGCTGCTTAACTATTGGCGTTATAGATGAAAATGGTAAACCATATATAGCTTATATGGACAATATGAGTGATTTTAAAATACAAAAACACAGTCCAACTATGGGGTTGTGCCAGCAACTGTATGTTACAGGAGCTAAAACTAAAGAAGCTAGAGACTTCTTAATGAGTATGGCTGATAATCCTAATCATGAATTAAAAGATTTGTTTACAAAAACATATGAGTACTGTGCAGATGAGAGTATTGGTGGATATTTATCAATTTATTGTCTATATCAAAATGAAATTAGAAGGGTTTTAATTGAAAAAATCAGAGATACAAAATCACTTAGATATCAGGAAAATCAATATTTCTACGATTTAGTAAATAGCCATTTTGTTTTGGCAGGTCATCTAGAAGCTTGTACAGGAACATTTGTAGGGAAAATGGAAGCTGGGGAAGTTATTGGTTCTAAAATAAAAGGTGGTACTTTAAACATTAATAATAACTGTATTATTGATTCAAATGGATACTTAACAGCTACAGGAGCAACTATAACAGGAAAAATTAATGCTACTTCTGGAGAAATAAGTGGAGATTTAGATATAACTGGAAGTCTTAATGGAGGTTATATTAATGGTTCTACAATATCAACAACACAAGATATCAATGTAGGTAATAATATATACCTTAATGCAACGACATATGATGGTAAAATGATTAAATTTAACCCAGCTACTTTTATTAATTATGCTGGATTAATAGGTATGAATGTTGAATGTGATAAAGATATTAAAATGTATTCGGGAGGTTCACTTAATTTACAAGCATATAATAATATTAACTTTGTTAGTTATAATGGTGGATATGTAAAGTTACCTTATGAAAGTTATTTGGGAGTAGTAGCTGATTCAAATCAAATAATAAGAAAAGCTGATCTAAGTAATTACCTAACAAGTGATGATGTATATTCAAAATCATATATAGATAATAATTTCGCTAGTGCTAGTCATAACCATGATAGCAGATACATAAGACCTTATTATACCAGCAATAAATGTTATATTGACTATTCTGAAAGCTTAAATAAATTAATTATTCGTAATAAAAATGGTGATGATGTTGGGCAAGTTGATATTACAGCAGTATAAATTAGTGAAACTATCTAAAAAGTTAAAGGAGCGTCCAATTCGCTCCTTTGATTTACTGTAATAAAGGCAATATTTTTTCTAAATAGTATTCATAAGAAATACGATTTCCATGAACATCATCCTCAATAAGAGAAACATTGGGAATCAATATCTTTCCTTCAGCTAATAAATCATAAGTATTATTTTGTTTTTTAATAAACTTACATGATTTGGGAGTATATTTTCTCTCAATAAATGAAGTTTTTACATAATTTTCATTTAGATAATATTCTACAGGTATTCCGTCAGGCGTTTTTTCGATTTTATTAGAAATTGCTTTACTAATAAGCGGTAAAATATTTTTGATATAATAATCATAATCAACAGCTACATATTTCAATTTATTACCAAGCGATGAAGCAACAACAGGAATATCTTCAAGTACAGTTTTCTCTATATGAGATTGATTTTTGTCGTAGGTAGTCTGAATTAGAGAAGGCAATTTACTAAGTTCTTCATCAAAAATAATACCAGTATATGTAAATTTGAAATATGGACTATATTTGCCCTCAATGTTACACAATAAAACATAAGGCTTACTGCTAATATATTCTACAGGCAGTTTATCAGGTGTTTCTTTTAGTTTTTCAATAATTGATTCTGATGGTGTATTATTATTAGACTGATTATCTAACAATTTTCTAGCTTCAATTTTGTCTAGTTCACTATAAGGTATAAATTTTTCAAGACTACTGATATTAAGGTAATCCTTTCCTTTATAATTTATATAACCATAGGAGGTCTTGAATAATTTGTTATTCAATATAATAATTTCATTAGTTTTTGTGTTTTTTACATAATAGATATTATCCTTAAATTCTATTTCTAAGTTGGAATTTATTGGGTTATTTTTAATTTCTTCGGAGGAAGCATAAAAATAAGTTGCGTACATAATTCCTTTTATACCGCCAAAATCAATATTATCATTATCTAATTTAGTGGGAGTAAAAGCTATGGACTTATTGGGCAGATTAGTCGAGGAAGTAGTAGATGTATTGATTTTTATTTCCTTTGTTATATTGTCATATTCAAAACCAACATTTAACTTAATACAAAGCTCTTTAAAAACCTGAATAGGAACATAATTTCTGCCATCTTTCATGAAGAGGTACTGAGGCATATCGGGGTTACTATATTCCTTTCCATCAATCAAAAGTTTACAAGGACTCTTAGTAAAGATATACTCTTTGATTTGTGGAACAGCAAAGACAGAGGATGTTATGATAATACCGATTATTATAGCGAAAATGGTATTTTTCAGATTCTTAATCATATGCTGATACTTCCTTTCACATACTAATATTTTAATTATATCCAAATAAAGGAATAATATCAAATTTATCATTATATACAGAATAGCATTAACGGCTATTGTTTTGATTGATAGCTCTGATTTTTTTGTAATAAGGGGAAATGTATGAAAGAAAACACAGAGATTAATAGTGAATATAAAAATATCAACGAGTGTTCACTGGAAATAGTAGGGAATATGATTGTTAACATTGATTGTTGTGATGGAAAATGTGAATTGGAAAGTAAATGGAAGTAATTTATATTATTTAGTATAATTATGGTATATCTAACATTGAAATTGGAGGATACCATAATGATAGTAGAAGGATATGAATTTAGTAAAAGTATTGATAATCTTTATAATGAAGTACTTTCTTTAAATCCAAATAGAGAAATCAAAATTTCTATTAAAGATAATATTGAAGTAGGTTATGGTACTTATAATGCGAATGGTGAAATTGATACAGTAGAAGTAGACAAAAAATATGCTTCAGACGATATCTTATCACATGAAATGTTACATTGCTATTTATACAGAAAAGGTTATACAAAAGTTAGAACTTATTGTTCTGATGGAGATATTATATACTATTTTGCATTACATATAGAAAACAATTTAATGCATAAACTAATTTATGAAGAACAAAAAAGAAGAAATATCAATACTTATCAGTCGCAATTATATTTTGCTAAAACACTTGGAACTAATATTGATAAAGAACCAAATAATTTTAAATTGCAGATTATATTTAGTATGAAAATACTTGATGCCGAAATAAGATGTAGTGAATGTAAAGAAGTATATCAAGAGAGAATTATGAATAATTTTAGCAATTCATATAAATTTGCTAAACGAATATATGATGCTGCCATGAAATATGATTTTCAAAATCAGTTTGATTTTCGTAGAGCTTTAATAAGAGCATTTAAAGAAATAGATAATATCATTGAAGAGAATGGATTGCCAAAACTAAATCTTAATCACAATATTGGTGTGGACTTTATCCCTTCTCGAAATCAACTTGAGGTATATCTTGACCAGTTATTTGATTTATATGAAAATGCAATTATTGATAATGATACAGGAACGCCCAGAAGTATATTGGTTTCAAAATCAGAGAATCAAGCATGTTACTTCATAAAGACTGATAACATAGAAGAATTTAAAAGGAGAATGTCTTCTATGACGTTGAGAGAATGCTATAATATAACAGGGTGGAAATATGTTGTAAGATAGTAAAAGTATTATCTGAACTCTTGATTATTCGGGAGTTTTTATTTTGAAGGGGGAGGGAATACTTATATAATTCATAGATTGGTGAAAAGATTGAAGAAAAGAAATTTTAAGCTTACAGGGCTATCGTATTTTGCGATAGTCCTATTAATTTTAAAGGGGGAAATGCTTATTGGACAAAATTGATAAAATGTATGAGCGCAAAAAATTCTTTATGATGTTGTTTTCCGAAGCTATTGGCGAAGGGAATAATTTAAAAGACAATGAACATATTAGGTTGCTTCAAACGATGAAAAAACCTAGATTTTTCAATAATATTGACGATATGAACAATTACATTGAAAACAATAGGTTTGGAGTAAATACATTTTTTAACTTATCAACCACTGATAACAAAGCAGGAAGAACAGAAAACCTTAAATCCAGATATTTTTTAGCATGGGACTTTGACAAGAAGAATGATTCCGCACTAGACGCAAAAGAAATAATGTTCCGTTTTAAAAAAATAAAGCTCTGGTATCATATATTAGTGGATTCAGGTAATGGTTATCACGTTTATACTATTATTAACAAAACAGACGATTTGCAAAAGGTTGAAGAGGTTACAAAGGCAATAGGTAAGAAACTAGGCGCTGATCCTGATGCAATGCTAAAAACGCAAGTATTACGAATCCCATATACATTTAATGTAAAAGATAAACCTAAGCAAGTAAATATTATAAAAATGTATCCCAAAGACACTGTAAAGCCATATGATATAGAAAAATTATTTAAGAAATATTGTAATAAAGTATCAGAAGATAGAACGATTAAATATGCACTAGATAAATCAAAATTTCCACCTTGTATAGTCAATATGTTAAAGGGTGTGTCAGATGGTGATAGAAACTTTGCAATGAAAAGATTAATTTCATTTTTGAAACTTTATAAATATAGTCAAAGTGAGTCCTGGAATATAATCAAGGAATGGAACTATAGGAATAAACCTAGAATGCCGGACAAAGAGCTAGAATATCAGTTTAATTACATATGGAGTAAGCCTTATAATTTTTGTGGCTGCATAATATCTAAAGATACTGAACTACAGGCAAAATTGAATATTTATTGCGATAAAGAAGCATGTAGAAACAAAAGTAAGGATGATATTTTGTTTGTTGAGGGTAAAACGATACAAATAGAATATAAGATTTGTAAAAAGCTAGAACCGCAAAGAAAAGGTGTATTCCAGTTGAAGGGCAATCATTTATTATTAATAAGTATTTTTAAAAACAACCCTGAAGGTTTGGGAACAGATGAGATAATTCGAAGTTTAACTTATAAAAGTAAATGCTGCTTGAGTAAAAAGACTTTAGGAGAAGCATTAAATGAATTATCAGAAAATGGGTATCTGACAAAGATAAAAGGAAATAGAAGAATCAAGGAAAAGGATTTTTATAAGTTAAATGATATTAAATGCGAAGAAATGGAAAAGTTTAATCTAAGTTATTCTTCTGCATTAGGTGTTATAGCAAAATTAATAAGTCCAGAGGATTTTAAAATATATTGCTATTTGAGATATAGATTAAGCAAAGGCTTAACTATTACTCAAGATAAATTAGCGGATGAATTAGGTATGGAACGTACTACTATAACTTATCATATCAATAATTTAATGGAATCAAAATATTTAGAATTAAAGTATGTTGACTATAGTAATGGATATGGTAGAAATGTTTATAAGATTAATCATTAGTATGCTATATAAAGTAATATATCTGTCTAGATTATCCTCCAGGCAGATATATAATACTCTTATATAATATGTCAAAAATTTACGTTTAATAATTTTTCGATGTAGTAATTTCAATACTTTGCATGACATTTTTATTGAAAAAACTATGTCAAAAAATTACACTTAATAATCTTTCAACCATTGAAATTACTAGGTTTATTACAGTATACTATGCAAAAATAGTGAAGTCAACAGTGATTAAAAAATAATTCTAAATCAAGTATTTCCTTGATAAAAGGCAATTATACTTTTCTATTTTATTATTTAATTTATTGGTTTGCGACCTTCAATCGGAGGGAACCAAATGATTATTTTATAGAAATTTTAACCCTTGTGCCGCAACGGTTTAAAGGGTATTAAAGTTAGTATTTTCAATATGTGGAGCGGATTTTTATATATTTCCGCTTCTTTGTATTTATTTTGATATTTATGAATGATGTAAAGGAGCAATTTTGATGATAAATAATTCGAGTGTTTATACAGTTAAAGATATAATGCAGCAATTACAGATAGGTAAAAATACAGCATACCAATTAGTTAAAAGTGGAGCTTTCCCAGTTATAAAGATAGGCGATACATATAGAGTAAGTAAAGAGGTGTTTGATAGATGGATAAACGGAGAAATGATTTAAGAGATAAATTTAAAGTCATACCTTGTAAAGATAAAAATACAGTGATAGAATCTATAGCAACAAGTACCTTGAAAAGTGAAAATGCAAAACTATCTAATGAGCTTGTACTCAAAGAAAGGGTGCAAGAGATGAAAGAAAAGAAAGGCAATCCTTACAAAAGAGGCAACACATGGACGTTTTTCTATTATATTAAAGATAAACATGGTAAACGTAAGCAGTATCAAAAAGGTGGATATAAAACGCAAAAGGAAGCGGAGAAAGCGTTAAAAGAAGTTGAAGCACAAATATTAATGGGGACATTTGTGGAGCCTAAGCGGATAACTATTAAGGATTATCTGGATAACTGGTATAAAAAAGACTGTGAGCCTAGATTGGCAACAAATACTCTTACAGGGTATAGAACAAATATTTACAATCATATTATTCCAGAGATAGGGCATATTCAACTTCAGAATATTGGCAGAAGTGACGTAAAAGATTTGTATATTAAACTGCAAAATAAAGGATTATCCGCTACGTCGATTAAATATGTGCATAGGACGCTTTCTAAAGCTCTAAAGGAAGCAGTATTGGATGATGTAATATTAAAGAATCCATGTGACAGTATAGAATTACCTAAACAGAAGAAATATAATGCAAGCACTTTAAATGCTGAACAAGTTAAAGTATTATTTGAAGCTATTAAAGGTACAAGTATTGAATTGCCTGTATTACTAGCGGCTAGTTTAGGCTTGCGTAAGGGTGAATGTTTGGGTTTAATGTTTAAGGACTTCGATTTTAAGAAAAACACAGTGCATATTCAAAGGCAGCTTAATCATGCTAAAGATAAATCAGTTGCAAGGTTTGAACTGTGTAATCTAAAGACTGAAGGTAGTGATAGATTCCTAAATGTACCAGATACAATTGTGACAATGATAAAAAGACAGGAAAAAATATTAAAACTGAGGCAGGGTAATAAATTTTCTGATAGCAGCTTAGTTTGTTGTAATGATGATGATTCCTATATGAATCCAGATTATATTAATAGGCAATTGAACAAAATTATTGGATTGTATAATTTACCCAAAATAAGGTTTCATGATTTGCGCCATTCTTTTGCAAGTATCAGCCTAGAACTTGATATTCCAATAAGTGTTATAAGTAAAAGCTTGGGACATAGTAAAATTAGTACAACGATGGACATCTATATCGACGTGCTAGAGCGTAAAGAAGAGTTAGCAAAGAAAATTCAAAATGCGTTATTTGCATAATCTGATTAACAATTTGATTAACAACTACCAAAAAACATACTAAAAACCACTTGCGAAGAAGCAAATAATCTTGTATAATAGGCTAGTGTAAATGGTTTGCAAAAAATGGAGAGATGGCTGAGTTGGTCGAAGGCGCACGACTGGAAATCGTGTGACTGTTAACGCGGTCCGAGGGTTCGAATCCCTCTCTCTCCGCCATAATGAATACTAAGGTTTCAGGCTATCAAGTTTGGAGCCTTTTTTATTTTTTTGTCATTCGGATTGTGCCATATTGGGTACAAATACAGAAGAATTGCTTAAAGAAGAAGGGGAAGAAACACTAATAACACTATTTAGAAGAGTTAAAGCTTAAATACTACTATTTCAGAAGCGGAAGTAGAACAGATTCATGAAGTGATAAAGGGGTTTACATTTCAAAAAGGCATATATGACGGTATAATAACAATTAAGAGAAGGATGCCAATATAGAAAAGATAGATAATTCACATACATATTTTAAATTAGCTGATGAAAAACTAAGGCTGGAAGTTAAACAATCAGCAGATAGTGTGCGGTTAAAATGGGTATATAAAGGGTTTGCTGATATTTTTGCTATCATTGAAAATTGTGCGTTTTTAATACGGAAGCCCCTGGAAACAAAAGAGGTCTCAGCGTTTACAATATACCTAAGCGATACATTCATTGTTTTTTGCTGCACACGAATTATACCATATTGAATATAATTCAGAAATTTTAAAAAGGGAGAAGCTCCATATAGATAAAATTGCAGAAGAGATTTTGAATGAAGATTATCGTGCGAATATATTTGCGGCAGAAATTCTTATTTTAATGTAAGTTATGCGGCTATGATAAAGCGGCTTATACAGCTTAGGTTATGTGATGAAGTAAAATATCCTAGTTTAGGAAGCTATGGTGATCTTGAAAAAACCGCAGAGTTACAAGAAATTACCCGCAAAGAAGGATTTAGTGTAGACCTGCTTTTACCCTCGAATGTAACAAAGATATCCAGTGAATATATCGAGTATTTAAAAGCAAATTTCGAAAATAATAAGATCTCTTATGGGAAAATAGCAGAATAAAAGAATATATTGAGAGTGAGTATAATTGCACAGTAGAAAAATATGGCATTATTAAATCAAATAGTAGAATGCCGGCTGTGAGTTTGATATAATTTGATTAAAATATTGAAGAAGAGGCAAATAATATACTATTATTAGCTTGGAGAGAACAAATGAAAACAATGCTTGATGCACATACACTGAAACCCATTGAGGAAACAAGCTATCTGACAGCACAAAATGTAGAACGGTACAGAGCAATTATGCGATTTATGTATATTCAGCATCAGCGAATGAAGTATTGGTTGAGAAAGGAAGAAATATTCGAGTTCCTTGGCAGGCATGAAATATTCGCTGGATATACTCTGGAGGAATGTCAGAATGATTTGAAGGTGCTTACAGATAAGAAAAACCTTATAGCAGTCCAGGATACATCAAAGACACTTAGTATTGAGGAATTCAAGAATAAGCGTTTCAAATTTAAACTGTCGGATTTCTCTATCGAGCTGGAGAGGCTTCTTGACAGGCTTGAAAACTCTTCAGGAGTCAAGGGATCTCTTGAGTCCGGACTCTTTGAAAAGCTTTTGGAACACATAAAGAAAATTGAGGTAATCCGGAACAAGCCCCAGAGTAAAATAATGGAATGGTGGCAGGATATTAACAGAGTATTCGAGGATATCAATAAGGAGTATACCGATTTTATTTCCACACTTCAGAGTGCCAGGGTGGAAACACTTATGTCAACAGAAGGCTTTTTGATATATAAGGATAAGCTTATGAGCTATCTGAATCAATTCATAAATCAACTTTTTCAATATCAGCCTATGATTGAACAGCAGATTAATATTACGTCAAAGGAACAGATAGAGCAAATATTAAATATGGTTGTTGAAAGGGAGTATTCTGACCCGAAAAATTTTATCGTGGGAGACAAGCAGGTTATAGAGGAGGATATTGCAAATAAGTGGAAGAATATTTGCTCCTGGTTTATTGAAATTGAAGGATATTGTGAAGCAAAGGCTTTAATAGATGCAACAACAGAAATAATCAGAAAGATGACCTCATACGCAATGCGGATAATTGAAAATCGAAGCATTGCACATAACAGACGGGAGGAGTATAAACATCTGGCAAGGCTCTTTTCAGCTCTTGATTTAGATGAATGTGCAAAACTTTCTGCAGTAGCCTTTGGAGTGTTTAATACCAGACATATAAAGGGAGACTTTCCAAGAGAAAGTGAAAGTATCTATTCGAGTGTTGCAGATACTGCCAGCTATGAAATCCTGTTAAAATCAAGAAGCCGCGGCAATAGGGAAAGGATGAAGCCCTCTCCCATTAAAGATGATTCAGCTATAAAGAAAAATGCCTTTGATGACTACAGAAGAAAGAAGCTTAAGGAGCAAGAACTTCTATCTTCAATTTTCAGGAATGGGAAAATATGCTTTGATTCATTGCCCTATATAAGTTCAGAGGTAAGAAAGCAACTGCTGTTATGGTTGCAGAGGGGAATTGACGGAAGATTATCCAGAACGGACTCCGGGCAGCTTTATAGAGTCATTCTTCCGGCTCCAGGCAGAAGATGTACTGTGGAAGCCGAGGACGGCATTTTAGAAATGCCGGCTTTTGAAATTGTTTTCTTAGAAGGTGAAAATTAGTGGCAGAAATTATTGATTTGCTGGAAAGGTTCTGGATTTTAAAAGAGCAGGATAAAGAGCTTTATTACTATTATAAAAACTTAGACAGGGAAACAAAGGATTTTATAAGGGAAAAGCTGGGATATAATCTTATAATAAACCAGAATCTTATCAAACTTGAAAAGATTCCCGAAACTCCTAAGCCTTGGATGGGGATAAAGAGCTTTTCTGAAACAACAGATTATGTATTCCTTTGCATTTTGCTCAGTTTTATTGAGGATAAGGGAAGGGATGAGCAGTTTTTATTATCTCATATTACTGAATATATATTTATAAATTATCCGATGGGAGACCTTGATTGGACACAATATGCCAAGAGAAAATCCCTGGTCAGGGTTTTGAACTTTTCACTACAGATGGGTTTTATTAAAATAGATGACGGAAATCAGGAAATTTTCTCGGATAATTATGAAACAGAAGTTCTTTATGAGAGTACGGGCTTATCCAGATATTTCATAAGGAATTTTATTCAGGAGTATACAGGCTTTAACAACTATGAGGAAATATTAAGGGCTGAACGGTTTACAGCAGGAGAAAATGACGGCTTGTCATCGGGAGCATCAAAGAGGATCGCTGCTTACAGGGCGTTGATGCTGGAAAATGTGCTTTATAACAAGGAAGATGGGATTTTTTCATATATAAGAAACAAGAGAAGTATTTTGCAGTCGGATTTTGAAAAATATATGGCCGGAGAGCTTAATATTTACAAGGACTGCGCATATCTGGTAGTTAACGATAACCGGTACAGGGAAGCCTTTCCGGAGGACAAGAATATTTGTGATATTTCACTTATGCTTTTGGGTGAAATCAGAAGCCTTGTTGATAGTGGGGAGCTTATATTAAAAGCTGATGATACGTTATTCTTGGATACTGACCGGTTTAACAATATTTTTGAAGCATGCAGCCAGGAGTATAGAGAAATGTGGAATAAAGAATACCGTTTAAAAAACGGTGAATTAATAAAGAAAGAACTCATAGAATATCTGACAGGCTGCAATATGCTTTCCGTGCTGCCTGGGGGCTACGGGCTTTTACCTCTGGCTATGCGCTTCACGGGATATTACATAAGGGATATTAGTGAGCAGGAAGTAGAGAAATACTCAGATTTGTCAGTAAAAGAAGGTGAAAGAAACGGAGAATAATAAATGGCATCTCAATAGGGCAGGCGTTCTGAATTACTGGTATTACAGTGAGGAGTACTTTGATTTTTCTGGTGGCAGAATGCTTATCAGGGGACAAAACGGAGCCGGAAAATCAGTTACCATGCAAAGCTTTATCCCTTTGCTTATAGATGGGAAAAGAAGTCCTGAAAGGCTGGACCCGTTTAATTCAAAAGCCAGAAAGCTTGAGAATTATTTATTGGGTGAATATGAAATAAGCGGCAAGGATTCGGGAACAGGTTATTTATTTTTGGAATTTAAAAAGAACAACTCTGAAATTTATTCAAGCATAGGAATGGGAATGCGTGCTAAACAGGGACAGGGCATTTCGGAAATATGGTATTTTGTGCTTAAGGATAACCGCCGTATAGGAGAGGATATTTTTCTTTATGAGACGGTTGACGGAGAAAAGCTTTCACTATCAAGAAGAAAGCTGGAAAATTTGATAGGAGACGGCGGTATTGTAACTACGTCACAAGGAGAATATGCACAGCAGGTAAACAAGCTGCTTTTTGGTTATGAATCAATGGATGACTTTGAAGAAATGGTTGATCTTATAGTAAAAGTCAGAACCCCCAAACTTTCAAGGGATATGAAGCCTTCTAATGTTTATGAGGTGCTTCAGAGTTCCTTGCCGGGTCTGTCGGAGGATGATCTTAGGCAGCTCTCAGACTCAATCGAAAATCTGGATACTATACAAACCCATCTTGCGGGTATCAAAAGCGGCTATGGAGCATTGCAAAGCCTGAAAAGGGAGTATGACAGATATAACAGGTACATGCTGTATGAGAAGTCAAAATACTATAACTCTTCAAGAAGGTTAATCGCAAATATAGAAAAAAACTTAAAAAAGCTTGAGAAAGACTATTTTCTGGATAATGGGAAAGATGAAGAACTGAGATGCTCAAAAGAAGCTTTGAGGCATGAGGAGCAGGAATTAAAGCTCAAGCAGGAACAGCTCCGGGAGAGGGAAGAATACAAGCTTTCTGAGAAATTGGCAAATTTCAAGCTGGAGCTTGCGGAAGATGAAAATAAAGAAAAAAAGATAGAGTTAAGAAGAAGGGAAAAGTATACATCGCTAAACAGGCTTTTTGATGAAGATAAGCGAAAGAAGGACGATTTATATGAGATAGAAAACAAGATACAAGAGGAGGTGGAAAATGCCATCTGTCTTTGTGAAGAGTTGATGCTTCTTCACCACAGAGAGTTGTTAAAGCACGCATATGAGGATGGAATGCAGGAGCTTGGAATAATAAGCAGTGAGGCTTCAAGTTATAAAGCAAAAATGGAAGCCCTTCTGATTTTACTAAGTAAAACAGAGATTTTTGAGAGTAATTTGAGTGCCAAACAGCAGGAGCTGGACAGACTCATAAAGGAGGTACACTTTCTTGGTGCCCAGCTTGAGCAGAGCGAGCTTCAGATAGAAGAGCAAAAGAACCTTTATAAAGAAAATTCCAAAAGCTATTTGAACAATTGCTGCTTCTACAAACTGGAGAAGCAGCAGGAGGTTGAACTTTTTCAGGCAGTCAATAAAATGAATTCGGTTAATGAAAAGTCCGGGGCTATTGATTTATTGGGGAAGGTATATCAGGAAAGGCTGGGATCAATGACGCGGGAGCAAGCATCGGAGCAAGTGAATTTGTCTGAGCTTAAGCAGCAGGAAGAAGGGCTCCTAGATCAAATCACAAACATAAAAAACCAACAGGAGCAGCTTTATCCCACGGAAGAACTTAAGCTGGAAGCAAGAAGGAGGCTTGAGGCTCTTGGAATACCGCATATGCCGTTATATATGGCAGTGGAATTTGCTGACAATACAAATGAGGAAACAAAGGCACTAATTGAGCAGGGACTTATAGATATGGGTTTGCTTGACAGCCTTATAATTCCTGAGAAGTACAGGACTTCACTCAGGTATATGACTCCTGACGTAAAAGACAGTGTTATAGAACCGCAGCCTCAATATATGGCGCAAACCCTTCTGGAATATATAGCTCCGGGGAACAGACTGGCGGAAGGTATAAGTACACAGGAGGTAACAGATGCGATAGCAAGCATAAGATTGGATCCTCAAGTTTCAGGAACATATATTTCCGAGGAGGGGCATTTCGGAATTGGAATAATAAGCGGGAGAACAACATCACTGCAAAGCTCCAGATTTATTGGCATCGAATCACGCAAGAGGCACAGGCAAAGTCTGATTGAGGAGCTTACTGTAAGGCTTGAGCAGGTAAAGGGCAGGATAGAAAAAAGTGAAGCTTTCCTGGCAGATATAGAGGAAAACATGCAAAAGCTGAAAGCTGAATATACGGATTTTATTGATTTTAGAGATCTGGATGCAGCATTTATTCTGCGTGATGAACAAGAGAGGCAGCTTAAGATGGAGCATGAAAGGATTGAGGGAACAAACAACGAACTTCAAGGGCTGCATAAGCAGATTAGCCTTTTAAGGGAAGAGATATCAAAAAAATCGGAAGGAATTCAGCTCAGGCTCAAAAAGGATACCATTGATGAGGCTATATCAAACCTGAACGAGTATCAGTCTATCATTGTTTTGCTGGAGAAAAAACTTTCAAAGTCCGCTAATATTAAAGAACTGATAAATCTGAATAAGGAAAAAATCGAGACGACAGAAGAAGAGATAGAATATCTTGATGATGAAATAAGGGTATTGGCAAGTAAACTCCAGCAGAACAGGAAAAGCATAGAGCAGATAGAAGCAGTGTTATCAGGCGGCAATATTGAGGAAATCAAGCTGCAAATCGAACATTGCATAAAAAGGCTTAATGGAATTCCCAAGGAATTGGATGAACTGGCGGAAGCAAGACGAAAGCTTGCGGAACGGATAGCAGAAAGTAAGGTAAAGCTGGAAGGCTTAAGGGATGAGTTAAATAAACAAAATATAGAATCAGATCTGCTTAAAGAATTACTTCAGGAGGAAATTGACATTGCCTTCGTTCAAACAAAGGAAGCCGACGGAATAGAAAACAAATCCAGAGAAATAGAGGCAGAATACGAACCTCACTTCAAAGGTGTGATAGGACAGCAGCAAAGAGACGAACTGGCTCAAGCACTTAACAATGCTTTGCTTAAGCAGCAGGCGGCACTTCTGGACTATAACCCGAATATGGAGCTTATGAACTATAAAAGGGCCGAGGGGTCAAGGTATATTGTTAGTTTTAAGGCTGAGGGCAGCAGTAGAAGCCTGTATCAGTTGATGGATATATTAAAGGGGAGAATTGAAGAGTTTGAACTGCTGATCCAAAATGAGGAAAGAAAGCTTTTTGAGGAAATATTGGCAAATAGCATCAGTAGCAAAATAAGTGCCAGGATTAAGAAAGCCAAGATATGGATAGAAAACATGAATTCGATAATGAGGTTTATGGACACCTCCAGCGGACTGCGATTCCAACTCAAGTGGGAGGCAAAGGGAGCGCAAACCGAGGACGAGCTGAACACTGCCGAACTGGTGAAGCTGCTGGATACGGAAGCTATTTTATTAAAGGACAGTGACAGGAGGAAGATTACAAACCATTTTAGGGCAAGAATCAACAAAGCGAGAAAATACAGGGATGATGGGGAGGACTATTCTGCGCTTCACGTTATTATGAGAGAGGTTCTTGATTACAGGCAGTGGTTTGAATTCAAGCTCTTTTATCAAAAAACCGGGGAGAGCAGACGGGAACTGTCCAATAATGCATATGACAAATTCAGCGGAGGAGAGAAAGCCCTATCATTATATGTACCTCTTCTGGCATCCTTGTATGCCAAATACGACGGGGCTAGGAAGGATGCACCGAGAATAATAGCAATGGATGAAGCCTTTGCAGGAGTTGACGAGAACAATATTGAAAGCATGTTTGCCCTGATAGAAAGTCTTGGGTTCAATTTTATAATGAATTCCCAGTCCCTCTGGGGAGATTATAAAACAGTACCGGCTCTGACAATGTATGAACTGATAAGACAAAAAAATAGCAGTACAGTGCTTAAGGTCAAATATGTTTGGACCGGTAAAGAAAAGATAATGCTTGGGTTTGAATAAAGTTTCAGGAGGTATGCAATGAGTCTGCTGGAGGAATGTATTGATTACTTTTCAAACAAGGCCTTTAGAAGAATATTGGAGGGTATTTATGAAAAATACAGATCCCTGGGAAGGTTCGGCGGCACTGTGGAAATATTGAAGCCTTCAATGGAAGAACGGCAGGCACTTTCGAGATATCTTGGGAAAACCTTTGATAATAGAGAGGCTCTAAGGCTTGAGGTGTCGGATTTTGAGTCAAGGCTGACTGATACAAAGTTTGAAGAAATAAGTCTACGGGATATAGTGGAGAAGGTATTAAACCATAAACTTGTAACAAACAAGCAGTTGGAGGAAATCATAACAAGAGAGCGAAAGGAATTGCTGCAGGTTGTTTCTGATGGCTTTTGCCAGGATGAAATAAAGGCATTTATTGATGAAATAGATGGCAACCCATCTCAATACAGAACGGTATACTCAAAAATGGATAACAAGTCATTAGTAAAAAATGAGTTAGTTAACGTATGTAGAGCCATAACCAGGCTGCCCAAGGAGAAAAGACTGAGCTTGCCTGTCTTTTCAGCCTCTATTACCGGAGATCCGCATTATTTTGATTATAAAACAGATACAGGCAATCTTCTGCTTAGAGCCTTGGCATTTTTGTGCGGAGCAGAATATCCTGAAAGGGCAGAAGAAAGGGCAGAGCTTCTTTATCAAAACGGAATACTTATAGATGAGCTTTCCAACTTTGTGCTGACAAATGGGTTGCTGGCAGAGGCGGAAGAAGGAGAAAATCCAATTTGGACTGCGGCAAAAGAAGCAGCGGAACCTTTAATAGTAACACTTTTTAATCTGAATAGAATCAGTAGGGTTTACTGTAGCAGAAATATTGTCATAGCAGTAGAGAATCCATCGGTATTTAGCTCCCTGATAGATAAGCATCCTGATCTTCCTTGTGTTTGTGTAGGAGGACAGCCCAATATTGCAGTACTCATTGTTCTGAAAAAGCTTGCTGAGTCAGGCAGCAAAATATATTATTCGGGTGATTTTGATCCGGAGGGCATAGAAATAGCTGACAGATTATATAGAAAAATTGAGGGGATTGAAGTATTCTGCATGGGAGTGGATTTTTATAAGAAGGCTTTATCTGATATAAAACTTGAACAGTCCAGATTGAAAAAGCTGGATAAAATAAAGTGTCCCCAGCTTATTGAGTTGTGTAAGGAAATGCATGCAGTGGCAAAGGCAGGTTATCAGGAACAGATTATAGAAGATATCCTGAGTTTTGTTATGGGTGTTACTGTAATTAAAGCAGACTATTAGAAGTTGGTACACTAATGAAATGACTGATGAGCAAAATGATTGTGCTTTATGGCTTCTATTTAAAAGGCTTATACCGGAGCCAAAGGCTACCTATCCAGGATACTAGCTCTGCCATCATGGAGGTGTGGCTCACTATAAACCGGACAGGTGGCTTCGACACACCGGAATACTCAGCTACTATTGGTGAGGTAGATTTGATCAACAGTGAAGCTGCTTAACATAGTTCCGTCAATGCTTTTACAACATCAATGAACACACTGAACGGCTAAATTCTTGTTGTTGGCTATGCTGTAATTATTTTTTCTACGCTCATATACTTAATATTTGACTTTGCCTTGAGTTGATTTATTTAAAATATTTATATTTTTTCAAAGATAACATCATCATATCATTATCTCCTATCTTTTCATAGCATCGTGCTAAATTCAAATGAGTTTTGGGGTAAAGTGGGTTTTGTAATAATGAATCTTCAAAAAATTCACAGGCTAGCTTATAATTATGGATTAATAGATAGTTTGTTCCAATAAGATATTTTAAATTCCATGTCTTGTATTTTTTGCATATCTCGTTGAGTATGGATAAAGACTCTAAAACCCTACCACACTTCATTAAGCATTTGCTGTAATTTATTTTAAACCCGTATGAAAAGTTATTCTTACTTTCAGTATTAAAATATTTCATTGCTTCTGTTTCATCATACAACATTAGTATCATGGCCTTCAAATAATCTTCTTTTATAATAAATAATAGGAATAGGTAAGACTTTGAAATTATCTCTATCTTTTCCCCTCCTCCACACCGTACATGAATCTTTCGAGTTCATACGGCGTTCTATCAATTAAATTATATTCTATATTATCATGTAACTGAAATTTTAGGGATTGAGGATGACTAAATCTCCTTCCCCCTCCGAACAGCTTTAGTTCTTTAAAATTATTTTTAAGGTTTCAGCTTCCTTTAGTCTTATTTAAACCTAGATGCATTATACGATAATATAATTCTTATTTAACTGACTTGTGGCTATCCCTCCGCTATGTTTCCATATCTTCATCAGTACTATGCCACTACTTTCACTGATATAAAAGCAAGTTATAACTTTTGTCTTTCCTTACTACCACTTCATTGGAAATAAGTCCTCAATGTTATCAGCTTACCACGTTCCAATAATCCTATCTTTACATATATCCTTAGGTAATTCCTTTGAGCCTGCTTGCTAACTATTTTATTTAAATAGTACATACTGCCTATAACAGTATAAGGATTTTCATAACGATAATTTTTACTCACCCTCACAAGCTCTACTACTTCAGTAGATAGAACATTTCTGCTCTATTTGCATTTAGACTCTTAAATTCAGAATTTCGTCAGCCCTATGTTTTCGGACATTCTTACCATAGATATTTTATAGACTCCCGACCTATTTTACACGTGACCACCTCTGGTTCACCGTTCCTGGAGCTTTTGCTCCTTAGGGTGTAATCTCAGTCAACTTTACCGAGCTCTATAACGCTTAAATTCTTACTAATTTTCGCGCTATTCGGAGTATCAGAGAAAGCCCTTCAAGGCGTTACCCTCTCATTTGACTTTTCGGATTATCAGTTCTCTTAAAGAAAAATTTCATTCTTAATGCATAACCTTTTCAGTTATGAACGTGTCGCACTATCATTAGCTATATTTGAATAAGCTGGTTTATTAAAAGAATTAAGAGTCAATAATATTTTATTTATAGAATTAGTTTCTATTGAATATATATCTTTATAATCATTTATTATAATTCTATTTTCAATTTCACGTCTCTTGTTTTTGTATATAGCACACTCCCTTTCATTAATTAAGTCTACAATATATTCACAAAAAAACTCATACGTTTTGGGGGTATGTCCACTAATTACCGATTTACATATAAATACATTATCTGTACTATCTAATATAGGCAAAATACTCCCAACAAACTGTTCAGGACTTATCCAGCTTAATTTATTAGATATATTAAACATATAATCAATATCAATATCAACAACAGTATTTTCAGAAGGTTTTAATTCTGATAGTTCCTTTAGTGTAACTACCTTAATATCAATTCCATACAAAGTTGCACTAATTCCTTTATTATTATAACTTATATTCGCAAAATCCCTTTCTCCAACCCCTCCAATCTTAGTAACAATGCTTTTAAAAACATCTACATAGCTTCTATTATCTTCATTTGGCATAACCCAAACAAGTGTGGAAATCATTCCCATAGAAATAGCTAAATACAGAAAATTTCCACAGTGATAACCTTGATTTCCCCTGTGTCTATACCATACTTCTTCCTCAAACATCTTTAATTCTTCAGCAGATTGTGAACTACAAATCTTATTAGCTATATTATACTCGATATGTGCAATATCAATATGTGCATCAAAATGATAGAATACACAATTCTTTATATTAAGCTTCTTTAAATGCCATAATACCGAACTATGTTCTTCAACTGTTATTATGTTCATCTTTACCCTCCAAAATTAAAATATTAACGTATACATACTCACTTAATAGTACCACCTCCATCTATAATCTTTGAATTTCTTTTAATGCATCGCGTATTATTAGTTTTTTTACTACTTATATTGCATGCCATATGGATAATATGCTAATTTCTATATTAATGATTATTTCACATCAAGAGATCCAGTACGGAGCATAGCTCCGTACCAGTAATATTCTCTCTTGATACTACTGATTCATGGAATGAATCCACCTTCAG
>Ga0209467_1000983_pt1 | contig 28906 bp, 26 predicted proteins | sample Higcelwee11metaG_FD_187175 | JGI IMG/M metagenome (GOLD analysis project Ga0209467, IMG submission 187175) | Freshwater pond sediment microbial communities from the University of Edinburgh, under environmental carbon perturbations - High... | ecosystem: Environmental > Aquatic > Freshwater >... | reverse complement strand
CGCTCCTCCGGCTCCAGGCCGAGACGCTGGATAGTCAGGAAGCCAAAGACGCGCTGCAGGCCGCTGTCAACCGGATAGCAAGCATGATGGTGCTCTACGACAAGCTGTACAATTCGGACACGATCGGTTCCATTTCCATGAAGGAATACCTTCCGGACCTCGTCGATGAGATAGCACGCAATATGTCCAGAAGCGAGCCCGTCGAGTGCCGGACGAGTATCGATGACATCATGCTGGACGAGAAGCGCCTGTCTGCGCTGGGGATCATCGTCAACGAGCTGATGACCAATTCCGTCAAGTATGCGTTCAAGAACAGGGCCGATGGCCAGATCACGTTGACGGTGCGCAGGGTCGGCAAACGCATACGGTTGCTGTACGAGGACAACGGAATCGGCCTTCCGGACATTGCAGCCCTGCGAGCGGCGCACGGACAGGCCGGAGCGGTGGGCAGTTCCGGCGCGGCCGGTTTCGGCATGCAGCTCGTCACTATGCTGGCGCAGCAACTCAACGGGACACTCGATATTGATTGGCACGATGGTGCCAGGTTCATGATCGAATTCGACGAGTAGGCAAGGAGGGCTCCCTATGCTGACCGAAGGAAATCCCGCACCCGATTTTACACTCGAGGATGACAGGGGCGCCAGGGTGACGCTCTCGTCGTTCAGGGGCAAGAACGTCGTCGTCTACTTCTATCCCAAGGACGATACACCCGGCTGCACGAAGGAAGCCTGTGGCTTCCGCGATGTCTTTGACCAGTTCCTGGCCAAGGGTGCCGTCGTCATGGGCATTAGTCCCGACAAACCGGCCTCGCACGCCAAGTTCAAGGCCAAATATAACCTGCCGTTCATGCTCCTGGCTGACCCGGGCACCATCGTGCTGAAGCCCTGGGGCGCGTGGGGCGAGAAGTCGATGTATGGCAAGAAATACGAGGGCGTGCTGCGCTCCACGGTCGTGGTCGGTCCGGACGGCACCGTAAAGAAGATTTTCCCAAAGGTCAGCCCCGAAGGCCACGCCACCGAGATACTGGCGGTTCTGTAGGCACGGCGCGCGGTCGCCGAGGCGGAGCAGGCAGGCGCAGCGGCTGGAAATCCGATCAGGTCTATCAGACACGATGCATCAGAAAGGTGTTATGGCGATGATACAGAACCTGTGGTATGCGGTGCTCGAGTCAAGACAGATCCCACGGAGCACGCCGGTGGGCTTCATGCGCCTCGGAGAGCGGATGGTTTTCTGGCGCGACCAGACTGGCGCCGCGCATTGCTTTTTTGATCGCTGCGCGCACCGCGGAGCGTCACTTGCCCTGGGTGACCTGATAGAAGGCCACGTGCGATGCCCTTTCCACGGCCTTGAATATGACTCAAGCGGCCGTTGTGTCAGGATCCCGGCCAATGGCAAGAATGCGCCGGTCCCGCCTGCCTATGCGATGCGCTCATACCCGGTATTCGAGGGATGGGGCTGGATATTCATCTGGTGGGGAACGGAAGATCCCCATCCCGCGGAGCCTCCGTACTTTGAAGACCTAAAGGAATTCAGGCGCTGGGACAGCGTGCAGGATCACTGGGACAACCACTACACACGGGTGGCCGAGAACCAGCTCGACGTGGCTCACCTGCCATTCGTGCACCACAACACAATAGGCCGAGGTCACAAGACGCTTGTGGAGGGTCCTGGCGTACAGTGGGTCAGTGACAGCCTCTTCTTCCAATATGTGTACAACAAGGTTGACGATGGCTCCATACCGCGTGGCCCCGACGAGGTGCCCGTGCCTGATCCCGATCGGGACTACAAGCTGGAATTCATCCTGCCCAACCTGTGGGAAAATAGAATATCAGACAAACTGCGTGTCACTGCGGCCTTCGTGCCTGTTGACGAGGACCATACCATCCTGTACTTGCGGTTCTACCCCATATTCATGCCGCTCCCCGGACTGTCCTGGCTTGTCGGCAAGCTGGGCAGCCTTATGAACCTTGTGATAGCCCACCAGGATCGGCGTATCGTCAATACGCAGCTACCCAAGTCGGATGGCATCGGCACCGGCGAGAATCTCTTTCGCGGCGACAAGCCCATCATGGAGTTCAGGAAGAAAAGGCAGGAGCTGATGCGGTCCCGCTAGAAATCCTGTTCGTCGGTGCCGGCTCTCGATACCGCCAGCTCGGAGAAGCGCGCCATCTGGCCGGCGATCCGTGCGCCGAGCTCGACGACAAAACCGCCGATGACCGCGCCGGTGCCCTCTCCCAGCCTCATGTCCAGGTTGACAACCGGCTCCAGCCCCATCGCCTCGAGCACCGGCCTGTGGCCTTTGACCCTGGACTGGTGTCCCGCGAAGAGGTATTCGACCACCGAAGGATCTATCTTCCACGCGATCGCCGCGCCGGCCGTTATCGGAAAGCCGTCAAGCACGCATGCGGCGCCCGTGCCCTTGAGGCCGAGTATGACGCCGGCCGCGGTCACGATCTCGGGGCCACCCAGAGCGATGCCGACCGACTCGGGCGTATCGAATGGCCCACGTGCCCGGACCCCGTCCAGTATGATGCGGCGCTTGCGCTCCAGCATCGCGTCATCGATGCCGGTACCGCGGTCTATGATCAGGTCCGGATCGAAGCCGTAGGCGACAAGTATGGCGGCGGCGCTCGTCGTGTTGCCTATGCCCATGTCGCCCAGCGCGACGATGTCGTAGCCTTCGTCTACGGCGAAGCGGGCCAGCCTCATGCCATGCTCGAGGCAATCCTCGAACTCGGTCTCGGCAAAGGCCGGTTCCCTGGAGAAGTCCCTGGTGCCGCGCACCGCCTTCATCGAAAAGCAGCCCGGAGTGCCGGCCGCACCATGTTCTGGCCACGCGGGCAGGTCGGCGTCGACACCGGCATCGACCGCGTATACATCAAAGCCACAGGCTTGCGACAGCACGTTGATGCCAGCGCCGCCGGCCATGATGGTCTGGAACATCTGGGCGGTGACCTCCCTGGGGTACAGCGACACGCCCTGGTCGACGATGCCATGGTCGCCCGCCAGCACGAAGACAGCCTTGCGGCGGACGCGCGGCGGCACGAGCCCCTGAATCAGCGACAGCTTTTCAGCGAAGTCCTCCAGCTTGCCAAGGCTTCCCTTCGGTTTGGTCAGGTCGTCGAGCCGCTCCCTGATCGCCTTGCGTATCGAATCGGTGTCCATGGTTACGAGTCCTTCCGGTGCCTGCGCGAGACGGGCAATACATAACTGCCATAATCGACATGCGAACCGTGTATGAAGTGCGTGTCGTAGGCGTCTTCCAGCCGGTCCGGCGTCAGCACCTCTTGCGGCGCGCCAAAGATCGACGAACCGCTGCTGCCGACCAGCAGGACCCTGTCCGCGAAGCGTCTTGCGGCGTTGACGTCATGGGCGCTGAGCAGCACCGCCTTGCCCGACCTGGCGAGCGTGACGAGCAGTTCCATCAGCTCCATCTGCCGGCCGGGATCGAGGTGGGCCGCAGGTTCATCGAGTACCAGGAGTGGCGTGTCCTGCGCGAGCGCGCGCGCTATCAGCACACGTCTGGCTTCGCCGCCGGACAGCGACGATATGGGGCGATCGACAAAGGCGCGGATATCCATCGCGTCGATTGCGCGGTCGATGGCCGCCTCGTCGTCCTGATCGTAGGGAGCAAAGGGACCCCTGATGGAGTAGCGGCCCTGGGCTACGATGTCGCGCGACCGATACGACCAGGCGCTCTCGGCGCTCTGTGGCACCCAGGCCGCGATCCGGGCCCGTTGTCTGGCGTCCATCGAGGCGACCGGCGAGGCACGCAGATCGATCCGACCCGACAGCGCAGGCAACAACCCGATGCACGTTTTGAGGAGGGTCGTCTTGCCGCATCCGTTGGGGCCAAGCACGACAAGGAGCATGCCCGTCCGCATCCGGAATGTCGCGTCCTTGACCACAACCCTGTCCGCGTACCCGGCGCACAGATTCCCGGCCTCGACCAGCTCCCGGGTTGCAGTCTCTGCGGCGCTCATCGGGTGCCCTCGAGCCCGCGGCGGGCAATCTTCCAGATGAAGAAGGGCGCCCCTATCAGCGCGGTCATCGCGCCGACGGGCATCTCGACCGGGGCAAAGACAGTACGCGCTACGGTGTCGGCGACGATCAGCAGTGCCGCGCCGGTCAGGGCCGCAGCGGGGATAAGCAGCGTGTGGCGCGGGCCAACGAGGCGCCGCGCCAGGTGCGGCGCTATCAGCCCGACAAAGCCGATCGCGCCGGCCAGGGCGACGGCCGCCGACACCGACAGGGCCGCGAAGCCGCCGACGATGAACCGCGTGCGCACCGGCCGCATGCCGAGGCTCGCGGCCTCCTCGTCGCCGACAGACAGCAGATCGAGCGACCGTGACGAGGCCATAGCGGCTATGAAGCCTATGATCAGCGCCGGAGCGGCCGCGGCGAGTTCCGGCAGGCCACGACCGGAGAACCCGCCGAGCAACCAGAACCATGCCTGGTGCAGGTCCTGGTCCTTGAGCGCCAGCATCACGGAGACAAGTGCGGAGAACAGCGAGCCAAGGGCGGTGCCTGCAAGGAGCAGGCTGGACGCGTCTGAGCGCAGCCTGGTCGCTCCGGCGACCAGGTAGACGACGAGCGTCGCGGCCAGTCCGCCGGCGAATGCGGCCAGCCCTATGGCCGAGAAACCGAGCGCCCTGATGCCGGAGCCGAAGACGATGGCACAAACCGCACCGAAGGCCGAGCCTCCCGAGCTGCCGATTACGTAGGGGTCGGCGAGCGGATTGCGGAACAGCCCCTGGAACACGGCCCCCGAGGCTGCGAGCGACGCGCCGACGGCGGCGGCCAGGCATGTCCGCGCCAGCCTGAGTCTGGCTATCACTGCCGCCGGCTCGGACTGGGCATCTACCGGCGCAAACAACGCCGCCAGCGCCCGTGCCGGGTTCAGCCTGACGGCGCCCAGTGCCAGCGACGCGGTGAACACCACGGCCAGCACCACCATCAGTCCCAGGTAGGCCATTGCCACTCGGCCCCTCCGCTGGTCCATGCTAGTTGAACATCCCTGGATACAGCACCTTGGCCATCTGCTCGAGCGCGTCGACGAGCCTGGGGCCGGGGCGCGACACGATATCGCCATCGAGCAGTACGACGTGGCCCGCGCGGACCGCCTTCAGGGCGCTCCATCCGGGACGCCGCGCCAGCCGTTCGGGCGTCAGGGCCGCGCCGTGGCTGTCCGCCGCCATGATGAAGTCGGGATCGCGGGCCAGCACCGCCTCGAAGCTGACGACTGGCCAGTCGGCCTGGGAATCGTAGAAACAGTTGCGGCCGCCTGCGGCTTCGATGATCTGGCCGGTGAACGCCTTGGGGCCGACGCTCATCAGCGGCTCGTCCCAGGTCTCCCAGAAGACGATGGGCCGCCTGTCTGCCGGAACAGGCGCGGTCTTCGCGGCAATCGTCGCCATTCTGGCCCGTAATGATGCGACGAGCGCCGTCGATCTGTGCTCATCGCCGGCGACGCGTCCCAGGAGTTCGATGGCCCGGAAAACCGACTCGAAGTCGGTCTGTGGCAACGCGGCAAACCGCAGGCCGGAACGCTCGAACTCGGCAGCGAGCTGGCCATGCGCCGACAGCTCGCCGACGACCAGGTCCGGCTTCAGCGCGACGATCGCCTCGACGCTGACGGTGTTCGGAGAAAAGCCGCCGATCTTTGCCACGGACTGCGCCTCTGCCGGAAAGTTGCAGTAGGTGGTAACGCCGACCACAGCAGGGCCGGCGCCGGCGGCGTACAGAATTTCGGTTATGGCCGGTGACAGCGAAACGACGCGCCTGGCCTTGGCCGGCAGCGACACGGTGATGCCGCGGGCGTCCTTGAAGGTCAGCGCCGGGCCTGTCTGCGCCGGCAACATCGAGCCCGACGCGGCTACGGCAAGCGCGATGATCATCGCCATGGATCGTCTCATCGATTCCTCCTGGTACTTCGACCGCGCGGCGCAGCGCCGAATCTGGCCGGATTATGGAGGAACGTTCCTGATTGGGGTGTGCTCGATGGGCCGCGACGCCAGCGCGTCGAAGACAATCGCTTTACGCCTGTACCACGAAGCGTTCCACGAAAAGGGCGGCGCGGAAGGTATTCTGGCTCGCCCCGCGTTTGCGGCTTCCCGGCAAGGAAGACGCGGCGCGTGGCATACAGTTACGGGCTAGCTCCGGCATCGCACCGGATTCCCCTTCGTCGTCGCTGTGAAGCCCCACTATAGGTTCGCGCCGTTGCCGGGGTCAAGGGGATCGTTGTCCAGGCATTGCGCAGAAGTTGCGCAGCGCAAACGATGCGCGCCCTTTTCTTCCCATCGACCTGAGGCATTGGATTGAGACCGGCCTGGTGGCCATCCCGGCTCGGATTATCGTCATCGATTCTGGCACGCTTCCTGCATTATATGGGAGTATGCAAGGAGTGCACGCACAATGAAGAAATGGAAATTGCTTTCAGCCCTCGCTGTCGTGGTCGTGGCCGCAGGAGCGATAGTCCTTTTGAGTTCGGGCAGCAAGGCACGCCCGGGAACGGCCGCCCAGAGCTATGATTTCGCCACCATCGGCCGCGGTACGATAGAGAGCGTGGTGACGAGTTCAGGCACCCTGTCGGTCGTGTCGTCGGTCACGGTGCTCGCCCAGATGAGCGGGCGCCTCGAGAGTGTCAAGGTCGACTACAACGACCATGTGCGCGCCGGGCAGGTGCTGGCGACCATCAATACCGACCTGTTGCGGCTCCAGGCCAAGTCCGCACAGGCATCGGTGGACAAGGCGAAGGCATCGTATGACCTCCAGGCGCTGGCACTGCAGAACGCGCAGGCCCTGTTCTCCAAGCAGCTGCTGTCCGAGTATGACCTGAAGACCGCCCAGTCGGCGCTCGACATCGCCAAGGCGGAACTGCTCTCCGCCCAGGTCGCGCTCGAGGAGATAGAGACCGAGATCAACCAGTATGCGATCATCACCTCGCCAATCGATGGCATTGTCCTCGAGCGGAGCATCGACGTGGGGCAGAGCGTTGTCGGCGGCTCCAGCGCTACATCGTCGAGCCTCTTTACGATAGCGGGCAACCTCTCCAGCATGCAGATAGAGGCCCAGGTCGACGAACTCGACATCGGTTCCATCCATGTCGGCCAGGCCGTGCGCTTCACGGTGGAGTCCGACCCCGGCGTCGAGTATGCCGGTACCGTCAAGCAGATACGCCTCGTGCCGGACACGTCGAACAATGTCGTGTACTACAGCGTGATCATCCTGGCGGCCAATCCATCGGGAACGCTGCTGCCTGGCATGACGGCCGATGTCGAATTCATAAAGCAGAAGAAGGACAACGTCATCATCGTGCCGAGCGCGGCGCTCCGCTTCACTCCGACGACGCTGACCACGGCCGAGATACAGCGGGCGACCTTCGTGGCCGGGCTGTCGGGCCTGACCGAGGCGCAGAAGACCGATGCGCTTGCCCGCTTCGATGCCGCCCGGAAGGCTGCCGAGTCTGGAACACCGGCCGAGGCGAAGAGCTCCGGCGGACTCTCGAGCCTGATTGGTGGCTCGATGCCGGGAGCCGGCGGACCACCCGGTTTGGGCGGATCCAGAACGAGAGGCACGAGTGGCAGCGCGGCGACGGCCGGTGGCGGCGCCGGTTCCATGGTGACAGAGACAGCGGCCAAGAAGACGCTCTGGTACATCGATGACGCAGGCAAGCTGGCCGCAAGGCTCGTCAGTGTCGGCGCCAGCGATAGTTCCGGCACCGAACTGCTCGATGCCGATGACCTCGAAGGCTCCAGGGTCATAGTCAAGGTGAGGGTACAGTAATCATGGCAATCATAGAGTTGCGAGGCATCAAGCGGTACTACGTCCTGGGCGACATCACCGTCAAGGCACTCCGCGGCATAGACCTCGACGTGGAGTCCGGGGAGTTTGTAGCGATCATGGGGCCGTCAGGTTCCGGCAAGTCGACGCTGATGAACACCCTGGGTTGCCTGGACAAACCTACCGCCGGCAGCTACGTCCTTGACGGGCTGGAGACTTCCAGGGCCAGTTCGGACGAATTTGCCGACATCAGGAATGCCAGGATCGGATTCGTGTTCCAGGGCTTCAACCTGCTGTCCAGAACGAGCGCGCTGGAGAACGTCGAGCTGCCGTTGTTTTACGACCGCTCCGGCTCGACGATAGACAGGAGACAGCGTGCCCAGGCGGCGCTTGTCGGGGTCGGCCTCGGAAGCAGGCTCGACCACAAGCCCAACCAGCTTTCCGGTGGTCAGCAGCAGCGGGTTGCCATAGCCAGGGCGATGGTCACCGATCCGGCGTTCATACTGGCGGACGAACCAACGGGCAACCTGGACACCGAGATGTCGCTGGAGATCATGAGCCTGTTCCAGGAGCTGAACGAGCGCGGCAAGACCATCGTGATGGTGACACACGAGCCCGAGGTCGCGTCGTATACGCGGCGCGTCATAACGATGCGCGACGGGGCGATAGTCTCCGACGCGCCGGTTGTAGAGCGGCACAACGCCGCGCTCGATCTGGCCGAATGGAAGGAGCGCCACGCGGCGCTGGCTGCGGAGGGGATCGCATCATGACGATAGGCAAGCTCGCGAGCGCCTCGGCCCGGTCGATATTCCGCAACAAGATGCGGAGCTTCCTGACATCGCTGGGCATCATCATCGGCGTCTGCTCGGTGATCGTCATGGTCGCCATCGGTTCGGGCTCCCAGGCGCAGATCAAGAAACAGATAGAGTCGATGGGAACGAACCTCCTCATGGTGATGCCGCCGCGTGGCCCGCGCGAAGCCAACAGGCTGACGATGGCCGATGTGACCAAGCTGCGCGCCGAGGCCAGCTACCTGTCCGCGATATCGGGCGAGGTCAGGCTATCTTCCAAGGTGGTTGGTGGCAGCGGCTACTGGTCGACGACGGTCTATGGCGTCGAGCCCGACTACACGGTCATCAAGGGCTGGTCGATGGGCGCAGGCGAGTTCTTTACCGACCGTGACCTCGCCAGGCGTTCAAAGGTCGTCGTGATCGGTTCCACCGTGGCAACCAAGCTCTTCGGCACCGACGACCCGCTTGGCACGTCGGTGCGCATCGGCACGACGCCGTTCACCATCGTCGGCGTGCTCGCGAGCAAGGGCTCGGGCAACAATGGCAACGACCAGGACGACGTCGTGATGGTGCCTCTGGACACGGCGGTCAACAGGCTGCTTCGTGACGGCAAGATCCAGGGCATCGAGATGAGCGTCGTACGCGAGGACCTGATGGACGCGGCACAGGCCGATGTCACCGCCATACTCCGTGAATCGCATCGACTGTCTGATGGCAGCGACAACGACTTTGATGTGATGAACCAGTCCGAGATCATTGCGACGGCATCGCAGACAGCCAAGACGCTGACATCGCTGCTGGCGGCCATAGCCGGAGTTTCGCTGATCGTCGGCGGCATCGGCATCATGAACATCATGCTGGTGTCGGTGACCGAGCGGACACGCGAGATAGGCATACGGATGTCGGTGGGTGCCCGCAAGAAGGACATACTGCTGCAGTTCCTTGCCGAGTCGGTAATCCTGAGCCTTCTGGGCGGGTTTCTCGGCATATCGCTCGCGCTGGCACTCTCATGGGTGCTTTCGACCTTCATGAGCATGCCGACGATCATTAGCCCGGCGGTGATAGCCGCCTCTGTCGGTTTCGCCGGAGCGGTCGGCATCTTCTTTGGCTTCTATCCGGCGCGCAAGGCGGCCAACCTGTACCCGATAGACGCGCTTCGCTACGAATGACAGGAGTTACCATGAAATCATCGATACGTGTGTTGCTGGCCGCCGCGCTGGCAGTCAGCCTCTTTCCTGTTTCGGTCGCTGCGCAGGGCGTCATCGATATCGCGGATGTCAGGACGGAGGCGCTGGCCTCCTCTGCAAGCCTGCGCAAGGCGGTGCTGGCCTATGATTCGGCAGCGCTTGCCGAGAAGGCACAGTCGTACCAGCTCCTGCCGGCGATCTCGACCTCGGCCGGAGGCTCGCTCGACTACCTGGGCCCGGGCGCGATGACCGACAACCTGGGCGCTTCGGTCAAGCTGTCCGCGACGCAGACGGTCTATGATGGAGGCAAGCAGGCGGCGCTGGTCAGGAGCGGTGGCGTGGCAGTCAAGGCCGCCGCCGAGGCGGTCCGCGCCGCCAGGGTGGCTGTCGTCGGCCAGGCCGACACGGCATTCTATGCGGTGCTCAAGGCAGCCGCCAGTGTGGAGGCGGCGCAGGCAGACCTCGATGCCGCGATGCTGCGGCTCGGCATCGCGAAGGCCAAGGCCGAGGCCGGCATCATGGCCGAATCCGATTACCTGCAGGCCGAGGCGGAGTCCGCCGCCAACCAGACCGATCTGACCAAGGCGCAGCGGGCCCTTGCTTCGGCGCGCGCCAGGCTCGCCTCGCTCCTCGGGCTGTCGGTGTTGCCCGACCTGAAGCCGGTCGATTTTTCGGGCTACGATAGTCTGCTTGCCAGGCTGTCCGGCCTCGATGAGGCCGCGACCTCTGCCTATTCGGCGACGCTCTTCGCCCTGGCGGCGGCCGGGAATCCCGCTCTGGCGAGCTATTCGCTTGCGACCGAGAAGGCTACAATCGCCGTGGATGTGGCGAAGAGCGCCTACGCGCCAACATTTGCCGTCGGGCTGTCTCAGAGTGCCGGCTGGGGCGCTGCAACTGGCTTGTATGTGGGTTCGGGAGCCATCACGGTGTCGGGCTCGCTGAGCCTTGACCCGTGGAACGCGGCGAACGGCGTGGCCATAGCGAAGACAGCCGCAGAGAGCGCCGCTCTCGATGCGGAGGACGGAGCCAGAAGCCTGTCGCTCGACATCGATGTGGCGGTGAACGGGCTGGTCTCGGCGGCCCGCTCTATAGGATCGTCGGCCAAGGCGCTTGAGTATGCCCAGAGCGGCTACAGGCGGACGCTTGAGAAGTTCAAGCTGTCGGCTGCCGCAGCCTCCGACCTTTCGGCGGCGGAGGCTCTGGTCAGTGCCGACCGCAACGCACTCATCGCCGCGCAATATGATTTCCTGTCGTCGGTATCCGAGTTGCGGGGACTGATCGGGCTGGAAAGCGAAGCCCGGGTCATTTCGTCCATACCATGATCGATTCCGGAGGAGAGCGCGCATGAGGCATGACAGAACGTGGTACGCTTCTATGGGACTGGCGGCGGTCGCCTTCCTGACGCTCTCGGGGCTGGCCATCATCATAGCTGGCGGCATTGCCCAGAAGGACAGGCTCGAGAGCCGGAATGACGTGGAACGGACCTTCAGCCTGCTGCTTGCCGGGCTGCGCGACCATCGCGATTTTGGCGAGACGATAGAAAGCAGTTCGTCACTCCAGAAGAAGGTGCGTGGCGTCGGAGCGTATGCCAGCGACGGAACCCGGCTCTATGACTGGGGCGACGTTCCGGCCACCTATGCGGCCGCAACGCCTGCCGCTGCGTCCCACGGTTCCACGGTGTTCGAGCCCGAACATAGCTACGCGGATCTGCCGCACCGTGATGCGGTGGCGCTCGTCCTGTCGCCATTCCGGGTCGGACCGCCGCCGCCGCACGATCATGAGCGCGACGCGGAGCCGCGGCCGGCAGACGACACCCGGCAAACCGAGTCCGCATCGAGTTATTTCTTTTTCACTACATTGCGCAATGCGGAGACCATATATCTTGAGGTGAGGCAGCCGGCGTACTGGAGGAGCCGTCGCGCGGCCGAGGTGCTGCTGCCTCTCGTAGAGGTGGCCATCGCGGCGCTCGTGCTCTTCGTGCGCCTCCTGATACTGCGGAACGCCGAGTACCGGAAGAGGCTTGAAGAGCAGCGGAGCCTCGTCGTGCTGGGCACCGCCGCGAGTACGCTGGCGCACGAGATCAAGAATCCGCTTCTGTCTATACGGTTGCAGACCAGGATTCTGGAGAAGACCTGCCCGGAGCTGGCCAGGCGCGAGCTCGTCATCATCAATGAGGAGGTCGAGCGGCTTTCGGCTTTGAGCCATCGTGTGGGCGACTACCTCCGCGATCCCGCCGGCAGGCCCGTTGTCATCGACCCTCGGGACATAGCAGCCGAGGTGGGCCAGCGGCTCTGTGGACGTGACATTCTCATGCCACTCGAAAGTCACGGCCCATCGGTCGCCATCGATCCGGAGCGGTTGCGGTCGGTGCTGGAAAACCTGGTCCGCAACGCGCTTGAAAGCGGTAGTTCCGATGATGCCGTTGCGATTGACATACGGCCGGTCGACGGCGCGGTGCGCATCGATGTGCTTGACCGTGGCGCGGGCATCACGGCCGACGTTGCCCGCAACGCCTTTGATCCATTCTTTACGACCAAGAGCCGCGGCACCGGCATAGGGCTGGCCGTCTGCAAGCGCTTCGTCCAGGCAGCGGGCGGCACCATAGGCCTGGAGCCGCGTGATGGCGGCGGCTGCATTGCCCGCATGACGCTGCCCGGCAACGGGGTGCACGCGTGAGAATCCTGATAGTCGATGACGAGCGTAACATACGCGAGTCGTTGCAGCGCCTGCTGTCGCTCGACGGTATCGACTCGGCGGTCGCCGCCGATGGCCTCGAGGCGCTTGCCCTGTTGCAGTCCGAATCGTTCGATGCGATCGTCACAGACCTTCGTATGCCCGTGATGGGCGGACAGGAGTTGCTTGAGCGGGCCAGGGCCGAGGGTATCCGGTGCCCGATATTCATGATGTCCGCGCTCGGCGAGATACGCGACGCCGTCAGCGCGCTCAAGTCCGGGGCGACCGATTACCTGATCAAGCCATTCGAGCCAGAGGACTTCATACACAAGCTCGAAGCCGCCGTTGCGAGCCGGCGCCTGGAAGACAGGGTGGAGGCAGGCGTCAGAACCGGGCCTGCCGCATCCCGGCTGATAGGCGACGGCGTCGCGATGCGTTCGCTTCGCCGCGACATCGAGAAGCTGGCGGGCAGCGATGCGATGGTCCTGATCACCGGGGAGAGCGGGTCGGGCAAGGAGGTCGTCGCCAGGGAGATTCACGCTCTGTCTTCGCGATCGAACGAGCCATTCGTCGCAGTCAACATCGGCGGCATCCACGAGAGCCTGATGGAGAGCGAGCTGTTCGGCCACGAGAAGGGCTCGTTTACCGGAGCGGACGCGCGCAAGCATGGCCTTTTCGAGCTTGCTGGATCGGGCACGCTCTTTCTTGACGAGATCGGCGAGATGCCGGTCCGGCTGCAGGTGAAGCTACTCCGCGTGCTCCAGGAGCGAACGGTACGACGGCTGGGCGGAACGCGGGACATCCCGGTGCCGGCCCGCATCATCGCGGCCACAAACCGGGACATAGAGGCGCTCGTGCGCGAGGGCGGTTTCCGGGAAGATCTGTACTATCGACTCAACGTGCTGCGCGTCCAGGTTCCGCCGCTCCGCGAACGGCGTGACGATATTCCCGCACTTTCCGAGCATCTGCTTGGCAGGCTGCGGGCGCGGATGAGCAAGGGCGACATCCGCTTCTCGTCCGACGCCTTGGACTGTCTCGCCGGCTACTCCTGGCCGGGCAATGTGCGGGAGCTGGAGAACATCATCGAGCGCGCGCTCATCTATGCCGACGGCGCCATGATACGCTCGGGCGATCTGGAATTGCCGGCCGGCTCCAGGGGCGCTGTCGCCTCCGCCGCACCGCTCGGAGAAGGCGCTTCGCCGGACGCGACTTCGCTCGAACGCCTCGAGCGCGAAGCGATCGAGCGTGCCTTGGCCAGCCATGGCGGCAATCGTACCAGGGCGGCGCAGGAACTCGGCATCAGCAGGCGTACCATCCTGTACCGGATCAAGCGCTACGGGCTGGAAGGCTGATCACGACATTCCTGTTCCTGCTATACTGGTGCGCATGGAACAACGCATAGAGAACGATGCCGGCTGCTTCTGCTGCGGTACGCAGAACGAGCGCGGGCTGCACCTGCACTTCTCGTATCCAGCCAGCGGGGAGGCCGAAGCCTCGCTCGTGATACCCGAGTACTTCTCGGGCTGGAAGAGCATGACTCATGGCGGCTTCCTGTCGATGCTGCTGGACGAGGCGATGGCCCACGCCTGCATCCATGTCGCCGATTCCCCGACAGACAGGACGGCGGTGACCGCCGAGATGACGGTGCGGTTCAAGAAGCCCGTCGAGACGGGCACCACGGTCAGGATCGTCGGAAAGGTCGTCGAGACGAAGGGTCGCATCCTGTCGACCCACGGCACGGTCTTCGATGCATCGGGAGCGCCGGCCGCCGAGGCGACGGCCAGATTCATGCTCAGTAGCCAGGGCTAGCGGCCATGCGGCTCCGGCCGCTCAGTGCGCCTTCGGCGTGTACGAGAGGCTGCCGGTGGGGCATGCGCTGACGCAGGCCAGGCACTTGGAGCATGCGTACGCGTCGGCGGGTCGCTCCTTGTCCTTCCTGAACAGGCTGAACTGCGCCGGTTCAAGCGACGAGAGGTAGCAGGCCTTGTCGCACAGCCCGCACCTGGAGCAGCTCGATTCATCGATGCGTACCTTGAACAGCGAGAACTTGTTCAGGGCACCCGACACCCATGCTATGGGGCAGCCGAGCTTGTGGTACTGGTACATGCCCTGGAACTTGCCGTTGGTGCCGCCGAGTCCGGTGACTACTTCCATGATCAGGCCGATCGGGCAGGCCCATCGGCAGAACACCTTGCCGAATACGACGCCGGTCAGTATGCCGGCACCCAGAATCCACCATATGCTGATGCCGAGGAACGACATGGCAATGTATACTCCCAAGGCGACGATGCCCTGTATCCATCGGCGCCGGTCTGCCAAAAAGGCGGCTATGCTGCGCGATTTCTTAGCCATGGAACGCTCCTTGCTTGATGCCCATAAGATTCTAAGCATCATATATAATAAAACAACGATATATTCAAGGAGCCAACGATGAGCATGAGTCATAGCGAGCGTCACGCTCGCCTGTTCGAGCGCATAGCCCTGCCCTATGCCTGGTTTTTCGCCGGGCAGACCAGATCCTATGCCGCCTGTTTCGACATCGCCCGGGGGGCCTTGCCCGACCCGAAGGGCAAGGTTGCCCTCGATCTGGGCTGCGGCACCGGCGCGTTCACGGCCGCGTTGCGAGCCGATGGCTGGGACGTCCGCGGCGTCGATGTGGCCCATGGCATGGTAGAGCAGGCGCGGTCCAGGGGGGTGGGGTGCACCGTTGGCAACGTGCTTGCGGGGCTCGCATTTCCCGATCGTTCATTCGACCTGGTCAGCGCCGCATACGTGGCCCATGGCCTCCGCTCCGACGATCGCATCGCGCTATTCCGCGAAGCCAGCCGCCTGTCGCGCGGCATCGTGCTGTTCCATGATTACACGCCCGACCGCCGCGTGCTTACCAGCATCATCGAGTACCTCGAGGGCGGCGACTACTTCAACTTCATCAGGACCGGACTCGACGAGATGCGTTCGGTGTTCTCCGAGGTCAACGTCGTCAGGGTCGGCAGGAGCGCGGCGTGGTACCTGTGCGTGCCTTGGTTGTAATTGGCGCTTCAAGCGCCGCGAGCTCGCTGACCTCCACAGAGATTGCTCCCTGGTCATCGCAGACGAGGCCGCTGACTATCAGGGGTTGCGGCGCAAAGAGCATGTGGCGCCAGCGGGTGTACGCCTCGGGGAACAGCACCGTCTCGTACAGGGCGGTCTCGTCTTCCAGGCTGACGAAGTCCATCAGCAGGCCGCCCGATGTAAATACTTCCTTCTGCGTTATCGGCCAGCCTATCAGGGTGACCCGCCGGCCGATGTGCAAAGGTATGTCACGGGCCATGATGCGCTTGACGCGCGAGACTGCCTGTCCCCAGAGGACCAGCGGGTGATGGTCGCGCAAGAAGCCCAGCACCTCGAACTCGTCATGCAGCTCCCGCTCGGTGGTGCGAAGCTTCGATGCAGGCACTACCGCAGGGCCCCCGCGTGGGAGGCACGGTCTGGGGGCCACGGCGGCTGTGAACAGGTCGACTTGCACATCGACGGCAGGTTCGGCGCACAGCAGGGCCCGTGCCTGGGCGGCGCGGCTGTCGGACGGGGCCAGCGAGTCGAAGGCGCCTGCGGCGACCAGTGCCACGAGGTCGTCCCTGGCCGGCCCAGGCCGGCACGAGTGCATACGCAGCGAGAAGTCGGCAAGATCCGAGTATGGTCCGCCCCGGCCACGCTCCTCGACCACGGCGTTGGCGGCGGCCCGGGACAGGCCCGCGATAGCCATGAGGCCGACCTGCAGGGTATCGGAGTGGCCTCGATAGGCCCAGCGGCTCCGGTTGATGTCGGGGCCGGCCACCGATAGCCCCATCCGCCGCGCCTCGCTGATGTAGGCGTGGGGCCGGTAGTAACCGCCCTGGTTGGCCAGCACCGCGGCCATGAAGGCGGCCGGATGGTGAACCCTGAGCCAGGCCGACTGGAACGATACCATCGCGTACGAGGCGCTGTGCGGCTTGCAGAACGAGTAGCCGTCAAACGACAGCAGCATGTCCCAGGCCGTCCGTATCGTCTTCGCGTCGACGCGGTTGTCTGCGCAGCCAGCGAAGAATTTGTCACGGTATTCAGCCAGCCTGGTATCGCCGGCCTTCTTCGATATCACCTTGCGCAGGCGGTCAGCCTGGTCCTCATCGAAGCCGGCCAGGGCGATGGCGACCTTGGACACGTCTTCCTGGTAGCAGACGATGCCATATGTCTCGTCCAGGACGCCCTGCAGCCGTGGGTGCAGCGGCTGCCATGGCGCGCCCTTCAGGCGGCGAACGTACTCCGCTATCAGCTTGTTGGCGGCCGGCCGTATCATCGAACTGTGGATGACGATGTGATCAAAATCGCCGGCACCTGTCTTGCGCTGCAACTGCCGCATCGCAGGCGACTCGATATAGAAGACGCCCATCGAGTCGCCGCAGGCCAGGGCCGCAACCGTCTGCGGATCGTCGGCCGGGCGCCACAGCGCCTCGTCGATATCGATGCCTTCATCGCGCAGGTTGGCAAGGGCGTCGCGTATCACCGCAAGCGATCGGTTGCCCAGCAGGTCCAGCTTGACAAGGCCGGCCGCTTCGGCGCCGTCCTTCTCCCAGGCCAGCAGCGGAAAGCCTTCGGCCGAGCGTTCGACCGGAGCATAGCGCCGCAATGGCCCCGGTGCTATGACGAGGCCGCCGCAATGCATCGACATGCCTCGCGGCAGGCCGGTCATCCTGCGCGTTATGGCGAGTATTTCGTCCCATGGCGGGTCGACATCGCCGCTGCCGGAATCCGGTACCTCGAGCCTGTGCTCGCGCCTCGATATCTCGCCATCGGCAAAGCCATAGGCCTTGGCAACCTCGCGGAAGGCGGAACGCGGGCGGAACATGGTGTGGTTGGCGACGCGGGCGCAACGGTCCGCCCCGAAGCGCTCGATGACGCGACGCATCAGCGCGGGCCGTTCGTCCCAGGCAAAGTCTACATCGATGTCGGGCGGATCAGGTCGCGACATGGTCAGGAAGCGCTCGAAGTACAGGTTGTATGCGATCGGGTCGACGTTGGTTATGCCCAGGGCATAGGCTACGATCGATGCGGCACCGGAGCCACGGCCGCAGGTGCGGCTGGACATCGCGACGATGTCGTCCATAACGAGGAAGTATGGGGCAAAGCCCTTGCGGCCGATGATGTCAAGCTCGTAGTCGATGCGGCCGATGATGCCGTCCGACAGCTCGCCGTAACGGCGCTCGGCCCCATCGATGACCCGCGCGCGCAGTACAAGGGCGGCGTCGCCATCGCCGTACTCCGGAAAGACGAAGCCGTCGAAGAGCGTATCGAATGGACACAGGGCGGCGATCTCCGCCGTCGCGGCCAGGGCTTCCGGCCATGAGGCCAGCCTCCTCTCGAAGTCGGCCGCCGGAAGGAACAGGCCGCCATCGGGCGCTCCCGGCTCGACATCGGTTGCGGCGCCGTCGCGAACGACGAGGTTGCCGACGGTCTTGCCGCGTGCCATCGCGCGGAGCACCTCGTGGGTGGCGCGGTCTTCCGGATCCAGGAAGGTCGCATCGTCGAGGGCGACGAGCGGCACGCCGAGGCGGCGGGCCTCGCGCACGGCTCGTACCGACGAAGGCGTGACCGCGGCGTACAGTGCAGGCACGCGCCCGGCCAGAACTCCGATGATATCCGGCGAGTCCGAGGCGAGCACGAGGCCGCCCGCGTCGTCGCGCAGCGCCTGCACCGGGTCGAAGCCGACCGGCTCGCCGGCCTCCCTCGCGGCGCTGGCGGCTGACAGTACTTCGCAGAGCCGCGAGAAGCCGGCGCGGTTGCGCACGAAGGCGAAGACGCGGCCGCCGGAGCCGTGCCCTCCGGAGCCTTGTCCGCCGCCGGTGCTCAGCTCCGCGCCGATGACAGGTTTGAGGCCAGCCTCGCGGGCGGCCTCCACGATGGAATGGAGGCCATACAGATTGTCGCGGTCGGTGATGGCGATGGCGCTGGCGCCATAGGCGGCGGCCCGCTTGCAGATGTCGGCCGGGCTGCACGTGCCGTACAGCAGCGAGTATGCCGAGCGTATGCCCAGCCGGACGCCGATCATCGCAGGCGCTCCGTCATCGGCGGCCGCCTATGCGGCGGGCGCTGTCGCGGCTTGCGGCTATGGCGCTTGCCCGTGTTACGGCGGCCGGGCCGAAGCGCGTCCGTGCGGTGTCGACCGCGGACTGCAGGCGCCGCAGCCTGCCCAGGTCATCAGGCACGAACAGGTCCGGCTCCCGCTGTGCGGGAGCCAGCGCGGACAGCTCCAGAGCGAGCGCGCGCAGGCGCACCCTGCGCGTCGCGGCCCGGTCGAATGCGCGGTCGGCGGCGGCAAGCAGTTCGGCATCCAGTGTCCATGCCGTGCCACGGCGCTCGGACGCCTCGGCGCGGCAGCCGTCGGCGTACTGCACGGCGACAAGGAGGCGCCCGGCGGCCAGGAGCGAGCGCCTGAGTTCGAGCCCGGCGTCTTCGGTGGCGGCGACGAGGGCGGCCCTGATCGCCCGGGCGTCGAGCTGGTCCGACTCAAAGTCGACCCTGCGCCTGATAACGCGCTCTGTAAGGCCACCCGGCGCGACCGGTGTCGGATCGATGCCGAGCGCGGCGTCCCTGAGCGCCAGCCCGCGCTTGCCGAACAGAGCCACCGCCTCGAAGTCGGACAGCGCCGCGAGCTGGCCAATCTCGTGGATGCCGGTTACCGACAGCACGCGCGAGAGTGCGGGCCCGACGCCTGGCAGCAAGGCGGCATCCTGCGGCGACAAGAAGCTCGCTTCATCACCGCGCCTCACGTAGGCCACGCCGACGGGCCTGATGCTCCGCGCAGCGACCTTGGCGACGAGCCTGTTGGCTGCGACTGCGACCGCGGGCTCAAAGCCCAGCGTGTCGGCTATCTCGTTGCGTATGCGGACGGCACAGTCGATCGCGGGGCCAAAGATCCGCCCGGTGCCGGCCAGGTCCAGGAAAAGGTGGCCGCCCGAGTCGTCCTGCACGAGCGGCGCCCAGCGCGCGGCTATACGCGCCATCCCGGCCTCGGCCAGAGCGCACGCGGCCGGATCGGGTGCCATCACGACGAGGCCAGGCACCAGTCGCTGAGCCGCGGGCAGGCCCATGCCAACGGCCAGACCCTCATCACGAGCCCGGTGCGACAGGCCCAGCACGATCGCCCTCGCGGCGGAACTGGCCCCCGCGATGATGAACGGCCTCGATGCCAGGCTCCGGTCCCTGGATATGGCGACGGCGGCCTGGAAGTCGGCGACGTTCAGATGGACGACCGTGCTCGCTCTGGCGGTCGCTGTGGCGATCATGCGGCGCCTTCCGGCATCGCTCTCTGCCCGGCAAGGATGGCAGCCATGGTCAACGCGTTGCCGACCGACTGGCCGCGCCTGTGGTTGTTGAAGTAGACCAGCACCGTTTCGGCGCGCGTCGCTATGCCGCGTACCCGTGCGCTCCAGGCAGCCAGTTCCTCGTCCGAATAGAGGTAGTCGTAGCGCGACGCGGCATCGGAACCCCACCAGTCGCGGGCATTGCGGCCATGCAGGCGTATGTAGGCCAGGGGAGCGGTGACCACGTCGATGACGGGAGGCAAGCCTTTGAGCTCGGGCAGGTCGAGCGACGCGACGGCGACCGAGCGGGCGCGCAGCGAGTCGAACACCCGGTTGTTGTACCATCCGGCATTGCGGAATTCGACAGCCAGAGGCAGGTCTGGCATGGCGCCGAGCAGGGCGTTCAGGTAGCGCCGGTGATCGACATCGTATCCGAACGCCACCGGAAACTGCAGCAACACCGCCTGGAGCCGGCCTGCTGCGATCAGCGGCTCGAGGGCGCCGGCAAACAGGCGCGCGGCATCCTTCCAGGCTGACTGGTCGATGCGGTGGGTCAGCGCCTCGTTCGCCTTGACCGAGAATGACATGGTCGGTCCCGCCCCGGCCACCAGCGAGCCAAGCCGTTCGGCCGTCGGCATGCGGTAGAATGTCTCGTTCAGCTCGACCGTGGGGAACATCGACGCATAGCGGGCCAGGAAGTCTTCCCTGGCGCAGTCGGCCGGATAGACCGGCCCCACCCATTCATTGTAGCGGTAGCCCGATGTGCCGACAAGAATCGTTCCCATGCCTTGATTATACTATACGCGCGTTAAGTAAAACAAGGCGGATATGCGGTGCGCCGTCGAATGTATGCAGACTGGCCTGACAGTTTGTTCCTTGCTATAGTAATCAGATGCATAACGATTCCGGTGCCATCGCAGGCGCCACTATAGACTACCCCAGGCTGACGGTGGATATTGTCAGGGCCCTCTGGTCCAAAACCTACAATACGCAGGGCAAACCTGACTGGTCGCACATCTATCCCTATTACCACCCGGACATCGTGTTCCAGGATTCGATACAGCGCATCGAGGGCTTGGCGGAGTTCGAGGCCCTGTGCGGGCGGCTGGCTACCAGGTGCAAGGAACTGCGCATGGACATACACGCGGCCGCGCAGGATGGCAACGTGATCCTGATGCAGTGGACGATGACGATGATGTTCGAGAAATTCCCGAGCACCCCGGTCTATGGCGCTACAGCACTGACGCTGCATGAGGATGGCCGAATCATAGCCCAGCGAGACTACTACGACCTCTGGGGAGACATCTTCAACGGCATTCCCTGGTTCAAGAAGGCGTATCGCAGGTTCATGCGCAAGCATTTCGGATAGGAGACATGGTGAGTGCCAGAAGAGAATTGCCAGAGCAGTTGCGGTTCCTTGAGAGTCGCAAGGCACAACAGAAGAGCAGCACCGAATCGATGGCGGGCACGGTCTGCGTCGTTACCGGATCCACATCGGGTGTAGGCCTCGAGGCGACGAGGCGACTCGCCGCGGGCGGCGCCCTTGTCGTGATGGTGTGCCGCGACCGCGCCAAGGCCGAGACCATCCGCGCACGCATCGCTGCGGCCGGCGGCATCAGCCCGGAACTGGTCGTCGCCGATTTCTTCGACCTGTCCCAGGTACGCGCCGCCGCCGACGAGATACGTGCGCGGCATCGTCGCATCGATGTGCTGATCAACAGCGCGGGACTCCACGCGACCAGAAAGCACCTGACCAAGGATGGCTTCGAGCAGGTGTTCTGCGTCAACCACCTGGCCTCGTTCCTGTTCACGAGCATGCTTGTCGAGCGGCTCAAGGAGAGTGCTCCCGCACGCATCATCATGGTCAATTCGGAGGGCCACCGCTTTGGAGGCCTCGATCTGGACGATCTCGACTGGAGCCGACGGCACTATACGGGCCTGCGCGGCTATGGCGCTTCGAAGACGGCCCAGCTGCTGGCCGTCTGGGAGTTCGCCGATCGGCTGCGCGGCACGGGCGTCACCATCAACGCGATGCACCCCGGCGACGTGCGGACCGGCATAGGCCGCAACAACGGCATCCTGTACCGGCTGTTCCTGCACACGGTCATATGGCCATTCCTCAAGGATCCGGCCATTTCGGGCGACGCGCTGTACTGGCTTGCTTCGTCGCCTGACGTCGCCGGCGTGTCAGGCAAATTCTTCCATCTGACAATAGAGGAGAAGCCGGCCCAGCATGCACTCGACCGGGCCATCGGCGCCAGGGTCTGGGATGTCAGCCGGCGTCTGGTCGGGCTGGATGGCGGTCCGGACCCATATCCTTGAGTACCCGGTCGGCGGCCAGCTTGCCCGTCAAAATCGATATGGGCAGGCCCGATGGACTGTAGGTCCACTGGCCGGCCTGATAGACGTCGGGTATCGGTGTCAGTACCGACGAGGCGACAGCCGGCAGCGAACTGACCGCAGGCACCGGCTTGTTGGTGAACGCCCAGCCCGTTATCGCACCGTCGGTATTGCCAGTCCGCTCGGCAAGAGTCAGCGGCGTCGATACAAAGCTGTCGAGCACGGCAGCGGCGAGTCCAGGGAATATCGACGTGTCGAGCAGCCCGACGATGCGCTTCGAACAGAATGCCTTGAGCTCCTCATACCATCCCTGTTCGCGAGCATGGTGCGCCAGCGCATGGTCCATCAGCAGGCTGATGATCAGCCCGGTCTTGCCCGGGGGCGCCAGCGTCGGGTCGCGCAGGGCAGGGCATGATATTTCGAAGGTGTTCAGGTCTATGAAGCGCCCCATCCATGCGAAGAACTTCTCCTTGTCGTCGGTGAAGCGGTGCGGACTGCCCGACTGCACATCCGACTGGTCGAGCGCAGACAATCCCGTTGTAACCGGGGTGTAGAAGAAGTGCGCGCTGGCTATGTCGGAGAAGCACCTGGGCGGCTGGTCCACGGCCAGGTAGACGGTGAAGACCGAGTCGCCGCCGTGCTTGTCTGCGATCTGGGCCGCCCGTGTTCGAATCGGAACCACAACACTCTGGTCTGACATCGAACCCAGGTCGAGCATGCGGTAGAGCGCCCGACAGTCCGCGGCCCATATCAGTTTCCTGTAGGCATGGATGACTCCGGCGCTGTCGGTCACCGTCCGTGCCACCGGATCGACACTGACCACCTCGGTACCCGTCGTGATCGTGCCGCCATGCCCACGGACAAAATCGGCGAGGCTTGATGACAGGGTGCCGGTGCCTCCGCGCGGATACGAGTAGTCAAGGTAGAGGCTGAAATACGAGAGTGCAAAGAATGTCGGCGTCTTCTTGAAGAAGTGCTGGCCAATCATGTCGATCAGCGCGCGGTTTCGGGTGAAGCGGGCGAGGTACTCGTCGACAGGCATCGACAGCCTGGCGACTTTCGGCATCGTCAGAAGATACTTGAAGAGCCATGGCAGTATTGTCCCGAAGACATACGGAGTGTTGTGCTTCAGGTCCATGAAGAGCGGGTTGTCGATGCCGTAGAGCACGTCCATGTACTCCATGACCCGTTCTATCTCGTCGATGATGGCCGCTATGTCGCCCACGTTGTCCGGGAATTGCCGGCACAGGAGCTGGCTGTAGGCCTCCAGGCTGGCCTTGCCCGACAGCCTGATGACGTCATGGCCGAAGCCTACAGAGACGCCACTTGTCAGGAACTCCAGCTCTATGCCGAGTTGCCTGAGCATTGGCCGCACGATGCCGGAGTCCTCGATTGCCCTGATGCCGCCATCGAACACGAAGCCGCCGCGTTCGAACGATGTTACGAGGCCGCCGATATTCTGTTCTTTTTCGAGGATGTGCACTGTTTGCCCGGCCTTGCCGAGATACGAGCCGGCGGTCAGGCCGGCCATGCCGCCTCCGACGATGACTACATCTGACATGCGCTTCCCCCCAACGATGATTTGACTATTACATTATATACACTATATCTTCCACACAGGAAATTAAAAGGGAGCATATATGAACGTGCTGCAGATGCTGCTGTTGAGTCTGGCCATAAACGCCGCATTCTTCGTCATAGCGGCGTTGCTTCATACCGATGTGTTTACCGACATTACCTATAGCCTCTCGTTCGTAGTGCTGACGCTTGCACTGCTCGTCGCCTCGCCGGGCCTGAGCCCTGTGCAGATCACCACCGGCGCCGCCGTGCTGGTGTGGGGCGTCCGCCTTGGCGCATACCTGTTCAACAGGATCCTGCATATCAAGGTGGATCACCGCTTCGATGACAAGCGTGATAATTTTATCCGGTTCGGTTCCTTCTGGCTCCTGCAGGCCATTACCGTCTGGGTGGTGATGCTTCCAGTATATGGCATAGTCTCGAAACAGCCGGCCCCGATGGTGCCTGCGCCCTTCGCCGCGCTCGGACTCGCCGTGTTCGTCGTCGGCCTGGTCATAGAGTCGATAGCCGATGTGCAGAAGTACCGATTCAAGCTGAGTACCGAAGGTGCCAGCACCTTCATGGCATCCGGGATCTGGAAGTACTCGCGTCATCCCAATTATTTTGGCGAGATTCTGGTCTGGTGGGGCATAGCGCTGCCTGGGATTCTTGTCTTCAGGGGCGCGGCATGGCTCTACATGCTGGGGCCCATATTCATCACCTGCCTGTTGCTCTTCGTAAGCGGGATCCCGCTGCTTGAAAAGTCAGCAGACAAGAAGTGGGGCGGCGACCCGGCCTATGTTGCCTACAAACAGCGGACATCGATACTCATTCCGCTGCCGGGCAGGAAGGCGGGCCGGGGAGCATGAGCGACGTACGGGCGCTGAACGGGTACATACTGTACAACAGTTTCATCTCGGGCTACGAAAACCTGCTCAAGCACAAGAACACCATCAACGACATCAACGTGTTTCCCGTTGCCGACGGCGATACCGGGAACAATATGGTGTCGACATTCTACTCGACCATACAGGTTCCGGCCGTCTCCCGATCGGTATCACTGACGATGCATGGCATAGCCGACCGCGCGCTTTCCGGCGCACGTGGCAACTCCGGCATCATCGTAGCCCAATTCCTCAACGCGCTGGCCAACGAGTGCGCCGACAAGGAGACGATGACGACGCTGGAGTTCGGCAAGGCGCTTCAGAACGCGGCCGCCCATACGTACTCGGCCATCGACAATCCCCAGGAAGGTACGCTGATAACGATCTTCAGGATATGGTCGGACGAGATGTACCGGCTTGGCGAGTTGATGCACGACTTCCGCGAGGTGTTCTCGCACAGCATCCACGCCGCCCGGCTTGCGCTCGAGCGGACCAAGGATCAGCTGGCGGTGCTCAAGCGTGCCGGAGTGGTCGATGCCGGCGCATCCGGTTTCGTTTCGTTTCTGGAAGGCGTCGCGCGGATGATAGCTACCGGCGTTGTCCCGCAGAAGCGGAACGCGTTCCCGCTGTCGGCCGAGGATGAGGATGAATCGAGCCACGAGCTGCCTGAGTCGGCCGACACGATCACCTTCAAGTATTGCACGGAGGCTTTGGTGCTCAGGCGCCAGTCGGGCCCAGGCGCGCTTCCCGATACCGGGACTGCGCTTCGCCGGGCGCTGGCTGGCCTTGGTGATTCCCTGATCATCAGCGAAGGCCGGGACAAGCTCAAGGTGCACATCCATACCGATGAGCCAGCCCGGCTGTTCTTGGTGCTCAAGGATTATGGCCGGGTCATAGAGCAGAAGGTCGACGACATGCGGATGCAGTTCAGCGCCGCACATCGTCCCGTCTCGAGCATCGCCATCGTGACCGATTCGATAGCCGACATTCCGCAGGAATTGCTGGACCGTTACCAGATCCACGTCATACCGCAGAAGATACTGTGGGGCGATGACGAGTACCTGGACAGGCTTACCATTTCCGCCGAGACGTTCTATCCATACCTGGACAGCCGTGTCGATTATCCGAGCAGCTCAGTACCGGACCCGCACCGGGTGGACCAGGTGTTCTCCTGGCTTGCGGCCCACTACGAAGCGATCATAGCCATACCGGTTGGAAAGGCGCTGAGCGGAACCTGGCAGGTCATGAAGGCCAGCGCCGAGAAGCTCGCGCAAGGCGGCTATCCTATTGCCGTTGTCGACAGCAAGCTGAATTCCGCCGCGCAGGGGCTGGTCGTGCTCGCCGCGGCCGAGGATGCCGCCGCCGGCCTTGGCCGTGCCGACATACTGCAGCGCTTGTCGGCAAACATCGCCAGGGCGCGCATATTCGTCAGTGTGGCCACATTCAGGTACATGGTCCGCGGCGGCCGGGTCAGCGCCCTCAAGGGCTTCTTTGCGGCGCTCACGAACCTCAAGCCGATCGTATCGCTCGATGCGAACGGCAAGGGCACGGCGTTCGGCGCCTCGTTTTCGCAGGAAGGCAGCAAGCAGAAGATACTGAAGAGCATCCGCGCACATCGGGCCACGATAGCACGCTATGCTGTCGTGCATGCCGGCGTGCCGGAGCGGGCCCGGCGCTATGCCGAAGACCTTGAAGGCATTCTGGGCGGTCCGCCTGAGTATATCATGGAGATTTCGCCCGTGGTCGGCATCCATGCGGGCATCGGAGCCGTCGCCGTTGCCTACCTCTGATTGCCGACAGTCAAGCAGCGGTGTGATGAAAGACACAGCATGAGCGTCTTCAATCCGGTGCCGTTCCAGGGTGCCACGCGGAAGCCTCCCTATTTCGAAGGCTGGTATTTCAAGAATGTCTCCGCGGACATGCGCACCATCTATTCGTTCATACCCGGCATATCGAAAGACGCGGCCGATCCGCACGCCTTCATACAGGTGCTGAATGGCACGAGCGGTGCGAGCAGCTATATCCGCTTCGACTCGTCTGCCTTTTCATCCGATACGAAGCGCTTCGCCATATCGATAGGCGACAACAGGTTCTCGGCCGACAGCATCGAGCTGGCCATCGATGATGGCGACATCAGTGTGCACGGCACGTTGCGCTACGATGGCCTTTCGCCGTTTCCGTCAAGCCTGCGCTCGCCAGGCATCATGGGCTGGTACTCGTACATACCATCGATGGAGTGCAAGCACGCCGTCGTATCGGCCGACCACTCGATTGCGGGCTCTCTCGATATCGACGGCGTGACCCATGATTTTACCGGTGGCGCCGGCTACATCGAGAAGGACTGGGGCACATCGTTTCCAGAGTCGTGGATATGGCTGCAGTGCAACAACTTCAGCCGCGACCGCGTGTCGCTGTTCCTGTCCGTCGCCAAGATACCGTGGCTTGGCCGGTTCTTCCTGGGCTTCATCTGCTTTGTCTATGTCGACGGGCGCTACTACACATTCGCGACCTATGATCGTTCCACCATCAGGAGCATCGACTTCAAGGACCCGGTGCTTCAGGTCTCAATAGGAAACAGCGCGTACCACCTCGACATACGCGCCGTTCAGGGCGCCGGTGGCCACCTCAAGGCCCCGGTCGGTTCGTCGCGCGATGGCGTCATGTCCAGGATCATTAAGGAAAGCATCAATTCCCGTGTGGAATTCGAGCTGTTCGATGCGGCCGGCACGAGTCTGGTCAGGGATCAAGGCGGTGCGGCCGGCCTGGAGATCATGGAACGGATATTCAGCTATTTCTGAGTTGCCGATGGTTCGTCATCCAGGTGCTGATCGATGCTCCACGCCGCTCCATGATCGACACCCAGCGTCTCCGACAGATAAGGCAGTGCAGCTGCAAGGCTATCCCTGAGTTGCCAGGGCGGATTGATGACGACCATGCCGCTGCCCGCCATGCCCCGTTCGCCAGGCAGGCTGGACCGTATGCGCAGGCGCACATCGAGCCACTTGTCGGCGAGGCTGTGCAGTCTGGCAGGCAGGGCCCGGGCTTCGTCACGCTCCAGCAGCGGATACCATATCAGGTAGACGCCGGTCGCAAAGCGACGCAGGGCGTCGCCCATGCTTGATACAACGCGCTCATAATCTTCCGCCAGCTCATAGGAAGGATCGATCAGCGCCAACGCCCGCCTCGATGGCGGCGGCAGCAGTGATCGAAGTCCCGCAAACCCGTCGGCCGTCCGCACTTCGACCCGGCGGTCTGCCGCACACAGGCCTGACAGCGGTGCGCTGTCGCTGGGGTGCAACTCGAACAGCACCAGCCTGTCATGAGCGCGCAGGAGCGTGGCCGCCACCATCGGCGAGCCCGGGTATGCCGGCTCCGGCGCCGCGTACCCCGATATGACCGACAGGTAGCGGGCCACGGCCGCGGGCACCGGCCCGGCTGCAACCGATGATGATAACCTGGCTATGCCCCCCGCCCATTCCTCGTTCATTGCCGCATAGCCCTCGTGCAGCCGGTACGAACCGGCGCCGGCGTGCGTGTCTATGTACAGGAGTGGTTTGTCCTTCTTTATCAACCTGTCGATGCACTCGATCAGCACCAGGTGCTTGAGCACGTCAGCATGGTTGCCGGCATGAAAGCCGTGTCGGTAGCTCAACAATGAAAGCGCTCCTCTGTGATGCGGTGGCAAGCGGATTGGAACAGCAAGGCACACTCATGATAGTATAGGGCATATCGATAGCTTTGAGGAGTTTCAATGAAACGCATGATTACGGTTGTGATGATCTGTGCAGCGCTCTCCGTGCCAGCCTTCGCCGCACCCGCAAAGACCAAGACCATCCAGCTTGCCGGCAAGTCCGCTGATGGCCCGATGGGCATCGGCATCTTCCTGGGGCAGCCCACCGGACTGACGTTCGAGATGGACCTGTCGGCGTCCTCATGGGTCGACTTCAAGGCGGCCTGGAACCTCGCCGGACCAAAAGGCGGATACTCGATACTGCTGCAGGGCAACTATGAGTACGCATTTCCCGGCATGTTCGCGATAGAGTCGGAGCTCTTCACCCCGTTCTTTGGCGGCGGTGCGGTTGTCGACATCAATGACACGAGCGTGAACTTCGGGGGGCGCGTGCCCGCCGGAATTGCATATCGCTTCAGGCACATACCGCTCGAGCTCTTCATCGAGGCGGGTATCGACGTGTACCTGTTCCCCACCTTTGCCCTTGGCGGATCGGGCGGACTCGGAGCCAGATTGCGCTTCTGAGCCTTGACAGCCGCGCAGGGTGGGGCGGATACTCGGGCGCCTATGGCATCGCGATCCGCATCATTCGAGGCTGTCATCCTGCGCGCCAAGGAGGTGCCTTCGGGCGCCCGTGTGGTCACGC
>Ga0209467_1000982_pt1 | contig 28910 bp, 27 predicted proteins | sample Higcelwee11metaG_FD_187175 | JGI IMG/M metagenome (GOLD analysis project Ga0209467, IMG submission 187175) | Freshwater pond sediment microbial communities from the University of Edinburgh, under environmental carbon perturbations - High... | ecosystem: Environmental > Aquatic > Freshwater >... | reverse complement strand
CGTAGCGAAACCACTGTTACTTATCAAATAGTCCGTATAAAGTTCAAGGTAGTCTGTTTTCATGCTCTATAAAAGCATATTGTGTGCCTTGATAGTTTTTACTGCGTAAGGTCAGTTATATATTTAAGAGCTTGGATTTAACTAAATAAATGACCATCAAAATAGTTTATTTAAATTTTGAAATATTGCAAGAGAGGGAGGATGAATTTATGGGGATAGATCCCCGATCTAGTCGGGGATGACGGAGATGTTACCCTTCGACTGGCTCAGGGCGAACGGAGAGATTACTCGATTTCAGCGTCGATGACGTCGTCATCTTTTTTCGCGTTTGATGAAGCGGCTTCACCGCCTTCATTTTGTTTGTACATTTGTTCTGCCATTTTGTGGCTTGCATCTGCCAATTTTTTGGTCGCGGCTTCGATCTCTTCTTTAGAAGCATCTGTGTTTTTCAACACTGCTTTGAGTTCTTCGAGAGCGGTTTCGATTGCCGCTTTTTCAGATGCGTCGATTTTGTCTTCCATCTCTTTGAGAGATTTTTCGGTTTGACTCGCAAGAGCGTCCGCTTGGTTGCGGAGGTCTACGATCTCTTTACGTTTCGCATCTTCGGCTTTGTGGTTCTCTGCATCTTGAACCATTTTGTTAATCTCTTCTTCGCTGAGTCCAGAGCTTCCTGAAATCGTGATCGATTGAGATTTACCTGTCCCTTTGTCAGTAGAGCTAACAGTTAGGATACCGTTGGCATCGATGTCAAACGTTACCTCGATTTGAGGTACACCGCGTGGTGCCGCAGGGATACCGGTAAGCTCGAACAATCCGAGAGATTTGTTATCGCGGGCGAACTCACGCTCACCTTGACCTACAGAAATGCTAACGGCTGGTTGGTTGTCTTCCGCAGTCGAGAACACTTGCGATTTTTTAACTGGGATGGTGGTCCCTTTTTCGATGATTTTTGTCATAACGCCGCCGAGAGTTTCGATCCCGAGTGACAATGGGGTAACATCGAGAAGAAGTACATCTTTAACATCTCCGCGAAGAACTCCACCTTGGATCGCGGCACCTGCTGCAACGACCTCATCCGGATTTACCCCTTTGTTAAGAGTTTTTCCGCCGAATTCATCGGATACCATTTTTTGTGCGATTGGAAGACGAGTTGATCCACCAACCATGATAACTTCGTTGATTTCGTTGTTGCTCATCCCTGCATCTTTCATCGCAGTTTTGATATGGCTGATCGTCTCTTTAACGAGTGTATCGATCATCCCCTCGAATTTAGCACGGGTCAATTTCACAACTAAGTGCTTAGGACCTGATGCATCTGCGGTGATAAATGGAAGATTGATCTCTGTTTCTTCTGCTGAAGAGAGCTCTTTTTTCGCATTTTCAGCCGCGTCTTTGAGACGTTGAAGCGCCATTTTGTCCGCTTTGAGATCGATTCCGTGGTCTGATTTGAACTCGTTTGCGAGAAAATCTACGATTTTATTATCGAAGTCATCCCCACCGAGGAACGCGTTTCCGTCTGTTGAGAGAACCTCGAAAGTCCCCTCAGAGATTTCAAGAACCGTAACGTCGAATGTTCCGCCCCCTAGATCGTAAACGAGAACTTTTTCATCCCCTTTTGAATCCAATCCGTATGCAAGCGCAGAAGCAGTAGGCTCGTTGATGATACGAAGGACGTTAAGACCTGCGATAGTTCCCGCCTCTTTGGTCGCTTTACGTTGTGCATCATTGAAGTACGCTGGGACGGTAATAACCGCATCGCTTACAGGTTGTCCGAGGTAGCTCTCTGCATCCGCTTTCAATTTTGAAAGGATTTTAGCCGAGATCTCTTGTGGTGTGTAGATTTTACCCGCAACATCAACCGCAGCCATACCGTTTTTATCAACGATTTTATAGGTAACTTTGTCGTGTGCCTCTTTTGCTTTCTCTTCGTTCATCATGAGACCCATGATACGTTTTACCGAGTAGATCGTTTTATCCGGATTTGTGATCGCTTGACGTTTTGCAGGATCACCGACGAGGATTTCACCTTTATCGGTAAATGCGACTACTGATGGAGTCGTGTTTTTTCCCTCTTTGTTCGGGATAATTTTTGCTTCGCCGCCTTCATAGACTGCAACACATGAGTTTGTTGTTCCTAAGTCGATACCAATAACTTTTGACATAATATATTCCTTGTTTTAAATTTAGTTTGCAATTACGACCATTGCATCGCGCAATGTTCGCTCTTTATATCGAAACCCTTTTTGGAAAGTGTTTACGATGGCTCCGCTTTCATGCTCATCACTATCCACACGCTGTACTGCGTTATGAATATCCGGATTAAACGGCTCAGACTCATCAACAGGAGTTACCCCGTGTTTTTCGAGAACGCTTAAAAGCTGTTTCATCGTGAGTTCAACACCCTCTTTGAGCTTTTCAAGTAAAACATTTGCATCTGCTTCGATAGCCGTAGCCCCGATCGCCATAGAAAGCGAATCAACCACGGGGATCAAATCTTTTGCAAATTTTTCGTTTGCGTACTCTAGCGCTTGATATTTCTCACGCTCAAGACGTTTTTTGATATTGTCGAAATCGGCATGTACGCGAGCGTACTTGTCTTTGAACGACGCTAATTCAGCCGTAATAGTTTCTAATTCGCTCATACTCTCAACGACTGCTTCCTCACCCTCTTGGAGGGCTGGTTGTTCATCGTTGATCACTTCTTCATTTACTTCGTTTGACATAAGTTTATACGACTCCTTTTTTGAAATCCGGTGTTATTATAGTGCATTGAGTCAACTGTTGTCAAGGGGTATATGAATGTTTTTATGCAAAATAGTTTAGTCTATTACTATCAAGTATAAAACTCCTTCTCGATCATGCTATAATATCCATTAAAAATGGAGATATTATGGGGACGACACTACGTATCTCGGCACTCACCTCGTTTGCATTGATACTCTGGTTCATCACACCGCCTCTATCCATCACCCTCTCTACATGGCACCTCTTTACAATTTTTATCACTACTATCGCCGCTATTTTATTCAATATCCTCCCCATCATCGCCGCCGCGATCATCGCCCTTGCCGTGAGTGTTTTGAGTGGAGTTATAGAACCGGCTAAAGCGTATGCGGGATTTTCGGAAAGTTTTATCCTCCTGATCGTTGCCGCGTTTTTGGTCTCCCACGCCGTCCATAAATCGGGACTGGGAAAACGGTTATCGCTCCATATCATCCGTAAATTCGGGCACTCCACATTAGGATTAGGATACAGCGTTATTGCAACCGATATCCTCATCGCCCCCGCGTTTCCGAGCAATACCGCCCGAAGCGGTGTCCTCTACCCTATTGTTTACGGACTTGCGCATGATTGCGGCTCCAAAGTGGGAGACAATACCCATCGCAGAGCAGGGAGTTATCTCATGATGACCTCGATGGCGGGACTCACCATCTCCTCTGGGTTATGGCTCACAGCAATGGCGGTGAATCCTGTCGGTGTCGGAATTGCGGAGAAGATGGGGATCCATATCACGTTTGGTAGCTGGCTTTTGTATGCGATTGTCCCAACCCTTATCGCCTTTGCCCTTATCCCGTGGATGCTCTACCGCATCTACCCCCCTGAAATGAAAGAGACCCCCGATGCTCCTCAGAAAGCCACAGAGGCATTGGAACATATGGGGCGTATCAGCCGTAATGAATGGATCACCGCAGGGGTATTTATCTCCATGCTCACCCTTTGGGCGCTATCGGGGCTATTCCCCATCGATAAAGCGGCGGTTGCGTTTGGTGGGCTTGGGATTTTGATGGCGACTAAAGTATTTGGGATTGAGGATTTTCGAGCTCAAGGGGAAGCTCTTAGTACCCTCATCTGGTTTGCCATCCTCTTCGGTCTTAGCACACAACTCGCCGAACAAGGGTTTATGAACGCCATTGCCGAGCACTTTACCCATTATCTCACGGGGCTTTCATGGATATGGGTCTATATTCTCCTCATTGGGGTATATGTACTCATCCACTACCTCTTCGTTTCCCAAAGCGCCCATCTGCTCGCACTGTTCGGTATTTTCTTGGCGATAGGGGTTCAAGCGGGGGTTCCGGGAGAGTTAATGGCGATGATGCTGTTGTTTGCCACAAACTTTAACGCCACCATCACACCGCAAGGCTCTTCGTGCAACGCGATCTATCTGAGCAGCGGCTACATCAGTGCCCGTGATATCTATATCTACGGCGGTGCGGTGACACTTCTCACATTCCTCGTATTTATGATTATCGGCACACCTTGGATATTGGCTCTAACATGAAACGTATTCGTAACTTTCACCGCACTCAAATAGGGATAATACTTCTCTCTTTTGTAGGTTTTATCCTAGCTGTTTTGCTACTCCTCTTTACCCCGTGGGGAAATCGGGTGAGCGAACCGATCATAGAAAAATCACTCTCCTCAGCCCTCAATACCCCGATCCATGTAGAGGAATTTTCCCTTACCTATAAGCGTTTTCACCTCCTCTTTCAAGACGACTACGGCAACACCCTCTCTACACAAGGGGGATTTTCACTCCTTACCTTGCGGATGTACGCTCATTACCGAATCGAGTGCTTTGCACAGGGGGGATTTAATCCCCTCGCGACTCCCTTAAAAACAGAAGGCTCTCTTAGCGGCGGAATCGCCTCATTTAACATCCACGGTAACAGTGCGGTATTTGGAGGAAATGTTCTCTACAAAATTGAATTGCACCGCTTTCATCTATCCACTCTCGATCTCAAAGTAACTAAAATCGCCTATAAACCTTTGATGAAGTTGCTAGAGTACCCCTCAAACACCGATACAACCCTAAGCGGAGATATTGTCCTTCGCGGATTTGATCGTCGTGATATAGAAGGGGATATCCATCTCCACTCTCAAACACACCTCCTTACCTCGACTCCGTTCAGTGATGATAACAATGAAACCGTTACCCTAAAATCACTATTGGAAGATCAATATGGACATGTAAAACCATTTAACATCAATGTGAGACTCGATACAGCATTGGAACACGCGGGAATTTTGGAACCGTTTGTCGGTATGCCGTTAGCAGGGGCGATTAACCTGGTGGGATCGATCAAAGGGGATGAGAAGCTCCTACGCTTCCATGCCACTTCCGATGTTGCGCAGAGCGATACGACTTTTACCCTCATTATCCCAAAACTAGAACCCTCATCGATCTATTTTGATCTCAAACACGCCGATGCGGAGCAAACCTTTAAACTTTTTGCCCTCCCTTCCCCCATCACAGGGAAACTCTCTGCCTATGCCGAGCTAAATACCACCGAGGGGAAACTCCAGATATCCATCCTAGAGGGTTCAACTGTTCCGAGTGTCTTAAAACAACACTATCAGATCACCCAACCACTTCTCCATTTTAATAGTGAAGTGAATGCCGATCTCTCTAAAAAAGGGGTTCATTATCGTGCCACATTTAAATCTGATCTTGCTCGGTTGGAGATCGATAACACTACCACCCACGATCAGATGCTTCGAGAACTTTTAAGTATCCCGAATAGAGGAAAGCAACATGACTAATGAACATACACTATTCTCCAAAGAGGTAGATGCACTGTACCGTGCCCTACCAGCTCCTATAGCAGCCAATCTTATAAACTCTCTGCTTATTGTCTTTATTTTACATGGGCACATTGCCAACAGCACCCTTGGTTTATGGTTGAGTGCAAACATCCTATTAGTCCTGTTCCGCTTTTCAACCTACTATAAATACCGTTTTTCGAATACTTTTTTCTCTGCATCATCTGCCTATACCTTCTATATGATCGGTATCATTAGTTCAGGAGCTCTTTGGGGGTCAAGTGCCTATTATCTCCTTCCCGATTCTTCCAATCATGTGATGATGCTAATAATAATCATAGGTGGGATGGTTGCGGGGGCAGTCGGATCGAGTTCCTATCGCCCGGAAAGCTATGTTTTTTATAATCTGCTCGTGATATCCCCTTTCGCAGTTTATTTTATGTTAGATAAAATGGATGGGTCATGGATGATCGGAACTACCCTTGTATTGTTCTCAGTTATGATGATCATCTCGAGTAAAAAATTTTACGCAAACTTTACAGATGCAGTATTCTTACAATTAGAACAACAAGAAATTCTCAATCATCTAAAAGAAGAAATGCTCTACACAGAACATCTCAATGAAAATCTCCTTCAAGAAATAGTTGAAAAAGAGCGCTACCAAGCCAATCTCATCACCGCACTAGAAGAGGCACGTCAAGCGGCTATCGCTAAAGATGCCTTTTTTGCCACAATGAGTCATGAGCTTCGGACTCCTTTAAATGCAATCATCGGGTTTTCTCAAATCCTAATACGTCGATCCGATACCCCCAAGGACCTCTCCACAACTATCGAGAAAATTTTATTATCCGGAAAACACCTTTTAGAACTCGTCAATACCATCCTCGATTTTTCAAAAATGAAAGCCGGGAAGATGGAACTCAACCAAACAATTTTTTCACTTTCGGAGTTATTTCAAGATATTGCTGTAATAGTCGAGCCTCTTGCACACAAACGTTCAATTCATATCCATTACCCTTCTTTGAGCGACGAATCGATAAATGCGGATCGACAAATGCTTCAACAAATTTTGATCAATCTTCTAAGTAATGCAGTCAAATTCTCCCCCGAAAATAGCTCTATAGATATTTCATACCAATTAACAGGAGAATACCTATTTTCCATCTGTGATCACGGTAAAGGGATTGCAAAAGAAAATCTTGAAACTATTTTTGATCCCTTTACCCAAATTAAAAATCTTAATAATGAGAGTATAAAAGGGACGGGGTTGGGTCTCGCAATTGTAAAAGAGATGGTTCAGGCTCATGGCGGACATATCTGGGCCGAAAGTATCTTAGAAGAGGGAAGCTGTTTTTATTTTACCATTCCTTTTGATCTTCCATAATTATTTGTTCTCTGCATCACTGAGCGTTAGACAAAGTATTACCTTTTTCCCAGCAGTATGAAGTATCTCTGATGCTTCACTAAGTGTTGTCCCTGTGGTAACAATATCATCTACTAAAATCACCTCTTCTTCTTCAAAGGGTAAATAGCTAAACTGACGTGGGTTCTTTAACCTCTCTTCAACACTTTTCCCCGCATATTTATAATGTTGAGTCGCACGAAGCTTTCCATAACGCGGAGTGATATTTACCGACTTGAGTGCACGATTTAACACTGCCGTGTGAGAATAGCCGCTTGTTGCATGGTCATCGATACCGAGAGAGGCAACACGATTTTCATACTGCCACTCGTGCGCAAAAGCACTAAAAGCCCTTTTGGCTAAAATCGTGTAGATGTAGTATCCGACATCAGTATGTTTTGTGAGTAGGAGCGGTTCGATTTCGCTGTAAGGGAAAAAAGAGTAAACAGGGATAGAACCCAAGATTTTGCGTTTATGGAGTGTTGGAGTGAGGAGAGAGTCTTGACATGAGGAACAGATATGCGAGAGACTGAATCGCTCACACATCATGCAACGCATGACTAGTCCATTTTGAGGACAGACATAAATGCCTCTTGGGGAAGCTGAACTTTCCCGATCGCTTTCATCCGTTTTTTACCCTCTTTTTGTTTGTCGAGGAGTTTGCGTTTACGGGAGATATCCCCGCCGTAACATTTTGCGGTAACATTTTTACCCATTGATTTAACTGTTTCACGGGCGATAACACGATTTCCGATACTCGCTTGAATCGCTACTTCGAAAAGCTGACGAGGGACAATCTCTTTCATGTTCGTTACCAATGCTCGTCCGCGCATATCGGCAGATGTACGAGGGACGATAACACTGAGAGCATCGACCACATCTCCCGCCACACGGACATCGAGTTTGACCAAATCACCCTGACGAAATTCGATAGGATCGTAGTCGAAACTCGCGTATCCTTTCGACGTTGATTTGAGTTTATCGTAAAAATCAACGACGATTTCGTTCATCGGCATGACATAGATGAGCATAACACGTGTCTCATTGAGATACTCCATCTTCTCTTGCATTCCCCGCTTGTTGGTCAAAAGGGTGATCACATTTCCCAAATAATCGGTCGGAACGATCACCGTTGCACGAACGTACGGCTCTTCGATTTTCTCGATCGTTTGCGGCTCAGGGAGTTCGCTAGGATTTTGGACTTCAATCATCGTTCCATCGGTCTTATAGACTTTGTAAATAACGGATGGGGCGGTAGCGATGAGATCGAGATTAAATTCTCGCTCTAGTCGTTCTTTAACGACCTCCATGTGGAGCATACCCAAAAAGCCGACACGGAATCCAAATCCTAGAGCAACCGATGTTTCCGGTTCATAACTGAGGCTACTGTCGTTGAGTTTGAGTTTATCGAGGGCATCGCGCACCGCTTCAAACTCATCGGTATCGATAGGGTAAAGCCCCGCAAATACGAACGGCTTAGCCGGAGCATATTCGCCCACCGGCTCTTTCGTAGGATTTCGCGCATCTGTAATCGTATCGCCGACACGGATAGAGCCCACCTCTTTAACCCCCAAGATCACAATCCCGATCTCTCCGGCTTTGATCGCTTGCGTTTTTTGACGACGAAGCGGGTGAGGATACATCAACTCTAGCACTTGATGGTTTTCATCGTTGTGCATCAGTTTAATCATCTGCCCCATTTTGATCTCACCATCAAATACACGTACCAGTGCCATCGCCCCTTGGTACGCATCAAACCATGAATCGTAAATGATTGCTTTAGTCGTCGCCGATGGATCACCCGCAGGTGCAGGGATACGATCGACGATAGCATCAATCAGGGTGCGGATTCCCACACCCGTTTTCGCTGAGATCATGATTGCGTCGGTTGCATCGATCCCGATGGTTGTTTCGATCTCTTCGGCGACCCGTTCCGGTTCTGCGGCGGGGAGATCGATTTTGTTGATTACAGGGATAAGGGTGAGGTTATTTTCCATCGCCATGTAGACATTCGCGATGGTTTGCGCTTCAACCCCTTGCGCCGCATCAACGATGAGCAATGCCCCATCGGATGATGCAAGTGATTTGGAGACTTCATAACTAAAATCGACGTGACCCGGAGTGTCGATTAGGTTGAGAATATAATGCTCGCCGTCTTTGACGTAATCGAGACGGACGCTTTGCGCTTTGATCGTAATCCCGCGCTCTTGTTCGATGTCCATCGTGTCCATCATCTGCTTAGAGAGTTCACGATCACTCACCGCACCGCACTCTTGGATGATGCGGTCGGCTAACGTACTTTTCCCATGGTCGATATGGGCGATAATAGAGAAATTACGGATATTATTCATTAGCTAAACAAACTATTAACGCTCTCGTTGTGGTAAACACGACGGATAACTTCGGCAAAAAGTGGAGCTACGCTAAGGACTTTGATTTTGTCACTCTGTCCGCTCAACACAAGGGTATTGGAAATAACCAACTCATCGAGTTCGCCATTGTTGAGATTGTCATACGCTTTACCACTGAGGACTCCGTGTGTTGCACATGCCATAACCGATGTTGCTCCGCGCGCTTTGAGTGCAGATGCCGCTTTAACCATTGTTCCTGCAGTATCAACCATATCATCGATGATAATGATATCTTTACCCGCTACATCACCGATGATGTTCATCACTTCGGATTCATTCGCTTTTTCACGACGTTTATCGACGATAACCATCTCAAGCCCTAGCTTTTCAGCAAAATAACGGGCACGTGCAACCCCTCCGATATCCGGTGAAGCGATAATAGGATTAGGGAGATTTTTAGAACGGATATACTCTTCAAAAATAATCGCACCGTAGAGATTATCGACGGGGATATCAAAGAACCCTTGGATTTGACCTGCGTGCAAATCGATCGTGACTACACGATCAATCCCTGCGGTTTCGAACATATCGGCAACGAGTTTTGCCGTGATCGGTACACGAGGAGCCGCTTTACGATCCTGACGTGCGTATCCGAAATACGGAACAACCGCTGTAATCGAGTTAGCAGATGAGCGACGTAATGCATCCGTCATAATCAACAATTCCATCAAGTTATCGTTAGAAGGAGCACCGGTAGATTGGATGATAAATACATCGCGCCCACGAACACTCTCAGAGATTTGAACGTTGATCTCTCCGTCACTAAAACGTTTGACTGAAGCTTTGGAGAGGGGAACATCAAGGGTTCTGCACACTTCCGCTGCAAACTCGGTACACGCTGAACCGCTGAAAATTTTATATCCGCGCATGAGTCTTCCTGTTGCTTATAAATTATCGCGATTATAGCAAGAGGAGACTTAGGGTGAGATAATGAGAGAGAGGTTGTGTGGCGTATTTCGTTCGTGGTGAGCTTGTCGAACCATGAACTTCACCCTTCGACAAAACAAGGGTACCGCTCGCTAAGCGATGTTTCGTTGAGCTCAGGGCGAACGGACAGATTAGGTTCTGTAGTCCGCATTGATTTTAACGTATTCATGCCCCAAATCACATCCGTACGCCGTAAACTCACCATCTTGCAACCCGATGTCACAGTGGATCGTAAATGCCGCTTTTTGCATAACCGCCGCAGCGAGGGGTTCGAGTTTCTCATCAAAGAGCAACTCCCCTTTTTTGTAAACACAAATATCGTCAAACCAGATACTCAAAAACGCCTCATCACACATGATCCCGCTTGCTCCCACCGTCGAAGCAATACGCCCCCAGTTGGGATCTTGCCCGAAAAGTGCCGTTTTAACGAGGAGCGAATTAGAGAGGGCTTTCGCCGCGATTTCTGCCTCTTTGTGGTTGATCGCTCCCGTAACTTTATACGTTACAAGCTTAGTCGCCCCCTCGCCATCACGCACCATCTCTTTGGCCAAAAAGAGCATGATAGACTCTAACGCCTCTTTGAACGCTCCTGCATGAAATGCTCCGCTCTCACCGTTTGCCATTACAAGCACGGTATCATTGGTTGACGTGTCCCCATCGACACTCGCCGCATTGAACGTCGTATGGACACACTCATCGAGGATGCTTTGCATGATTGCTTTGTCAACGGCTGCATCAGTTGTGATAAAACAGAGCATCGTCGCCATTGCAGGGTTAATCATCCCCGCACCTTTGGCCATCGCACCGATTCGGAATGATTTTCCATCCTCTAGTATCACTTCATACGCGATACGTTTAGCAAACGTATCGGTCGTCATGATCGCTTCAGACGCGTTGACCCCCTCACAATGAGAGAGATCAAAATTCATTGCCCCTTCGATGATTTTGGCTTTCGGAAGGCGTACTCCGATCACCCCCGTCGAACTCATCACCGGATTTTGGATTTGTGGAAATTTGATTTTGAGCGCGCTCAATACGTCATCAATATCATCGATACCCGCACGTCCCGTCATCGCGTTCGCATTTTTGGAGTTAATGAGGACAAAGTTCCCCTCAAATTCCCCTTGTGCTCGAAAATGGCGTATCGGTGCCGCCGTCATTTTGTTGGTTGTAAAGACCGAAGCGATAGCACACGGCTTTTCGGAATAGATAAATGCCAAATCTTTGGCAAACTCTTTTTTCAATCCAATATGGATTCCATCGGCAAAAAAACCATTTGCCGCGCAAACACCGCCATCGATAATGTTACATTTATACATATTTAAGTTCCTCAGGCTTTTCTTGTTTTTTAACCAATTGTTTTGTAAACAATATCCCTTTTTGGGTTCCAATAACAAGCAATTTACACTCACTCATAACCAGCGTATCCCCTTTAGGCATCGGAACTAATTTTCCGTCTTTTTTTGTAATACCAATCACCGAAACATTGGCAATATCACGCAAATGAGCCTCTTTTAGCTTTTTAAGCACCATCCAACTTGTCTTAGGAACAAAAATCTCTTCCATATCCAGCGGTGTATCGCTTTTGTATAAAAACTGTTCCAACAAATTTTCCATATCAGGACGTGCCACCATTGCAGTGATACGTTGTGCTGTCAGTTTCGTCGGAGAAACAACCGTATCGGCACCCAGTTTTTTGAGTTTATCAATATCGTTTACATCTTCTGCTGCACTAATGATGTAATAAGGACTAGGTACACAGTGCTCTTTTTCAAATAACCGAATCGATGCAATCAACGCAATGTTATCTGCCATAGAATTCGACAAGGTTACAAGACCTTTCGCTGAACTCATATGGGCTTTGAGCATCGCCTCTTCAGTGTGCGGTTCTGCTTGAATGTAATAAGGATATTTATACTTTTTTGCTAAAACCTCAATATCATCTCTGGGATCAATGACTACGAACGGTATTTGATTCGCTCGTAATTGTTTAGTTACCTGGATAGCATATTCATTATGATAACAAATAACAAAATGTTTTTTGAGACGGGCAATGCGATAGAGCATTTTTCTCTCCTTCAAAATTCGCTTTAGTTCTCCACGATTGATTACATCAACGATAATCCCTATAGCCAGTGTAAATACCGCAAATCCGAAAATAATAAGTGTAATCGTGAAAAGTTTACCTAACGGAGAGAATTCCCCTTCTCCGAGTGAACCGAATCCTACCGTCGTGAAAGTGTATCCCGTTTGAAATAAAGCATTAATAAGAGTGTGACCTTCAATGTACATGTAACCGAGCGTACCAAATATCATACAAAGCTGAATTAAAATCAGAGGGGTTCTAAAAGGGAGAAACTGAGCGTATAGCTCAGCATTCAAAGTGATGTCAGGCTTGGGAGAAGGCTCCCAATTAAGAAATTTCTGTAACTTTTGAATTAGATTCAACGCATACCCTTTGGGGGATGTTTACGAATCTTTTTTCAACGTGCGAAGTTCCGAAGCAGCAATTTTAAGTTTTTTGGTAGTACCGTCTTCAAGCGTTACGCGAACAGTACGAAGGTTTGGTAAAAAACGACGCTTAGTTCTATTTTTCGCGTGAGAAACATTGTTTCCGCTCATTGGGCCTTTACCGCTAATAGCACATTTTCTTGCCATTTTGAGGCTCCTTGCGTAAATTTTAGTTGCGAATTTTATCGTAGTAAACCCAAAGTTTACCTTAAGAAAAACATTACCCTCGTATAAAGGCTCTTTTAATCAATAGACGATTACAATTAGAATACTTTATATAGACTAAGATACTATAAGATCGGATACTGTTATACGTGGTTACTCAAGAACAAATTTCCCTTTACATACACAACATCCCACCTGCTCCTTTTGTCATTAAGCAAACGCTTGATTACGTACGGCTTGGTGATTTAACCAAAGCGGCTAAATGTGCAGAAGAAGATCCAGCTCTTAAACTTTACCTAAAAACTCTCGTAAATCGTCCTATTTATGGTTTTCGTAATGAAGTCAGCGACTTACCCCAAATTTTTGGTATTTTAGGGGTCTCTACTGCTCAACAGATTTTATATAATTATCTACTCACTATTTTAGTTCCCAAAAAGTGGGCTCTTTTCGATTTGAATAATCATATGTTTTATGATTTACAGGCTTCATTAAGTGGAAAGTGGGCTAAAATTCTCACTCATTTGAACCTTCTTAATCACGATACCGAAAGTGCTATTACCCTCTTACCTGCCAGCATTATCGTTTGCGATGCCCTCTTTAAAGAACACAAAAGCGAAGTAGAACAACTAAGAGCGGTCAAGTCCTTAGATTACAATACCATTCTCTACCGACTTTGTAAACTAACCTTGTTCGATATTTGCACTAGCATTGCCGTTAAATGGGAAATATCCCCTGTTATTAGCCGCATTGTCCATGCATCATCGGGTACAGATCTAGATCTTAATCCAACAGAAAAAGTATTAGCGCAATGGATGCATTTGCTTCTTTTTTATGAATTGAGTCAAGGTGCCTATGTCAGTGCAGGTCTGAACGAATTTATTGAATTCCATATTGAGTTTGTTCAAGATATATACGAATCTTTTATACAGGTGGTGGAGTACGATGCGAGCAACGGTTAAAGGGAGAGTTGCAGTTTTCCATCCGCAGGGGTTTTTAGACGGCAATAATGCCCCTTCATTTATTACCATTGATGACATCAAAGCGACTGAAGCACTTAACATCGATATGCTTTTGGTGTCACTCAAAAAAGTGATCTTTTTTAATAAAAACGGATTGGATGTGTTCATACGTTTATTACTCAGTATTCGCAGTCACAAACATATATCGGTCGGATTATGTGACTATGATTCAGCGAAATTCAAAACCATACAAATCTTTTACGGTGGCAATCTCAATTTTTCTCTCTTTCGTACCGAAAAAATAGCAGAGCTCTTTGTATCTACTAACAAAAATGATCCTAAAACGGTACTTGTTTACAATGCAGATCCCTCGCAACGCTCTGCAATGGCTATTGAACTTTTCGATTATGGGCATAATCCTATTATCGCCCAAAGCCAAAAAGAGTTTGAAGACAAAAAACAAAATCCAGATCTCTATTATGCCATTATCGAAGACACATATCTAGGACTTTTCGGTCAAAAGGTTGCAACTCGTGTTACTGGTAATGCAATTATTTATACTATAGCCAATTTTTTAGATGCAGAAATCGGCAATACTTTTAATATTGCCTACCATAACAACTCTCTCAATGTAGGATTTCGTCTTTTTATTTTCGATGCTTATAAAGTAGTCTCGATGAACGTTCATGCCCTCAATTTCTTCACAAAGCTCGCTTCCTCAGCTGCTGAATACAATGCATCCATCTGTTTTGTCGGATTAACCTTTGAAAAAACTCCTATAGCATTTAAAAACGATCTCGAAGATGCTGGAATACTTTTTTTTGACCAAATGGAAGATATTCTCAAAAATAAAGAACTATTAGAAGAGTTGGGTGGAAGCAGCGCCACATCATCTAAAAATGTTCGGATGCTGACAAAAGGGCTTATTAATGAACTTTCTGGTTTGGTTGATGCGACAGTATCGACACTTGCGATGATGACCAATGCACAAGCAAGCAAAGAGTCCATGAATATACAAAAGCTAGATATTAAAGAGAGCCAGAACCAATATGCCAGTTCAATCGGATTTTACGGTGATCTTGATGGAATGATTATCCTGATATTTCCTAAAAATATCGCTAAAAAAGCGTGTGAGCTCCTTATTGGTGAAACTACAGAAAATGAAGAAGAAATTCTAGACTCACTCGCCGAGTTTGTTAATATTATCGGAGGACGGGCAAAAGCCCTTTTAAGTGAAAAAAAGAATCGTGTTGATATAACTTTGCCGCGTACCTATGCAAATGTAAATTCTTTACTTGAAATGGCTCAAAATAAAAAGGGAGTACAAGTCAACCTTAGCTTTGAGGGAAGTAATTTTATATTTTTCCTAACGCGATAAGTTTTTCGCTAAAATGTCAAAAAAATAACGAAGGCTTTCATTATGCTTATCGCTCCTAGTGTCCTCTCTGCCGATTTTGGAAATTTAGCGCGTGATGTCCGTGCCATTTGTGACGCAGGATGCGATTTTGTGCACGTTGATGTAATGGATGGACATTTTGTCCCCAATCTCACTATTGGACCTGTTGTAGTAAGTGCTATTGCGCGCGCCGCAACCAAGCCTCTCGATATTCATCTGATGGTTCAAAATAACACCTTTTTTGTCGATCTGTTTGCCCCACTCAAACCGGAATACATCACCTTCCACATCGAAGAAGAGAAACATCCTCACCGCCTTGTCCAACATATCCGTTCACTCGGTATCAAACCCGGTATCGTCCTCAACCCACATACTCCTGCCGAAGCGGTCGAATATCTCCTCGGTGATGTCGATATGGTACTGGTGATGTCGGTCAACCCCGGTTTCGGCGGACAAAAATTCATCCCGACGGTCGTTGAGAAGATCAAACGCTTAAAAGTATTACGAGATCGTATTAATCCCAACTGCCTTATCGAAATCGACGGCGGAGTAGGAAGCTCCAATATTCAACTGCTCAAAGACGCGGGGGTTGATGTCTGCGTCGCCGGAAGCTATGTATTCGGAGCTGATGATTATAAAACCGCGATTGATAGCCTCAAAGTATGAGAGTCAAGATCTGCGGGATCACCAACCTTGAGGATGCACTTATAGCCATAAATGCGGGTGCAGATGCCCTAGGCTTTGTCTTTTATCCTGACTCTCCTCGCTATATCACTCCCGCTGATGCAAAAAATATTATCGATAAACTTCCCCCTTTTGTCGAGAAAGTTGCCCTTTTTGTCAATGAAACACCCGAATTTATCCGTTTGCTTTGTTTAGAGACAGGGTGTTCACTCGCTCAAATTCATTTTGATGTCGAAGAAGATTTTTTCACTCAAGTTAATTTCCCCTCATTACCCGTTATCCGTGCACAAAAAAGAGAAGATATTCTAATGTATACTGATGAGTATCGTCTCGTTGATGCGTATTGCGAAGGGTTCGGCGGAAGTGGTAAACGGCTCAATATCGAGTGGTTTGAGGGGGTTGATTGTTCCAAAATCATCCTCGCGGGAGGGCTAGATTCGGACAACGTTTCCTCCCTAAAATCGTATGGATTCTATGGTGTCGATGTGAGTAGCGGTGTGGAAGCATCCAAGGGAAAAAAAGATCCTCAAAAAGTGATCTCGTTTATCCAGAGGGCAAAAGGGTGAGTGTATTGGATCCGAAAATTATTGCCCGTCTTAGCAAAAATGGTATACCGAAAGATGAGTTTGAGAAGCTTATACCTGATGAAACCGAGCTGGAGCTTTTCAAAGCACAGGGGATGAATATCGTTTTAGAAAACGGATCCTATAAATTTCAAAGTGCCATAACCTCAATCGATGATACCGTATTTTGTATCGCCGATATCGAATCGAACGGCTCTAAACCTTCTCATCACCAAATCATAGAGATCGGGGCGGTCAAAATACAAAATGGTCGTATCATCGATACCTATGAGAGTTTGGTCTACTGCACCGATATCTCGACTCAAATTCAAGAGATCACCGGCATCACCCCTGAGCAAACCCTCAAAGCACCTCCACTCAAAAAAGTGATGCATGAATTTCGTCTTTTTTTAGGGGATGCCGTATTTGTCGGTCATGATGCTAAATTTGATTACAACTTTATCTCAGCGATGATGGAGCGTGTGGGACTCTCTCGACTTCTGAACCGCTCTTTGTGTACGATTGACGTAGCAGAGCGAACCTTTGAATCTGAACGCTATGGATTAGCCTATCTAAACGACCAATTAGAGCTCTACAAAGATGCAACTCACCATCGTGCCCTCTCCGATGCGATGACAACCACAAAGCTGCTTAAACGTACTCTCACACTTATTCCAAACACGCTTAAAAATACCGAAGAGCTGATTGCTTTTTCGAAAGAGGCAAAACGGTTAAAACGTCCAAAGTTTAAAAAAGAGGCGAAGAGCGAAGAGGTAAAAGGGGAGGAATAAGGGTTAACCTTATTCGCTAAATCGACCCATCCCGACAAGGCGGTTATAACGTTTATCAAGACGCTCTGTATCGCTAAGCTGACGGAGATCTTTGAGTTGCTTCATAAAATATGTTCTAAGAGCATCCACTGCCCCCTCTTTATCACGATGAGCACCGATAAGCGGCTCATCGATAATATCATCAATCAAATCAAGTTCTTTCAAATCAGCCGAAGTGATTTTAAGCGCTTTGGTTGCCGCTTCCACTTTGGTCGGATCATTCCACAAAATCGCTGAACACCCCTCAGGAGAGATAACACTAAATACCGAGTAGCGCATCATAGCAAGACGATCAGCTACGCCGATAGCCAATGCTCCACCGCTTCCCCCTTCGCCGATAACGACGGAGACGGTGATAGTATTGAGATTTGAGAGTTCGAGCAAATTACGGGCAATCGCTTCACTTTGGTTACGCTCTTCCGCACCAAGCCCCGGATAAGCACCCGGAGTGTCGATTAGCATCAAAAGGGGGATATTAAACTTCTCCGCCATTTTTGCCACACGGAGAGCTTTGCGGTACCCTTCAGGATTTGGCATACCGAAGTTACGTTTGAGCTTGTTTTTGGTTCCTCGCCCTTTTTGTTCACCGATTACCATCACACGTTCATTGCCAATGTAGCCCATATAGCAAATAATAGAGAGGTCATCACGGAAATGACGATCCCCATGAATCTCATATTTTTTATCCAAAAGGAGATTAATGTAATCAAGCGCATACGGACGGTCCTGGTGACGTGCGAGTTGAAGCTCTTGATACGGGGAGAGATTAGCATAGGTTTTTTGAACCTCTTTGTCCAAATCCTGCTTTAGGATCTCTACCGCGTGGTGATCATAGCGCACTTCTGCGGCAATAATCTCCTCTTGGATTTGACGAATGTTCTGTTCAAAATCTAAATAGGTAGCCAACGGCTTGCCCTCTTATATTTTTTTGAAAATAACGACACCGTTAGTGCCGCCAAATCCAAATGAGTTAGACATAACGATATTGAGTTCTGCTTTGCGTGCCGTATTCGGGACAATATCCAAATCACAGTTTTCATCCGGTGTAACATAGTTAATGGTCGGAGGGATGATACCATCACGCATTGCCATAATACTGATAACCGCTTCGATACCGCCCGCAGCTCCAAGACAATGACCTATTTGACCTTTTGTGGAACTGATAGGAGGACAGTTCTCTTTAGAGCCAAATGCAATTTTAAGTGCTGCTGTCTCATTTTTATCATTGGTTGGGGTGCTGGTTCCGTGCGCATTAACATAATCAACTTTCGGATGACCTGCCATATTGAGTGCCGCTTTCATGGCACGTAACGGTCCCTCAAGGCTTGGAGTCGTGATATGGTTTGCATCACCGCTCTCACCGAAACCGATCACTTCCGCATAGATACGGGCGCCGCGTGCCACTGCCGCATCGTACTCTTCAAGTACCAATGCGGCTGCCCCTTCACCCATAACAAATCCGTCACGTTCTGCATCAAAAGGACGTGAAGCATGTTTCGGATCATCATTGCGAGTGCTAAGCGCTTTCATCGATGCGAAACCGCCGATGCCGACACCCGTGATCGCCGACTCTGCCGCAACCACGAGCATTTGATCCGCACCGCCGATCATAATGGTTTTTGCCGCTTCACTAATAGCATGAGTTCCTGCCGCACACGCCGTTACCGCAGAGAGATTCGGTCCTTGCAAACCGTGATCGATAGAGATAAATCCGCCCAGCATATTAACAAGTGCTCCAGGAATAAAGAAAGGGGAGATACGACGAGCCCCTTTGGTTTCAAGGATAATCGAATTTCTCTCGATTGACGGAAGTCCGCCGATACCTGCTGCCGCATCAATACCGAAACGCTCTTTATCAAAACTTTCCGGAAAATTGGCATCCGCCATCGCCTCTTGCGCTGCTTTTATCCCAAGATGGATAAAACGGTCCGCTTTTTTAACCTCTCTGGCATCCATAACTGATTCAGGATCGAAATTTTTCACCTCTCCGGCAATTTGTGCACTTTGTGTTGAAGCATCGAAAATTGTGATCATATCGATCCCGCATTCGCCTTCACAAATTGCTTTGAATGAGCTCTCTTTGTCATGACCAAGCGCATTGATCATTCCCATTCCGGTTACTACTACTCTTTTCACATTCTCTCCTGATGGTAGATGGTCTGAAACTTTGGCTCCATTAAGCCAAACTCTTAGACCATATTGTTAGATTGAGGTTATCGAGGAAACCCTCGATAATGGTTTTTAGTTTTTGCTTTCGATGTAATTGATTACATCTTGAACAGTTTGGATTTTTTCCGCTTCGTCATCAGGGATTTCGATGTCGAATTTCTCTTCAAGAGCCATTACCAATTCAACAACATCAAGGCTATCAGCGCCGAGATCTTCTACGAATTTAGAATTCTCTTTAACTTCGTCCGGGTTAACGCTGAGTTGCTCAACCACTACTTCTTTAATATCTTCCAAAAGTGCCATAATAGCTCCTGTTCTATGAATAAAATCGGCAAATTATACCATATTTAACTTAAGGAGGCAAAATTGCCTCCCAAGCTTCCTTACATAAGCATCCCCCCGTTAACTTTTAACGTTTCTCCTGTGATATAACTAGAATGATCACTGAGTAAAAATGCAGTCGCCTCCGCCACTTCACTCGGATTTCCGAAACGTCCCATCGGAATTTTAGAGGTAAACGTGGCTTTGATCTCTTCGCTCAATACATCAGTCATATCGGTAGCGATAAACCCTGGAGTCACCGTGTTGTAACGGATACCGCTGGATGCAGCTTCTTGGGCGAAACTTTTAGTCATCGCGATGACACCCCCTTTGGAAGCCGCATAGTTTGTTTGCCCTGCATTTCCTGTTTCACCGACAATCGAGGCGATATTGACAATCGCGCCGAATTTTTGTTTTCGCATTACTTTAAAAGATTCACGGCATCCGACAAACGCCGAAAGAAGATTGGCATTGATAACCGCCATAAAATCATCGCTTTTCATACGCATAGCCAAACCGTCTTTCGTAATCCCTGCATTGTTTACGAGATAGGAGAGTTCCCCATCCGCGTCCACGATGGTTTTGATAGCATCCACAAATGCCGCTTCATCCGCTACATCGAACCCGATCACCGCTGCAGTTCCGCCTGAGGCTTCAATCTCCGCTTTAACCGAATCCGCCGCTGCCGCACCGCTTCGGTAATTGATCCATACTTTTAAACCATACCCCGCCAATACTTTTGCCACTTCAGCTCCGATTCCTCGGCTTGAACCGGTTACCAATACATTTTTACCTCTGAATTTCATCTGTTTCCTTATGTATAGATTTTGTCATTGCGGACTCCACGTGCCTTTGAGGGTAGATCCGCAATCTTTAGATCCTGAATCTAGTTCAGGATGACGAATGTTATATCAATGGTGTGTCCATCTCAGATGGTATTTCAAGCTCCATCAGTTTTAGAACCGTCGGTGCTATATTATTCAATGCACCAGCGTGAACCTTATTCACACCCTCTGCCATAACAAAGCACCACACTTTTCCAACCGTGTGATTAGTGAGCATATTCCCCGCATCATCACGCATCTCTTCACAATTTCCGTGGTCGGATGTGAGTACCATTGAATATCCGTTACGTTTAGCCGATTCTACGATTCTAGCCAACTCATAATCGACCGCTTCAACTGCTTTTACTGCTGCCTCAAAATTACCCGTATGTCCGACCATATCGCCGTTGGCAAAGTTGACCACAACAAAATCGTACCCCTCATCCATCGCCATGAGCACCGCGTCACCCACTTCGGGTGCACTCATTTGAGGTTGCATATCATACGTTTTTACCTGCGGGCTTGGGATCAATACCCGCGTCTCATTTTCATAAGGCTCTTCAATCCCGCCGTTAAAGAAAAAGGTAACGTGAGCGTATTTTTCCGTCTCCGCCGTATGAAGCTGTCGCAGCCCTGCATTGGAGATCACTTCCGCCAAAGTATTGATCGGAGCATCTTTGGGAAACAACACCGGATAAGGGAAATTTTTATCGTATTGGGTCATCGTCGCCAAATGGGTCGGAACAAAGGTACGATCAAATCCGCTGAAATTTTTATCCCCGATAGCGGTAGTGAGTTCACGCATCCGGTCGCTTCGGAAATTGAGCATCAGCACCGCATCCCCCTCTTTGATCCCATCGTAACCGTAAAATGCGGTTGGGGTGATAAACTCATCACTCTCGCCCGCAGCATACGCGTTTTCGATATAGTCGGCAACACTTTGCTCACTCTGCGGAGTTGCACAGACAATCGCCTCATACCCGCTTCGGACACGATCCCATCGGTTATCCCGATCCATCCCGAAAAAACGACCTCCGATTGAGCCGATTTTAATATTATCGCTTGCGTGTGCTTCTACCGTGTGTAAAAAGAGCTTTGCCGACGTCGGCGCAACATCCCGTCCATCGGTGATGAGATGGAGCCACACTTCTTTGCCCTCTTCGGCAGCAATTTCTGCCACTCCTGTAATATGATCAATATGAGAGTGGACACCGCCATCGGACATAAGAGCAATTAAGTGGAGGCGTTTGCTGGTTTTTAGTAATGAAGCAAAAACTTCATTTTGAGCAAATTTTCTCTCCTCAAGGGCAAGAGAAATTTTGACTAAATCCTGATACAATACTCTACCGCTTCCAATCGACATGTGCCCCACTTCTGAGTTACCCATTTGTCCCTCTGGAAGACCGACACTTAACCCAAATGTATCAATCAAAGAATATGGAACATCTTTAAACAACTTGTCATACGTCGGTTTTTCAGCAGCATGAAAGGCATTAAAATCACACTTCGGCGAGTAACCGATACCGTCAGTGATGACCAAAACGGTTTTTTTGTTCAAATTGGCTCCTTCGATTAATCAAACTTTTGGGGGATTATATTAAAATGTCACTTTTGCATTGCTTTTAAAATTTAATCATAAAGAGTTAATAAAATGTTATATTGGTTTCACCAGACGCTCGGAATTAATCTATTTCAATACATTACCCTCCGCGCAGGGGTTGCTTTTTTTATCGGAATGCTTCTTACCCTCTTCCTAATGCCCCGTTTCATTGCTTGGGCGCAACGCTCTGCACGTGTACAACCAATCAACGAATACGTCAGTGCCCATCAAGGAAAAGCGAAAACGCCAACGATGGGGGGAATCGTTTTTGTCGCTGCTACCGTTATTGCCTCTTTATTGACCGTCAATATCATGAACCCTTTCGTGATCGGCGGTCTTCTTACTTTAGTGTTTTACGCTTACATCGGATTTACCGATGACTGGGGAAAAATAAAAGGAAGCGATAACCTTGCAGGGCTCAGCGCACGTGCCAAACTCGCCCTCCAAATAATTTTCGGCATTGCCATCGGGTTATTTTTAATCTATGTCGCCAAACTTGAAACTGGCTTTTACCTCCCTTTTATAAAATTAAGCGTTTTTGATATGGGTGGATGGAGTGTCACTTTTTGGGTATTTGTTATTATCGCTACTTCCAACGCCGTCAACCTCACCGACGGTCTAGATGGTTTGGCAACAGTTCCTTCCATCTTCGCCCTACTCTCACTCAGTATCATCGTCTACATCGTCGGTAATGCCGCCCTTGCCCATTATCTTTTGATGCCTAAAATCCCTGCAGGGGAGGTTGTTATCATCGCAAGTGCATTGATCGGTTCACTACTGGGCTTTTTGTGGTACAACTGCCATCCCGCGCAAGTGTTTATGGGAGATAGCGGTTCCCTTACTCTCGGCGCTTTTATCGCCTATATGGCAATCATCGGAAAAAGTGAAATTCTCCTGATCCTTATCGGTCTGATCTTCGTCATCGAAACGGTATCGGTCATCTTGCAAGTCGGAAGCTACAAACTCCGTAAAAAACGGGTCTTTTTAATGGCACCGATCCATCACCATTTCGAGATGAAGCAGTGGGCGGAGAACAAAATCATCGTCCGTTTTTGGATTATCTCCCTCCTTTCCAACATCTTCGCACTCATCACCCTAAAAATACGATAGGAATCCAATTATGACTATTGAACTTAATAACATCGGTATGATCAAAGAGGCTACAGTTAAGATCGATGGTTTAACAGTCATAGCAGGGGAAAATGATACTGGTAAAAGTACAGTGGGGAAAGCTATTTTTATGATGTTAAAAGGTTTTTATACACGTCCTCATCCCCTGAATATAGCAAATTATTCAGAATCACTTTTTAAAGATCAACTAATCGAAAACGCAACACTAAACTTTTCTTATGATAATGGAAAGTGTTCAGCTACAGTTAACAAGTTTGGAGGAATGGAAACTCATTCTACTGGTTCTATTCCATCAATTGATCCTATTTTTATAGAAACCCCTTTGGTCTGGAATTTCACCGATTTCTTTAGAGATATTGCTCAAATAGAATCACAAATGGGTATCAAAGTAGATTATCCTTATCTCATGAAAGACCTTAATTTTAAACTTTTTATCAAAAATGCTTTCAATGGAATTGATATTAAAGACAAAGTTACCTCTTTGATGAATGGTGAATTTAAAAAAGATGAAATGGGTCGTTTCTTTTTTGATAGAAATGGTCAAAAAATCGAACTTCTCAATACCGCTACAGGGATCAAATACTTTGGTCTCTTTCAAGTCTTATCCCAAAATAATTATCTGAATGAAAACACCGTTTTGATTTTAGATGAGCCTGAAGTACATCTTCATCCAAAATGGCAATTAGAGATGGCAAAATTAATTGTTGAGTTGGTGAAAAATGGGGTAAAAGTTTTGGTCAATTCTCATAGTCCCTATATGATTGAAGCACTCAAACGCTACAGTGAAGAAGAAAAAATTGAAGATAAAACGAATTTTTACTTAGCAGAGGACGGATATATTGCAGAACAAGAGAGTCTTGAAAATATTTTTGAAAAGTTAGCTTTACCTATGAGAGAACTAAAAAAAATGAAGATGGATAAATATTTAAATGATTGAAAAGTCTTTGTCCGAGTTAAGTTATGATAGCAATAATAAAATTATTATGTGTGACTATGATAACGTTTTTATAGATTTAGATAACAGTAAAGGTATTTTAAGAAGAGCTCAATCACCAAATTCACCTGATATGCTCTATATCAACGATGAAAAAAAAGAGATATGGTTTGTAGAGTTTAAATCTAGCAATCACAATTCTTTAGATACAGCAAAAGAAAAAGTAAAATTAAGAAAAAAGATTTTTGCAGGACTTTTTTTGACGTATGAACTTTTTTGTGAAAAAAGTTGTGAGTATAAAAATTATGATAAATTCTATTTTATTACTTACAATAAAGGAAAAAAAGAAAATACTGAAGACGAAATTCTGAACATTTTTGACCAAAATTCTCCACGAGAAATAGAGTTTGGATTAGAAGATTTAAAACCACAATTTATCAAAGATATATTTACAGAAAATTGCGAAGAGTTAAAAAATCTTTTCGCAAAAAGATTTGACATTTATTTCACAAAGGCTTCATAATGAACATCGCCTGCTTCGGGTACGGCAAAACAACCCGTGCCATTGCCAAACATTTCGGTCCTTGTACCTTTTTTGATGACAAATTTACCGACTCTTCGGTTGATGAAGAGGGCAATTTCCTCAAACCGGTCAGTGAATTTGACACCAAACTCTTTACCCATGAGGTCCCCTCCCCCGGATTTCCCCCATCGCATTCGTTGATCCAAAGTGCACAGCATCTCATCAGCGAATACGACTTTTTTGCCCCGCAGATGCCATTTTCGATCTGGATTAGCGGAACGAATGGTAAAACCACCACCACCCAAATGGTTGAACACCTCCTCAGTGATAAGGGGGCAATCAGCGGCGGAAACATCGGAACCCCTTTAGCCGAACTCTCTAGCGAAGCACCTATCTGGATTTTAGAGACCAGTTCGTTTAGTATGCACTACAACACTACCGCCCGCCCCAACATATACGCCCTCCTCCCTGTCACACCCGATCATGTGAGCTGGCACGGAAGTATGGAATCCTATTATGATGCGAAACTAAAGCCGCTCTCGATGATGAGGGAGGGTGAAGCGGTCATTTTGCCGAAAATGTTTGCCGATGCCCCGACCAAGGGATTTAAAATCGTCTATGAAGATGAAAAAGACCTTGCGAAGTATTTCGGATTTGATGCGAGCAAAATCAAATTCAAAGGGGCATTTTTAATGGATGCGATGATCGCTATGGGGATTGATAAAATCCTCTACGACCGATGCGATTATGAACGTATCAACGCCTTTATCCTCGACCCTCATCGCCAAGAGGAGTTCCGTGACGCTCGTAATCGTCTCTGGGTAAACGATTCCAAAGCAACCAATATCGATGCGACTTTAGCCGCATTGCGCACTTACAGCGATTATCCGATCCATTTGGTTTTAGGAGGGGATGATAAAGGGGTAGAACTCGAAGAACTCTTTACACCGCTTAAACGGTACGATCTAAGTGTTTATGCTATCGGAGCCAATGCTCTACGCCTCGAAGCACTCTGTAAGCAATACAAGATCCCTTGCATTCTGTGCAATACGCTCGATGTGGCAGTGGAACAGATCAGTAAAAAGCATAACCGTCATAGTATCGCAATGCTCTCCCCTGCGGCGGCTAGCTTAGATCAGTTTAGCTCGTATGCAGAGCGAGGAAACCTGTTTAAAGAGCTGGCTAAAACGACTAAATAATTGTTTGAACAGCTTTAAGCTTATTTTTAAGCTTGTGAAGCTATAATTTCGGTCTAACAAACGTGGCCAATTAGCTCAGTCGGTAGAGCAAATGACTGAAAATCATTGTGTCCTTGGTTCGATTCCGAGATTGGCCACCATAACCTCTTCAAAAGTCCTAATGTGGGAAGTTTGAAGAGGTTTTTCTCGTTAAATACCTAACCTCAAAACACCTCTATTCAAATATTATTACATCAAAATCTTATAGCGTTTACTATTTCTCTCATGTGTAACTTTAAAAATTGCTACGTTCATGCTACACTAAAGCGATATAATTTTTGATCAAAAGTTATCACAAAAACATCAAAGTAGCACCATGAAAAAAGTATCTTTTAAGCTTCTTTTAATATCTAATAAGGTAGAGAGAGAGAGAGAGAGAGAGACGACTTCTAAACAATAACAGCTATCAAAAATATACATTTCTCTCTACCTTTGTCTTTTCCCCTTTTAAATTTTCCTTTTTCCTTATTTGCACTGTCTGGACATCTCTTTATTTTTCTACGCATTACTTTCTATCTCACCGTATTCTAGCACCTATTAAGCTCTTCTCTTTTTATCTTCTCAATCTTCAATACCAATACCAAAGGACACTATGAAACACACATTACTATCTTTATCGGCAGTACTAGCATTAAGCGGAGGGTTATTTGCGGAAGAAGCAAATAGTGTCAATGAGATATTCAAGCACGGAAGAATAAGTGCTCAATTCCGGGAGTTTTCAATCAGTAGAGAGGTTGTGGACACTCGTCCTGATGGTGCACTTCGTGTGGGTGAGGATTACACACGTAAGGCTAATGCTATCGGCGGTTATCTTAAATACGATACAGGTGAATGGAACGGTTTGAGTTTCGGTGCTGCTGTTTATGGAACGGCAGGGGTTAATTTAGGTAATCGTGCAGACGTAAACGATGTTGATCCGACATTACTCAGTAAGAACAATCAAAATGATTTTTATTTAGGTGAAGCATATCTTCACTATAAAAACGGCAATACTACGTTTAAAGCGGGACGTCAAAAACTTGATACGCCTATGGCAGGGAGCGACGATGCTAGGATGCTTCCTAATCTTTTTGAAGCGTACGTACTCAGCAATACGGATATAAAAGATACAACTTTAATTGCAGCTCATGTGAGCAAGTTTTCACAGGGGACATTTGGACGTGCTTACACAAGTGGTATTTTGAGTGCAACATCAGGATATTCATTGGTTGATGCTCGTGCTCGAACTGGCAATTTTACCAATATGGGCACCTATGCTATCGGAGAAAAAACAGACGGTGTCACCGTCGCAGCAGCGATCTATTCAGGTATTGCGGGATTAAAACTTCAACTTTGGGATTACTACGCACACGATATTCTAAATGCAGTCTATACTGAAGCGAATTACGGTTTTTCAATGGCTAACGCTGCAACACCGTATGTAGCGGTTCAATGGATTAATGAGAGAGATATCGGTTCAAACAACGTAGCGGCTGTTAAAAAAGTTGAGAGTGATTTCATCGCGGCAAAAATAGGTCTCAAAGTTGTGAATTTTGATATTTACGGAGCAATATCACATAACAGCAAAGATAGCGATGCGGATAACGGAACACATGGTGGAACTATTTCTCCGTGGGGTGGAATGCCCGCTTATACACAAGGTATGGTTACACGTCACCAATTCATGGCGGGAACTGATGCATGGAAAGCTGCAGTGAGCTACGACTGGAAAAATTTCGGTATCAACTTGAATACTGGTGTTTATTATGCTGAATTCGATATGGACAACCTAAATGGATATTCTGCTGGTTATTCTTGGACAGCAAAAGAAAAAGGGTTTGATGTAATCTTTACTCCTCAGTCAGTTAAAAATCTTCAATTACGTTTGCGTGCAAACTATGCGGATGATTTTTATGAAAAATCATCTGGCTCTGTCAGTTGGGATGAATACCGCTTTATCGGTAACTATAATTTTTGAGCTTTAGTTAACTTAATTAAAAAAAGGAAGATACATGTTTAGTAGTATGTCAGTTAAATCAAAACTTATGGTTTTGTTGAGCATTATGCTCATAGGGTTTATAATTATCGGAACCATTGGTTCAATGACCGCGCGTTCAATCGCTAATGCAGATAAAACGCTTTATGAAAAAAATACGGTTGCGATTTCGACAATCAGTAAATTCCTTGCTGATTTTAAAGATGTAAGAATTGCTTATTATCAAATGAAATTGGGAACTAAACCATTCGATGAGTATAAAGCGGATGCAAATACCTTTTTTGATAAAAGTTTCGTAGAATTTAACAATGTGTACCAAAATACCTATGTTAATGAGGGAGATAAAAAAGCTCATGAAGAGTTAAAACAACTTATTTTGACGTATAAAGAAGCTTACGAAACATATGTTAAGCTGAGTAATGTAGGTGCTCCGGTCGAACAAATAGACAATCATCTCAAAACGGTTTTTGCGCCAGCAGGTAAAGCTGTAGCTGAGAAAGTAGATGCAATTGTAAATGATGTCAATGAAATGGCGAAAGCATCTTCAATCTCAAATAGTGAAACTGCCTCAAGTGGCAATATCGCTATTATCGTATCGGTCATTGCTCTTTTGTCCTTAAGTCTTTTGATTGGATTTGGAATTATAAAAGGGATTACCGGTTCTATAAACCAAACTCAAAACGGTCTCCTCTCTTTCTTCCGTTTCCTCAATAGAGAAATGACAAAAGCAGAAACAATTGATCTAAAATCCCAAGACGAATTCGGACAGATGGCAAAAGTGATCAATGAGAATATTGTCGCGA
>Ga0209467_1000981_pt1 | contig 28910 bp, 33 predicted proteins | sample Higcelwee11metaG_FD_187175 | JGI IMG/M metagenome (GOLD analysis project Ga0209467, IMG submission 187175) | Freshwater pond sediment microbial communities from the University of Edinburgh, under environmental carbon perturbations - High... | ecosystem: Environmental > Aquatic > Freshwater >... | reverse complement strand
CTTTTACGAGGAAAGAGACCATTCTCATCGCCTCTTTTATGCTTAATAGAAATAAAATCCTCTCTGAAGAACAAATCGCTTTATCGGTCTGGAATGATATCAGGGTTGAAAGTACTGCTATTCGTTCTCTTGTCTCTCGTTGTCGTACTAAGCTAAAGGAAGATTTTATTCAGAATGTCTGGGGGATGGGGTATAGGTGGGAGGATAATACCCATCAATAGAAAAATTCTTGTATAATACTAGGAAAACGATACCATAAATTAATACGTTGGAATGAGGTTAAGTTTGTTTTCCAAAAGAAGTATAAGACGACGCTTTCTTTTTCAACTTATTGTCGCTTCGGCGGCATTGGTTATCCTTTTCTCCTCCTTTTTATACCTTTTTATCAAGCAATCCATTTACGATGAAAAACAAGCTGAACTGATCGGTTACGCTGAAAATATCTCCTCCTATAAATCTCTTTTATCGACTCAACAAAACAATACTGATACGCTCATGGGTGTTAACGTTGAACTCATTACCCTCACACCCAATGAAGAGCACCTCGATTTTTACGAGACCTCACACAAAGATAAAACCACTACCCTTACCCTCATTTACCCGTTTAACTTTGAACACTCATCGTATTTGAAAGTGAGTCGTGACATCACCCCCACGAAACGACTATTACGCAAAATTTTGAACTCCATTTTTCTCATCAACGCCGTCGGATTTGTCGTTATTATCGTTTATGCTATCGCATTTTCGAAGATGTTGATTGCCCCCATTAGCGCCCTTAGCCGCCGTCTTGCCAATATGAATGAGCATCTTATCCGTCCGATTAAGGTTGAACAACTCCCTGATGAATTCGAACCCCTGGGGGAAACCCTTAATCGCCTCATTGCCCGTATCCAGAACTTTGTTAAATACCAAAAAGAGCTCTTTATCGGTGCCGCGCATGAGCTTAAAACACCTCTGGCAGTCATCAAACTCAAAAATCAGGTGACCCTCATCAAAAAACGTTCGCCCGAAGAGTACATCGAAGCGATCCGTATCACCAACCAAAGTGTTGATGAGATGAATAAAATTGTAGCCGATATCCTCAATATCGGGCGTCAAGAGGGGGCGCAACTCGAAATTCCTGTCCAAATTGATATTATAAAAATTCTCAAAAAGTGGGAAGGTGATTTTAAACTCCTCGCTAATAGTGAAAATAAGAATCTTACCACCCATTTTGAACCCGATGCTTTTAGTGCCGTATTACAGGTCACTTTACTCAATCAGATTTTGCAAAATTTCTTACAAAATGCCCTTAAATTTACTCCTGAGGGAAAAACCATTACCTTTAAAAGTTATCTTAATGGGGCTGGGATCGTGATAGAAGTGATTGATGAGGGATGCGGAATCGACGAAAGTGTCGATCTTTTTGCTCCATTTAAGCGTCAAGGAAACAAATCGGGGGTAGGACTAGGACTATTTTTAGCCAAAAGTGCGTCTGAAGCAATTGGTGCAACAATCACTCTAACCAATCGTGAAGATGGAATGGATGGTTCAATTGCCCGTCTTGTCCTCTCCTCCAAACTGTGTTGTGGCCTTCCTCTACGCTAAATCGTAGTACTTTCAAATTCTTTAAAGGTTCCTTTCGCTATAAATCGCGCAATAACCAATTAAGAAGCCGAGGTTTACCCTATGCCACTACTAATAGTCGATGAATGTATCGCATGCGACGCATGCCGTGAAGAGTGCCCAATGGATGCGATTGAAGAGGGCGACCCAATTTATATCATCGATCCAGACCGTTGTACCGAATGTGTAGGAACCTACGATGAGCCTGCGTGTATCGCAGTATGTCCGGTAGATTGTATTATTCCGGATAAAGATAATGTCGAAACAATGCAAGAACTTCTTTATAAACACAAACAGTTGATGGAGGAAGAGGAGTAGATGGCTCAATGTACTGCTGTTATCGACATTGGAAGCAATTCCATGAGAATGGCGGTATTTCAAAAAACTAGCCGTTTTGCTTTTCATATTCTCCATGAGGTTAAAAGCTCAGTCCGTTTAAGCGAACATGCTTACAAAAACGGTGGAAATCTTCAAGACGAGCCGATGGAACGAACATCTCTTGCTATTGGAGAATTTCTTTCTATTGCCCGCTCATTCGGTGCTCGTAAGATTTTATGCGTTGCCACCTCCGCTCTTCGTGATGCTCCCAATGCCAGTATTTTTCTTTCCCGTATTCAGCGCCAGCACAACCTCTCGATCAAAGTGATCACAGGAGAGCGAGAAGCCTATTTAGGTGGTATGGCCTGCGCCAACCTTCTTCCAAGCCTTGGGGATGCAATTGCGGTTGATGTAGGGGGTGGTTCGAGTGAGTTTGCACTTCTATGCAATGGTAAAGTAGAGCAACTCTTTTCACTCAATATTGGAACGGTACGAATTAAAGAGCTTTTTTTTGATATCGATGATATCGATGGTGCAACCATTTACATCGATGAAGCCCTCAAACAACTCCCTAATTTTAATACCAATACCCTTATCGGTATCGGTGGAACTTTCCGTGCACTCACACGTGCCATGATGAAAAAAGAGGATTACCCCCTCAAAAAGCTCCATGCTTATACCACCAATACAAATACTTTTTTACGTTTTACAACCCAAATTCTCGAAGCAGGTCCTAAAAAACTACGCTCTATGTTTATCAAACCAGATCGTTTTGATACAATCAAGCCAGGATCTCTAATATTAGAGCGGATTATCCGTCATTTGACCATGCAAACCGTTATCTGTAGCGGAGTTGGAGTCCGTGAAGGGGTATTTTTAAGTGATCTACTACGTAACTCTGGAGATTGTTTCCCTGCAAACTATAACCCAAGTGTTCGCTATTTACTCGATACCTATGGCTTACATAGCGATCATGCACTCCAATGTGCTCACCTCTCCAAACGCTTATTTGAATTGCTCCACGAAACACTGAAAATTGACCCTACTTATAAACAGGAACTCACTATAGCAGCCAAACTTCTCTCTATTGGGGTAGACATACGCTATTATGCTTATCAACGCCATAGCCACTATTTAGCGATGAATATTCTTGATTATGCACTTACGCATAAGCAAATTGCCCTCATCTCTCATTTGTTACTTTTCAAAAAAGGGCACACTTCTTCTGAACTTGTCATTAAAGGTTCTTATGGTGTTCTATTGCCAGATAATGCCACACTAAATGCACTGAGTTCACTACTATGGCTCTCTCATATTTTATTAGCATCGCGTGTTAATGCGTCTGAACTCTCACTTGTATTAGAAAAAGGCGCGTTAATTATTAGTGGCGCACATCTTTATCTGGCACGTGAACAACTGAAGAACATCATTCTTCCTAAAAACATTACCTTAACTCTAAGAGACATTTAATTTACGCGGTACAGCACATCCAATTGTTGTAAAGTGATACTAGTAAACATTCACCCTTCGACTAGCACAGGGCGAACGGTGAATAATTAATGATTAAAATCTCTGTCCAATAGTAAACTCGAACGCCGTTGTATCATCCCCAGGCTTATTCCCAATCGGGTTAGCAAAAACCAGTTGTAATGGACCTACAGGACTAAACCATTCTAACGAAATCCCATAACCTCCACGTTTGATCTCGCTTAAACTTTTTTCACCAATCATCCCATAATCGATAAATGCTGTTGCCCGCATTTTCGCTTCAGGGACGAGAGGGACACTAAATTCAAGACTATTCGAAAATGTTTGGGTTCCGCCGATCAAATCAAACTTCCCGTTACCATCAGAATCGATCCCACTACTTGGTGATAGTGAATACGACTGATATCCGCGAACCGATCCGATCCCCCCCATATAGAATTTTTCACCTAATTTCATTCCATTCACATCGGTACTCTTTGCATATTTGAAACGAGCTTTATAGCGTAAAATCAAGTCGAAATCCGTAAGCTTTTGCAAACCTTGATAAATACCAAATGTTGTTTGACTTTTCCAAAAACTGGTATCTCCTCCAAGACCTGCCAATTCAATGCTTTGAGATGCACTAATCCCTTCTCGTGGAACATAATAGTCATCAGTATTATCATACGTTGCCGAAACAATCACCGAACTTTTGGCATAACTTTCATAAAGATAAGAATTTACTAACGTTGTATTTACATCACTGTATTTATTTTGAGAGTAGTTATACCCTACATAACCGTTCACAAAACGGTTAAATTGGTGCCCCGTACCAACACTCATCCCCGTCGATGCAACAGAATAGCTATCATATTCTGTCGAACTATCAAATATCGAAAAGTTGCCGCTGAAATCACTGTCATTTAAACGAGGATTTGAGATATTAAATGAATAGTTACTCGTTCTCTCTGAACGCTCCAAGTTCAACCCTACATTGATTCCTGAACCGAAAATATTGCGGTCACTCACTGCAACACTAAGGAGTATCCCACCAAAGCTTCCATATCCTCCACCCAACTGGATATTTCCGGTCGGTGCCTCTTTAGTTTGAACTATCAAGTCCATCGATTCATCATCAATACGCTTCTCTTCAATTGTATTGCTCTCAAAATACCCAGTACGTCCAAGTGCATTCCGAGAATCTTTAAGATTACTAAGACTATAAAAATCTCCTGGAGCAAGGAAGAGTTGACGACGAACTACACGATCTAATGTACGATTGTTTCCAGAGACGATAACATTTCGGATACGTACTTTTTTCCCTGGGTTGATACGATACACGACATCGACCGTTTTCCCCTCTTTGTCTTTTTTCAAATCAGGTTGAACTTGGACATACGCATATCCCAAATCGGCGATTTTGGTTTTGATCCGTTCTGCATCATCTCGAAATGTTTTGATATTAAACGGTTTGTTTTTTTCTAAGGTAATAACTTCTAATAGCTCTTTGTCTTCAATAACTTGAGTATCCTGAAAGAGTAAAATATCAGCTACACGATACACATCTCCCTCAAAAACGTTATAACTCATCTGCGCTTCATAATGATTAAAATCGACACGCACAAACGGTTCATCAACTTTAGAATCGAGATAGCCGTGCTGCATGTAAAAATCACGGATACGAAGTGGATCATACTGAAGCTCCGCTACTTTCATCTTGCCATCATTACGTCCCCAGAGCCATCCCATAAATTGTTCTTCTTTATTGGCAATCATGCTATCAAATTCATCACTATCTTGTGTCAACACACCAGCATAGGTAAGTTTTTTGATGATAATCTCTTGCCCTTCATTGACAATAAACATCACATGCATACTCCCATTGCCAAGTTTTTCAGACTCTATCTCTACCACAGAATCAATTTTACCATCCGTACTTAGAGCCTCAACGATCCGCTTTTTTGCATTTTCAAGTCTTTTGATGTCGTAAAGGGCACCTTTATCGATCTGCAAAAGTGCTTTTTGTGCCTCTTCATCGTTCTCTTTATACCCTTTGAGCTCAATTTTTGAGATAATCGGTTTCTCTATAAAATGAAACGTCACTTTCCCCTCATTCTCTTCAGCCCAAACGTCATCAAAATAACCCTGATCAAAAAAGTTTTTAACCGTTTTGTCTACTGCAACAGCATCCATAGGCTCACCTATTTTGACCTCATTAAGTCGCTTTGCTACGGCCTCGGAAATATGGATCATTCCATCATACTGAATTGATTGAACATTTTGTGTAGATGCTTGTACTAGGGCACTTGCAACTATTAATGAGAGGGTAATTGTTTTCAAACCAAAATTTCCATTGCGTTAAAATAATCTCCTATTCTATCACTCTAACGATTAATTGGAGTGTAAATTAAACTTAAAAGGGCTAAAATGGCACTATTATACGCAAAGGTGAATCATGAAAATCGGTATTGTAGGGCTAGGATTAATGGGGGGTTCAATGGCACTCGCCCTTAAACACCTCTCTTTTATCTCCTCCATTATCGGATGCGACCATAATCCAGATCACCAGATGGTCGCCTTGCAACGAGGATTAGTTGAATCTTTTATGAGTTTTGAAGAGATCAAAGCCCATTGTGATGTTATCTTCTTAGCGATCCCCGTGAACGGTGTTATCGAATTCTTAGAAAAATCGACCGACTTAGCAGGAAGCTATAAAACCCTCATCGATTTGGGGAGTACAAAAGCACTCATCGTCGATGCTATCCCGACCAGTATCCGAGCCAATGTGGTTGCTGCCCACCCGATGACTGGGACAGAGCAATTTGGTCCCAGTGCCGCTTTAGAGGGGTTGTATACTGAAAAAGTAGTGGTACTGTGTGATTTAGAGCACAGCGGTGATGTACAGCGCGATATAGCATTGCGTATTTTCCAAGCTATCGGGATGCAGATTCGTCGTATGGGTGCAGCGCAGCATGACCGCCATGCCGCCTTTATCAGCCACATGCCCCACGTTATCTCATACGCGCTTGCTAATACCGTGTTAGCTCAGGAAGAGAAAGAGAACATTCTCACCCTCGCTGCAGGGGGATTTCGTTCAATGAGCCGATTGGCAAAAAGTTCCCCCGCCATGTGGGAAGATATTTTTCGTCAAAACCGTGATAATGTTCTCGAAGCCGTTGAATTTTTTGAGACAGAGCTTCAAGCCCTTAAAACCGCTCTTAAAAATGAAGACTATACTGAACTGCGCCGTGAGATGAAGGGTGCAAACAAACTCTACGATATTTTCAAATAATTACCATTTAAACAATCTCGTAGCCCTCTTCTCTCTCTTTGTCTGAATCAAGCTCTGCAATGTTGCAGAGTTACTATCTTTTTTACTTTGATTGCTATCTCTTTTTTTGATCTCACCCCTTTTCATTTTGGCAATACTTTGCTGTAAATTCTGACGGGTTCTTTCTCGCAACACAGGGTCGGTCGTATAGACTTTCTCATACCAGTATTGTGCGCGCTCATACCGCCCGCTCATATACAGGGCATTAGCTCGGTTATACCTCACCTGCGGCGAATCGTGTTTCATCTGATGGTGTCCAAACAATCGCTCAGCTTTTTCATATTCACCCGATTCATACGCCCTTTTTGCAGCAGCAAGTTCTTGGAAATCCAAAATCCCAGCATGAGAGCTGAATGGAGATAGATTCAAAGCTAAAAATACCATGCCGACACTCACGCTACGTCGCTTGGACATCGATGATAAGGCCAACAATATCAAACCCATCGCCCCTCCCAAAGGATAAAAAAAGAGGGGAATGTGAATTTGCTGCCGATTGAGCGTTTTTAACTGAAGCAGTTTTTCGTGAACTCTGCTAATATTCTCAAAAGAGGAAATAACCAAAAGTTCTTCACTCTCTATCGATGCAGAGGTAACAATAATCTTCATATCGCCTTCACGACTCAGGAGTTTTTCTTCCGCAAGACTCGTATTGAGCCATTTTGACGATGGGGAGAGATGGTTAATCAACTCTTCTAATATTTGACCGTCATTACTGCGAGGGGCAATACCCATAATGGTATCATCCAAAGCGATCAATTCAATTTTCTCTCCCAAAACACTGTAAAGGGTAGATAAAGTCAGGGAACGGATTTGCTCAAAATTTTCACTTCCTAAATCAATCGCAATAATGATGTGAAGCTCTCTCCCCTCAGTCGGTTGAGACTCTATGATTACAGGTTGAGCCATCGCAACAATCAGAAACAATGAAGCAATCAGAAACAATATATTACGCCCTTTTAATCCCATTGTCGTTTCCGGAGCGCGCAGTTTTTCAAGTACTTTGTCGCTTAACCATCGATTTTGAAGTGGTTTTTGGGTAAGCCAAAAGTAAAAAAGAATGAGGGTCGGAGGCAATAGCCAAAGCAAAAATTCTGGGTGTAAAAAGCTCATAAGAATCCCTTTTGATTACGCCCATACAAATAGAGCAACATCGCTAAAAATCCTAAAAACAACGGATAGATATAAAAATAGACGAAATATTTTTGTTCGCTTATCACCCCAAACAGAGGATGAGAACGCTCACTCACTTCCACCCAGTGTTCATTGGGTTCAATCACACTCACTTCTACCCCTACAGGCAATGAGCGAACCAATTTCGTCGGATCTTCTGAGAGGATTATCGCCCATCCTCTCCCTTCCGAAGTTGTTGAAAAAAACCGTTCTATCTCCCTAGTGACCTTTTCATCACTCTCCTGAAGAGTGAGCTGTGAGAGAATTTTGTTTAAGGCTTCATGATTATCACTTAAGGGTATCATTACGGGTGAAGCAGTAGGGACATACAGGGCAAAACGGTCATTATGCCGCTTCTCGATAAACGATTGAGTCTCTTCTATTATTTTAGGACTAATCGATTGCGGATCGATCACGAGGAGAATATCATACCCCGCTATCTCCTCTTTGATCTCCCGAACGGGAGACATCAACGCGACGATAAAGAGCGAAATCATCGCCCATTTCGCAATCCACATCCATAAAGGCGGTTTTGTCTCCGATTCACCGAATAATAGAGTTCGGGGAAAATAGAGAGGATTGGTTCGAAGCGGGCAGAGTGCTTCACATGCGAGAAAGAAAAAGAGGATAAATCCGAGTTTCGGGAACTGAAAATAAATCCCCTCAAGCATCGATAATCTCTAAATAGAGGCGATAATACCCTATCGTCTCTTCATCGATCATCTCTACTTTTGGGGCATACTTATAGGGTGTTAAACGTTCAAAGAGATTATGAAACGCTTTTTCGGTTCGTTCGTTATCATGCGCAAATACCCGTCCAAGCTCACTCATCGCATACGCCGCTCTTTTTGGATTGCTCATATCGATAGAGCTTAGCTTCTCAAACGCACTTTTGCGTGCCGATTTTTGACGATGCCGAAAATATTTTAACCCGACAAATACAAACGTGAGAAAAACGGCACACACCACGATAACCACCGCGATAAAATAATAGGGTGAATAATCGGGAATCTCCACCAGCGGGGCGATGTCGTTTAGCGGGATATTCAAATCTTTCATACTCTCCCCTCAAACAACCGTCGCAACGTCACAATCGCATTCGCATCGGTATAGAGCTTACTCGCTCGAACCCCCGCTTTTCGAAACGATTCAAAAAGTTCGATGTCATGCGCTCTCACCCGCTCGCGGTAACGCTTCACACTTTTCTCATTAAAATCCCCCTCCAGCACCGCACCGCTCTCAGGATCGATGAGGGCGCTAAATCCCATCACCTCAGGATTCTCTTCGGCACGGTCGCGTACGACGATGGCAACCACTTCGTGCTTTCGAGCAAGGAGTCTCAAATCGGGAATCTCGAAAAAATCGCCAATCAACACGATCAGAGATCTTCGCTTCGTCCGTCGATAAAGTGCTTTGATACAATGGGTTAGATCAACACGGTGATGCAGTATCTCCGCATCCAAAACACTCGTCGTCGCCTGCTGTACCGAAAAACGCTTTTTCGCGGGACGAATCTCATTTCGGAGGGTTTCGGAGTAATTCGCGTGGCCGAAAACATCCCCGTTTGCCACCGCAGAGTATCCGATCAATGCCACCGCTTCGGCAACAGACTCGATTTTAAACTTCTGTGATCCGAAATGAAGCCCTCCGCCGAGCAGTGCGACGGTGAGGACATTAAGCTCCCGTTCTTCTCGAAACACTTTGACGTAAGGTTTCCCCATCTTCGCCGTAACGTTCCAGTCGATGTGGCGGGTATCATCACCGCTGACGTATTCGCGCAGTTCGATGAAGTCAAACCCCTCCCCCCGAAACATCGAGGGGTTGTTTCCGATCCGATCACCGATGATCTGGCGGCGAGCTTTAATAAGGATCTGACGACTATTGTTCATTATGGAATCGGTACCGCTTTGATGATCTTCTCGATGAGCTCATCGACCACTATCCCCTCTGCTTCCGCTTCATAGGAGAGAACCAGACGGTGACGCATCAGCTCTTTGATAATCGAGGCAATATCGCTCGGACTTACAAACTCTTTCCCACGTAAAAATGCCACCGCACGAGAGGCTTTAAACATATCGATACTCACACGGGGAGATGCCCCAAACTGCAAGAACCCTTTGATCTCACCCAACCCAAACGCTTGCGGATCACGTGTCGCGCTAACGAGGCTGATCATGTATCTCTCCACCTCTTCGTCGATGTGGATTGCTTTGACTCTCTCTTTGAGTGCGATCAATTGATCTGCATCGATTACCGCGTTAATAGCATCACCGAGTCCCGATCCGACACGCCGCGCGATGGATAGCTCCTCTTCGGGGGTGTTGTAGCCGACATTGATTTTGAGCATAAAACGATCAAGTTGCGCTTCAGGGAGTGGATAAACCCCCTCGTTCTCGATGGGGTTTTGCGTCGCCATAACGAGAAACGGAGGGGAGAGTTTAAAACTCTCATCCCCCAGTGTCACCTGTCGCTCCGCCATCACTTCGAGCAGTGCCGATTGCACTTTTGCGGGGGCGCGGTTGATCTCATCGGCGAGGAGGAGATTGGTAAAAATCGGCCCTTTTTTGATCTTGAACCCGTTATGTTGAGGATCGTAGACCTCAGCACCCAAAATGTCACTCGGAAGCAAATCTGGGGTAAATTGCACCCGTTTAAATCCGAGTCCCAACGATTGCGAAAGGGCTTTTACCGTTGTCGTCTTCGCCAGCCCCGGAATCCCCTCGATCAATATGTGCCCGTCACACAGCAATCCAATCAACAACCCGTCGATCATTTTTTCCTGTCCGACAACGACTTTGGCTACTTCGGAGCGTATTTGATTAATTGTTTCTATCATAGTGTCACCTTTTTATCTGTTGTGAGTTTACCTTGTTTCTTTTTAGGTTTCTATTTGTGTAGCAATTTATCTCGTCATCCCGTACTCGATACGGGATCCATCTTCGGCATTTATACCAATCCTAACTCTTCGCTGATGTCTTTGATGAGTTTGCTGAGGGGGCGTTTGTGGAGGTCTTCATATTTATTGTAATTACAAACAATATATCTATAAATTTCATCTTCACTAAATCCAAAACTTTTTAACTCACTGATGTAGCTTTTTGGATAATAAGTTTTTTTTATTAAAAGCTCTAAAACCATATCTTTGTGTTGTTTGTATAATTCTTCGAGTTTAAAGACATCCAAGTTTTCTTTATTTCCATATAAATCAATTTCAAAATCATCAAAGTTATATTTTTTGCTTTCTACATTAAGATAATCAATACTTTTTGGAGCGATAGAAAATTTAAAATCATTCGCTTTAATTTCATATGGATTTGATATTGGATATACATAAAAAGTATCTTTTGCTTCTTTTGCTCCAAATCCATTACAAGTAGGACATGATGGTATTAGATTAAAATAAGAAATAGCAAGATATGGATATAAACTCTTTGGATAAAAATGGTCTATTTCAGGTTTTACAGAACCTTTTCTATTGACAGAATATATATAGTTTCTATTACAATATGGGCAACTCCCTAAACCAATATTTTGTATAAATTTTAATTTATTGAGCTTCTCATATCCATAATCAACAAAAATTCTGTAAAGGATTTTGTGCAAAGCTTCTTTTGAATATTTAGCTTTTTTAAACTTTTTTTCTACTATTTGTATAGTTCTTATTATATTTTTTGGTTCTTGTAAAATAAATTCCTTTAAATTTTTTTCATCTTCTAACCAGTCTAATATACTCTTGATTTGCTTTGTGACTCTAATTTTTTTTGTATCAATAGGTACTGTTTTAACTGATTGTATCGCCTTTATTCTTTTTAAAAGCTCACCTTTGATACCATCAAAATAGTCATCTAATATTTGTGTTGATGGATATGGAATTTGAATCATGTCAAGTTTTCCAATTCTAAGGTTATCTTTTTTTGTTGAGCTATTAATTCTTGTTTTCTTTGTTCTTTTAGAAAATCATCATCAAATTTTTTGTAAAACATATCTAATAATTTTGATTTTAAAAATTCTTCACCTATTGATTTTATAATCAGTAAAACTCTCATTTTTTCATTAGTATCAAGAGTATATTCACTTGAATTTAAATGAAGAATTATTTCATTAATTTTGTTTTTCGCAAACCCTCCCATCAATCCATCTTTCATAAAAAAACCATGCGAAAGGAGGCTGTGGATGTTTGCACCGAATGTGTCGATATTTGTCTCTTTTGTTACATTTTTACAATTACCAACTTTTTGATTTCCATTTTGAACTTCATGTTCTTCTTTTTTGTATCTTTCTAAAAAAATCACGTTTTCTTTTGGCAAGTCAGAAAGCAAAAAAGGAGAATGGGTAGTAAAAATAAAAGAAAATATTTTACGTGATATTTTTTTGAATAAATCAAGGACTTCATAAATATACATTTTTTGCCATTGCGGATGCAAAGACAAATCAGGCTCATTAAATAGTAACATCATATTGTTATTACTTTTCAATGAATAATAATAAATACTTAGCAACTGCCCAAAAATGGTTTGCTCACCATGACTCAAATCATTAAAGCGTCTTTCTTCTAAATCAATAAAGTCAAAATCAAAGTAATCTTTATAGTATTTGAAATAAATATCTTTTTCTCTCGATGTTAACTCGTGTATACCTACATTTCGATTTTGAAAAAGCTGAGTATATTCTTCTTCACTGATATAGTCATTCACCTCACTAAATTCAGATAGCAAATATTCTTTATCACGCAACTGATAGTCATTGTCATCGTATCCAATTGTACGAAGATACCAAATTATTAAGAATCTATGAAAATGATCTTCTGCTTCATCAAATAGTGAGTTAAGGTCATCTTCTCTTGCATACATTTGGTTTCTAACATCACGATCTCTTCGGTCTTCTTCTCTTGCTGTTAAATCTGAATCTGAGCTATTAAAATCAAAAAGAGAAGGTTGTTTTTCATCTTCAACTAAATCTCTATACATAGTATGTAAACTGACCGTTTCTATTTGAACTTCTTTCGGTATATACATGAATGAAGTCAATTCAAAATCAATATCTGCGATATAACTGCTACAAATCATATTGGCAATTTCATTTTTAGCTAATGAAATTTGATGATCATTTTTTTCTCCGTATTCATTTAGCGGTATTTGATCTTCTGCTAAATATAGATAATAATCCAAATGACCTATAATGCGTGCTTGTTCAATGGTAGAGTTTTGTACTTCAAAACTAGAAATATATTCTATTCGCTCATCTTTTGAAAACACCAATATAAAGCTAAAAGGATAATTCCTTATGTTATTAACATAACCAAGTTCATGGTTTGTCGTATATAAAAAAATTCGTTTTATCAAATCGATTATCGAACTCTTCCCACTCCCATTTTCGCCTACAATCGCTGTGACATTGATGTTTTCGCCAAAAAAGTTTTCTATATGTTCTTTAGGTGTAATCGTTAAATTCTCACCATCATAACTACACTCAAATCTCGGACTAAAATTAAACCCCTGCTGATGAATATTTTTATAATCCTCAACCCATAAATAGACTAATTCCATCCAAATTCCTAATTTTATTTTTCTTTTTTTGGGATAGTTCCCCGGGTCAAGCCCGAGGATGACAAACCGTCCGTTTTACCCTTCGACTAGCTCAGGGCGAACGACAAAATTTATATGTATTTTAATGGTATCTTTTGTCCCCTTAATTCATCGAAATTCTATTTTGAACCCCATTTGTGGTACAATTATAAAAAAAGGAGTTTGCCATGCGTACCAGTACCAGCATCCGAATCGACAACGATGCCAAAGAGATCGCTACCGCTGTGTTGAAACAATACGGCATGAGTCTCAGTGATGGAATCAACCTCTTTTGTAAACAAGTCGCCCTCACCCACTCCATCCCTTTTGAACTCAAAGTTCCAAGCGAACGGATGAAAATAGCACTCCAAGAACTCGAAGAGCGCAAGGGTGAGAAATTCACCTCGATGGAAGCGTTAAAACGAGATATTGATTTTACAAGATAGTTTAATGTAAAATATTCCTACAATTTCCTTCGGGACGACCCGTCAGCTCTACTGATGGGATAAAATTTTCACTAAAATTCTTCTACGATTGATTTTTTTCTATCTTTGCCTGCTCTTTTTCTATTTTCTTCACACTTTTCTCTGGACTTGGTAAATTTTCGGGCATCTCTCCACCTAATTCTTTAATAGTTTGCCTAATTTTTTTACCCACTTCATGATGTGTTTGATTAGCATTGTCTCTACCTTTGATATTATCGCGTTTTAGTTTTTCCTCTGCTTGTGTTGCACGAAAGAGATTGGCTGCTAGCTCTGTGCTTCCCATGTGATCTAAAATCTTTTGAGATTTTTTGAGCCCTTTTTTCGCATGAATATCTTTGGCATCAAGTCCACCGTATAAACCTTTATATCCATGATTTTGAAAGATTGCAAAATCAAGGTTAGACTCGACTCCTGCATTGTATGCTGCTTCGACTAACTGTTTATTATGTTCTTTTAACTCATTTCTTAAAAATAATCTTTTTTCTTCCTCTTTTAACTGTGCAAATTTTTCATCGTCTTGAAGCTCTGCTCTTCTCGTTTGGAGTGCAAAATAGGTTTGTCCATTAGCTACAACTTTTTTGCTAGGGTCTGCATTTTGTACAATTAAGTAACAAGCATATCTTGAGAGTGCAAAAGATGGATAACTACTTCTTGCACTCTTTCCATGTTCTATCTCCTCGTTGACTTCAACGATGTGATCAGTCACTTCAAAACCACTGTTTATACAAGCTTCTTTTGCTTTCTCAATTACATTTATAAAGTTCCTGAAATCGCTATATTCGAGTACCTTTGCCAGTGCTCTAGCATACCAAAATTCAGTTCCATTAGTATCTTCTTGTTTTATATCTTCAAATGTTTGATGATTTTCATAGGATGCTACAGGTTTCATTTATACCTCCAATAACCTTTTTCTTAATACTATTATTTTTTAGTCGATTTACTAAAAAATATGGCAAAATGTAATATTTTGATTTAACGACACCACTGACTCTCACACGGAACGCCATCCCCATTCCCATCCATTTTTGTATTTGGACAATTTTGGAGAAAGAAAGTGGCTTCTTCACATGATTTCATTTGAGAGCAAAGCGTTCTTCCATCACATTGAAATCTGCTGACTTCTCTCGCTTGAGGCGTCGATTGCACGAATGTTTTGTCTTTTTGATTCTTATGTTGTTCAAAAATACGATTTTGATGAGCTTCCATCTTCGATCGATCTTTATCCGATTCTTTTCTCTTTAAAACTCGTTCATAATACTCTTTGCCCTCGTTAGGACGAAATGCCGTTCCGCAATCATTACTGTACGGATCATAAAAAACGATTGTCCCCGTATTGTCATCCCAATAGACTTTACGATTACCCGGAATAATTTTAGGAGTCTTGGTTGTCATAATAGTGGCGATATGATTTTGAAACTCTTCAGGATTACCAATTTTTTGCATATCAGGCATTTCTATATTTGCTATTCTCTTTTTTTCAGAAAACTCACTTCCATGATTCGTCCATGCGTGTCCGTGTGCAATTTTATTGGCTACCTCTTCAGGTATTTCTACCGAACATTCTGCATATACAGATATTGTTGTTATTAACAAAAAGCAACACACAGCAAATATACGATTTACCATTTTTATTCCTTTTAAAATTATAAAATAGTTGGGTCGTTAGGGAGCAGGTTAAAAACCATATAATCTTCAAAAGCATTTTTACCCGAATTTGGGATATTTTCAAAACCGTATTCTTCGTAAAGACTTCGCTTGTTGGTATTTATAGGGATAAGATAAACATGGTTGATTGCAACTTGTTTTTGAAGTTCAAGCGCAAGGGTTATCGCATAATCAAGAAGTGCATAGCTATTTCGTGGTTCATCGGTATTTTTGTGTCTTAAGTGAGGTTGAACATAGAGAAATTCGATAAGCAACCCTGCGATATTGTCCACATCGTTGGTGATTTTGAGAGAAATAAATCCGTATGGAATTTCTCCATTAAATCCTGCATGGATAATATTTTGATAGCAATTAGCTGTTTCTCGCAGGAGGCTAACTAATTTCTGGATATGTTCAGATTCACTGTGGAAATCAAATGAATCGAAAAAAGATGTTAAAGAATTTTGGGGAAGTGGCGTTATCAAGAAGCCAGCTTAGCTCGCAAGCTGTGCTTTGAGCGATTTGATTTTATCGATTTGTTTGACAGTACCGATACGAAGCACTTTTTTTTGCTCATCGGTCAAGTTTTTAATAGGCTTGGCGGTCTGTAGTTGATTATCACGAATAATATATGACATTCTAAACCCCTTTTTACTTTGTGATTAGTGAAATTATACCCTAAATACTCACTGGTGCAATCTGATCCAACCTCTTCTTCGCTTCTTTGAAATCCAGTGTTCCCGCTTCGAGTTCGGCGATAATCGGCTCGTACGCTCTCTCCCCTGAGAGAGCGAGAATCAGCACAAGTTCTTTGGAGGTTTTGGCTTCATCGTAAAACTGCTTTCTTTTTCTGCGAGGTCGCATCTTCCACACTCTTCGCGCCACTTCACCCAACAATATCCCTGCAAGTACCAGTGCCCCATAGAGAGCAAAACGAGCCAAAGAACTCCAATCACGTAAAGCGGGAGGATCGAGGAGGTTGGTGCGCTCAAATCCTTGTGCCACTTCGATCGCTACTGCCTCACTCTCAATCCGTTTGATCTTTTGACTTTGGGTATCAAACACCTCGATAGAGATTTTCGGAATCACAAAACTTTGTTCACTCACGAGAGCGAATTCCTGACGTATCTCCCCCGAAAATCCAGCCGTATCGGGTGTGATGTCACGTGTCGGCTCTTCGGCGAACACATTGACACCGCTGATGTTTAGCTCATACGGGACGTATTGATCGAGATTCCCACGTCCACGGATATAGAGACTCAGATGAACCGGTTCGTGAGCCAGCACACTTCGTTTATCGACTCTCATTTCCAAAGATAGCTCTCCGCTGAGTGCCGCAGCGTTGGCTTGTGCGGCAATCAGTACTTTGGGCAGATGGGCTGTCTCATCATCGAAATCGTATTTTTTGACATTATCGCGACCGATGGAGGCATTCTCGATCGATGCAAACGTCGTATGACGCATCAACGCATCCAAAGCGATCTCAATATTCCCCTCTTGGGTCGGGGTTATCAGCACATCAAACGTCTGTACCCGTTTCCCCTCTACGATCCGATCACGCTGGGTTAAGATAGAGGCTTTATAGCGTTCATTTCCGCTCGGTTTAAACGCAATCGTATAGTCCGCCGCATTGCTTGAAAAGGTACACTCATACCGCACCACACCGCTTTGCTGGACGTAGAGACTTTGCGGCGCTTCGAGCACCTTCCACTCATAAGTTGCAGCAAACAATTCAGAGACAAAAAAGAGTAATAGCATAATGAAAAATAACGTTTTCGTCATCCCCGACTCGATCGGGGATCCATCCCAATAAAAAGCTGGATTCCCGCCTTCGCGGGAATGACGAACACCCACATGCCTACCAAGGCTTCGTTTCATGGACACTCCTTTGATTGATCAATTCATACTGTTTGGAACTAAGAGCCGCTTTGCCCTGTGACGTTGAAAAGCGCGGATCTGCTTGCGCCTTTTTGCCCGCATCTCCCGCACCGGAGGAGGCTATATCACTTTGCATATTCGATCCTCCCCCCTCTTTGGTTTTCTTCCCCTCACCCGTGGGTTTGTTCTCATCCGAGGTGAATTGATCTTTTTTCTCTTTACGGACATTGAGCGATTTTTGCTCTTGCGCTATGGCAATCGCTTTTAGATTCTGATCGGCTTGGCGGCTATAGCGCAGTGTGAGCGATTTGAGCAGTGCTTGACGCGCGTTTTCAAACTCACTGAGGCGGATATGAGCGTTACCCATATTGTAAAAGATTTTGGATTTGAAGATCGGATCATTGGATCGGATCGAGCGATACACCGCCAGTGCTTCGGCATATTTTCCCCCTTTGTAAAGAGAAGCCGCACGATTAAACTTCCCCTGTGGGGAATCGATATGATAATACCACTGAGCCGAACGTTCATAATTTCCATGAGAATACTCATATTTCCCTAAGGTTTGATAGGGATAATCGAGCAATCCCGCATGGGCACTAATCCCTACAAAAGCCAAAAGGGGCAATATTTTTTTGTTTATTTTCTCCCCTAAGCTCGTATACGCCAGTACAAATGCAATCAACGCCAATACCAGAGGGAAATAAAAGAGTTCTTCATAGCGTGTCACCGTAGATTCGCCTGCAAAATCTTCACTCCGCTCACGTTCGGTCCACTCTATCACCGCGTCCGCATCGGCACCGTCGATCACTTTCCCCCCGCTATGAACGGCGATGGCATTAATCGCATCGTTGCGTGAACTTACGACGATATGCCCCTCTTCATCTTTGAGCGAGCCATTTTCGCTAGGCAGAGTGCTACCGCCTGATGTGGCGAGCATCACGATGCACACTCGGAGACCCTTTTCCTCTGCATACGCGGACTCTTTCTCATACGAGAGTTGATCTCCTCCGTCGGTAAACAAAACGAGCAACGGGTGCTGTGCATGAGACATTTTACGGGCAAGTTCCAACGCACTCATCACCTCTGTCCCTTTGGTGATAATCTGCGACTCATCGAGTGAGCCGAAGAGGTGTTCGAGAAGTTCAGTATCTTTGGTCAGAGGAGAGAGGATAATCGCACTCGTCGTATGGGCGAGTACCCCGAAGCGATCTTTTCTATCGGTTACAACAATACGGTTCAACACCCTCTTCGCCGCATCCAGCCGTGTGGGTGCAACGTCGGTCGCCCTCATCGAATACGACACATCGACGGCTAAGATCACATCGCTTCCCGATTCTTCGACGCTGATCGGTTTTTCTGGTATTACGGGACGGGTGAGGGAGAGGATCAAAAAGAAGACACTCGCCATCATCCAAGCTTGCCTATGCCAGCCATAGCGACGCACCCCCCAGAGATAGAGGGGGAGGAGGATAAGAGCATATAGCCACATCGGAGATAACAAACTCATCCTTTGACCCTCCTTCTCCAACCTAACCACAGAACAATGAGCAATGTCCCCGCCACCGCGTACTGAAAATAGTGTTCGAAAAAGGTGTGCTCGGCACTTTTGATGCGGGAGCGCTCCAGCGTATCGATCTGATCATACACCGCTTTGAGTTCCTTTTCATTGGTGGCACTGAAATACTCCCCCCCGCCATCACGTGCCATCTGTGCGAGAAGTTTGCTATCAAACTCCCCCTTTTCGCCGATCCCGATGGTGTAGAGTTTTATCCTAGCTTTTTGCGCCATCGCTACCGCCTCTTTGGGAGAGATCGCACCGCTGTTGTGTTCTCCATCGGTGAGGAGGATAATCACCCTGCTCTTGGCTTTGGAATCTTTGAGCGCTCTCACCGCTTGCGCTACCCCCTCGCCGATAGCGGTATTTTGCCCCGCCATACCGTGACTCAGATAGCCGATCATCTCGGCGATGATCTCTTTCTCATAGGTCACGGGGGTCGCGATAAAGGCAAAATCCCCAAACACCACCACTCCGACGTTATCTTCGCAACGTTTCATCACAAAATCGGAAGCGATCTTTTGGACGATCTCAAATCGAGTGGCACGGCTCTCATCACTTCCAAACCCCGAAGCGTTCATCGACCCGCTGGCATCGAGGCTTAAGACGATGTCGATCCCGTTACGGTTACGCGGATCGGAGAAATCAACCACAACAGGAGTCGCCAGCGCAGCCACCATCAATGTCACGGCAAGCGCTTTAAACAACCACTCAAGATTTCGCCATTTACTGGGATTGCCGAAAAATTGCAGATGGGGAAAATAGCGCTTTTGGGGGATGATTTTGCACGCGTACAGGCAATAGAGGATGGGAGGGAGTGCTAAAAATGCCCACGCAAAATCAAATGACCAGATATTCATAGGGACGATTATAGCGTTTTACGGATAAGTTTATCTAATCGAACGATTTACCCCGAAAAGAATTTTTACCCTCAAAACAATCTCTCAGAGATATAACAGATATTTTTAGTAGCTCATAGAACCGGCATTGATCAAACCGATAGCAATCGACATAAACGCCATAAATGCACCGACAGAGATATCGCCGTTATGAATATGTTTCTCCACAGAGAATTTACCGCTTAATCGGGTAAGGATAAATGCAAAAATAAGCTGGATCACCATCGCTACCCCAGCCCACATAACAAAATCAATGTACGAAACACAATGAACTAATGCACTGTAAAGTGGGATAGAGAGTCCTAAAATAGCTCCACCGAATCCAAGTGCCGCTGCCGTATTGTTCTCACCAAAAATCATTTGATAATCATCATACGGTGTAACCTTCGCATAGAGAAAAAGAAACAGAGCAAAAACGACGATACCGGTTAGGAAAAAGAGACCGAACGAGAGAAAATAATCTATAAACATGCTAATCCTTTATTTTAGGGAAATGATAGCCAAAAAGAATTAACGGCACGTCACGTTTACGTCTAAAATGGCCTCTTCTTTTTTGGCATAGGCACATTGTTTTTTGCCCATCACGACATCCTTAAACATCGTTTGCCATAACAACGTATTTTTTAGTTTTGCCGTGCTCAAATCGTTACGGATAAACTTAGATCCGCCGATTTCAGAACCTCTAAAATCGGTTTTAGAGAGGATGGCATCGGTGAAATCGGCTTTCCACACTTTCGCATCACGGATATCCGCGCGGCTAAGATCGCTTTCATTAAAATGAACCCCTTTAAAATTGGCACCCCTAGCATGAAGCCCGCGTAAGTCACTACGCTCCATCGAAGCTTTCCAAAAAACTGCCCCTTGCGCATTTGCACCGCGCAGATTACAAGCATTAAAATCGGCCATTTCAAATACACTTCCGTTTAGATCAGCTTTACTCAGATCACTCCCATGAAAATCACCACCGCTAAAATCCATTTTACTTAGATTTGCTCCCCGCAGATCACATCCGATACACTCTTTCTCTTCCAATGCTTTTTTTAGATGTGTCGCATCGTAAGCATTTAGAGTCACGCCAAAAATAACCGCGAATAAAATAACTTTCATTTAATCCCTCGAATACGGTGAAGCTCCGCCAAAAACGGCTGAGGACGTTTACTTCCGATGATCGTCTCTTTTTTATTCCCCGCTTTATCAATGAAAAACATTGTCGGAATTCCAAAATAATCATACCCGTCGGGGAGTTTGCTTTTATGAATGTTTTTCTCGATCACCACAAAATTTCGGTTCATATACGTTTCTATCGCTTTATCATGAAATACTTTTTGCTTCATATAAGCGCACTCAGGACAATCTTCAGTCGTGTAGATCATTAACACCAGCTTATTCTCTTTTCCCATTATTGTAACCGCATTTTTAAACTGCTCATCATTTTGGATTATTCCGCTCCACAGGCTCAAACCGATCATCCAAACAATCAGTAAAATTTTTATCATCGTGCCACCTTTTATCCTCTATTTTTTATAATAATACCATTTTAACAAATGTATTTAAACGCTGAAAAGATTACATATACACTTCTTTAAAGCTAAAATATACCTTTTACACCAACATCTATTGACAAGCAAGGAAATAATCGCTATAATTCCCATCCATAAATTGTGCTAGATACAGTTTATTGTTTATTAAGTCCCGTTAGCTCAGCTGGTAGAGCATTTCACTTTTAATGAAGGGGTCGATGGTTCGAATCCATCACGGGACACCACTTTTTCAACCACATTTATGTGGCCCCATCATCTAATGGTTAGGATTCCAGATTTTCATTCTGGCCATACGAGTTCGAATCTCGTTGGGGTCACCATTTCATACTATCCCTCATTATACCATTTACTTAATGTTTTGCCATTAACAAAGACGATTTTCAAATCCGATCAAAAAGTATAGCGAGTATTAAAGTATCCTATCTGTTGGCTCTCCGAAATAATACCCTTGTGAGAAATCTACTTCCAATTCTTTGACTTTTTCAAAAACGTTTTTAGAGTGAACAAACTCAGCAACCGTTTTAATATTCATATTTTTAGCAAAGTTGACTATGGATCTGGTAATCATTTGAGAATTTTGGTCCTTATCGATATTTTTAATCATTGAACCATCAATTTTAATGTAATCGACTTTTAACTTCATAAGATATTCAAAATTCGAGTACCCTGTTCCAAAATCATCGATAGAGATTCCAGCACCGTATCCTTTCACATTCTCAATAAACTCTAAAACCTGATCAAAGTTTTCAATCCCCTCAGATTCAATGATCTCAAATACAATTTTTTGACCTATAGAAGTTTCTTGAAGTTTGTTAATAATAAATCCATTGATCTCTTTATTTAAAATATCTTCTACTGAGATATTAATGGAAACAAAATAAGGTAATTTATCAAATTGTTTAAATGTTTTCTCTATCATAATCTTAGTGAGTTGATGATAGATCTTATTTTTTTTAGCAAGTTCCAAAAAATGTATCGGAGATATAAAGTCTCCTTGATCATCTATCATTCTCATTAGAGCTTCATATTTTACAATTTTCTCTGTTTTAGTATTTACGATGGGCTGAAAAACAGGGACTATTCTATTTTCTTCAATCGCTTTTTTAAGCCGCTTCGTCCACTCAAAATTTTTCTCATATACTTTTGACATTGCCATAGTGTCATCGTAAATCAGAAAATTCTTTTTGCTTTTTTTAGCCAGTTTAAGTGCGATATCGGCGTTCATCAACAACTGATCATACCCATAGGATATTCCTATCGTCACACTTAAGCTTACTTCACTTTTATCATCAATATTAAAGCTTTTTTCTCCAATCTTTTCACTGAGGTATGAGGCAAAAATTTTAAACTCATTTAAATCCATTCCCAGATTAGACGCGTGGGCAAATTCATCCGAATGAAGCCGATAGAGCCCCTCATCTTGATGAATTAGCTCTTTTAAATAAAGGGCAAATTCTTTTAAAATAGTATCGCCGGCTTGATCTCCATATAAATCGTTTATCTCTTGGAATCCATCTATATTAATAATCATTAAAAAGAGCGCTTTTTTCTCTTCGAGCTTTTCGGTCAATTTTCGTCGATTTTCCAAACCGGTTAAAGTGTCAAAATAAAACTGATATTCTATTGAGTCCAGCATACTATTGAAAATATCTTTTATCGAATCTATCTCTTCAATATTATCATTCACATCCACCCGTTTTTTGATATCCTGCGACATCGTTATATTTTTGATGACATTCGAAAAGTTTTTAATCGGTTTAATCAAATATTGATTGAGTTCAATAAAAATTGCAAAAAATACAGCACAAGAAAAAATAATGATAAAAATAATAAAAAAGTTTATCATCTCAGTCAGCGACACTTTAAGATCATCGATAGGGTAGGAAACATCAATGACACCTAAAACATCTCCGACACTCGCATTAGTATGACACTTTAAACAATCATTTTTAGCAATGACAGGATAATAATATTCGATAAAATCCGTATCCGAAATATTTAAAACTTCTTCACCTTTAAGAGCTTGTACAATATCATTATTAGATTCTCTGGCTATTTTATCTTTTTGAATTTCTCCAAAAAGTTCGACAACTTTTTCACTTCGATAAACATTAACTTTCATATTTGGATCAACACGATTGAGTCGTATAATGATTTCTTCTAAGTCATCTTTATTCCATCCTCTTTGCATCGCAGAATAAAGTGTTTCAAACACTAACATACTAGTTTTTTTAGCATCTATATGCGCGAGATTTGAGATAGCATCCCTCTTCATATATTCACCATAGAAATAAGCAGCTGTAAGGGTCAAGAGCATCGTAATAAAAATTATTTTAGCAGCAATTTTCGCATAGGTTGTTTTGTGTGACATGTTTACCCCCCCTTATTAAAAAATTATAAATTATATTTAGATATTGAATCTTATATATCCAGTTTTATTTCTTTATGTAATAATTAAATTATCTTATCGGATCGCGTGTAAAAGTGATCTTAAACAACTCATTTTTATAGTCACATCTCTTTTTTTATCCGTAAAATAATCACAAATGGATGTTGCATTTTCGAGAAAGATCGAGATTGTAACAAACCTATGTGAGCTACGCTACAATTTTATCTTTTACCAAATGGAGTCATCTATGCAAACAATCTTTTTCTCTTTACTCCTCTTTCTTTCTTTAACGCTTACAGCCGATGAACCACGGCAATGGGGAGAAAACGTCACTGGAATCGTTACAACGTTTCACACTACGCAAAAAGAAGTCGCCCTCACCTTCGATGCGTGCGGAGGAAGTTTTCGTAGTTCCCAATATGACGCCGAACTTATCCTATTTCTAAATGAAAACCATATCCCAGCCACCCTCTTTATCAACTCCCGTTGGATACACAGCAATCCCGAAATCTTTACCACCCTCGCCGCTAATCCTCTCTTTGAGATTGCCAATCACGGCACAGCTCATCGTCCCCTCTCGGTAAACGGTAAAAGTATTTACAATATTGCAGGCACATCTTCACCCGAAGAGGTCGAGCGTGAAATCAACGGTAACGGAGATTTGATCGAAAAACTCACCGGTAAACGCCCCCGATTTTTTCGCTCAGGTACCGCCTATTATGATGAACAGGCAGTAGCTATTGCTCGGCATAATGGAGTGGAGATCGGGGGATTTAGTGTGTTAGGAGATGCGGGAGCAACCTATAGTGCCGAAAAAGTTGCTCATCAGATTACCAATGCCAAAAGCGGTGATATCATACTTCTTCACATGAACCACCCTGAGAGTGGAACCCGTGAGGGGGTTAAAGAAGCGATTGAGAAGCTCAAAGCGAAAGGCTTCAGCTTCGTCCGGCTTAGTGATGTTAGAGATCATCTAATCCGTCTCCCCTAAAAGGGTATAATTCACCACTTATTTCGCAGGACACTCTATGAATGAAACCCTCCTTATCCTCGCCGTCGCTTTAGCGATGGACTCCGTCGCCGTATCGATCGCCATCGGCTCAAAATACAAAGATTTACTCCTATCTAAAGCCCTCTTCGCTGCCGCAGTTTTTGGATTTTTCCAAGGAGCCATGCCTATCGCGGGATATTTTATCGGAATCAGTTTCGCTGAATACGTCCAAGCCTATGATCACTGGATCGCGTTTGTTCTCCTCGTTGGACTAGGCGGTAAAATGCTCTATGAGGCGTACCAAAACGAGTTTGATGACGAAGTCACCGATCTCTCTACGAAGACACTTATTACACTAGCGGTTGCCACCAGTATCGATGCAATGGCCATTGGGGTGACGTTTGCCTTTTTACAGAGCGATATTTACACTGCAGCGGGAGTGATCGCATTAATCACCTTTGCATTGTGTATTATCGCCGTGTATGTCGGGAAAAAATTGGGATCATTACTCGAAAGTAAAGCGGAGATACTCGGAGGGTTAATTCTGATTGTTTTAGGGTGCAAAATCCTTGCAGAGCATCTAGGGGTAATTTAATAAATCGTTCGTGGTGAGCTCAAGGAAACATCGCTTCGCGAGCGGTACCCTTGTTTTGTCGAACCATGAACTAAATACCCTTCGACAGGCTCAGGGCGAACGGAATTATCACCATCCATCTGTTGCATGATTATCGTGTTTTGATTTTTTATAGCGGCTGGCATTCACCCGTTTTTCCAACTGATTTTGGGCATAAAAAAGCTCCTCTTTGATCGTTTCGATCTCCTCATCACTAGAACGAAAATCAAGAATCTTTTGTCCTAGTGCTTCAAGGACGAGGTATTCATCTTTATACAGTTTAACCGCCTCGTTTTTTTCTAAAAAGCGAAAATTCATATCTACTTTTTGGTCATACTGCTCTTTGGTTGGGTTATCGCTTTTTGCGAGAAACGAGAGTATTCCATTGATAAAACGACCCAGTAGCCGAATGTAGCGGAGCCGTTTCGCATTTTCTGTTTTAGATTCGCCCATAAAACCTCATATTAATCATTCATCGATACAATACCGCTATTATACCCTTAAGAGGATTTTAGTATGCGTATTCCATTTATTACCGTTTTGCTTTTGTCTACAACGTTGTTGGCTGATTACTCTGTCCAACCTATTGATAAAAAACTGATCGATTCCAAAATCAAAATTATCGATATTCGAACCCCATCAGAGTGGAAAACAACAGGACTCATCCAAGGATCCATCCCCATCATGTTTTTTGATGAACAGGGAGACTACAATATCGAATCTTTTTTGGGGAAACTTAATAAAGCGGTCAAAAAAGAGGAAAAATTTGCCTTGATTTGCAACAGCGGAAACCGTACTAAAATCGTCGGTAATTTTTTAGGAAAACAGCAAGGATATAACGTTATTGATTTACAAGGGGGAATTCAATATGCTATCAGCAAAAAGATACCCCTTGAACCGTATAAACCCAAACCTTAACGTAAAAACTCAAGGAGATCAATATACTCTTTTTCGATAACACTAAGATTTTCGAGCATTCTCATCTCATCAACGCCAGGATTTTCACTTAAGAATTCTCTACGCCATTGAATATTATCTTGAAGTTCAGAGAGTCCCGTAGAGAGATACTCTATCATCGAGTCGATATCAGCTCCTCGGATCACCCCTTCCGTATCCGCTTTATAAAACAACAATGCGTAATCACCCGTTTCATGAGAAAAACGGAAATCTTCGGCAATATTATGAACAATCGTTTTGATTCGCTCCTCTTTTATGAGCCGTTTTGCCATTGTTTACCTCCCGTTTAAAGTCCCTTATTGTAATAGCTTTTAGTATAGGAGCTGCTTAGACAAAAGTATCCAATCTATAAATCGTAAAATCACTTAAACGCAAAACGAGACGCTATTTCAATATTCTTTTTGAACGCGAATTTAAACGCTTATTACGTGCTGGAAAACCGTTTGTCTTTATGATGCTAGATATAGATTTCTAAACTATTGCACTTTAAACTTGAATTGGCGAAGTTTAAAAATAGAGCTTAAGGAATCAAAAATCTTACCGGTTCTCAGTGTCTCTATAGGCCGGACATGCATTGTTCCAACAGCTCAGATGGGAATCGATACCTTAATCCATACCACCGGCACCAATCTCTATGCGGCAAAAGAGCGGGGACATAATCAAGTGGTTTTTAGTAATAAAATATAAGTTTAAGTCGAAGTTCCATCACAGATACTACTATCTATCCCTATTTTAAGGGTAGGAATCATCTCTTTAATATCAGTCCGCCACTCTTGTGCCAGTATGACCAAATGCGCTAAATTATAATTTGCATTATTTTGTCGAAGTTCGATGCGAGCAATGAAAGATGTAGAGTTGTGACCTAGAATATTAGCGAGTTTAAGCTGACTAATTTTTCGTTCTTTGCGCATTTTTTTGATATGTTCAGTTAGTGTATCGTAGTACGCTTTGACCTCTGCACGCTCTTCTTTTGACACATAAACCGCCCACTCTTGAATGATTGATTTTAATGAAATCAGCAGATCAAACCAATCACTATTAAGTGAGTGAAAAGCTTTGCTCAGATACAATCTTTGCAAAATTTTAATCAAGGTCATTAATCATGAATACAAAGTTTATATCTATCGCTATTGCTGGAGCGATTTTAATGTCAGGATGTGCGAATAAAGTACCGATGTATTCAAACTCTCCTCAGAATATGCGTGCAGTCAAAACTGTGGCTACATCCTCTTCTCCTGTTAATATTGGTAAATTTACCGCATCTAACGAAGGCGAATCCAAAGTTATGTGTCGTCTAGCAACTCCAGTCGGAACACCAGATGGGATTACATTTGCTAAATATATTGAAGATGCTCTCTCAACTGAGTTAGAAATGGGAAATATGCTCGATCCAAAATCAAAAATCACGGTTACAGGGAATTTGAATAGTATTTATGGAAGTACCGTATTAGGTAATGCTTATTGGGAATTTAAAGTCAAAGTAACTTCTAGCAATGGCAAAAACTTCGATGTTGTATCACGCTATGACTATGAATCAAGCTTTACTGCGTATTCAGCGTGTAGTGAAATGCAACGTTCTTACCTGCCAGCGGTACAAGAGTTGATTAATAAAATTATAACTAATTCACAATTTAAAGAATTATTGCCATAGGAGCATTTGTATGAAAAAATTACTACTTACCGCAACTACATTTCCAATATTAGGTGCATTGCTTCTTTTAAACGGCTGTTCAAGCTTTCCGAATTCCAAAGAAGTTAGTGTATGTACAACCTATGTTTTTGGTTCCGATGCAGAGCTTGAATGTGATGGTTCAGCCAAAGGCAAAACTACCTTAAAAGCAATGTATAAAAATAGTTGGAAGCTTGAAGAAAGTGTTGCTGGCGGATATAAATTTATTCTAGTTTTTGCAAAATAACTAATTGAGGAATTAGATGAAAAAGTATCTTTCTGCACTTGCCATTACGACATGTTTGTTTTCATCTGCTGTAAAGGCTGATGGATCTGATCATATGAGTGGTGGTTCCCTTGGTTATTCTAGCAATAACATTGAGTCTGAAAATTCAACAGGTGGCGGATATTTAAATTTTGACTTCTTAGTTCCTGTTTCATCCTCATCAGGATTTTATTATGGTGCAGGAGTGGATACAAATGTTATGGGAACAAATATCAATGGTTTTGATAGCGCCTATACCCTTGGTGCCACTGCGAAAGTTGGTTATTCGTTCAATAAAAACTACAATATTCCTTTACAACTCAAAGCGGGAATCGGATACGGCGTATTTGATATTGGCAACTTTGATAGTTGGGGAATGCAGTATGAAACATCAGCGGATTTTACCCTCTTTTCTAACATAGGAATCGGGGTTAAATATAAAGCGGATTCGCATAGTAAAGGAATACCCTTAAAAGTTTAGTTGATTATTTTGTTTGAAATTTGGTTCAAATCAAGACCTAGATACAATAAACAGTCAACTACTAAAGTTTAAGGGGTTATTTGTGAAA
>Ga0209467_1000980_pt1 | contig 28941 bp, 17 predicted proteins | sample Higcelwee11metaG_FD_187175 | JGI IMG/M metagenome (GOLD analysis project Ga0209467, IMG submission 187175) | Freshwater pond sediment microbial communities from the University of Edinburgh, under environmental carbon perturbations - High... | ecosystem: Environmental > Aquatic > Freshwater >... | reverse complement strand
CCTCGGCGCTCCGCCGACTCACCGTGGCCCCGCCCTGATGCCAGCACCGCGCCCGAGGCTCCACCAGCACGGCGAGCCCCTCCCCGCGGATCGCCCGGCACAAGGCCACGTCCTCCATGCCATGCCCAAAGCCCTCGTCAAACCTGCGGTGACTGGAGATGAGCAGGCAGGCGCCGCTGAGCGCGTCCACGGGCCGCCGCGCCGCCGGAGCCTCCGTCACCTGCCGAAGCCGCGCCGTGGTCTCCGAGAAACGAATCCCCGCCGACTCCACGCCTTCGGGCCCCACCAACACCGGCCCCACCGCGCCCACCCCAGGCCCCGCCGCGGCGAGCAGCGCCTCCACACAGCCCGGCTCGGGCCGCGCGTCGTCGTTGAGCACGAGCGCCCAGGCGTAGCCCTCAGCCTCGGCCCAGGCCAGCCCCGCGTTCGCCGCTCTGGCGAAGCCCGATCCCCCGGAGAGGCGCACCCGGGCCGTGGCCATCGGCGGGGCGCCCCCGTCGCTGTCATCCACGACCACCACCGGCCAAGGCGCGCAGGCCGCCACCGCCTGCTTGAGCAGTGCTACCTCGCGGCGATGGGGGATGACGACGACGAGGGGCTTCATGTCGTTTGGTTCATTGCCCGGGCGGGTCGCGGCGCTTGAGCTCGATCACCACGCCATCCACGGGCCCCTTCGCCACCACGGGGTTCTCGGCGTAGTCCCCGACGGGCTCCGTGGGGCCGGGGCGACCGTCGCCGTCCTCGTCGTTGAACACCGAGAGCCACACCCGCGCGCCTTGGGGCACATCCAGGGTGAACGGCCCGGCGCTGGCGACCTCGGCCCGGGTGACGATGGACGGCCGCGGCCCGCCGAGATCGCCGTGATCCCCGTCAAAGACGTCGATGCGGAAGCTGCCTTTGCACCCGGGGCAGACGAGGCTGCCCTTCACCGGGTACGTCGGCCCCGTGGGGCTGCCGACGCCAGGCTGACCCGGCTGACCCGGCTGACCCGGCTGACCCGGCATCCCTGGGCCACCCCCCGGAGGAGGCTCGTTCGGGATGCCCGGCTTGGGGGGCTCGGGCACACCCGGGGCCATCTGGCCGGGATCCCCAGGCACACCGCCCGACGCGCCACCGGGGGGCGCACCCTCGGGGGATCCGCCCCCTGCGCCACCCGCGGCCTCGGCCTCCTCCCGCGCGGCCTCCAGGACCGGATCTTCTCCGCAGCCCACCACAAAAAGGGCCAGCAGAGCCGCTGTGATGCGGGTATTCATAATGAGAGCACCTCCTGCCTTCTCCGCCGCGGCCTCCCGCGGCCGTATCGGAGCGTCTTCGTGGGCCTCGTCGGTAACGTCCTCAAGGTCGCCCTCTCTCGGCCCATTCTGTTGATGGTCGCCAAAGTCTACATCCCTGTGCTCTTTCCGCTCACTTTCTTGATCGCCCTGATCGCGACGGCGACGGACTCGGCGATGGGCTTCACTGGCCTCCTCCCCGACGACATGCGCCTGCCCGCCGCGGCGCTGAGCTTCATCATCGGCGCGGCGCTCTGGCTCTGGACGTATGAGCAGCTCGTGACCCACGGCAAGGGCTCGCCGTCTCCCGTCGCCGGGCGCACGCTGCAGCTCGTCACCTCGGGGATCTACGCGTATAGCCGCAACCCCTCGGTCTTCGGCAAGCTCCTCGGCGTGCTCGCCGTCGGATTTGCCTTGAACTCCGTCGCGTTCTGCTGCATTCTGGTACCCGCGCTGCTCGCTGGATCCCTCATCGAGAAGGTCTGGCGACAAGAACCCCAGCTCATCGAGATCTTTGGCGAAGACTACGTTCGTTACCGCGATCGGGTCCCGCTGTTCTTGCCCTGGGGCATCATCTTCCCAAGCCGGAAGTTTCAGGAATAAACTTCCAAAGACGAGGACGTCATGGACATCACCCTGCTGAACCCACCCGAGCAGATGAGAGTCTGGGCCGGCATCCCTAAGGCGATGGCCCACGGCGTCTACTGCTTCCCTCCCCTGGGCCTCCAGTACATCCAGGCCAGCGTCGAGGCGCGCACCCCGTGGAAAGCCGAGATCTACGATCCCGTCGTAGACAACCTCGACTACCCCGACTTTGAGGCGGAGCTCAAGCGGTATCCGCTCGACCTCGTCGGCATCAGCACCTACACGCACTCCTTGCCTGACGTGCAGATGACGGTCAACCTCGTGCGGAAGCTCAACCCGAACGCCAAGATCGTCTTGGGCGGGCCGCACTGCACGATGTTCCCCGACTACGCGATTCAGCTCAAGGGCGCCGACGCGATCATCAACGGCGACGGCGAAGACGCCTTCGTCGAGATGGCCGAGGCCCACAACCGGGGCCGCGACTTCGAGGGCATCGACGGCGTGTGGTTCCGGTCCAAAGACGGCCAGATCGTCAAGAACAAGGACCGCAAGTCCACCAAGTCCCTCGACGCCTACCCCTGGCCCGACCGCTCACGCATCCGGTACCGCGACTACTACCTCCCCGGCACCAAGCAGCCCCTCACCACCACGGCGATCACCTCCCGCGGCTGTCCTCACTCCTGCCCGTTCTGCTTGACCTACAAGAAGCAGTACCGCGTTCGCGACATCGAGAACATCCTCGACGAGATGGAGCACTGCAACAGCCTGGGCATCACGGAGGTCCACTTCATCGACGACCTCTTCACGCCCAACAGCCAGTGGGTGCTCAAGTTCTGCGACGCCGTCGAGCGCCGCGGGGTGAAGTTCAACTGGGGCTACAAGACGACCATCGCCGGGACCACCCGCGAGCAGATCCGCCGCTGTGCCGAGACCGGCTGCACGAAGATCCACTTCGGCGTCGAGTCGGCCAACAACGAGGGCCTCGACGTCTTGGGCAAACACTGCGACACCGACGACGTTCACCGCGTCTTCAAGTGGTGCCGCGAAGAGGGTGTTCGCTCTGTGGCCTACATCATGCTCGGCGGTCCGCACGAGCGCACCATGGACGACGCGCTCAAGAACGTCGATGAGATGCTCAAGCTCGACGCCGACTACGCGGTCTTCGCCGTGTTCTCGCCTTACCCCGGCACCGAGTCCTTCGAGGAGGGCGCCAAGAAGGGCCTCTTCGCCGCCGACTGCTGGGACCGCATGATGAAGGACCCCCTCTGCGGCGTCGAGGTCCCGGCCTGCTGGGAGGAGCACCTCACCAAGGCGCAGATCCTCGACCTGCTCAAGATCTCCCACCGCAAGTTTTACCTACGGCCCAAGTTTGTGGCCCGGGCGATCAGCAACCTGGCGACCCCCCAAGAGTTCAAGCGCCTGGCCGGCGGCGCCTTGTCGATCCTCAAGCTCGAGCTGCTCAACGCCACGAGCCGCACCGCCCCGGTGTGATGCCCTCGCTCTCCTTGGCGCCAAACCTCACGCCGCGTCGCGCCCTCTTCGGGTGCGGCGCGGTCGCGCTCTGGGCGATCCTCGTCGGCCTCACCTTGGAGCAGCGCGCCCGGGCCGTCGAGAAGCAGGCGAACGTCGCGCGCCTCGCCGCCGAGCGCCTCGCGGCCTTGGCTGGGGAGGACCACGCCGCGGGCGAGCTGCGCCAGCTCCCGCGGATGGAGTCCGCCTTGGCCGACACCGAGCGCGCCGTGGCGCTCTTGCGCCGCCGGGTGAACGAGCTGGGAGCCGCAGGGCGCTGATCCCCCGCAGGGCCCCGCCGCTTGCTCCGCGCCGATGCGTGTGCACCCTCAGAGGGTCACCGGAGCGATCCCATGCCCGACACCACGTCCGACCCCCTCACCTTCCGCTGCCCGTCCTGCGGCGGTCTCAACCGTGTGCCCGTCGCGCGGCTCGACCAAGCCCCACGCTGCGGCCGCTGCCAGACCGCGCTTGATTTGAGCGCCCATCCCCAAGAGGTCAACGACGACGCCCTGGAGCGCCTCGTGCGCGCCTCGCCTGTGCCTGTGCTCGTGGACTTCTGGGCGCCGTGGTGTGGCCCGTGCAAGGCTGTGGCGCCGCACCTCACGGCCTTGGCCAAGGAGCGCGCCAGGAGCCTGCTCATCGTGAAGGTCAACACCGACCAACACCAGCGCATCGCCGGGGCGATGCAGGTCCAGGCCATCCCGACGCTGATGCTCTACAAAGGCGGCGCCTTGGCCAAACGCCAGGCCGGGGCGCTCATGGGCCCCCAGCTCCGCGCGTTCGTGGACGCCTGATCCCGCTCAGAGATCCTCGCCGAAGAAGTCCTCCATCTCGGCGAGCATCCCGTGCACCGACATCGTCGGCTCCAGGTCCTCGTCGTCCGAGAAGTTGAGCGGCCCGCCGAGGATGAGGTTCCTCAGCGCGTTCACCCGGTTCGTCCAGCCCTTGAGGAACACGCCCAGGGAGGGCTTGCGGTTCACGAGAGACTGGTAGAACTTCTGGCGCTCCTCACAGCAGCGCAGCGCGAGGTCTTGGGAGGGCATGGCCAGGATCGCCGCGAGGGTCTTGGGGCCGATGACACCGTCGGCGCTGACCCCGGCGGCGCGCTGCAGGAGCTGCGTGGCCTGCTTGGGGCCGGCGTTCACCGCGGCGTCGAACTGCGCGCCGCTCACCGGCCAAGGAAGCTCCGCGCAGCGGGCGACGTCCCAGTACATCGACTCGTAGATGTCGTGGACTTCAGCGCTGGTGATGAGCTTGACGCTCTGCTTGGCGAGGCCCTTCGTCGAGCGATAGCGGTCGTAGGTGCCTTGGGTGACGCCGCGGTTCGTGGCCCCGCCCGGATCCGAGGGGTGGTTCACATAGCCACCCTCCCAACGCAGCGCGAACGCGAGGGCCTCATCAAACGCCTCAGACATACGACCTCCTAGTGACGCCCCGTTCTATCACGACTTTGGCCGTTCACCCCATCAAAGCGACCGCCAAACGTGCGCTCCGCACGAACGGTCCGACGGCGCGCCCAGCGAAGAGCGGATAGGCTCAGACGATGCCTACCCTCCTCGTGCTCAGCCGACCCAAGCCCGGCGCGCGACCGCCTCCCTCCGAGACACCCCTGGGCCGCGCCCTGCAGCGCCTCGCCGCCGAGGGGATCCGTGGCCTCGTCGGCACCGCGGCCGAGGCCTGGGGCGTCGAAGGAGACCGCTGGATCCCGGCAGATCCTCAAGACGCCGAGGCGATCCACGACCGCTTCCCGTCGTGGACCTACGCGGAGGAGCATCGTGCGGCCCTGCGTGGTTTAGAGGACCTCCCCCGAGCGAACGGCGAGGCCTTGCAGGCGCTGTGCCGGGACAAGCTCCGCTGCCAGGCCTTCCTCACCGACGCCGGCCTGCTCATGCCCGACGTAGAGGCCGACCCAACCCGCTTCGCCGAGCGTTTAGAGGGCTGGGGCGTCGGGTTCCTCAAGCCCCGTTACGGCGCCTTGGGCCGCGGGGTGTCACGTGTGGTGCCCGGCGACCCGCTGCCCGCCCGGGGTGAAGGCGCGGTGCGAGGTGTGGAGGAGCCGATGCTGCTCCAGGCCGCCGTGCCCCCGCCTGCGGGCCTCGCTGGGCTCGCCTTGCGCGCCTTGATCCAGCGCGCGCCGTTGGGCGGCCTCCTGCACAGCCCCCTCGTCGCCCGCTGCTCTGCCGTCGATCCCGTGGTGAACGCCTCCCGCGGGGCCTCGCTCATGCCCGCTGAAGAGCTCGTCTCCGCCGACACCGTGCGTGAGGCCCGTCGCCTCGCCGAGAGCGCCTTCTTCACCTTGGCCGCCGCCGACCCCGACGAGCTGCTCATCGAGCTCGGCGTTGACCTCGTCGTGGCCTCAGACGGCGAGCCTTGGCTGATCGAGCTGAACGGTCGCCCGGGAGGTCGCCTCTCGGGCCTCGCCGCCGCCGACCCCGCACGTTTTCAAGACGCCGCGACCGAGGCCCTCGCCCGGCCGCTTCGGGCGCTGGCGACGCTGATTTGAGACCGACCGGCCCGATGGGGTTGGCCAGCCTCGCCAGCCTCGACGAGCCCAAAGACGCTCGGCAAAACACGAAGCTCACTTCGCGGCGGGGCTCGTGGAGGCTACAGGCTCCCAAGATTCAGAGGCCACGGCCTGCTGAAGAGCCTCGCCCGCGTCGCCCACGGCTCACGTTGACTGAAAAAGGCCGCGTCGAACCACGAATCCCCCGCTCAGCCTGTTGGCGAACGGGGGATACAAGGTCCCAAGGCACGGAGATCGCGGACTGCTGAGGGGCCTTGCCCGCTCCAAGCGCAGCTGGCCTGAACCGCGCAGACTCAACAACGCCCCTTCGAAGCGCAACGCCATCGCTCAGCGGTAGAGCGAGCGGGGCGGCAAGATCCGAAGCCGCGGCGACCGTCGCCTGCTGAGAGGCCTCGACCGCTCCGCGCAGCAGCGAAAACGCCCGCCCCAAACGCGAAGACCCCCGCTCAGCCTTTCGGCGAGCGGGGGTCTAAGGGGTGGACGGCGATAACCTACTCTCCCACAGGGTCGCCCCTGCAGTACCATCAGCGCCTTGGGCCTTTACTTCCGTGTTCGGTATGGGAACGGGTGTTTCCCCCAGGCTATCGTCACCGTCCATAAATGGATGCGCATAGAAGGGATGTGGAGGTCGGGCTGACCTTGTTCAGTCAGCGCAAGCGTTTCTCGGATAGAACAAGCCGAACGGACAATTAGTACAGGTTCGCTGAACGCATTGCTGCGATTACACGTCCTGCCTATCGACCAGGTAGTCTACCTGGGTCCTTTGGGGAGAGCTAATCTTGAGGGGGGTTTCCCACTTAGATGCTTTCAGCGGTTATCCCGTCCACACTTAGCTACCCGGCAGTGCCGCTGGCGCGACAACCGGAACACCAGAGGTGTGTCCATCCCGGTCCTCTCGTACTAAGGACAGATCCTCTCAACTCTCCAACGCCCACAGAAGATAGGGACCAAACTGTCTCACGACGTTTTGAACCCAGCTCGCGTGCCGCTTTAATTGGCGAACAGCCAAACCCTTGGGACCTGCTCCAGCCCCAGGATGCGACGAGCCGACATCGAGGTGCCAAACCACGCCGTCGATGTGAACTCTTGGGCGTGATAAGCCTGTTATCCCCGGAGTACCTTTTATCCGTTGAGCGACGGCCCTTCCATATGGGACCGCCGGATCACTAAGGCCTTCTTTCGAACCTGCTCGACGTGTCCGTCTCGCAGTCAAGCTCTCTTATGCCTTTGCACTCTACGCCTGGTTTCCGATCAGGCTGAGAGAACCATCGCGCGCCTCCGTTACTGTTTGGGAGGCGACCGCCCCAGTCAAACTCCCCACCAGGCAGTGTCCTTCTTTCGAAGTTAGACAGCCAACATCATCAGGGTGGTATTTCAACGGTGGCTCCTTCGACACTAGCGCGCCGAACTCAACGCCTCCCACCTATGCTACACAGATAATGTCGAATGTCACTGCCAAGCTAGAGTAAAGGTTCACAGGGTCTTTCCGTCTTTCTGCGGGTATGGGGCATCTTCACCCCAACGTCAATTTCGCAGGGCCACTGGTTGAGACAGCGCGGAAGTCGTTACGCCTTTCGTGCAGGTCGGAACTTACCCGACAAGGAATTTCGCTACCTTAGGACCGTTATAGTTACGGCCGCCGTTTACCGGGGCTTCAATTCGCTGCTTTGCTTGCGCTGACAGCTCCTCTTAACCTTCCGGCACCGGGCAGGCGTCAGCCCCTATACATCGTCTTACGACTTTGCAGAGACCTGTGTTTTTGGTAAACAGTCGCTACCGCCGCTTTGCTGTGACCAGTTTTGGCTCCAGGCGCAGGCCCTTCACCTAACTGGCATACCTTATCCCGAAGTTACGGTATTAATTTGCCTAGTTCCTTAACCAGTGTTCTCCCTAGCGCCTCGGTGTTCTCCACCTGCCCACCTGAGTCGGTTTGCGGTACGGTCACCAACACTTCATCGCAGCCCGCGGCTTTTCTTGGAAGCATGGCATCAGGTACTTCAAGACCGAAGTCTCTTCGACGTACCCTCTCGGCCTTATCCGCTCGTTTTATTCCTAAGCAGACAGCCTACTGGATTGAACCACCATCCATCAGATGGCTACCCTAGCCTTCTCCGTCCCCGCTCTGCTCTGTGTCAGTGGTACGGGAATATTAACCCGTCTCCCATCGGCTACGCATTTCTGCTTCGTCTTAGGGGCCGACTAACCCTGCCCGGATGATCCTTGGACAGGAACCCTTGGGCTTCCGGCGAACGGGTTTTTCACCCGTTTTATCGCTACTCATGTCAGCATTCTCACTTCCAGACAGTCCAACGACCCTCACGAATCGCCTTCACCCCATCTGGAACGCTCCCCTACCCATCGCTTGCGCGATGCTGCGGCTTCGGTACTACGCTTAGCCCCGTTATATTTACGGCGCAGGACAACTCGATCAGTGAGCTATTACGCTTTCTTCAAAGGGTGGCTGCTTCTAAGCCAACCTCCTGATTGTCTGGGTTGTCCCACATCCTTGACCACTTAGCGTAGATTTGGGGACCTTAGCCGACAGTCTGGGCTCTTTCCCTCTTGACGACGAAACTTATCTCCCGCCGTCTCACTGCCAGTCGTCACTCATCGAGATTCAGAGTTTGATAGGGTTTGGTAGCCTTGCGGCCCCTAGCCCTTTCAGTGCTTTACCCTCAACGGTGCTGTCTGACGCTGCACGTAAATGCATTTCGGGGAGAACCAGCTATCTCCAGGTTTGATTAGCCTTTCACTCCGATCCACAACTCATCCCCAAAATTTTCAACTTTTGTGGGTTCGGGCCTCCACGAAGTTTTACCAACGCTTCGCCCTGGTCATGGATAGATCACCTGGCTTCGGGTCTGCACGCCGCAACTATCGCCCTTTTCAGACTCGGTTTCCCTACGGCTTCACCTATCGGCTTAACCTCGCTGCGACACACAACTCGCTGACTCATTATGCAAGAGGTACGCGGTCACCTTGCGGCTCCCACTGTTTGTAGGCATATGGTTTCAGGGTCTTTTCACTCCCCTCTCGGGGTCCTTTTCACCTTTCCCTCACGGTACTCGTTCACTATCGGTCACCAGATAGTACTTAGCCTTGGAAGATGGTCCTCCCAGCTTCTCTCGGGGTTTCTCGTGCCCCGAGATACTCAGGTCCTCAGCCGGAGGTCTGTTCGTTTCGTGTACGGGGGTCTCACCCTCTACGCCGCACCTTCCCAGATGCTTCCACTACGATCAGACTTGCTCACTCCGTCGTACCGCTGCCGTGGTACACGCTAAAACCTACAACCCCGAGTCAGCAACGCCGGCAGGCTTACACTGACTCAGTTTGGGCTCTTCCCCTTTCGCTCGCCACTACTAAGGGAGTCTCTGACTTGATTTCCTTTCCGGCAGGTACTGAGATGTTTCAGTTCCCTGCGTTGGCTCCCTTGCGGGTGACACAGTATGAACTGTGCCGGGTTTCCCCATTCGGACATCTCCGGGTCAACGCTCGCTTGCCAGCTCACCGGAGCTTATCGCAGGCTCCTACGTCCTTCATCGCCTTCTGGTGCCTAGGCATCCACCATATGCCCTTAATTACTTGTTCTGAACACCGAGAACGCTTTATTCCCTTGCGGGAATACGTCCTCCACATCCACTCCTATGCGCGATGTCAATGAACTTTTGAAGACCGAATGCCAGCGAAGCGCTGAGCATAGCTCAGAAGAAGATGGAGACGAGCGGGTTCGAACCGCTGACCCCCTGCGTGCAAAGCAGGTGCTCTCCCAACTGAGCTACGCCCCCGTAGAACTTCGATTGGCTTTAGATGGTGGGCCCGGGCCGACTTGAACGGCCGACCTCACGCTTATCAGGCGTGTGCTCTAACCAACTGAGCTACGAGCCCTTGCGACCTACCCCGAAGGGCTATGGCCGGTCTTTAAAAGATAGATAGCAGCACTGTCTCTATACCTGCAGCCTACAAGCCCGAAGGCTCGATGCCTTCCCGAAGGAAGAACATATTGGCTCCTAAAGGAGGTGATCCAGCCGCAGGTTCCCCTACGGCTACCTTGTTACGACTTCACCCCAATCACCGACCAGACCGTTGACACCTTCTTCCTTGCGGCTTCGTGCAGTGTCTTCAGGTCCAACCAGCTTTCGTGGTGTGACGGGCGGTGTGTACAAGGCCCGGGAACGTATTCACCGCGGCATTCTGATCCGCGATTACTAGCAATTCCAACTTCATGGAGTCGAGTTGCAGACTCCAATCCGAACTGAGGCTACTTTTTTGAGATTTGCTCCACCTCGCGGTCTCGCTGCTCTTTGTAGTAGCCATTGTAGTACGTGTGTAGCCCCGATCATAAAGGCCATGAGGACTTGACGTCATCCCCACCTTCCTCCGGTTTATCACCGGCAGTCTCGTTAGAGTGCTCAGCCGAACTGGTAGCAACTAACAACAGGGGTTGCGCTCGTTGCCGGACTTAACCGAACATCTCACGACACGAGCTGACGACAGCCATGCAGCACCTGTCTCTTGGCTCTACCTTGCGATAGCACCTCCCTCTTTCAAGGGAGTTCCAAGGATGTCAAGACCGGGTAAGGTTCTGCGCGTTGCGTCGAATTAAACCACATACTCCACTGCTTGTGCGGGCCCCCGTCAATTCCTTTGAGTTTTAGTCTTGCGACCGTATTCCCCAGGCGGAGTGCTTAATGCGTTAGCTTTGCCAATGAAAGGGTATAGACCTCCATCAGCGAGCACTCATCGTTTACAGCGTGGACTACCAGGGTATCTAATCCTGTTTGCTCCCCACGCTTTCGACCATGAGCGTCAGTATCGGGCCAGAGAGCCGCCTTCGCCGCCGGTGTTCCTCCTGATATCTACGAATTTCACCTCTACACCAGGAATTCCACTCTCCTCTCCCGTACTCAAGTCGACCAGTTTTTGACGCACTTCCCGAGTTGAGCCCGGGGCTTTCACGTCAAACTTAATCGACCGCCTGCGGTCGCTTTACGCCCAGTAAATCCGAGCAACGCTTGCACCCTCCGTATTACCGCGGCTGCTGGCACGGAGTTAGCCGGTGCTTTCTTGCGAGGTACCGTCAGAGTGTTGCCACCCTTCGTCCCTCCCGACAGAGCTTTACGACCCGAGGGCCTTCATCACTCACGCGGCATGGCTGCGTCAGGCTTTCGCCCATTGCGCAATATTCCCCACTGCTGCCTCCCGTAGGAGTCTGGGCCGTGTCTCAGTCCCAGTGTGGCTGATCATCCTCTCAGACCAGCTACCCATCGTACCCTTGGTAAGCCGTTACCTTACCAACTAGGATTAGATAATGGGCCGCAGGCCGATCCCCTGGCGTCTTTCGACTTTCATCCCGAAGGACATAGGTGGCATTAGCCCAGGTTTCCCTGGGTTGTTCCTCACCAAAGGGTACGTTACCTACGTGTTACTCACCCGTGCGCCGCTGGATGACCGAAGTCATCCCGCTCGACTTGCATGTGTTAAGCCTGCCGCTAGCGTTCGCTCTGAGCCAGGATCAAACTCTCCAGTTTGTATCCTTGTGCTCAACTCTTGGTTGAGCTAAAACTCGTTTGCAGATTCGACAGTACTGCTATCTATTTTTCAAAGACCAGATCCTCACTTGCCTGTGGCTTGTGTGGACCTTGCTTTCGGGAGGCTGAGGTAACCGACTCGGCGGTCACCAAAGATGTCACGAGAGCGTCTTTTGTCGTCCGCGGCGCCGCGCTCGGCGTCGCTCGCTTCCGACCCTCCACAAGTAGCTTACCCCCCTTGGACCGTCAAGCCGCTCTGAAACTTTTTCGGGTCGAGATGAATATTTCTCCCCTGTCAGTTCCTGCAGAGCCAAGGTCCGAGGGTGATCCTCAGCGGGATCGCCCTGGACGCGATCCTTGGCCAAGGATCAGCGGATCACCCAGCGGCCTCGGACTTGCCGACGCCAGGGGCGCAGCCGGGATCCTCGAGATCGGTGAGGCCGTCGGTGTCGTTGTCGAGGGTGTCTACGCAGTCTCCGTCGTCGGCCTCGTTGGCTAAGAAGCCATCGGGGATCGCGACGTAGCCCAGGGCCTCGTTGACGTTCCAGCAGCCGGGATCGGCGGCGTCGATGTGGCCGTCGGCGTCGTTGTCGGCGCCGTCGTAGCACTCCTTCGTGGCCGGGCGATCCTCGATGTCGTGGAAGGGCTCGCTCTCTTTGATGCTCTGGCTGTACTCGCAGTCGGGGTCGAAGGCGTCGGTGTAGCCGTCTTCGTCGTTGTCTTCGCCGTCGATGCAGTCGCCGCCGTAGCTGCGGGGCAGCTCCGAGTCGCCCTCAGCGCCGCTGCGCTGGCAGTAGGGGTCGGCGGCGTCGATGTCGCCGTGGCCGTCGTTGTCGAGGCCGTCGTTGCACACCGCCTCGGTGAAGCCGTCGTCTTCAGGGTCGGCCCCGGTGGCGCAGGCGGGGTCGTCGCCGTCGATCCAGCCGTCGCTGTCGTTGTCGAGGCCGTCGGTGCACTGCCAGGCGGCGTCATCTTCGCCGAGCTCTACGCCGAAGGCGTCGTCGCACTCGCCGTCGTCTTGGTCGGTCCAGCCGTCGCCGTCGTTGTCGGCGCCGTCGCCGCAGTTGGTCTCGCCGTCGAGGCCGCTCTCGCAGTCGTCGTCGTCGTAGTCGATGAAGCCGTCGCTGTCGTTGTCGAGGCCATCGGAGCAGGTCGCGCCGTCGAGGCCGTCTAAGGATCCGTCCTCGGCCTCGCCGTCGCCAGCGCAGTCGGGGTCGAGGTCGTCGATCCAGCCGTCGCCGTCTTCGTCTTGGCAGTTGTCGCAGCTCGCGTTGTTGAAGGGGTTGTCCCACTCAACAAAGGTGAAGTCGCCGCTGGAGTAGGAGAAGACGAGGTCGCCGTAGAGCTGGCCGGCGTCGAGGCGGTACTCGGTCACGCGGTCGGCGGTGATGACGAGGTAACCAAAGCCCACCTTGGTGGGGTCACCGAAGGAGCAGATCTCTTCGCCGAAGGTGCCTTGGGTGCAGCCGCCGGTGTCGAAGGTGACGTCGGGGAGCTGGTAGAGCACCTCGGCGGGCACCTCGACGACGCTGCGGCCGGTCTCGGGGTCGACGGCGTAGGCGTCAGGCACGGTGATGGTGGCGCGGATCGGCGTGGAGTCGGCGCCAAGCCAGCCGAGGCTCACGATGGTGAGGGTGATGCGCACGTTGGTGTCGACGGCGAGCACCTGGGGATCGTCGGAGTAGGTGACCCCTGACGGCGTCCACTCGACCTTGATCGCCGGAGCGGCGGGGTCGAAGGGGCCGTCAACGCCGGGGCAGGTCTCCAGGCCGAGCACGGCCCAGATGTCTTGGTAGGGCTCGTCGTCGGGGGTGACGCCTTGGGTGAGCAGCATCGTCACGGGCTCAGGCAGGACCAGCTCGGCGCCGTCGAGGCCGGTGCCTTTGGAGTCAAACCGCACCGTGGGGTGGCAGAGGGGATCGTCACCGTCGATCTTGCCGTCGCTGTTGTTGTCACGGCCGTCACGGCAGTCGCGGGAGGCCCGGGACACGTCGCCGCCTTCACCGGCGGGCACAAAGAACGGCGCGCCGACGGGCCAGTCGGCCTGGTAGTCGTTGGAGTGGTTCTCTTGGTACTCGGCGACCTCACAGAACTGGAGCTCGCCCTGGTCGTAGAGGCGGGTGTTGGGGACGGTGCAGTCCTCGGCCTCGCTGAGCAGGTCGCCGCCGGCGCGCAGCGTGACGGGATCGAGGGTGTCGGTGCCGTTCCAGGTCCAGCTCGCCAAAGAGGACAGGTCGGCGCACCACTCCTCGCCCTCGATCACCGGGTTCACGAGGGTGAAGTTGGGCACGTTCTGCCGCAGCTCGCTCACGCCGGAGGTGAACAGGGTGTAGGCCGGCGCGGTGACGCCCCAGACGCCGGGGGAGAGGTCGGTGCCGGAGTAGAAGCCGATGTTCGGCGTGTGAACCCGGGGGAAGATGAAGTCGTAGAACGCCGCCGTGCCCGTGAGGCCGGTGTTCCCGAGGTAGACGATGTCTTGGCAGCCGACCCCCGCCGAGTCCGCCGCCGCCCCGCCATAGCAGGAGTAGTAGTAGTCATTGACGTGGACGTAGGACGCCTCGCCCTCGTAGAGCGTGCCGACCTCATAGGTGTAGAGGCCCTCGGCGAGGGCCACGCCGCCTTCAGTGGCGACCTTCACGTCCACCGCGCCGCCCTCGATGGGGCCGTTGGGCACGATGAGGGTGAGCTCGGTGTCGGAGACGGCGACGATCTCGGCGTTCTGGGAGCCGAACTGCACAACGACAGCGGTGGGATCATCCCCGAAGCCGCTGCCTTGGAGCGCGATCTCGGCGCCGCCGAGGTTGCCTAAGGTGCTGGACTCACCGCCGATCCCGGAGATCGTCGGGGGGTCACCGTCATAGTAGAGCGGGCGCGCGTTCTGGTTGCAGGCGGCGAGCACGAGCAGGAGCGAGGGGAGGAGGTGGCGCATCAGTTGGTCTCCTGAGCGGCGCTGAAGCCCCCGGAGACCCAGAAACGACCGATCTCGACGGAGTTGCTGCGCACGAGCACGGGGGAGGTCTCCACCCGGCGTCCGGCCTGGTCACGCACCGGGGGCACGTTGACGTCGACGCCTGTGGAGCGAGAGAAGTAGAACAAGGCCCCTTCAGAGCCCTTACGCGCGGCGTAGTCGAGGGCGCCCGCGAGGTGCTCTTGGGTGAGGGTGAACTCGCCGTCGTCGGTGAGTCGGCAGGTGACCTCGGCGAGGTTCACGCTGGGGTCGCCCTGGAGCTCGACGTTGGTGTCGCCGTTCGCGTCCACCAAGGAAGGGTCAAACACCCACTGAATCTCATCGGGGTCGTCGCAGGGCAAGGGCGCGCGGGTGCCCTGGGGCAGCCCACCCTCCACATCTCCGCGGCTCAGCAGGCGATCCCAGTCGCTCTGCACGCCCGGCGGGGCCTCCATCGGCACCTGGGCGCGGATGAACGCCTCGGACTCCCGATCGATGGGGCCCAAGAAGCGCACGCTGAACGAGACCGTCTCCCCGGCGGCGCCGGGCTCCCAATGAAGGGTGACCGAGCCGTCGCTGGTGTCCCAGGGCCCGGTGTAGATCTGGCCGATGAGCTCGTCAGGGGTCTCGGGCAGGGGTGCGGTGGTCTTACACAGCGCGGCCTGCTCTTCAGCGGTCAGGGCCTCAAAGGCGGCCTGCTCCAGAGGTGTATAGTGGTACTGTACACATGTGGTGAGCGGGCCCTCTTCGCCCGTCGCGCCGTTGGGGCCGTAGAGCGGGCCGTTCCACGACATCCGCAGCGCGCTCGCCCGGTTGGGCAAGGTGAGCGCCTCATGGGGCGCGGATGCGCTCGGGCGCGGGATCGACGAGACGGGCGCCTCGACGGGCGGGATGCCCCCGGCGAAGGAGAAGTCTACCGTGGCGCCGTGGGTGAAGTTCGCGGGGTTGAGCACCCGCTCACCGCCGCTGGGCAGAGGCGCGCTGAGCGCGGCGGGGTGCCAGCTCTCGACGCTGATGTAGTAGACGAAGACGTCTTGGGGATCGGGCGGGTAGATCTCGGGGTTTCGCGCCAGCTTGAAGCGTGTGCTGCCCGTGCTGTCGCTGAACACGAACTTGTCGCCAGCCTCGGCGGTGCTCGCCATGAGGTAGGAGAAGGGCTCGGTGTTGGTCCAGCAGGTGTCCTCGACGGCGGGGGGCACGGCGACGGCGCCGTGGTGAACGTCAGGGGCGGGCACGAGGTCGTCGAAGAGGAACGCGAGGCCATACACCACGGCGTAGGGCGGCGCGAAGGTGGTGATCGTGGGCCCGACCTCGTCGTACGACGTGAAGCCCAAGGCCGCCAAGGAGAGGCCGCCGCCGGCGAAGTTGAACCAGTCGTACTCGACGAGGCCCCCGGCGAGGGTGGGCTTGGGGCCGATCTCGTCAGGGTTGAGGCCGACACCGGCGAGCTTCACGTCGGCCTCGGTGGCGTCGAGGCCGCAGGCCGTGAGGCCGCCGAGGGCGATGAGAGCGGAGAGCGCGCTGAGCGCGAAGAGAGGACGAGGCATGGGGGTTCGCTCCTACCAGCCGGTGCCAAAACCGAAGTAAACGCGGAGACCGGGCAGCTCGGTCTCGTTGGAGAACGAGTCGCCGAGGCCTGAGTCAGAGGTGCTGATGATGTTGTCGCCGTTCACGTCGTTGATGCCCCGGATCTCGTTGAACCCGTAGGACACCCGCATGAAGCTGTTCCAGTTGCCGCGCCACAAGGCGCTAGAGAGCCGCAGCTCGGCCCCGACGTCATAGAGCAGGTAGTTGGGGTTGGGCTGCCCGGTGAGGGGGTCAACCGGGGAGTTCTTGTAGGAGTAGTCAACGAAGGGGATCTCGCGGCGCACGTCGTCGGGGTTGTAGGCCACGTTCGCGTCGGAGCGGTTGACGTAGTAGGTGCCGGGCTCGGTGGGCGGGCGGTACGACCAGAGGTTGCCCGCGGTGCCGATGAGCTGGGCGTGCAGGTCGTAGACGTAGAGCGGGCCCATCTTCTTGTTGATCTTCGTCCACACCGGGAACCGATAGGCCGCGCTCAAGATGAGCATGGTCTCGCCCTGGAGGCTCCCCGCGGGGTAGCCCGCGAACATCGTGTTCGGGTTGAGCGCGCCGTTGCCCCACCAGTAGGGGTGGCGGCCACCGGCGAAGTACTCGTCGTTGTTCTGCACGTTCCGGTCAACAAACCCGCCCAAGAAGTTGAACTGGAAGGCGTGGCGGTGCTTCTGGGCCAGCGCGAGCAGGCCGAAGGGTGACCAGCCGGCGATGGGCCGCACCCGGAGGTGCTGGGTGTACGAGAGGTCGATCTGGTTGAAGCTGTACTCGTCGAGGAGCTGGCCGTCATCCACGTCGGCGCCGTAGAACGCCTTGTACTGGATGTCGGTGAAGTTCCTGGCGTAGCTCAGGTTGATGACCTTGCCCGGCGGCGGGTTGGCGCTCATCCCGTAGTAGTCGGAGATGGTCTGGTAGGTCACAAAGCCCGACACCCCGGCGGACATCGAGAACGGCTCGTAGCGGGTGGCCGTGGTGTCCTTGAAGCCGAACTGCATCGCCTGGCCGATCACGCCGACCTGCAGGCGGCTGTTCAGGGGCAAAAACACCCCCGCGGCGCCCAAGGTGTACTGCTGGACGTTTTTGCCTTGGTAGGTCTCGATGTCGTCGGTGGTGGCCGGGTCGTTGTCGGCGTCTAAGGCGTAGCCGAAGTCAAACTTGGAGACGCCCCGCCGCCCCAACAGCATGATGTTCGCGGCGGTGGACTGGTTGAAGTACTGGAAGAGCAGGTCGGTGTCTTCGCCGACGAGCGCCTGGAAAACAGCGACGTGCTTCTCGACGAAGTCCTGCATGTAGAGCTGGAAGCCGCCTTGCAGGCCGAAGTTGGTCTGGGTGTTGTTCGAGAACCGAATCAGCGGCGCCACCGTCGGCGACATGATGTTGTTCTTGACGCCGTAGGGCGTCGTGACGGCCTCGTACTGCGAGAAGTCCTCAGCGAAGGCCAAGGACTGCTTGACCTCACCCATGTCGATGGTGGTGTTGAACAGGTGCGTCGCGGGCTTGTTCATCCACTGGTCGCGGTCCACGCCGTAGATCTTGAAGCCGTGCGCCGTGAAGTTCACATAGACGAGGTTGCCCTCGGGGGTGAGCCAGGGCTGCTGGGCGCCGCCGATGACGTTCGTGAGCTGGAGGATCTCCTTCGTCTTAGGGTCGTAGGAGAAGATGTTGAAGATGCCGCCGGGATCTGAAGAGAAGTAGATGCGGCCATCGGCGGCCCAGTGCGCGTCAAAGCTCTCGTGGGAGTCCCAGGTGATCGGCGTCATCTCACCGGTCTGGGCGTCGAGGATCATCAGCACGTTCTGGTAGTTGCGGAACATGGAGACGATGATCGACCGGCCGTCGGGGGACCAGTCCGGGCGCTGGAACCAGGTGCCGTCGTGGAAGCTTGTGAGGCGCTTCTTCTCGCTGCCGTCGAGCTTGATGGTGACGACGTTCATCGTGCCGTCGCCGTACTCCAGGTACACCAAGCGCTCGCCGTCGGGGCTCGCCGCGGGGTCGGAGCCGCGCAGGGTGTTGGGGATGAGGCGCACGGCGGCGGGGTCAAACACCATCCGGCCCGCCTTGGGCGCCGGGGTGAGGCTCTGATAGGTGCGGCCCTTCTCTTTGTGCTCGTAGGTGCGCAGATCGACGTGCCAGAGCTGGTTCCAGTCGTAGCCGTCGAGCTCGGGGGTGAGGCCGGTGTAAGCCTCAAAGGCGCTGTCAAAGAGGTGCTCGGTGCCGGTGATGACGACCTGGTCTTTGCCGGGCACGAAGTCCCAGGCGCCGCCGAGGTTTGACGGCAAGGCCACGCTCATCTCGGTGGAGCGCTGGAGCAGCTCGGGGTCGCTTAAGTACTCGCCGGTGAACGGGTAAAACGCCGTCTCGGGCAAGAGGCTGATGCGCACGTAGCCGTTGCCGTTGTAGCCGTAGTAGCGGCCATCTCCAGAGAATCGGGGCTCCAAGGCCCAGGTGCCCGTGGCCTCACGCTCGTCTTCGCGGTCGCGGGAGCGGCGCTCAAGCCACTCGTCCTCGTCTTCAGGGGTGATGTAGTCCCAGCCGCCGGGCTTGAGCGTCATCTCGAAGCCCTCGACCTCACCCTCGGCCTGAACGCGGTCGTAGACGGCGCTGTACTTGTCGGTGAGCCACTTCACCCAGTCGTTGTAGAGGGTGCGGGCGTCTACGCCGGTGACCTCGGGGATGACGGACTCCCAGTTCGCGCGCCAGCCCTCGCTGTACTCCAGGGCGAAGCGGGCGAAGGTCTCGTCGCCGAAGCGCTCCCGCAGGTAGAGCGCCATGCTGTAGCCCTGCTGGTAGCCGCGCTCGCCGTCGCCCCAGTCGGACTTGTCGACGCGGGTCACCCACTCGTCGTAGGTGAGCAGGCGGCCCTCCAGCACCGTCGTGCGGATGTTCATGTCGCGGGACGAGGACCACCAGTTGTAGCCGGTGTTGTCGGACCAGTACTCGGCGCCGCCTTCAGTCCACCAGAAGGGCTCGCCGTCGCCGAGGTTGAACTCGCCGCCGCTGGCCTGATCGCGGATGCCGTCGTCGTAGAGGCCGCCGATGGAGATGCCGCCGGTGCCTTCAGCGAAGGAGGAGTTGGCCTTGAGCGAGACGACGTGGGCGTACTCGTGAACGAGCACGTCGGAGAACCACTCCATGCGGCCGCGCATCCGGTAGAAGTAGCTGCCGGGGTGAGCGGAGATCTCGATCCAGTCCCAGGAGGGGATGGTGAAGCCCTCCAGCTCATCGGACTGGTCCAAGATGACGATGTGGACCTTCTCCTTGATGAAGTAGTTGAACTCGGCGCACATCGGCTCGTACATCTCTTCAGCGATCTTCGCCGACTTCCGCGCCGACCACTCCGCGTTGACGTAGTGGTCGTTGCCCTCCTCCTCCGTCTTCTTGCTCACCGGGTAATGAACGTAGAAGTGTTCGGTCTCGATGGTGTACCAGTCGAGATCGGGGTGGTTGTAGGGGAAGACAAACTTGGCCTCGGCGGGGCTCGACCAAGACGCGACGCCGAGCGCGGCGGTGGCGGCGACCAGCGCGCTGGTGGTGAGGCGGCGCAAGACCTGAGAGAGAGGGCGGGTGGTCATGGCTCAGTACCGAAGCTCAAGGGTGGCTGAGGAGGTGAGGCCGCGGGTGGGGTGGATGTCCTCCAGGGGGAAAAACATCAGGTCTTCGCCGCGGAGGGGCAGGTTGACGCCGAGGGTGAGGTCGAGCCCTCGGGAGACGTTCACGATCAAGTTAGCGTCGAGATCGGCGCTCCAGCCATCGCTGCCCTCGACGGGGGCGAGGTCTTTGCCGGGGAAGAGCCCCGGGGCGCTCACGCCGAGCCGGGTGGCGCCGTGGGCCTCGACGCCGGGCTGCACGACCAGGGCGACGGGGCCGAGCTGGGCCATGAGATCGACGGCGGCGTAGACCCTGTTGCCGGGCTTGATGCGGCCCAAGAACTGGTTGGTGTCGGTCTCGACGACAAACTGGGCGAGGTTGGAGGCGCTCACCACGCCGCCGAGCTGGCCGCCGATGGCGAGGTTGCCGCGCTGCATCTTCGTCTCGACGCCGAGGCGGGCGTCGTAGGTGCCCGTCGTGGTGACGAACTCCTGAAACGTGCTCGGCCCGGCGATGCTCGAGCCCGGCGCCTCGTTGCCCGCCGGGGCCTTCACCTCGGCGATGAGCGCCAGGGCCTTCACGGAGCCCGCGGTGCCCGTCGTCCAGGGCTGCCAACGCCAGGCCATGCGGGGATCGCCCAGGTAAAAGCCGCTGGTGTCGGTGCCCAGGGTGTCGTTCGTGAGCTGCAGGTAGTGAAATGGCACAAACAGCACAAGATCGGAGCGTGAGGAGATCCCGTACCGAAGCTGCACCCGCTCCCGGGTGTAGAGGAACGAGGCGGAGTCAAAGTCCAGGGCCTCACCGTCGGGGCCCCAGTAGCCGTTGGCGCGCTTCATGTCTGCGCCGAGGCCAAGCTCTAACCAGCCTTTTCCGAGGATCAGCTCCCGCTCCACCTCACGCGCGGAGAGCGGCTCCCTCATGGTCTTGTCTGCGAGAACGCCAGCGGCGGCGTGCTGTGTGGTGAGGAGCGCGAAGATGATCAGCGGGGTCATTGGGATACCTCAAGAGCCTCATGGCGAGAGAGGCTCGATGGGGCGTGCATGTTAATGGCGATCCTGCGACAGGCGCCAGGGGTCTGCTTGCATGGCCCCCCCGTCCGCGATAGCGGGCCCCCTTCCCGCGCACAGGCACCTAGCATGGTCGGTGATCTCACGCTGCACCTTCGATCCTTGTCGTGGCGCGTCGCGATGTTCTCGGGGCTCCTCGCCGGGTTCACGGGCTGCGACATGGTGCCCCTCGCGGTTGACGGAGGCGCGCCAGACCTCAGCGGGCAAGACGTGCGGGTCACGTTCCTGCACACCTCGGACATCCACTCTCGCCTGCTGCCCTACCGCTTCGACCCGAGCTTCACCGACAACGCCCTGGGCCTGGCGGATGGCGCGACGAACTACGGCGGCATCGCGCGCATGGCCTATGTGCTCAAACGAGAGCGGGCCAACGCCGGGCGGGTCTTGCACCTCGACAGCGGCGACTGCTTCCAGGGCGCGATCATCTTCAACGAGTTCATGGGTGAGGCCGAGGTCTCGACGCTCTCCGAGGCGGGCCTCGACGCGGCGGTCATCGGCAACCACGAGTTCGACAACGGCGCCCACAACCTCGCCGTGCAGGCCTCCAAAGCCGCGGGCTACAGCCTGCTCGCCGCCAACTACGACTTTGAGGCGAGCGACCTGCCCTGGGCGAACGACCTGGAGCACCTGAGCCTGCCGTCGATGATCTACGACCTCGACGGGCTCAAGGTCGGCGTCATCGGCCTCGCGAACCTCAGCTCGCTGAACTCGATCTACGACGAGGACAACTCCTTAGGCGTGAAGGTGCTTCATCACGTCGATGTCGTGAATGAAGAGGGCCAGCTCCTGCGCGATCAAGGCGCGGACATCATCGTCGTCGTCTCCCACATGGGCCTAGACGACGACATCGAGCTCGCCGGAGAGGTCGAGATGGTCGATCTCGTGCTCGGCGGCCACCACCACGTCGCCATCGACCCGCCCTTGGTCGTCACCAACAAACACACCGGCAAACGGGTGCCGGTCGTACACTCCGGCGCCTTCGCCAAGTTTATCGGCCGCCTCGACATCGTCGTGCGCGACGGGGTGCTGCTCTCCCACAGCTACACCTTGTTCCCGATCTCGTCGAGCACCGTGCCCGCTGAGGATCCCGCCGTCTCCGAGATCATGGAGGACTACGAGGAGCTGATCGACCAGACCTACAACATGGACCAGGTCATCGGCGAGGCGAGCGAGAAGCTCCTGCGCTACGGCTCCACCGGCGGCGACTCCATGCTCGGAAACTTCGCCGCTGAGGCCATGCGGGACTTCCCAGGCGTCGAGACCGAGATCGCGATCACGAACACCTTGGGCATTCGCTCCGACATCGGCGCTGAGCTTGAGTCCGGCGACGCCAACTGGCCGATCACGCTCGACGACCTGTTCAACTCCATGCCCTTCGACAACACAATCACGACGATGTACCTCTCGGGCGCTGAGCTGCAGGAGACGCTGGACTACGTCTCCAGCCGGTCTACGGATCGTGGCTGCAACTCCCAGGCCCAGGTCGCCGGGCTCACCTTCACGATGAACTGCCGCGACGGCGTGGCCGAGGACATCTTCGTGAACGGCGAGCCCATGGACCCGAACGGCTCCTATGAGGTCGCCACGAACAACTACATCGCCCGGGGCGGCTCTGGCTTCTACATGCTGGAGCGCAACACGACCCAGTTCGACACCGGGGTGAGCATCCGCGACGCCGTGCGGGCGGCGATCACCGACATCTATGTGCTGCCCCAGCCCGGCATCTGCGAAGAAGACGGGCGCATCCGGACGGAGTACTGATGAGCCCTCAACCCCCCCGCCGCGTCGGGGTCGTGATCGGCCTCGGCCTCTCCTTGGTGGCCACCGGCTGCACCAACACCACCACCCGCGACCGCGTCGAGCCCACCTTCATCATGGTGAGCGTGCTCGACGGCGAGGTGGGCTCCGCTGAGGCGCCCCTGCCCTTCTCGTCGGAGCCCACGACGCGGCGGATGCGGGTGGAGCTCCTCGACATCCAGCAGCAGCCCTGGACGATGACCGGCGACCTCACCGTCGAGATCAAGCCCGGCAACCTCACCGTGAGCCCCTGGGTGCCCATCGACGGCAGCACCCTGGAGGCCGACGTCACCTTCAAGAACGGCTTCGGCCCCACCCGGGTGTGGTTCTCGGACCTCGGCGACAAAGACATCGACTCCGGCCGCAAAGCGAGCTTCGCGACGGGGGTGAGCGAGCCGATCTGGTTCACCATCCCCACCTTGTCCGAGCTCAACCGCACGGATGACCACGAGACGAACCAGCTCGCCCAGCAGTTCACTGAGGTCCGCTGCCTCGACCGTGAGGTCCGGGTGACGACGGTGGGCACCGACGGCTTCTGGGTGACGGACATGGCGGACCCTGAGGGGTCCTACAACAGCATGTTCATCTACACCTTCAACCGCCCTGATGAAGACTCGGCGGAGACGGGCAAGCGGGGCATCTACGTCGGGCGGCGGCTGACGCTGCTCACGGGCTCTAACCAGGAGTACCTGGCGACGACCCAGCTCAGCTTCCCCACCTACGAGGTCTCCGACGAGGCCGAGATCACGATGCCCGACCCGGCGCTCTTGCCGTCCGCGGCCTGCGGCGACAACGACGCCTTAGAGGGCTTTGAGGGCGGCCTCGTGCGGGTTGAGGACGCCACGGTGCCCACGTCGTTCAAGTCGGGCACTGAAGAGTACGACGACTACCTCGCCTATGGGCAGTGGCCGATCACCCTGAGCACGGGCTGCACGCTCTATGTCGAGAGCGGCGCGGTGCCCGAGTACATCCCACGCGGCGGTGACGCCCTCGGCCTCGTGCAAGGCACGCTCTCCGAGGTCTGGGGCAAGTGGATCATCCAGCCCCGCGACGCCACCGACCTCAACTTGACCCCCTCCGGCCCTCCGGGTCGCCTCTCCCGCCTCCCCGCCCGGCCCAAGAGCCCCTGATCTGGAGCGACGCTGATGTTTCTCACTGCCCTCGCGCTGGCCTCCAACGGGGCGCTCGCCGGCGACTTCATGGACATCTGGGTGACCACCGCCATCGAGGACACCAACCTCCGGGCGGGCCCAGGCGACTTCTCCCCCTCGCCAAACTTTGTGCAGCGCGGCAACCAGATCTTCTTCGAGAACTACGAGGCGTTCTGGACCGACGACATCAGCCAGGGCCACCTCGTGCTCTACCGCGAGGACGAGGGCTTCCGCCCCAACTGGACGACGGAGGCGGCGTTTGTGCTGGAGTACACGCCCTTCCTCAACCCCGACGTCTCCCGCCCCGGCGTCAACGTCCGCGATGACGGCAGCTATGTGCGGATCATCCGGTCGTTTAACGGCGACAAGAAGCACAACCTCTCGCTCACGGGCTACGCCGTAGACGCCAGCCGCTTCCGCCTGGGCTACTCCTTCGACCTGAGCTACGGCGGCCGCGAGATCATCTCGCCCCAGCCCGGCGCGATGCCCGGCGTGCGCCTGCAGTACCAGAACAACGGCAGCTACGCCTTCGTCGGCGCGAAGACCGCCGTGAACCAGGCCGAGAGCGCCGAGTGGGAGGGCACCCGCAACGCCGCTTATTACAGCGTGCTCGCGGGCGCGGGCCTCGACTTCCAGGGCAAGCTGCGGATCGAGGCCGGCACGGGCCTGTTCCAGCAGGGCCAGATCATCAACGTGCAAGACACGTCCTCGCCGCTGTACGGCGAGATGATCACGGCCTGGGGCACGAGCGGCCAGGTGAGCTACCGCTCGACGACGGACATCCCGTTCATCCAGTCTTCAGAGCTCCGGCTGTACCGCAACAGCCCGGAGTACATGCGCGACACCTACATCACGAACCGCTTCTTGGACGGCTTCGGGTTCTTGGTGCAGGCCGAGATCAACTCCTTGGTGCACAACCTCCTCGACCCCGACGACACCTCAGCGACCACGCTTGAGCGGGGCTTCGCCGGTGACATCCAGACCGCGGTGATCTTCGGCTCCACCGAGCTCTTCGCGGATCTGGTCTACAAAGACCTGCCCTACATCGTGTTCAACATCCCCGGCCTCACCTCGGGCTCGGCGATCTCCGACAAGGTCAGCCACACCCCCCAGGTCTATGGCCGTGTGCGTGTGGCGCACAACTTCCCCGCGGCGCACTTCACGCCCAGCGTGGGCGTGGGCCTGATGCAGCCCGCGACGTACACCACGACGGACGGCCGCACCTATGTGCAGTACGACGCCCGCAACAAAGAGGGCGTGCCTACGGGTGAGCCCGCCTACGCGGTCCTCGGCTCGGTGATCGGCGCGCAGTACGAGCTCTCAAAGTCCACCGTCGTGCTCGGCGAGCTGCTCATCAACCTCGACAACAACCAGTCGCGGGTGATCGAGTCCGATGACGGCGTGCGCATCCGCGAGCGTGAAGACCCCCGCGTGACCAACGCCGTCGGCTTCAACCTGATGTTGCGGTCGCACTTCTGAGCGTCGTCGGCTGCGCCCCGACTGGTGAGTCGCTGACATCCGCTGCGCCTTGTGGTAGGCTTGGGGATCCCCTGTTGGCTGTTCCGTCAACGGGGCGGACTGGGTTCGCCGAGGAGGTGCGCTGTGGACGAAGAGCAAATGCAGCTCTTCTTGATGTTCTCCCTCGACGAGTTCACCGAGCGGACGATGAAGTTTCCGCTTGGTTACAGCCATACTCGCAACCAAGAGGACGAAGATCCCCTTCGGGTCGCCGCGTTGGCCGCGCTCTTTGACGGGGTCACGGCGGTGGTGACCAAACACGGCCCGCTGATCCGGGATCCCGACAGCCCCTTCCCGGGCAAGGCTGGGCCGATCTTCGTCTACCGCGCCAACGAGCGCTCCCACGTCGAGATGGAGGTCTCGCCTCGAGGCATCTTGCCCACCTTGGTGGTCAACGAAGAGCGCCATGAGGTGCCCGACGCGGCCTTGCCCCAGATCTACTGGAACTGTGGTCACAAGCAGGTGGTGGGCCAGCGCACACGCGCGCTGGAGACGAAGCCCTACCCCATCTGGGCCCGCGAAGACCCAAAGGTCGAGCTCATCTTCTCGCTTCAGGTCATGCGCTACGGGATCAAGAAGGCTGAAGACGGCAACGCCTGGAAGCGCCCCAAGCCGCACTGGATGCGCTGACACCGGCTTGTCACCCTCACCGTGAACCCTGGTACAATCCCGGGCTTCGGAGGTGTGATGAGCCTGATCAGTTTGATGTCTCTCGGTGTGGCCCTCGCGGGGGAGTTAACGCCCGCCGTCGAGGTGCGCGGCAACATCACCGGGGCGCGCCTGGGCCTCTTGGGCAACGTGCGCGCCGGGGTGAAGGTGCCTTTGTGGGTGAACCCCGAGAGCACGCTCTTCGCCGACCCCTACCTCATCGCCCAGGCCGAGGCCTTCACCTCGCCGGCCTATGTGCGCCTCGGCGGCCGCGTCACCTTTGAGCCCATCGCCATCTTTCAGCTCCAGGCCTACGCCTTCCACACGAGCTATTTCGGCAACTTCCAGACCTTCATCGGCTTTGACGATCCGCTCGCGAGCTATGGCACCAACGGCGACATCGAGCAGTACGTCCTCGACAACCCCGGTCGCCAAGGCAAAGGGAGCGCGCTGAGCTGGGGCGTTCAGCCGACGCTCAAGGCCAAGGTCGGGCCGGTCTTGGTGCTGTTGAGCAGCGAGCTGAGCCACTGGGGCGCGACTTCAGATGTCCCCGGCGACTACTGGTACGAGCGTGAGTATGAGCTGCTCGTGGGCCGGAACGACTACACCCTGAACAACAACGGCGCCTTGCTCTACGAGTGGGACCCAAAACAAGACGACGGCTGGAAGCTGCGGGTGGGCTCACTCACCAACTGGCGAATGGCGCTCGGCGACACCGAGGACGAGGTGCTGCGCACGGGACTGATGCTGACCTGGATCAGCCATGAGGGCAAATGGACCCACACCGGCCTGGTGATGCCCTACCTGCGGTCTGAGGGCTACAACGAGGGCCCGCCGTTTGTGGGCTACGTCGTGCGCTGGGCCTTGCCGACGAACAAGTAGCGTCGGCTAACGCCGCACACCCGTCGCCCGGAAGCTCTCGTTGTTGCGCACGCGGCGGGTCACGCGGATGTCGGCGTAGCCCTCGTCGACAAACCAGCGCTCGAGCTCTTCGCCGGTGAAGGTCGCCGTCACCGGCACCCGCAGGCGGTCGTAGATGTCGGCCACCACGACGTCGAAGGGCCACTTGTGGTGGTCATGCGCCGGGAGGTGCGAGGCGATGGAGCCCAACACCGGCAGCTTCCGCGTGAGGCGGTACGGCGTGTGTGAGAAGAGGCGCAGGCTTGAGGCGATGGCCCGGCAGAGGCCGTAGAGGCGCTCGTCGTCCATGGTCGCCGCCGCGCCGCGTAAGGCCCCGGAGATCACCGCCGCCGAGCCCGCCCGCGGCCCATAGGCCCAGACCTGCACGCGGCCGTTGGGCTTCACCAGCTCTCCCAAGACCTTAAACGCCGCCTGAGGCGCCTGGATGTGGTGCAGCACGCCGAAGCAGTACACCAGATCGAAGCTGCGGGCCTTCAGGGGCGGCTTACGAAGATCACCCTGGACGATGTGAACGTGCTGGAGGCGATCACAGTTGGACTGGGCCGAGGCGACGGCGTCGGCGGAGATGTCCATCGCCACAACTTCAGCGCCATACCGCGCGGCGTAGAACGCGTGGCGCCCAAAGCCGCACCCAGCGTCGAGCACGAGCTGGCCGACGTAGTCCGGGGGCTTGAGGGGGTCCGCCATGTCGCGGAAGTTCTCTTCGTACTCGGGCTCGGTGCCGTCGAAGGTCGTCCAGCGGTGGCCTGAGCTGGGGCTCTGCGCCGTGGCGTCGGGCAGCAGCCGGGGGATGCCGTCCACGATGGGGTAGCTGCGGGCGCAGCTCGGGCAATGAAGCGTGCCCTCCAAGATGTCGGTGTGAAGCTGGCGATCGAGATCTACGCCCTTCTCGCCGACATCTTCAGGCCGCCAGGCGCCGGTGTAGGTCGCCGTGGTGCGGGTCTTGGTTGTCTCCAGCACCAGCTCCTCGTCCGGGCAGTGGGGGCAAGAGAGCCAGCGCAGCAGTCGGTACCTCACGTCCTACTCCTCAGCGATCGTCATGATCCTCACCCACCCTTCTACCTCAGGTCGGACATCGGTGGGGAAAATCACGCGCTCGGAGATGTGGGCAGCCCCCCGCCCGTGTTATCCGAGCACCCCTACAGGCCCGGCGCGCGGCGCATCTCGCCCCGGCGCGCTCATGGCAAAGCCCGGATGAGAAGCATGGAAGGCGTCTCCCAGAAGCCCGTCGAGCAGCGTACCAGCGTCACCATCTGCTTCGCTGGAGACTCTGGCGACGGCATGCAGGTCACCGGGTCCCAGTTCACCAGCACCTCAGCGCTGGCGGGCAACGATCTGGCCACCCTGCCCGACTTCCCCGCCGAGATCCGCGCCCCGGCCGGCACCCGGGCGGGCGTCTCGGGCTTCCAGATCCAGATCTCCTCTGAAGACATCTTCACCCCCGGCGACGCGCCGGAGGTGCTGATCGCGATGAACCCCGCGGCCTTGGTCACGAACCTCGGCCGCCTGCGCCCGGCGGGCACAGTCATCGTGAACATCGACAAGTTCACCCAGGCCGATCTCGACAAGGCCGACCTCAAGTCGAACCCCTTGGATGACGGCACGGTCGAGGGCTACCTCGTCATCCCGGTGAAGCTCTCGACGCTCACCAAAGACGCCGTCGCGCCGTTCGGTTTAGGCGCCAAAGAGAGCGACCGCTGCAAGAACTTCTTCGCCTTGGGCATCGCGTATTGGCTCTACAACCGCGACTTCGAGTACACCCGAAACTACATCCGGGCGAAGTTTAAGGAGCCCTACCTCAGCGCCAACCTCGCCGCGATGCAGGCGGGCTGGAACTACGCGCTGACGATGGAGCTTCTGCAGCGCAGCTTCGCCGTGGCCCCCGCGAAGCTCACCCCAGGCACCTACCGCAACATCACCGGCAACGAGGCCCTGGCCATCGGGCTCGTCACCGGCACCCAGAAGGCGGGGCTGCGGCTGTTCTTCGGCAGCTACCCGATCACCCCGGCCTCAGACATCCTGCACTCCTTGGCGCGGTACAAAAACTACAACGTCACGACCTTCCAGGCTGAAGACGAGATCGCCGCCGCCTGCTCGGCCATCGGCGCGTCCTACGGCGGGGCCTTGGGCATCACCGCCACGTCGGGGCCGGGCCTCGCGCTCAAGGGTGAGGCGATGGGCCTCGCGGTGATGGCCGAGATCCCGCTGGTCGTCATCGACGTGCAGCGCGGCGGGCCGTCCACGGGCCTGCCCACCAAGACCGAGCAGGCCGACCTCAACATCGCGATCTTCGGGCGCAACGGCGAGTGCCC
>Ga0209467_1000979_pt1 | contig 28944 bp, 13 predicted proteins | sample Higcelwee11metaG_FD_187175 | JGI IMG/M metagenome (GOLD analysis project Ga0209467, IMG submission 187175) | Freshwater pond sediment microbial communities from the University of Edinburgh, under environmental carbon perturbations - High... | ecosystem: Environmental > Aquatic > Freshwater >... | reverse complement strand
TAAATCATTTAAAGGTGTTAATATACATAAGGAAATCGACGGCAGGGTATTTAATGATATAAATAAATTCTGTAAAAAGCATGAGGTAACAAAGTTTATATTTATGCTTACTGTTTTTAAGATTGCTTTACTCATGGAGATAGGCGGCAGGGATGTTAATGTGGGTATACCTGTTTCCGGACGTGAGCATCCGGGAACAGAAAATATAATGGGAGTTTTTATAAACACTCTGATTATAAATTCGAGAATTGAAGATGGAATGACATTTACCGATTACTTGAATACCATAAGGGATACGACTCTGGAAGGCTATAAAAATCAGGATTATCCATATGAAGAATTGTACCTGAATATAAAAAAGCTGACAGGCTTTAGTGGCAGCAGCCTTTTTTCAATACTGTTCAATTATATGCCGTATCAGGAATATCAAATGAATATAAAGAACCGGTTAAAGGGTATTGAAATGATTCCGTATGATAATGGAGAAATTGTATGCAATCATGATTTAACACTTTATATGAAGGAAGCTAAGGATAGTATAGTACTGAACCTGGTTTACCGGAACGGGTTATTGGAGGATTTTCTGATCCGGAGGATAGCAGATAATATAAATAAAATTTCAGAGATAGTCCTGGAGGATGAAAACATTTTATTATCTGCTATAAATGTATGCGATGAAGCTGTAGAAAATAAAGCTTTTATTGACTTTGATGATTTCTTTGACAATGAAGAGTTTGAATAAGAGAATATATTTTTATTGGAAAGGAGCAGTTGAGAAGATGGAGGCTGAGCTAAAAAAATACATATCCGATTTTTTAAATGAAAATCCGGATATCAATATCTGTAAAGACGGAATTGAGCTGGAAGAAATAAGCGGCGGATGGGTTAGCAGGATATTTACAATAAAATTCCCGGATAATAAAAGCAAAACAAAATCGGAAGCTATTGTAAAAATATACCCGGATACTTATACCGATGAAAAAGCTTCGAAAGAGTTCATAGTTATGAAACAACTGCCGGATACCGGATTTAAGGTACCTGAAGTGATAAGGCTTGAGTTAAACCGTTATGTTACCGGATGCCCCTTTCTGATTATGGAGAAAATTGAGGGGCGAACTCTTGCCGAGCTTATTTCGGAATTGTCATATTTTGATAAAGTCAGTGCTATAAAAAGGTGCTGCAGAATATTGGAGGGCATCCACAGGATAGATTATAAAAGCTTTGCCGACAAAAGCCCCTTTAAATACATAGATATGGATACCGGTTCAATTATCAGAAGTAAATTAAATGAGGCAAGAAGGGAATTAACAACGGGTTCGGTTTTGATATTTGATGAAATTCTTGATTGGTTGGATCAGCAGTCAGCAAGTGTCAAAGACAATAGGTTGTTATTCTGCCATGGAGACTTCAACCAGTCCAATATTATTGTCAGCAATGACGGAGAGGATTTTGTGATAGATTGGACCACTGCTGATATTGACGATTCCAGGTTTGATATAGCAAATTTCATAACATCTAATGACTTTGAACTGAGAAAAAGCATAATCAGGATATATGAAAAAGCCCTTGGGGAGAGTATTGAGTCGATAGAGTTTTTTGAGGTCTATGAAGCAGCAAAAAAACTTATTATAGCATTCATTGCTAATAAAGAAGGCATAAGCGGGGTAGGCTTAAAGCAGAAAAGTGCCGAACAGATTTTCAGCAGTGAGTATGTAAGGAACCTTTATAGAACAATAAAAGAATTTACTTCAATAAGAATAAATACTATAGAAACGATTTTTGGAGGGAATGTTTAAATGGAAATATATAGCCTTTATAGTATGATTAGAAAGGTTGTCAGTAAAACACCGGATAAAATCGCTATAGAATTTGGTAAAAAAGAAATCACATACAGGCAACTGGAAGAAAGGTCAAATAAGATAGCTGGTTTTTTAGCAGGAAGGATTGGAGAAGCTAAGAACATACCTATATTTATGGACAGATGCCCTGAATTGGTTGAAGCAGTTTTAGGGGTATTGAAAGCGGGTGGTTTATTTATACCGCTTGATATTAAAATACCTGAAAATAGATTGTACGAGATGCTGGAAATTGTAGAACCCCAGTGGGTTGTAACTAAAAACGAATGGTTGGAAAAGCTGAATAATACCGTTAATGCAAAGGAAATGAAATTGAATGTTCTGGTTATTGACACTGAGGAAATTGATTATAGAAACTACTCGAACCTGAACATTGAGTTTTTTGACGATAGCTTATCCGGAGATTTCACGTACCCTGATGAAATAATAAATAAACATTGCTATATCTATTTTACGACGGGCTCAACCGGAAAACCGAAAGCGGTATTGGGAAGGCATAGAAGTTTGAGCCATTTTATTCAATGGGAGATAGGGGAGTTCCGGATAGATGAGACCTCTAGGGTGAGCCAGCTGATCGCGCCATCATTTGGACCTTATAAACGTGATATTTTCGCGCCATTGTGTGCGGGAGGGACACTGTGCATCCCTGAAAACCAGGAAATGATTCTTAACTCAAGAAAACTGGTTAATTGGATAGAAGATAATAAAATATCACTCATACATATTGTACCTTCCCTATTTAAAGTAATTTCTGCAGAATTAGAGGATAGCGAAAAGGATTGTTTTGAAAATCTAAAATATATTTTATTTTGCGGAGAAGCATTACGAGGCAACGACATAAGAAAATTTATAGGAATGTATGGCAGGAAGGTACAGCTTGCAGTTTTATATGGACAGACAGAATCAACTTTAGCAAAAATGTATTACTACATAAAGGAAAGCGATGTTTTCCGGGCGGTAATTCCGGTTGGCAGACCGATGACCGGCGTCGAAGTCATGCTGCTGGATGAAAACCTGAAAAAGTGCCTTAAAGGAAACAGCGGTGAAATTTGTTTCAGAACACCTTTCATCTCATCGGGATATTACAGGGATACAGAGCTTACCCAAAAAGTATTTATAAAGAATCCTTTTAATGATAATCCAAAAGATATAATATACAGGACAGGTGATATAGCCAGAGAATTACCTGACGGGAACATAGAGATCATAGGAAGAAGGGATCATCAGGTTAAAATCAGGGGAATGAAGGTTCAGATAAAAGGTATTGAAAACAAACTGCTTGATTATCCGCATATAACGGATGTTGTTGTTGTTGACAAGGATGATTTAAGCGGAAATAAATACCTATGCGCGTATTATGCCAGTGATAGAATAGCAGAACCCGTTAAAATCAGAGAATTTTTACTTGAGGATTTACCTGATTATATGGTTCCCTCATATTTTGTTAAGGTGGACAAGCTGCCTCTGACTGTAAATGGGAAAATTGACAGAAAGCAGTTGCCTGATCCTGAAATACAGAAAATTACTAATACTGATTATGAAAAACCTATTACTGACACAGAAAAAAAACTTGAAGCTATATGGAAAGGCATACTTGAGACGGAACAAATAGGTATCAATGACAATTTCTTTGAGATAGGGGGGCACTCTCTCAAGGCAACGGCTTTAGTTTCAAGAATACATAAGGTAATAAATAAAGAAATTACATTAAGAGATGTATTTGAGAATAAAACCATTAAAGAGCTGGGAAGATTATTGGACTCAACGGATGAAAAGGAATTCAAAAGGATTGATAAAGTGAAAGCTGTTTTGAATGTTGATGGTTTGTATCCGACATCCGCAGCTCAAAAGAGACTTTTTATATTAAACCAGATAGATAACGAAAGTATTAATTACAATATTTCACAAGTATTTTTATTAACCGGAGAAATTTCTAAGGATAAGTTCTATGATACTATAGGAAAAATCATCAAAAGACATGAAACGCTGAGGACTTCATTTTTTATGAAGGATGGAATGCTGATGCAGAAAATCCATGATTTTATTGACATACCGGCTTTATATATTGACCTGGCTGAAGACTCAGTCGGTACGGCAGAGATTAAACAGATTCTTACAGGTTTTGTACAACCATTCAGATTAAACACTGCGCCGTTATTCAGGGTTCAGCTTGTTAAAATTGCGCAAAACAAACATGTTCTTATGTTTGATATCCACCACATTGTATCGGACGCAACATCTTTAGGTATTATATGCAGGGATTTTATAAGCTTGTATAATGATCAGGAATTGGAGCCGTTAAAAATACAATATAAAGATTTTGCCGTATGGCAAAATGAATATTTACAATCAGACAGCATTAAGAAAAATGAAAAATTCTGGCTGACACACCTATCAGGTTCATTGTCGGTACTAGACCTGCCGACGGATTTTATGCGGCCTGCAATACAAAACTTTGAAGGCGGTTATGCCGGTATGCGTTTGGAGAAGGATTTAAGAGAGCGCTTGCTTAGCTTTTTGAATGAGAAGGGCATGACACTTTATATGGTTGTGTTGGCTGCGTTTAATGTACTTTTATGGAAGTACACAAAACAGGAAGATATAATTATCGGTTCTCCGATCGCAGGAAGGATTCATGCCGATTTGGAAGACTTGGTTGGGATGTTTGTAAATACGTTGCCGATGAGGAACCGTATTGAGGAAGAAATGACAATTGATTTCTTCTTGAACAATATCATGAATAATACAATGAACGCTTACGAAAATCAGGACTACCAATTTGACATGCTGGTAGAACGATTAAATATCGATAGAGAGCTTAGTATGAATCCCCTGTTTAATGTCATGCTGACTTTAAACAATATGGACAGCGTGAATATGGAAGCTAAAGGACTTCATATTGAGACAATAGAGTTTCGCAATAATGTATCCAAATTTGACCTTACATTATCGGTAAAAGAAAACACTGATGGTATTGTTTTGGAACTTGAATATTGCACCAGTATATTTAACAGGATCACAGCAGAAGGGATGCTCGTTCATTTGAATGAAATATTGAAATGCATAGTAATGAATCCTGCTGAAAAACTGAGGGATATCAATATGCTTTCACTATCAGAAAAGAACCGGGTAAGCTTTGAGTTCAACAATACTTCTAAAAGCTTAAATGACTGGTCGGATATCCATAAGGTATTTGAAAGGCAGGTTGAAAAGAACCCTGAAGGAATTGCGCTGGTATTTGAGGATGTGCAAGTCACATATGACCGGTTGAACCGGAAAGCTAATAAAATAGCTTGGTATCTGAGAAACCTGGGATATAGGGAAAATGACATTATTGGTGTTGCAACTGAGAGATCTGTTGAAATGGTAGCTGCAATACTTGGCATTTTGAAAGCCGGGGCAGCATATGTGCCTATAGATATGAAGTATCCTCAGGAAAGAATTGCCGCAATGATCGAGAATGCTTCAATATCTGCTTTACTGATACAAAAAAAACATTCTGCCTGTTTAGCCGATAATTATACAAATGCAATAGCAATAGAAGAGATATGCGGACAACCGGACTTGAAAGAAACTAATATTGATATAAGCTATAATGAGGAACGCCGGATCTACGTCCTGTTTACTTCAGGCTCAACAGGGTTGCCGAAGGGTGCCATGGTTAAAATGAGTTCATTTATAAATCTTATGGATTGGTATATAAATGAATTTCAGTTTACAGAAAAAGATAATATATTGTTAGCTGCATCCATGAGCTTCGATCTGGCGCAAAAAAACCTGTACGCTTCCCTTATGACCGGAGGAACCTTATATTTGTTAACACCGGATTTTAATAATTATTATACTATGCTTGATGTAATTGAAAAGGCAAAGATTACTATGCTTAACTGTGCTCCAAGTATGGTCTATCCGTTGATAGATATTTGCAGAGACACTAACTTTAAACCATTAGAAAGTTTGAAGTATTTAATACTTGGAGGAGAATCAATTAATCAAAAGCTATTAAATGACTGGGCCGGGTCAGAGAACTTTAATTGCACGATCGTTAACTCTTATGGGCCTACCGAGTGTACTGATATCACTACATTTTATTGTATTCCGCCTGAAATGCTCAAGGGGCCTGAAAATATACCAATTGGAAAGCCTATTCAAAATGTGAAGGTATACGTTTTGGATGAAAACAACAATATACTTCCTGTTGGTGTTCCGGGTGAAATATGTATCTCAGGAATAAGTGTAGGGAGCGGATATATCAATGATAAAGCCCTTACCGAAGAAAAATTCGTAACGGTTTTTGATGAAACAAAAGAGGTTGTTTATAAAACCGGAGACATAGGCAAATGGTTAAATGACGGGAACATTGAGTTTCTGGGCAGGATGGATAACCAGGTAAAAATAAGAGGATTAAGAATTGAGATTTTTGAGATAGAGAAGCATTTGCAGAAATATCCACTAATCAATAATGCTTTAGTGAATTGCTTTGAACATAGTACCGGAGGGAAATACCTTGCAGCATATTTTACAAGTGATAAGCAAGTGGATGTAGATTTAGTAAGATCGTTTTTAATGAAAAAAATTCCACAGTATATGATGCCGGATTATTTTATACAGCTGGACCATTTTCCATTAACGCCCAGCGGGAAGGTTGATAGAAAATTACTTCCGGAGCCTAAACTTGAAGAGCTTGATCAAGATATGATGAAGCTGCCTCAGAATGATATTGAGGTTTGTTTAAGTGATATCTGGAGAGAGGTATTAAAAATAGATTCGATAAGTACAAATATGAATTATTTTGAGCAGGGCGGAAATTCTTTAACGCTTATCCGGATGTTCACAATGATAGATAACAAATTTCCGGGAAAGGTAAAGATTACTGATCTTTATTTATACCCTACTATTGAGAAACTTTCAAAGTATATTCAATCTGGTGAAAAAGTATCAGAAAAAGTAGTTGAATGTGTTTCGATTTTATTACCGGATGATTATTTTGTTAAAGAGCTGACTTATAGTGAAGATTATATTCTTGAGTTCAAGCTGAATCAGGAGGTGGTCAGGAAGCTTAAGCTGATTTCGGAAACGGAAAATTATGAAATATCCGTAATTCTGCTGTCTGTTTATATTCTCTTACTTTCAGAGTTGTCGGGGCAGAAGGATATCGGGCTGCAAGTGATAACGGAACAGGGACTGATTGGGATAAACCGGTTTTCATTGGATGGAATCGAAGACTATTCCAGCTTGTTCAGACAGGTTCATGATGAACTGCAAAAAGAAAAGGGCAGCTGCCACCAGTATTATGATATAAAATTCAATGCAAAAAATAAGGCTTATAATGCTGTAGTACCTCTTTTCAAGTACTCAAACAGCATGCTGAATATACCTTTTGACAAAAATGTTTTTGATTTTGGTTTAGAGGCAGTTATCCGGACAACTGAGATAGTATTCAGGTGCAGCTATGACGGAATGAGATTCAAGAAAACAAAAGCTGATGAAATGGTAAACGGGTATATTGAGCTGATGGAAGCTTTTTTAAATCAATTTACGGACGATGGTACAAGCAATAGGAGTGATCAAAATGAATAAACCCATTATAGGGCTTAGGGCATCTTTCTGTGATAGAATTCACATCACTGGAATAACTGAGATAAATAGAATTTCGAGAGAAGATGTCGCAATAATTGGTATGGATGTAAAGCTGCCGATGGCAGATAATGTGCATCAATTTTGGGAGAACATCTGCAATTCCATGGATTGCGCAAGGGAATTCCCGGAAGGCAGGAAGAAAGATGTTGTCAGGTATTTACGGTATAAAGGCTCAGATGCAGAAAAGATAAAGTTCAAGGAAGCAGCTTATTTGGATGGAATAAGCGGATTTGATTACAGTTTTTTCGGCATCTCACCTAAAGAAGCCAGCTTGATGAGTCCGCAGCAAAGAATGTTTTTAGAAACAGCATTCAAAGCGGTTGAAGATTCCGGTTATGGAAATGCGAAATTAAAAGGGAGCAGGACGGGTGTCTATCTTGGAGTAAACTGTCAGGTAATCAATAAATACCAGGATTATGTATGTGAAATTGAACCGGAATCTGTTGCTCTGTCGTTTATAGGGAATATTCCTTCGGTAATAGGAAGCAGAATTGCCTATTATATGGACCTAAAGGGTCCAAGCATGTTGATTGATACGGCTTGTTCATCTTCGCTCGTAGCGGTTCATACTGCCTGTAATGCATTAAAACATGGTGAATGTGACTATGCAATTGCCGGTGGTATATCAATAAGCTTTGTCCACTTGGATGGAGGGATGCAAATAGGGATAGAGTCTTCTGACGGAAGGACGAGAACATTTGATAATAATTCCAGTGGTACGGGGAGCGGTGAAGGCGTAGCTGCGATTGTATTAAAGCCCTATTATAAAGCAATTGAAGATAAGGATAATATATATGCAGTTATAAAAGGCAGTGCAATTAACCAGGATGGAAACACCATTAATATAGCTGCTCCGAATCCTGACGCGCAAGCGGATGTAATCAGAACAGCGTGGGCAAATGCAAAGGTGGATCCCAAAACTATTTCGTATATTGAAGCTCATGGAACAGGGACCAGAATTGGAGATCCTATTGAAATAGAAGGAATAACAAAAGCATTTAATTCGTTTACTAAAAATATACAATTTTGCGCTGTGGGATCAGTGAAAAGTAATATTGGTCATTTGGACGGTGCTTCCGGAATAGTGGGATTGATAAAGGCTGTTCTTTGCCTGAAAAATAAAAAAATAGCTCCGACGATTTATTTCAACAGGCCTAATGAAATGATTAACTTCATGGTATCACCGGTATATGTAAATAAGAAGCTTCGCAATTGGAATTCTGAAGGAGTATCCAGACGATGCGGTGTAAGCTCTTTTGGCATAAGCGGGACAAACTGCCATGTGGTTTTGGAAGAACATATAGATGATAGGAAATATGACGGTGATGAACCCTCAGTTTTAGTATTATCAGCAAAAAGCGGTGAAGCTTTAAGGAACTTGATAAATGAATACATAAATGAAGCTGAAAGAAATACACAATACAGATTATTGGATATTTGTTATACGGCAAATACTTCACGGTCGCATTACAGAAATAGAATTGCAATAATTGCTGAGAATCAGGCCGATCTGGCACAAAAGTTGAAAGAGATAGGGAAAACATCTTTTGATGCCATGAATATTAGAGGTGTATTTTATGGACAAGTTGGGCCGACAGGTTATCATAACGTAGAAAACGCACCTTATCATAATCTGATTGATTTATGTGAGAGGTATGTAAGCGGTGAAGCAATTAATTGGGAACAGTACTTCCTAGAAAAAAATGTACGGAAGATCAGTCTGCCTACCTATCAATTTGATAAAAAACGGTGCTGGCTTGATACTCCTGAAGTATCTAATATCGACAATGCATTTTGCGGGGATTTCCTTTATGAAATCGGATGGAAGAAAATTGAACCGGAAAATGAAGGGAAAACAGAAGCTGATTGTACATCAGTATTGATTATAAAGGGTGAAAACCAAATATGTGATGACTTGGTCAGCTACTATAAGAGCAATGGCGTCAATACATTAATTGTTGAAAATGGCGGGGAATATAAGAGAATTGATGAGGACAGATTTATTATTGATTTCAGTGAAAGTCATTTCTGCAAGCTTTTTTCTGATATAAAGGAAAGAGATATTACCGATATTATACATTCGGCGGCAATTACTGACGTCCAGGCCGTTACAAATATGGAGCAATTGGAAAAAAGCCAGGATATCGGAGTATATTGCCTGTTCAATATGATTAAGGCATTAGTTGCTTCAGGTTACAAGCAAAGGATTAATATTTCCTTAATTGCAGAAAATGTTAATCAGGTTACCGGCAGGGAAAGCCGGCTTAACCCCCAGCATAATACACTGTTTGGGTTAGGGAAGGTAATAAGCCGGGAATATGTCAATATATCATGCAGATGCTTTGATATTGATGAAGCTACTGAATTGCCTGAATTAATAACCTTGCTGAATACTGCTTCGAGGCAGTATATGAATGCTTTCAGAGAAGGCGGGCTGTATTTTGAAGAATTCCATAAAATTGATCATAAAAGAATGAACCGTCCGATGGCAGAATTAAAGACAGATGGGGTATACCTTATTACAGGCGGCACCGGGGGGATGGGGATTGAGTTTGCCAAGCATCTTGCTGCAATCAAAAGTGTAAATATTGCGCTGGTAAACAGGTCGAAAATACCTGAACGAAATGAATGGGAAAAGATAATACAAGAAAATAAGGATCAGAAGTTAGCTAAAAAACTGGTTGGAATTAAATCTATTGAAGCATTTAAGTCAAATGTAGCTTACTATGCTGCGGATATAGGCAATGCAACAGATGTAGAAAATATAATAAATGATTTAAAAAATAGATTCGGGAAGATAAACGGTGTCATACATACAGCCGGTTCCGGCGGTTATGGCTTTATTTACAAAGAAGAACTTCACGAGATAAAGGAAATTCTAAAACCTAAAGTTGAAGGAACCTGGCTTCTTGACCAACTGACCCGGAACGAACCGGTAGATTTCTTTGTGATGTGTTCCTCCTTTACTTCCGTATTAGGTGCTTCCGGTCACGGTGACTACATGGCCGCCAATTCGTTTCTTGATTCATATGCGGCATATAGGAGTAAGCAAGGGAAAAAAACATTAACAATTAACTGGACAAGATGGCGGGAAACCGGAATGGCCGTAGATTATGGAATCAATGATATAGATGGGATTTTAAAGTCATTACAGACCAGAGAAGCGGTAAATGCGTTTGATCAATTAATGAAATCCGATATAAAAAGAGCAATAGTTGGGGAACTAAACTATGAATTGTTATCAAAAGAAGAGAATAAAACCGAATTCAAAGAAAACCTGATACTAAGTATAGATGATGCAATCCTTTCAAGGATTCAAGGCATCCCTTCAGAGCAAAAACAATGTAACAGCAATGCGAAAGGACAATATGAAGAGAAGAAAAAAGAATCTGCCCAAGTGAGACTTGCAGGAAGAAACAGTATTGGGCAGTATTCCGATGCCGAAAGGAAAATCGCATTTATATGGAAGAAAGTATTGGGTTTTGAGGAATTGAATATTGATGATAATTTCTTTGAAATTGGCGGAAATTCAGTAATGCTTATCAGGGTGCATGCGCTGCTTGAAAAGGAATTTGAAGGGAAAGTATCCATAACCGATTTATTTGCATATACGACAATAAAAACTTTAGCCGGATTTATTTCAGGTGAATATGACGATTTAAACAATTTTGAAAACCATGAGGAGAATTTTAAGGAGAATATCAGCCAAATCCTTGGCAGTGTCGATAATGGAGAAATTTCCATTGAGGAAGCTGTTAAAAAGCTGGAATCATTTGAGGTGTAATATGAGCAAGTTACAAGAAATGATAATTAAGAATGTGGTTGCAGGGAAAATTGAAAAAAGTGTTGCAGTCGACCTTTTGGCTATGTTGAAACAAAATGCAGGCAAAATGGAGAAGATTGATATAGCAATTATAGGTATGGATGTTAGAATGCCAAAAGCACAAAATTTAAGTGAGTATTGGAAAAATTTGAGAAATGGTGTGGATTGCGTAGTAGAGCTTAATGAAGCAAGAATTAAAGATATGGAAGGTTTTATAGCCTATTATGCCAACGTTGATAAAAAAGACTTGCAATACATTAAAGCCGGATTTTTAGACGAGATTGACAAGTTTGACTACCAGTTTTTTAAACTATCCCATAAAGAAGCAAGCTTAATGGATCCTCATCAAAGAATGTTTCTGGAGGTTGCCTATAATGCAATTGAGGATGCCGGTTATGGAGGAGATATGCTGAGAGGTACTGATACCGGCATCTATATAGGGTTCAGTAAGCTTTTCTCATACTCCGACTTAGTAGCACTGGCTGAGCCGGAAGTAGCAGAGTTGTCTGCTGCCGGAAATACCACATCCATTATTGCCAGCAGATTGGCTTATATTTTAGATTTGCATGGGCCATGCCTTATAATAGATACAGCGTGTTCATCATCGCTTGTAGCAGTACATATGGCATGTCAGGGGTTGATTAATGGGGATTGCGACCAGGCAATAGCCGGCGGTGTTAGAATCAGGTTTAATAATGTAGTAGGCAGCGGAAGCATCGGTATCGAGGCCTTGGATCATAGAGCCAGAACCTTTGATGGTGACTCCACGGGAACAGGGTGGGGGGAAGGTGTCGGGGCGGTTGTCTTAAAACCATTGAGCAAAGCTATACGGGATAATGATAATATCTATGCGGTTATCAAAGGCAGTGCTGTTAATAATGATGGAAACTCATTGGGAATATTGGCACCTAATGTAACAGCGCAAAGGGATGTTATCCTGAACGCATGGAAAAATGCCGAAATCGACCCATTGACAATATCGTATATAGAAGCTCACGGTACGGGGACAATCTTGGGAGATCCGATTGAGATTGATGCTATAAACAGAGCTTTTGCTAAATACACTGACAGAAAGCAATTCTGCGGGGTAGGTTCTGCAAAGCCTAATATTGGGCACCTGGACAGTGCCTCCGGTATAGCAAGCTTGATAAAGGCTGTATTATCCATTAGAAATAGGGAGTTATTCCCATCAATAAACTTTAATAAACCAAACAAAAATATTCGCTTTGAAGAGTCGCCTGTATATGTTAACAATAGATTGAGTGTCTGGGAGAATGGTGATACCCCCTTAAGATGCGGTGTAAGTTCATTCGGTTTTTCAGGTACAAACTGCCATGTTATATTGGAAGAAGTAAAACTGAAAAATGATTCGGCTGCTAATGAGGAAAACAGAATTAACATACTTGCGATTTCTGCTAAGAAAGAGCAAGTGCTGCTGGAATTAGTTGAAAAATACTATACCTATTTTGTTGAAACAGAGACTAATATTCCGGATGTATGCTATACTGCAAATGTTGGCAGGGGACATTATGACTATAGAATAGCAATCAGATTTGAGAGTAAGGAAGAGCTTTGTACCAAACTAAACCGGATATGCTTTGGTGAACTGACTGAACTTCAGGGGGATGGGATATTTTCTAATTTATTAAAAGAAAGTAGCGGAAAGAAATACCCTGATATGGAGTATTATCCGGCTATAGAAGAGATATTTAATTTTTGCGGCGAGTTTAACTTTTACGACAAAGAAAAAGCTGATATGCTATGTACATGCTACATAAACGGCGGCCTTATTCCCTGGAGTGTGCTGTATTCTAAAGAAAGCAGAAAAAAAGTGAGCCTTCCCGGTTATCCTTTTGAAAAGAACAGGTGTTGGGTAAACCTGGACAATATAGAAAGTAAACTTAACAGCAGAGGAAGGATAGGCACTAATGAAAAATTCAATATCAACAGGTCACTTTCAGAAATCAGGTGGATTGAAAATAGCAAAGAGTATTGTTATGAGGCGATTACCGGTAAGAACATTATTGTATTCAAAGATGAATTTGAATTAGGAAACAAAATAATCAGTGAACTTGTAAAAAACAATAATATTATTGAGATTACATCTGGAAGTACTTTTTGTAAATACTCTTATAATCATTACAGCATTGATTTTAATGAGGAATCATATGCGGAACTGCTTAAAGACTTGAAGGACATGGGCATTGACAGTATTATCCACCTAATGTCCATTCATGAAGAAAAAAAGATAACCGATATTGCCCACCTGAACTCTCAACTGGAAAAAGGTGTTTTAAGCTTGTTTTATCTTGCAAAAGCTGTTGCAGAACAAATTAGAACAAGAGATATTGCTATTTATATAGTTTCGAATTTGGGGTATGAAGTAACCGGGGAGGAAGCATGGATTTCTCCTGCAAACTCAATGCTTTACGGGCTAGCAAAAGTAATTTCCGCCGAATATTTGAACATTAAATGCAAATGCATTGATATTGATAATATATCCAATACAGGTTCAATACTAAGAAGGATTGAAGCAGCATACGACAAATTTGAAATGTATGCGATTAGAGGCGGAAAAGAATTTATAGAAGAGTATGGAAATGTTGCTGCAGATAAAGTAAATAAGAATGTTTTCAATTTGAAAAAGAACGGCACATATATAATTACCGGAGGTATGGGCAGTATTGGCTTAGAAATCGCAAGGTATTTGTCAAAGAAAGAAAATATAAGGATAATTCTGCTTGGACGGTCAAATGATATTTCTACAGCTATGTGGAGGGGGGATGCTGTGAAGCAAGACCTTTACAAATTGAAAAACAAGATTGAACAGGTAAAGGCAATAGAAGAAAGCGGCAGTGAAGTTATTTACTATAGTGTAGATATTTCTGATGAAAAAAATCTGGCCGGCGTCCTGGAAAATATAAGAAATGCATACGGGGAAATAAACGGTGTAGTACACGGGGCCGGTATTGCAGGATCAGGGATGCTGATGAAAAAGGAGTTAGAAACATTTGTTTCGGTTTTAAAGGCTAAGGTTTTTGGCGCTTTGCTGTTAGATAGTCTGACTTCGGAGGACAAGCTTGATTTCTTTATAATGTTTTCATCAACAGCATCATTGGTAGGTGCAGCCGGACAAGGCGATTATACTGCGGCTAATACCTTTCTGGATTCATTCAGTTATTACAGGAGTAAAAGAGGACTGTGCAGCCAGACAATTAATTGGACTACATGGAAAGAAATCGGCATGGCAGCAGAATATGGAGTTAACGTAGACGGTTTATATAAAGCACTGTCAACCGAAACTGCTGTTGAACTTTTTGATCTTGCTGTCAATACCGGCATGAAAAGAACCATAATAGGTGAAATCAATTATAGTAATGAAGCCCTGGTTAACAATTTCAATCAGTTTCCAATAAAATTCAGCAGTGACATTGAAGCGCGGATTAAAGCATCCTGTTTGGGTGGAGACAGGAAATCCGACATAGTAAAAATAAAGGGAATTCAAGACATTGACAAATTGAGTGTTGAATATGAAATAGCGTTGATATGGCATAATCTTCTTGGGGTAACAGAGCTTGGATTGGAAGATAATTTCTTTGATCTTGGCGGCAATTCGATTTCAGCAATAAAGCTGGAAGTTGAGCTTGAAAAAAGTAACTATAAAGTATCCGGTGAGGATATATATAAGTATCAGACATTACGGGAATTGGCAGCTTTTATTAAAAAAGATGCACCGGTTGTTATGGATAGAGGCTCTGGTACGGCAGTAAAGGTATTTGATAAAGACACTATATCAAATGAAGCCGGAAAACATATCCTAAAAGGTATTGAACCGTTTAACGATATTTTTTACAGGACTTGTTTCAATAACCGCCTGTTTTCAATAGCTGATTACTATGATAGAGACCCTTTGATGGTAATCGCTAATGATGTCATGGTATATGAGTATGAAAATACCTGCAGTCATTTTGTTGATATTGGTTATATATCTATTTTGGAAATGAATAAATTGATGCAGGAAATGAAGATAAAAGTTGATATTCTTCAATATCCGGACAACTTGATATCAAGAATCAAGGAAGCTTTATTGACAAACAAACTGGTTATAGTAAGGGTAGATTGTTACTATATGTCTATCAGGAAAGATTTTTACTGCAAGGAACACTTTGATCATAACTTACTGTTTTACGGCTATGATGATGCAGCAGAGGAATTCCACATTTTTGAGCATAAGGATAAAGATAGCCTGGCATATGAAAAATGTGTATTAAGCTATGCAGATACTAAGAAAGCTTATACAGGATACATAGAGCATTTTCATGATTCAGTAAATTTACCGGCATATTATGAGTTTTCGTTAGCGGATAGTACAAAAGAATACAGCAATATGGATTGCACAAAAATGTATCTTCAGAATATCATGGCGAAGAAAGATAGAATTATTAAAGGCCTGGCTGATTTAAAACATTTTATTGATGATTTTTCGAAAATTGTAACTGAAGACTTAATAGAAATAAATAATCTTGAAAAATACCTTATAAGTCTTAATAATATTGTGAATGGCAAGCTATCACAGCAATATTTGCTTAAAAGGGCAGTTGTGCAAATGGAAGCGGTTAATGAATGCTTGAATTTTATAATTAGTAACTGGGTAAAGGTCAGAGGTGTTATTGCTAAAGTTATGTTTGCAAAACGATATAAAAAAGAAAACTTGATGATGCTTATAGAACTCTTAGATGAGATTTATCAAAATGAAATTCTATACATAAACCATATAGAAGAAGTACAAAACTTTTAAGAAAGGATTGAAAGTTATGATAAAGGATATTGAACAAACTGTAAAAGAAATTATAGTGGAAAGTTTAGAGCTGTCTATTGATTTTAATGATATTAAAAATGATGCAAAACTGATTGACTTTGGTATTAATTCGATAAACTTCATAAAACTGCTCGTTGAGGTAGAAACAGTATTTGATATTGAATTTAATATTGAAATGCTAGACCTTAATGCTTTTGAAACAGTAGAAGATTTAGTGAAATCAATCAATAAAATGAAAAACCTAACCAATCAACAGTTATAAAAAACTTAGGAAGTGTACAAAGAGGGTGATAAAAGTGGAGAAAGTAGCTTTTTTATTCCCGGGACAGGGTTCACACTATGTTGGTATGGGGAAAAAATTATGTGAAGATTATTCAATTGCAATGAGAACATTCGAAGAGGCAAATGAAGCGCTAGGTTATGACTTAATGAAAATATGTTTTAATGGAAGTATTTTTAAGCTGAACAAAATGGAGAATATGTTTCCGGCGTTACTTACCACAAGCGTTGCTTGCTACAGAGTCTATATGCATGAAATCGGGTTTTCTCCGCAAGTTCTTGCAGGGCATAGTTTAGGAGAATACTCAGCTTTAACTTGCGCAGGAGTAATAAGCTTCAGTGATGCAGTTAAGATTGTTAATATGAGAGGAAAACTTGCACAAGAGGCTATTAATGCCAAGATTGGTGATATGACTATATGTGAAGGTATAGAGTGGAAATTGGTTGAAGGTTTGTGCAAGACTATTTCAGGTGAAAATTTGTTTACACAAATAGCTTGTTATAATGATGATGATAAGGTATCTGTTTCCGGTACAAAAGAAGGTATTTTAAAAATTGAGAGAGAGATATTGAAAAAGAAAGGGAAAATCGTACCTTTAGTCGGGGGAGGTCCGTTTCATTGTGAGCTTATGACGGAAGCAGCTATGAAGCTTTATGAAGAACTTAAAAAGTATAATTACAATGAGTTCAGGTATCCGGTAATTTCAAATGTTACCAGTTTGCCTTACAAAATTGATGATAATATTGCGCATATATTGAGAGAACATTTAATTAGACCGGTTCAATGGGTAAAGACATTAGAGCGCTTAAATGATATGAATATTACACTTTTTGTTGAAATGTCCACTCGTAACATGTTATGTGACATAATGAACCTTCAGAAATTCAAACAAAAAAAATACAAGATAAGCAAAGATGATATTCAGAAATTACAGAGAATCCCTGACTTTAAAGAATGGGGAAATAATGTAACACCTATATCAAAATGCTTATCCGCAACAGTATCGACACCTAATAAAAATCTTAAGAACTACGATCCGGTAAAAGTTCTGGATATGTATAAACAAATAGAGTCTATTGAAAAGAAACAAAACAAATCGTCGCCTAAACATACAGCAGAAGATATTTTAGAAGCTTTTAGATATTTGAAGGATATTTTGAATGAAAAAGAAATTTCGATGTACGAGCGTAAGCAGATAATTAGTGATATCATTGATACCTCCGGATTAAACTATTTATATGATGATTTTCTAAAGGCTTTATAGAAGTATTAAGGGGTGATAAAAAATGTTAGAAGTAATGACTTATGAGGATTATGAGAAGTTATTAGCCGGTCCGTTAGGTGAATATTATATTGGCAGATGGGAGTACTTTAAAGAAATAATCGATATAATTAATAACCATAAAATAGAATCTGTTTTGGAGCTGGGACCGGGTAAGCATACTATAGTAAAAAACTGCGATATTATGATAAAGCCTGAGGATGATGTGTGGGGCAGACCTGAGAACCAAATAAGAAGACAAATACTGCATAACGGTACGGAAAAACCATGGCCGATAAAGGACAAGGAATATGACTTATTCATTGCAGCACAAGTGTGGGAACACTTGGATAACAAACAGTCAAGAGCATTCCGCGAAGTTATGCGTGTTTCAAAAATGGCGATTTTAAGTTTCCCCTATCTATGGAACTGTCCAAAAGACAATAAGAATTACCCGGAACATCACATGATTGATGAGGAATTAATAGGAGATTGGACTCTGAATATCAAGCCGGAAAAGATTATTGAAATAAAAAGAACAGGAGAAAAAGTTAGTAAGGGACCGCGAATAATATATTTCTGGAGATTTTAAAGAATCAAAAGCAGGTGCAAAAGGCATAAAGATGCATGGAGAGGCTTTTCTATTTCAGATATCATTTTTGTGCAAGTTATGATATTTTAGTAATATATAGGTTGCATTAAAGAAATTTCAAGGAAGAATTATGCAACCTATGAAATCAAGGAATATGATTTTGCAATATTTAAATTTTCAATGTAAGATGTTTATTGCAAAACATATAGACTGATTTTATCAAGAAATTAATGTATAATGTATGATTAAATGTATATGTTGAAAACTATATAAAAGACATAATATGAACGGAGGATGACCATGCCTAAAATTGAACTTGTGGCACCCTGCAATTTTGCGGTGGAAGCGATACTATCCAGAGAAATTAGAAGTCTGGGTTATGAAATATCAAAGGTAGAGGATGGCAGAGTATCATTTATAGCAGATGAGGAAGGAATATGCAGGTCCAACCTGTGGCTGCGTACTGCGGAAAGGATACTTGTCAAGGTAGGAGAGTTTGAGGCTTTTTCTTTTGAGGAGCTTTTTGAAAAAACCAAGAGGCTTAAATGGTATGAATTGATACCTAAAGATGCAGAGTTCCCTGTTGCAAAGGCTTCCAGTATAAAATCAAAGCTTTTCAGCACCTCTGACATACAGGCAATAGTCAAAAAGGCCGTGGTGGAAAGCTTGAAGACCAAGTATAAGGTGCAGTGGTTTGAGGAAACAGGAGAGCGGTACCCAATACATGTTTTCCTTAATAAGGATAAGGTAGCATTGTATCTGGATACCAGCGGTTTATCTTTGCATAAAAGGGGTTATAGGGAATTATCAAATATTGCTCCTATTAAGGAAACGCTTGCTGCAGTTATGATATCGCTTACACCCTGGAAAGCAGACAGAGCTTTTATAGATCCTCTGTGTGGCTCGGGTACAATACCTATAGAAGCTGCCATGATAGGGCTCAACATGGCACCGGGTCTTAATAGGAGTTTTGTATCCGACAACTGGCGGTGGATTGGCGGGAAGGTATGGGATAAAGCAAAAGAGGAAGCCAGGTCGCTTGCTAGGAAAGATGTTGAATTAAATATACAGGGCTATGATATTGATGAGAGTGCTCTTAAAGTGGCAAGAAATAATGCAAAATTGGCAGGACTTGGGGAGAAACTCCATTTCCAGAAAAGAGATATCAGGGAACTCAGCAGTAAGGATAGATACGGCTTTATAGTAACCAATCCACCCTATGGGGAAAGAATGTCTGATCTAAAGAGTGTAGAGGGGCTGTACAGGGAAATGGGCAAAGTATTTTCAAAGCTTGATACATGGTCTTTTTACATAATCACTTCCCATGAGGAGTTTGAGAAGTTTTTCCGAAGAAGGGCAGATAAAAAGCGGAAGCTGTATAACGGGATGATGAGGACGGATTTATTTCAATTTTTCGGTCCGAAGCCCCCAAGACCAAATAAAAATGAAAGCATAATTTCTGATGAAACTGATAAATAAGCTAAGCAAAAAGATATTGAACGCACTAGAAAATTTCTATAGGGTATAGTGCGAATTCAATAATAGAAAGAAAACTTTTTGAGAAATCTAAATTAATATCACCAGGGATATTTCGCAAAATGTATACCCCCTTAATATAATGTATTAAGGGGGTGTTATTTTGGATAGGGGCTTTTTTAAACAGATTCGCAGAGTGCTTTTGGCTGAGACATTTTTATCAGGAGCAACATCTTTAAGTAAAGTCTTTAGCGAGACCGAAGATGAGCTGGAGGGTGTTATTGATTATATTGGTAAAAAAGCTAAGACACAAAAGGTTTTTGATGAAAAATTTTTTAAGAAATAAAAGTATTGAGAGAATTATTAATTGATAGTTACTTTTGATGAAGCATACATAAAATTATAGCTGTATGCCAATGCTAAAAAAACAGCCGTTAAAATGCATGTATAATAGACTAGTGCCTCGTATAGTATATCACTTCTAGGGTCAGCGTGGCACTAAACAGATGAAGTGCATTTTTAACACCTGAATGTTAGAAATCAGGTGTTAAAAGGCACTAGCGTTTCATTTATGGTCTTCTTACACATACTATTACATAGGAGTTGGTAAAATGTACGTGGACAGTATGGAGAATCTAAGTGTAACAGTGGATCCGCAAAGGGTAAGACCGGGAATGATATATGTTGATTTGTCCAGAAGAAGGAACCGAAGACAAATATATGAAGCCTATGTAAATGGGGCAACCTTGATATTTACACCCCATAATATATCAGATCCTGATCTTCCGGTAGTAAAGGTTAAGAGCCCCCAGGATACAATTTGTATGCTGTTTGACAGCTTTTTAAGTAAGCAGGAGCATCATGCAAAACTTATAGGAGTGCTTGGAGATAGTGATAGAAGTGTATTGGTTGAGTTAATACAGAGAATATTATACGGGAGAAATGACAACGGCATAATGAATAGTTGGAGCAGAATAAACAAGAGAAATCAACACAGTATTGAGAATTTCTTTTCGTCTTTTATAGATATGTACAAAGCAGGCATGGATATAATTCCAATTGCTATTGATGCAAATGCAAGTGATCTTTTATATTTTGGCAATATTAATCTTGACTGTACAATTCTTACCGATAGGGGTTTTTGGGAAAGCAGTTATGGAAATCAGTCAGCTTTTGATTTTTTTTCAAGGCTGGCAGAGGAAAAAACTATTATAATAAACAATGACGAAAATGATATATTAAAAGCAGAGGACGGAAGGAAAATAAAGTCCATTACTTATGGACTGAATAAAAAAGCTGCTGTCACTGCATCAAGTATATTTGTTGATGATGCTACCTGTTTCAACTACTGTGTGCAGAAAAGCTTTCAGATTGAAAGCGGTGGAAGAATTGAACCGTTTGAAATCCCCATACGCTTGAATGCCTTGGGGAACCACAATATATATAATGCGTTGGCTGCCATTACCTGCGGTTTATATTATGGTGCAGACATTACGAGTATAAAAGCTTCGGTTGAAAGTTATACAACTCCGGCAAGACATTTTCAGAGAATATATGATGGTGATTATGCAATAATTGATAATTACTGCAGCTCAATTCATGACTATACAGAAGCTTTTGAATCGATGCAAATATTGAGCTATGGGGATCTTATGCTCATAATTTCTGTTACACAGGACTCAAACCTGAGTTTTCATTGGGAGAAAGCCATGGTGATAGCCGATTGGGCTAAGATTCTGAATTGCAAAGAAGTGATTTTGACCAGTTGCATGGATAATAATTCACATATAGGAGAGCTTCCAATTAAAACTATGAGAATCTATAAAAAGATTTTTAAAGAAAATGAAATTCCTTTCAGATATTATCATTTACTGCAACATGCCCTGGAAAAGGGTTTGGCAGGACTTAAAAAACGCGACCTCATGGTAATTATGGGAAGTGATGAAATGAATATTGCGCATAGGATTTTACACAGATATCTTAACTCCCTAAGTGATAAAAAGAATTAAAATGATACATATACCCACCACAGTAGTAGCAATTAATTACTGTGATGGGAGTTTTTATATGTATAAGCAAAAATGATTCATATTATATACTCCTTGTGAATATGTATACTGTAGGTTAAACCTGAAATACGCAAGAACAAGGAAGGGAGCGGGGCTTATGACTGACAAGGTCATTGAGAGCAACAATGTTACCATATATGGGATGGTAACTTCCAAACCGGAGTTTAGTCATGAAATGTATGGTGAGGGTTTTTATACGGTATACTTAGAGGTTCCAAGGTTGAGTGATATTTCTGATATGCTGCCGATAACAATATCAGAGAGGCTTGTTCAGGGGTTAAATATTGATGTAGGCTCAACTCTCCTCGTTGAAGGTCAGTTGAGATCATACAACAAATACCAGGAAGGGAATAATAAACTTATACTTACGGTTTTCGCAAGAAATTTAAAGCCGGTGAATGAGGAAATAAAAAATCCTAATCAGATTTACCTTGACGGCTACATATGTAAGAAACCAATATATAGGACTACACCCTTTGGACGTGAAATTACTGACATGTTATTGGCAGTGAATAGACCATATAACAAATCTGATTATATACCATGCATTGCCTGGGGTAGAAATGCAAGATATTCAGAAAATTTGAAGATAGGCGACAGAATAAGAATATGGGGTAGAATACAAAGCCGTAACTACCAGAAGAAAGTTTCTGAGGAAGAAGTCATTACCAGAACTGCATACGAAGTATCCATATCGAAAATGGAAGTATGTGATGCCGAAACAGGTGAGAATAAAAATTATGAGGAAGAAGAACAGGAGGTATAGATTAAAAAAGGCAACTTGGTTGCCTTTTTATATTTAAAATATTCTACATTAAGGCTATAATAATTTTATAAAAGAAATTATCCATAAAAGAACGGAGGAGATTATTGTTTTGAAGCTTAATAAAGGACTTATTCAGGTATATACAGGGGATGGAAAGGGAAAGACAACAGCAGCACTAGGTCAAGGGCTAAGGTCTTGCGGCAGGGGTCTTAAAGTATGCATGGTGCAATTCTTAAAGGGTGGAGACACAGGAGAGCTTCATAGTGTGGAGAAGCTGCATCCCTTATTCGAGATATTCAGGTTTGAGAAAGATAGAGGCTTTTTTTGGACACTTTCCGAGCAGGAAAAGCATGAGCTTAAAGAAGACATTGAAAAAGGCTTTGAGTTTATAAAAAGAGTGGCGGCGAATAATGAATGTGATGTTCTGATAATCGATGAACTTCTGGGAGTACTGAGCAACAAGCTTCTTGAAGTTAATGAGGTATTGGAGCTTTTAAAGAAAAAGCCTGATACAATGGAGATAATAATGACAGGAAGAAACGTTCCGAAGGAAATAATTGATGCAGCGGATTTAGTAACTGAAATGAAAGAGATAAAGCACTATTTCAGAAGCGGAGTACCATCCAGAGAAGGTATTGAATCATAGTATAAAATAAAGGGGGAGCAGTATGAAATTGTTAGGCAGATTATATGGCAGCAAGTACAGATATATTCCGATGGTTTTTATGATAGTACTTGGTGCAATCATGGGAGGAATAGCTTTTAATGCATTCTTGATTCCACATAAGCTGTTAAGTGGCGGGGTAAGCGGCATAGCACTCATACTGAATTACCTATTTGATATTAGCCCAGGTGTATTGATATTTGTATTCAACATACCAATATTTATTGCAGGCTATAAATTTGTAGATAAAGAATTTATTCTTCTAAGCCTTATTGGAATGACGGCATTTTCTGTTGCAGTTGATGCATTTTCTTTCCTGAAAGATATTATTTATATCGATGATACACTTTTGTCCTGCCTGTACGGGGGGGTTCTAAGCGGCATAGGTGCGGGGATTGTGTTCAGGAACAGGGCTTCTCAGGGCGGAATTGATATAATTGGTGTTATACTCAAAAAATATTACTCAATGAATATTGGAAGTACATCCTTAATAATAAATATAATTATAGTCACAATTGCATCAGCATATTACGGACTTAAGCCTGCTATGTACACATTGGTTTCAATGTATGTTACATCTGTAGTGATGGATAAGGTACAGCAGGGCTTTGGAACCAGTAAATCTGTTATGATAATAACAGATAATGAGCAGAAGGTTGCTGAAGAAATAATAAGGACGCTGGGTAGAGGTGTTACATACCTGGAGGGTGAAGGAGCATATACAGGCAACAGGAAGAAGGTAATTTACTGCATAGTCACAAAGAGTCAGCTTGCAAAGGTGAAGCAGATAGTTCACGAGGCGGACAGCAATGCTTTCATGTCAGTGAGCGACACCGCAGAGGTTCTGGGCTACGGTTTTGCAAACAGGGGGATATGAGAGCTGCTTCATGGTATGATGTACAAATTATAGGCTTATCTTGGACTCAAGAAAAAGAAGTGTAAATAAGTATATATAGTTGTCCAGTGCTGAAACTCGTTATATTTGCAATAAATGAAATGTTGCAATATAACGAGTTTCAGCATATATATAGGGCTTGCATTAAATAAGTTTCAAGGAAGAATTTTGCAACCTATGAAATCAAGGAATATGATTTTGCAATATTAGAATGGAAATGTAAAATGTTTATTGCAAAACATATAGGTGCAAAATTTCTTTTCTTATCCATAGTTACATTTTTGCAAATAATAGCACCTTAAGAAGGTATAAAAATAAATTGTCGAAATATGACATAATATACAAAACGGAACAAATTGAAAGTTTGTAGAAAATTGCTAAAATATAATTATTAGTATTAAATTAAAGTACTGTTTAAGAACAAGGGGGTTTTAAGAATTGGGATTCAAACAACTGAAAAAAAGCATAATAGTTATTCTATTAATGCTGGCATTTACTTTTTCTACAGTTAGTGCATTGATATCTGATAATACTAAATCAAATGCTAACTATACGGAAAAAGTCAGTATGATTAATAATAATGGAGGCTTAGGGGAAAGTGATGACAATGAGATTGATAGCAGCGTAAGTAACACATTGGAGGCTGCATCTGAAAATAGCAATGTCGAATCAATGGATAGTACGGCAAATGGAGAAGAAGTACTTAGTGAAATTCAAACAGGCAGCGGTGCAAACCAAGGTATAACTGAGAGTATCGCTGATATTGATAGCAAAGCTTCAGCAGATGAGCATGAATTTAACAGATTCATAATAAAATACAAGAATCAGAATAATAAATCCAAAATAAGCAGTATTATGACAGGTGATATATCTGAGGTAAAGAAACTGAGAAATGGCAGATTTGAAATAGTATCTTTAAAGAATAAGCTCAAGCAGAAGGATTTTTTTAAAAAGATAAAAGCAAAAAAAGCTGATACAAACATTGAATATATTCAACCGGATTATACCCTGGCTATTTCTTCTAATGATAACTATATTGTTGATCAATGGGGTTTACAAAATAGTACTGAAACATTTTCAAATATATATAATAAAACAGTTATAGGAGCTGTATACAATAGTACGGGAAATAACTCGATTTTTGACTGTTTCAGCGGATTGAACAATGGAGTTTCAGTATCTGAGTCTGTATATGAAGAAGTATACAACGGAGCAATATTCCGCATTGATGCTAATGTATTTCCAGCCTGGGAATATACCCAAGGGGAGGGCGTTGTAGTAGCTGTTCTTGATACAGGTATTGACATCGCACACGAAGACTTAAGTGAAAACATATGGGTAAATAAAGGCGAGGTACCTGGCAACGGATTAGACGATGATGGGAATGGATACATTGATGATGTAAACGGATGGAATTTTAGTGACAACATAAACAGTGTACACAATATAAACAATGCAAATGATGAGTGGCACGGTACCCATATAGCAGGGATAATTGCAGCGAATAATGATAACACAAAAGGTATTGCGGGTATAGCACCAAAAGCACAAATAATGCCACTTGAAGTATTTAAAAATGGGACAGCATATACTGGCGATATAATCAAAGCAATAGAATATGCAAAGGATAACGGAGCAAAAATAATAAATTGCAGTTGGGGTACTACAGCTGAGAATATAGCCTTAAAAGAAGCTATGGAAGAATCAGGGCTGCTGTTTGTATGTGCTGCAGGCAATAGCAATAACGACATAGACGTGTTTCCCGTTTATCCAAGCGCATTTGAAAGTAATAATGTCATAAGTGCAGCTTCAATAAACAGGATAGGACAACTATCTGGTTTTTCCAATTACGGACCTAAGACAGTAGATGTTGCAGCACCAGGTGAATGCATAATGAGTACTTTGCCTGACAATAGATATGGTCTGAGCAGCGGCACTTCTATGTCAGCAGCGTTCGTTACAGGAGAAGCTGCATTATTGCTTAGCAGATATAAAGATTTGAGTTCAAGCGGATTAAAGGAAAAAATAATAGATTCTTCTGACAGCCTGTATACATTGCTTGGGAAAATAGCTGACGGCAGAAAAATAAACTGCTTTAATGCAGTATCAGGAGAAAACCGGTATAAAAATAAGATAATAGCATTCTCAGGTGATGATTATCAAGATACCGTGAGCAGCTATGTCTACAACAGCAATAGGAACAGCGAATATGAACTTTTATCTGTTGCAAGCTGGAGTACGTCTGCCAGCATGCAGACACCTAGAAGTGAGTTCGGTACTGCATCGCTGAACGGAAAGCTTTATGCCATTGGCGGGTTGACAAGCTCAGGATATGCAAATGCAGTTGAAGAATATGACCCGGTAACAAACACATGGACTTATAAAGCTCCGATAAATACAGCCAGAGCAGGTCTTAGCGCTGTAACAGTAAATGGAAAGATATATGCAATAGGCGGAAAGGCAAGTAGTGGATATACAAGCATAGTAGAAGAATATGACCCAATATTAAATACATGGGTAAATAAGACATCATTGCCTGCTGCTAGTGGTTACTCCGCAGGAGCAGTACTTAATGGGAAAATATACATAATAGGCGGGCGTACAACATCCGGGTACTTAAATAAGATGTTGGAATATGATCCAACTGCAAACACATTTGTTGACAAAGCAGTAATGAGCACACAAAGAGAACGTTTAGCTGCTGCAGTTGCAAATGGAAAGATATATGCAATAGGCGGCAGCAATACAACAATACTGAAAGCAGTTGAAGAGTATAACCCTTCCACAAATACATGGGCAAACAAACAGGATATGCCTGCAGGCAGAACCGGATCAGCTGCAGCAGCAGTCAATAAGAGGATATATGTTATGGCAGGTAATGACAGTGCTGGATATAAGAATGCAGTGGAAGAATTTAATCCGGATACAAATTCATGGATAACAAAACCAAGCTTGATGTCAGCAAGAAGTAATATTGGTGCCGGAGAAGTGAACGGTACAATATATGTAGTAGGTGGAATACAGGGAAGCACATCATTCTTGAAGACAGCAGAAGAGTATTATGTTCCAAGTATACAGTTCCAATATGACAGTGGAAACAGACTAAGATATGTATTAAAGAATGGAAATATACTTGCAACATATGATTATGACAGTAATGGAAATCAAATTAAGAGGACAAGCAGTGAAATACCATTTACAATCATTGTAAATGGAGCAGGTGAAGATTGGCTTAGCCTGGGCTGGACGCAAATCAGCAATGCTACATCATATGAACTGTATAAAGATGGAGTATTATTGACAACAACAACTTCAAACAGTTATACAGTAACATCATTGCTGCCAAACACATTGTATAGGATGAAACTAATAGCTAAAAAGGGAACATCAGTACTGGTTTCAACGGATATTAAGAATATAACGACACTACCTACAGCACCGGCAGGCTTAACTGCAAGCAGTACGGCAACTAGAGTAACTCTGACCTGGAATGCGCAACTAGGAATATCAAAATATGTAATATTAAAAGATACTATAGGCTCAGTAATAGGAGAAAGCCAGACTAACAGCTTTACTGTATATGGACTGGCGCCGAGTACAAATTACACTTTCTATGTGCAATCATATAACGGATTATATAGTTCAGGCAGTCCAATAAGCATAAGAACAAAGGATTTATTGGCTACTACAAATCTGATTGTGGCTGGTGGAAATGAAAACAGTTTTTCAGTTGCATGGAATAGTATAGAAGGAGCAGCAGGATATAAGGTATATCTGAATGGGCAGTACAAGGGTGTAACTAGTTCTACAAGTTATACAATAACAAGCTTACAAGCTAATACAACATATACTGTTGAAGTTTCAGGATACTATGAAAGCCATGAAGGACCGAGAAAGCTAATTAGTCAAAAAACAGCTCCGGCAGCACCGGCAGGCTTAACTGCAAGCAGTACAGCAACTAGAGTAACTCTGACCTGGAATGCACAAGCGGGAGCAACGAAATATGTAATATCAAAAGATACTATAGGTTCAGTAGCAGGAGAAAGCCAGACTGACAGTTTTACTGTATATGGACTGGCACCGAGTACAAATTACACTTTCTATGTGCAATCATATAACGGATTATATAGTTCAGGCAGTCCAATAAGCATAAGAACACAAGATTTAGCAGCTACTACAAATCTGATTGTGGCTGGTGGAAATGAAAACAGTTTTTCAGTTGCATGGAATAGTATAGAAGGAGCAGCAGGATATAAGGTATATCTGAATGGGCAGTACAAGGGTGCAACTAGCTCCACAAGTTATACAATAACAAGCTTACAAGCTAATACAACATATAACATTGAAGTTTCAGGGTACTATGGAAGCCTTGAAGGACCAAAGAAGGCATTAAGTATTCAAACTGCTCCTGCAGCACCGGTGGGCTTGTCTGCAACCAGTACGGCTGCCAGTGCGACTTTAACCTGGAATGCACAAGCGGGAGCAACGAAATATGTAATATCAAAAGATACTATAGGTTCAGTAGCAGGGGAAAGCCAGACTAACAGTTTTACTGTATATGGACTGGCACCGAGTACAAATTATACTTTCTATGTGCAATCATATAACGGGTTATATAGTTCAGGCAGTCCAATAAGTATAAGAACAAAGGATTTATTGGCTACTACAAATCTGATTGTGACTGGTGGAAATGAAAACAGTATTTCGGTTGCATGGAATAGTATAGAAGGAGCAGGGGGATATAAAGTATATCTGAATGGGCAGTACAAGGGTGCAACTAGTTCTACAAGTTATACAATAACA
>Ga0209467_1000978_pt1 | contig 28970 bp, 28 predicted proteins | sample Higcelwee11metaG_FD_187175 | JGI IMG/M metagenome (GOLD analysis project Ga0209467, IMG submission 187175) | Freshwater pond sediment microbial communities from the University of Edinburgh, under environmental carbon perturbations - High... | ecosystem: Environmental > Aquatic > Freshwater >... | reverse complement strand
GGCCCCGCGGGCACCGACTGGCCGGCCTCCGCCTTCCAGGCCCACCCATCGACGGCCGACTTGTCGAAGGGCGGCTGGTCCATCGTACCGGCGACAGGTGCCGGCATGATGCGCCCGAGCGCTGACGCCAAGGCGACCGTCTCCATAGCAGGTGACCGTATAAAACCCGCCAGGAGCGCCACGGCCTCATCGGGGTGAATCATGATGTATCTCCTTGCCTCTTGTGAAGTTGATGGTGCGGTCAGCGACAAGGTGTACCAGTTCCGGGTCGTGGGCGCTGAACAGGATCGTAGCGCCATCGCGCCTCAGTTCGAGCAACAGCGACCGCATGGCCGTGTCGCTCTCCGCATCGAGGCTCGATGTCGGCTCGTCGAGGAGGAGCACATCCGCTCCTGCAGCGACGGCGCGCGCTATCGCGACTCGCTGGGTCTCGCCTCCCGACAGTGCGCTGGCGTCGCGTTCAAGCAGCGCTCCGATGCCAAAGCGCTCCGCCGTCCGTTCCAGCCGGATCGTCGCCTCATCGTGCCTGACGTGCTTGAGCCTGAGTGCATATTCGAGGTTGTTGCGAACCGTGCCCGAGAAGAGCACCGGATGTTGATGGAGGTACACGCTGCGCCGGCGAAGATGCGGGTTGTGCGCCAGCGGCAGTCCCATGAAGGCAATTGTCCCCTGGTATGGCCCAAGGATTCCGTTGAGCAGTTTGAGCATCGTTGTCTTGCCCGAGCCATTCGGCCCGACAAACGCCAGCGCTTCGCCCATAGCGACGCTCAGCGCCTCGCATGAAACGGCCAGCGCCCGTTCATAACGGAACGACAGCCTTGATACTTTGAATACGGGGCTATCTGACATTTCTGACCGCCAGGTGCGACATGAAATTGATGGCCAGGGCGGTCGCGAGCAGCACGATGCCGAGCGACACGGCGCGTTCGAACTCGCCCTTGCTGGCATCGAGCGCGATGGTCGTCGTCATCGTCCGCGTATACCACCTGATGTTGCCGCCCAGCATCATCGATACGCCGACTTCTCCGGTGACGCGGCCGAACGCGGCGAGCACCGCCTGGACAACGATGTAGCGACCTTCCCTGATTATCGCGATGATGCGGTGCCAGGGGCCGGCGCCCAGGGTCAGCAGTGTCTCGGCATAGCGCGGATCCAGCTTCTGCAATCCCGTATAGCTCATCGCCATCACGAGTGGAAAGGCGAGCATGGTCTGGCCGAGTATCACACCAGCTGGCGCGAACATGAGGTTCAGGCCGCCGAGCGGCCCCGATCTCGATATGAATGAATACACAAACAGGCCGACGACAACGGTGGGCACAGCCATGGTCGCATTGAGCATCGCGACCACGGCACGCTTGCCCCTGAATCGAGCCAGGAACAGGCCCGCGCCGAGCGGCACCCCAGGAATTACCGACAGAAGGGTAGACCAGAACGAGAATCGGAGGCTCGTCAGGATGGTCATCCAGGTTTCGCGATCACCCCCCGAGAGGAGGGCGATCGCCGTGCGCATCGCGTCCAAGGTATCAGGGCTTGTAGCTCGGGAAGAAGAGGGTCTGGCCGCCCATCTTGTAGTTGGCTATCAGGTCCTGGCCGCGCTTGCTCGTGATCCAGTCCAGGAAAGCCTTGGCGCCGACCGCGTTGATGGCCGGATTCTTCGACGGTGCCACGGTGATGACACCATAGGGGTTGAACAATCCCGCCTCGCCCTCGTAGCTGATGACCAGGCTGGTCTTGTCCTTGACGGCTATCCAGGTGCCCCTGTCAGTCAGCGTGTAGCCCTGCAACCCATCGGCCATCATCAGAACCTGCTCCATGCCCTGTCCGGCTTCCTTGTACCAGGAGCCATTCGGCGTAATCTTTGCGGCCTTCCATATATCGAGTTCCTTGGTGTTCGTTCCGGACTTGTCACCCCGGGAGATGAATGGCGCCACGCCGGCAGCCAATCTGGCAAAGGCATCCACCGAACTGGTTGAATGTGAGAGGCCGGCCGGATCGGACTTGGGGCCAACGATGATGAAGTCGTTGTACATGACATCGCGGCGTTCCGCTCCGTGTCCTGCCGCCATGAATGCATCTTCCTGGGCGCGGGCGTGGACAAGCACGACATCCGCATCGGCATTCTCGCCGAGCTTCAGCGCCGCACCGGTGCCGACCGCGACGACATCGACCGTGTAGCCGGTGTCATCGGTGAAGAACGGCAACAGGTATGCGAGGAGGCCGGAGTTCTCGGTGCTGGTCGTTGTGGCGAGCCTGAGGCGCGGATTGGCCGGCGTCGGGCGCTTTGCCGGCGCCGTCGCTTCTTTGCCGCCGAGCGCGAAGCCCTGTGCCGCGCTGACGAGCAGAATGGCGCAGATGGCTACCGTGCGAACGAATGTCCGCCTTGGGTTGAGGTACATGGTTTCCCCTTTCCAATGCCCTGCCTTGCGGGCCGGGCGGGAGGCGGTCGGGTTTCCCCGGCCACCCGTCGACCCCGGTTCCTTGATCAGGCATGCCGCCATCGAGGGAATCAGGGTTCGGAGATATGTGGATTGTGGCTTGTCCGGCCGATACGGGCCGGACTGGACATTCCGGCTGCGCGAACGTCCATGCGGCCATGATATCCGACAGGGGGTGGCAGGTCAACGAAGGAATGGGAGCCGCGTCATTCCTCCATGTCAAAGACCCGCACATCGAACCAGTGGCCGGTACCGCTGACCAGGTCAAGCTCTGCCCTGACGATGGCTGTGTGCCCATCTTCAATCTCGAGGAGCCGCGCAAACACCATGGAGACGTCCGGTGGAAATTGCCCCGCGAGCGATCGATAGAACGCGCTGGTAGCCTCCTCGGCATGGAGTGCGTTCTGCAGAGCGCCCATCTGGCCTCCTTCTGGTATGGCGGAGAACCTGTCCCTGGTCCTGGCGATCGCGGCGATCACTTCCGAACTGGCAGGCAGTGCGCGCTGCGGTTCCGCTGCGTCCGTCGTTCCTGTACGCTTCCATGCTGCATGCTGCCGTTCCAGATAGGCTACATGGTAGCCCTCATCCGTTGCCAGCGTCTCGTAGAGTGCCCGCGCCTCCGCCACGATGGCACCCCTGGCGGCTTCGATATACTGTTCGCGGATGGCTGTCTCGTACTGGAGTGCCTGCTCGAAGGCCTGGTCGACTGTCATGTCAGACTCCTTTCGGGTTATCAATCACCATCGACAGAATCTGCCGACGGCTGTCCCAATGTCAGCAACTGTTCCTTGAGGCGATGCGCCTTGCCCAGTTCCACAACGATGTGCAACACATCTCCTGGATGCAGCGCAAGGTTCTGGCCTGGATACAGCTCCTCTTCGCCCCGTTCTACCGCTGTCAGTATACAGCCTTCGGGCAACAGCATGCGCACCCGATCCATCGATTCCAGCACCGAGCCTTCCGACAGCGGGATGCGCAGCGTGACCGGCCGCGATCGATCATCATCCTGGCAACCCGGCGCTATGCGAGCAAGCAACGAGTCGTATATGGGGCGGCTTCTCATGGCAATCGCGACGAATGACGATATGACCGAGACCAGTATAAACGCGGGAAAGTGGGCAAAGGAACCAGCCATTTCGGTGATCAGCACTGCGCCGGTAATCGGGGCCCTGACCACGGCGGTGAAGAATCCTACCATGCCGAGCAGCATGAAATTGTTCAGGTATCCCGTCGTGATGCCCAGCGACTGGAACAACGCCTGCGCTATCGCACCTGTTACGGCACCAAGGGCGAGCATCGGCAGGAATATTCCGCCTGGTGTCCCCGAGCCGTATGACACCAGCGTGAATATGAACTTCAGTATCAGAAGGAGCACCAGCATGGCTGTGGGGAACTCGGCATGGACGAGCGAGGCTATCAGGTGATCGCCACCACCGGTGATCGGTGGCAGGATCATGCTGACGGCGGCGGCGATCACGAACGCCGACACGATGCGCATCGTCTCAAGGGGGATCAGATTCTGAAATGCGGTCTGCAGGCGCAACAGGCCGGCGTTGAAGAGGCTGCCCAATATGCCGGTCAGCACACCTATGAACAGGATGGTGGAGAAGTACAGCTGAACCGGCAGCACCTGCACCAGGGTTATGCCAAAGACCGGAGCCGCACCAAAGGAGAGCAGGACCACGATGTTGGCGCAGAATGACGAGATAAGGGCACTCGTCAGCATCGTCGGCGAGACGTTGCGGTGGAGTTCTTCTATGCAGAAGAGCACGCCGGCTAGCGGCGCGTTGAACGCCGCGGATATCCCGGCCGCCGCACCAGCGGTAACGAGGAAGCGCATATCATCCTCGCGCCGCGTAATCTGGCATATCGCCGTGCCGACAAGCGCGCCGAGCTGTATGGATGGCCCTTCGCGGCCAAGCGACATGCCGGTGCCGAGCGCGAGCGTGCCCCCTACGAATTTGAAGGGCAATTCGCGCTGCCACCGGAAATTGATTCGGCGCATCAGGAAGGCCTTGACCTGGGGTATGCCGGAGCCCTTGATGTAGGGGGCGCTACGCACCATCAGCGCGGTCAGCAGGCCCAGGCCGGCGGCGAGCAGCAACCAGAGCGCGATGGTGACCCAGGAGCCGGTAATCGCCGGCAACAGGGCCGTCCTGGCATCATGCAGGGACACGATTGCCAGCCGGTACAGGACAATGATCAGGCCTGACAGTATGCCGACCAGCGTGCTCTCCAGATAGATCGTTATCCTTCTGCTGTTATGATTGCCAGCAACGCGTTCGCCTTCCGCATGCATGCCGCTGCACCGCCTTTCAGGCATGACTATGCCAGCATTCATCGATTCTGCATAGCGTGCGCAGCGCCGGAAACACCCGGTGCCCTTCACGAGCATACTGGCAGCGTGCTATGCTCTGGGCGCCCTCATCGCGCCGCGATGGCGGATGAATCGTCCGAAGAGAGGTGCCTGTCATGAGTGCTATGCAGATTGTTGAATGTGTTCCGAATTTCAGCGAGGGGCGCGACAAGGCCATCATCGACGCGATTGCCAAGTCGATAGCGTCGGTTGCTGGCGTCTCGCTTCTTGATGTGGATCCGGGAGCCGATACAAACAGGACCGTGTATACCTTCGTCGGCGATCCCGACGCCGTCGTCGATGCGGCCGTGCGCGCGGCATCGACGGCCCGCGGCCTCATCGATATGACCAGGCATACCGGAGCGCATCCGCGGATGGGCGCCCTCGATGTGTGCCCCTTTGTGCCGGTGTCCGGCGTTACGATGGACGATTGCGTCGCCATCGCGAAGCGGGCGGCCCAGCGGATGGCCACGGAGCTGTCGGTCCCTGTCTACCTGTACGAATATGCCGCAACGAGGCCGGAGCGCTGCAGCCTGGCCGACATCCGCTCCGGTGAGTACGAGGCGCTGGCGGACAAGCTGGCCAAACCCGAATGGAAACCCGACTATGGACCCGCCTCGTTTGTGCCGGGATGGGGCGCGACGGTGGTCGGTGCCAGGGACTTCCTGATAGCCTACAACGTCAATCTGAACACCCGCGACAAGAAACTTGCAAACGAGGTGGCGCTTGCCGTCCGCGAGGGTGGCCGAGCGGCACGTGACGCGGCGGGCAACATCGTCAAGGACGCCCAGGGCGAGAAGGTGATGATTCCCGGCCGGCTCAAGCATGTGCGCGCCATCGGATGGTATATCGACACCTACCGCAAGGCCCAGGTCTCAATCAATCTGACCAATTACCGCGAGACTCCGCTCCACGTCGTATACGAGACCGTCAAGGAAGAGGCCGAGAAGCTGGGGCTTTCAGTCTGCGGCAGCGAGCTGGTCGGACTTGTGCCGCTCGAACCACTCGCCGTTGCAGGCCGCCATTATCTGGAGCGGATGGGCAAGAGCGCTGGCGCTCCGGAGCCAGAGCTGATAGAGCTGGCTGTGACGACGCTGGGCCTCGATTCGGTGGCGCCGTTCGACCCATCGAAGAAGATCATAGACTATGTTGCGCGGGCGCCGGCTCCGCTCGTTTCCATGCCGGTTGACGCCTTCATCGACGAGGTATCCAGTGAATCACCCGCACCCGGCGGCGGATCGGTGGCGGCGCTGGCCGGATCGCTGGCCGCCGCGCTTGCCGCGATGGTGGCGAACCTGACTGTCGGCAAGAAGGGCTATGAGTCAGGCTGGGCATCGATGTCGGACCTGGCCGTGCGCGCACAGTCGGTCAAGGCCACGTTGGCTCGCGCAATTGATGATGATACCAATGCCTTCAATTCGGTGATGGAGGCGATGAAGTTGCCCAAGGCGAGCCAGGCGGAGAAGGCAGTCCGCGACGAGGCGCTTCAGACCGGTTACAAGCAGGCGATAGCGGTGCCTCTGGCGACGGCCACGGCGTGCGTAGAGGCGCTGGAGCTGGCACTCGAAGCGGTCGGTGGCAACAAGAACTCGGCATCGGACGCCGGAGTGGCCGCACTGATGGCCAGGGCTGGCGCCCATGGCGCCGCGCTCAATGTCCTCATAAATCTGGGTTCTGTCAGCGATGTGCACTATGCCGCCGACATGAGGCAGCGGGTAGCGGCGATACGATCGCGCGCCGATACATTATGCGACCAGACCATGGCCGCGGTCGAAGCGGGCTTCTGATACTCGTCATAAAGAAAACAGGGGCGACCGGCATGAATCCGGCGCCCCTCTATGCTGTCGTGTCGAGTGCTGGCCGAATCAGGCCTCGCGCGAGTTTGACTTTACATCGCTCGGCATGTCCCACAGCCCGCCTGCGTTGACGACTTTCTTGAAGCCTGACATCGCAAGGACGCGGGCGGCATAGCCGCTCCTCGAACCGGAAGCGCAGTACACGACAATCGGCGTTGTCTTGTCGCCCAGTTCGCCCAACCGCGCCTGCAGTTCGTTGACCGGAATGCATACCGCGTTCGGATAGTGCTCATCCTCGAACTCTTCCATCGTGCGGACATCGACAATCTTCGCTCCGCTCTTGATCATATCCAGAATTGGGTCAGCCATCGTATTCCTCCATAGATTATAGTCGGGCCATCATTGGCCAGAAGATCTGCTATCAATTGCTTCCTGAAACAAATCCGGGAGCCAGTGACAGGCTCAGCGCTCCGCCGGTTATGTTCTTGACATCGGTCCGCCCGGCCGCAACGAATTTCCTCAGCGCAATGTGGCTCTCGTAACCGGCGCGCGACAGCAAGAGGAGCGGTCCGGCCGGTATCTCGTCGATGCGCCAGTCCAGCTCGTCGAGCGGAATATGGACTCCGGCTTCGACCGGCAGCTTGCGACGGTCGCCATTGGTCCGCACATCGACGATGGTTGCCTTGCCGGCCTGTGCCAGCTTCAGTGCTTCGGCGGCGGATACGATGGGCGCATAGCCAGACTCGTCGTTCTGCGCAACGAAGGCGGCCATGTTGATCGGATCGTTCGCTGCGCCGTATGGCGGAGCGTAGGCCAGATCGAGTTCGGCCAGATCGTCTATGGTCAGCGTTCCGGCTATCGCCGTCGCGGCCACATCGATGCGCTTGTCCACTCCGAACTTGCCAAATGCCTGGGCCCCGAGCAGCCTGCCCGAGCCGTGTTCGTATACCAGCTTGAGGCTGATCTCCTCGGCGCCTGGATAGTATCCGACATGGTGGTCGCGGTGCACCGTGACCGACCTGGCATCGATTCCCTGGGCCAGGGCTGCCTTCTCTGATAGTCCGGTCATCGCGAAGGTGTGGTCGAATGACTTGAACACGCTGGTGCCAACGGCGCCGGCATAACGCATTGATCCGCCCAGCGCATTGGTCGCCGCTATGCGGCCCTGCCTGTTGGCCGGTCCAGCGAGCGGAACGCGCGTCGGCTTGCCGCTGACACGGTTTACAATCTCAAGCATGTCTCCGGCGGCCCATATGAACGGGTCGTTCGTGCGCAGGTGCTCGTCCACGACGAGGCCACCGCTGGCTCCTATGGTCAGCCCCGCAGACTTGGCAAGCTCGGTATTTGGCTTGACGCCTGCGGAGACCAGCACCATATCCGCCGGCACTTCTGTCCCATCATCGAGCGTCGCAACGCCGGGGCGCAGCGATTTGACCGACCTTCCGGTGATGACTCTGGCCCCGGAATCAGCAAAGACCCTGCCTATCATCGCGCCGAACTCCGCATCGGCAGGCGGCATCACGTGCGGCGTCAGCTCTACAACCGTCGTCGACAGCTTGCGCTCTACAAACGCCTCGGCGGCTTCAAGTCCGATGAAGCCGCCGCCCACGACCAGCGCGTGCTTCGGAGAGCGTTCGTTTATGAACTTGTGCACGGCATCCATGTCGGGAATGGTCCACAGGCGGAAGACGTGGTCAGCCTCGATCCCCTGAATCGGCGGCATGAACGGAGAGCCGCCCTGCGCAAGGATGAGCGAATCGTAGGGTATGCTGCCGTTGCCCTCGGGGCCGGCAACGGTGACCGTCTTGGCCGCACGATCAATGCCGACAGCCCTGGTATTCAACAGCACCTCGACGCCGTAGCGCGCCAGGAAGCCTTCCGGTGTCTGCAGAATGAGCTCGCTGCGCTTCTCTATGTCGCGTGAAACAAAATATGGCAAGCCACAATTGGCGAATGATACATAGCGTCCGGCTTCGACGATGGTCACCTTGGCGGTGGCGTCGATGCGTTTGGCCCGAGCGGCGGCGGTCGCTCCGGCGGCAACGCCGCCGATCACCACGATTCTCTTTTCCTGTGCCAATTCATCCTCCTGATTTCTGTAGTAATATATTAAAAAACATATATAGAGTCAAGCATGTAGCAGTAGTTAAATATAAATATAATGCAATGCCGTGGCGCAGAACAGGATTATCGTAACCGGGCAGATTTGCCGGTTCCGCATGTGGCGCTCTATACTGATGGAATGCATGCCCTACACGTCGATGGCGATATGGCCCGCAGGCTCGATGGACTCCTTCTGCAGGTGTACGGACAGCACGCAAGGAAAGCGCGGCGACTGATCGATGCGGTCCTGGACCGCAGGGCTTCCGAACTTGCGAGCCACGGATCGATGAAGAACCCGGCGCTCGATGGCTCCATTTCCCGCCGCTATACCGAAAAAGATGCGCTCCTCATCGCGTACGGCGACATGGTCGCTCCGCCTGGCGGCGGCGAAGGACAGTCACGGACGGCACTGGGGAGGCTCGATGCGACGATAGAACGCCACATGGGCGGCCTCTTTGACTACCTGCACATTCTGCCGTTCTTTCCATACTCATCCGATGATGGATTCTCCGTGATGGATTACAGGACGGTGAACCCTGCGCTCGGCACCTGGCACGATATCGAGGCGCTGGGGCGTCACCACAGGCTTGTCTTCGACCTGGTGCTCAACCATGCCAGCGCGCAGGGGGCCTGGTTCAAGGCCTTCAAGGCGGGGAAGCCGCCCTTCGACCACTTCTTTGTGACGCGCCCGCTCGACTATGATGCCACTTCGGTCCTCAGGCCGCGTACGCACCGGCTCATAACCCCGGTGCGGCTCGATGATGGGCGGATGGCAGGCGTCTGGACCACATTCAGCGCCGATCAGGTCGATCTCGACTTCTCCGAGCCGGCCGTGCTGGCCGAATTCGTCGACATAAGCCTGGGATACGCGCTGCATGGAGCCAGGATGCTGCGGCTCGATGCGATAGCCTATCTGTGGAAAGAGGATGGCACCCCATGCGCGCACCTTCCGCAGACCCATGCCATCGTCAGGATACTGCGAGCCATATTCGACGGCCTGGGCCTTGATCTCTCCATACTGACCGAGACCAACGTACCGCACGAGCAGAACATGGCCTATTTTGGACAGGTCGGCGACGCCGACCTTGGCGACGCCGACCTTGGCGACGCCGACCTTGGCGACGCCGACCTTGGCGACGCCGACCTTGGCGACGCCGACCTTGGCGACGAGGCGCACCTGGTTTACAACTTCAGCCTGCCGCCCCTCGTGCTGTATGCCTTTGCCACGGGTGACGCAGGCCCGCTGTCGCGGTGGGCCGCAGGGCTCCAGGTGCCGGCCGCCGGCACGATGCTCAATTTCCTGGCGTCGCACGATGGTATCGGCGTCATGCCGGCGCGCGGATTCATCGATGACCTTGCGCCGCTGCTGATGGCGGTGGAGGAGCGCGGAGGACTCGTATCCTACAAGGCGACACCCGAAGGCCCGGTGCCCTACGAGCTGAACATATCATGGGCAGATGCCATAGCTCGTCCCGATGCCTCCGATGAGGAGCGCTCCCATGCCCTGATAGCCAGCTATGCCATAGCCTGTGCGATGGATGGAATCCCTGCTGTCTATTTTCACTCGGCTGTCGGCTCGCGCAACTGGCTCGCGGGGCCGCGCTCGCTCGGATACAATCGTGCGATCAACAGGGAGCGCCCGCCGCTCGATATGCTGGAGTCGGAGCTGGCGCGGCCGGAATCGCTGCGCGCCATGACTCTGGCGGGCCTTGCATCATTGCTCCGCGAACGCGGCGCGCGTCCTGCCTTTGCTCCCGCTTCACCGCGTACGGCCTATGCGACGAGCGGACCGGTATTCATGGTGGAACGCGGCGACGGGTCTGACGCGGTGCTGGTGCTGGTCAACTGCTCCCGTGAACAGGCGACCGTGCGGCCGCCCGATGCGTGGCTGACCCATACCCATGCCTTCGATCCGGTTGCCGGCAGCCGGAGCGATGTGGGGCTGTCGGATGGGCGCTTCACGCTGCCTGGATACGCCGTCCGCTGGCTGGAGCGGACCGGCTGAGTCGCTGCAAATCCTGGATGCTGTTGCACAGCATCAATATTCCATGTTACTACATGCAGAGTTTATGCAATCGAGGAGGAATCAAAATGAGAAGATTGATAGGCAGCGTGCTTGTGGCCGCAGTGGTTCTGATGGGCTGTGCGACCAAGCAGGAAGCCAACGTAATAAAACTGGGCTGGTTTGGCCCGCTGACCGGAAACAACGCGCTCTGGGGCGTGGCCGAGCTGAATACCGTCAAGATGATGGCTGAAGAGTACAACGCCCAGGGCGGACTCGATGTCGGCGGCACGAAGTACCAGATCCAGGTAATAGGATATGACGACAAGGGTGATCCGACCGAGGCCGTCAATGTTGCCAAGCGCCTGACCAGCCAGGACAAGGTCTCGGCCATCATCGGGCCAAACGCCTCCGGCGAGGCGATACCGGTCGCTCCTATCGCCAACGCCGCCAAGGTGCCCGTGATAGCTACCGTCGCGACGAATCCGAAGGTGACCGTCACCGAGGCCGGACAGGTCAACGCCTACATGTTCCGTGCCTGCTTTACCGACCCGTACCAGGGAGCGGTTGCGGCGACCTATGCCTATGAGAAGCTCGGCAAGCGCCGCGCAGCCATATTCATGTCGGTCGACGATGCCTATTCAGCCGGCCTCAGCGAGTTCTTCAAGGCCAATTTCGTGAAGCTCGGCGGCGAAATCGTCTCCGAAGTCAGCTTCACCTCCGGCGAGAAGGATTTCCGGGCTCCGCTGACCCGCATCAAGGCCTCGAACCCCGACATCATATTCTCGCCCAACTTCTATACCGACGTCGCGCTCAGCGCCAAGCAGGCACGCGATCTGGGCATGAACCAGGTGATGTTCGGAGGCGATGGCTGGCCATCGGACAACCTGATACCACTCGCCGGCAACGCGCTTGAAGGTTGCTACTTCGTCAATCAGCTGGACTTCAATGATCCGACCGTCGCGCCACTGCAGAAGGCATACAAGGCCAGGTATGGCATCAACCCGGAGCTGAACACCTACATGGCCCATGATGCCGTGCTGATGGTCGTCGATGCCATACAGCGTGCCAAGGCCATCGATGGTGCCTCCATCCAGAAGGCTCTGGAGAGTTGCGACATACAGGGCGTTACCGGGCATATCGTGGTTGGCCCGACGCACGATCCCGTCAACAAGGATGCCGCGATCATCAAGATCGTTGGCAAGGACATGATATTCCAGGAGAAGGCTGTCGCCAAATAGCATGAGCAGTCAGCCGATGATAACCGTGGCCAGCACCGTGGAACCATTCGACCACCTGGCGCTGTACCAGTCATTTCTGCAGCGGGAGGACGATTCCTCTGGCACGGTTGTCCTGCACCATGGCCGCGTAAAGCGGCCAGGCAAGCGGATAGCCAACTTCTCTGCCGTCGAACTGCGGCCACTGGTTGCCAATGTCGACGAGAAGCTGGCCGGAATTGCCCGCCTGGCCATCGATGAGTTCGGTGTGCACCAGGTACTGATCGTCCATCGGCTTGGAACGACAGGCGCGGGCGATTCGGTGCTGCTGGCCATCGTCTCCGGCACAAGCCGTGGGCCCGCCTTCGAAGCCTGTTCCTGGATAGTCGACCAAATAAAAAAGGAAGAATTCATAGAGCTGATCGAGTTGCCATGAGATGACAGCCTGATCAGCTCCATGGGCGCCTGACCAGTATTGACAGCCCAGGATGGTATCAGATGGACCTGTGATTCTATTGCTAGTGTTCCATTCCCGGCATACGGCCACCCGATTGTCCGATGCCGAACTGCCGCCAAACCCTACACTATTATGATATCGACGCCGATGGCCGGATCTGCCGGCCATCGGTACCCTTATACGAAGAACCTTTTTCCTTGAACGCTGGACAGCGTGGATGGCAGAATCATCTGCCAATAGGGTAAAAGAACCAATCACGTTACCAGGACCGGATTGGCGCTTGGGACATGGACCAGCGTCGTCAACGCCACCAATGCCGCGGGAACCGTCATCGGTACCGGAAGTGCCACCGCAGTGGTCGGCAATGGTTCGACAACGGATGTATCCATAACGGTGAGCCCAGTCCCGGGGATGGGAAGCCTGGCTCTGGCGATAACCTGGCCGGAAGGCCAAGTCTCGAGTCCATCCATCTCTGCAACGCTCACGCCTGCCTTGGGAAACGCGCAAACCATCCCCTTCGAAGTCGTGGGGACGTACGCCTCGTATGCTGATCCTGCGTTGACCAATGGATACTATACCTTCGCATTCACCCTCTACAGTGATGGCAAGACCTTTACCTGGTACGTGAATGGTGCGGTTGTGGGAACCGGTGCAACCTATACCTTCATTGCCCACAAGCTTGGATATTATAGGCTCGATGCAATAGCCGTGAGTTCCGATGGCACGAAGACCGGCAGCGCGACCATGAGCATCCAGGTCAATCCGGCAGCGGGTCCTGCCGCTGTCGCGCTTGGTACGGCGCGCAATCTTGCTCTTCTGGCTCAATCAGGCATAACAATCGGCGCTGTTCCCGCGTCCATTACCGGCGACATTGGCCTTGACATGATTTCGACCGGCTTGGCAGGATTCAGCCAAGTGCTCGATGGTTCGGGAGCCTTCTCGACCTCGGTTCCTGGATCACTGCTCCTGGGCAGAGCATATGCGGCAAGTTACTCGGGTACCACTCCTGCCATGTTGGCAACCGCGACTACCGACTTCCAGCGTGACGCTGCAGGGTGGTCCGTATGATGTATGGATTTTCCAGGTCAATGGCGCGATCTCAATGGCAGCCGCGATTTCAATCCACCTGACGGGAGGAGCCGACCCGAAGAATATTTTCTGGCAGGCGGCGGGCGCCGACGCCACCCTGACTCAGGCCAACCTATAGGAGCCCGGAACAACAACACATCGATACCGATTGACCATAAGGTTGTCGACTGAGTCAGAGGCGCGGAAGCGAAACGGGTCACATTGAACAAGCGACCATGCGTTGTCGAGCGCATGGTCGATGGACTCGTTACCGCGATTTTCTATTCACCAACGCTCGTAATGGATCCCGGCGGAACCTGTATCCGCCTTGGTACGAAACCCCATCGGCGAGGCCGGTGGCCTTCGTTTCCGAAGGCAGCAGCAAGGCGGCAACACCCGCGCTCGCATAGGCTATCGCAAAGACTGCAAGCGGCAGCGACAGCGAACCGCCGGCGACCAGCGCTCCTATCGACGGGGCTATCGCGCCGGCTATTCTGGTCCAGCCGCTCGCGGCTCCAATGCCTGTCGTGCGGATGATCGTAGGATAGGCCTCAGGTGTATACGCGTACAATGCACCCCAGGCTCCCAGCGCAAAGAACGAAAGCAGAACAGCACTCGCGACGACAGCGGTCGGTGTCACGGCCAGCGCGAAGAGCCATGCGCAGGCACCACTGGCCAGCAGGTACGCTCCGAGTGTCCTCGTCCTGCCCCAGCGCTCGACCAGCCATGCTGCCGAAAGGTAGCCCGGTATCTGCGCGAAAGCCATGATGAAGGTATTCGGATACACGGAGGGCAGCGAAAAGCCCTTGGAGCGGAACCAGCTGGGCAGCCAGGTAAAGGCGCCATAGTAACCAATGGAAATCAGGAACCACACCAACCACAGCAGGACGGTCGTCTTGCGCAGGCCGGGAGCCAGCAGATCGGCCATGCGTCCTTCGGTGGCTGTGCTCGATGCCTCCAGGCCCCCGTCGGGAAGGGTCGTGCCGTTGATGGCGGCTACCTGTTCGAGCACGGCCCTGGCCTCATCCTTGCGACCGTGTGCAAAGAGGAACCGCGGCGATTCAGGGACATTCTTGCGTACCGCAAACAGTATGATGCCGGGAATTGCCGAGATTGCGAAGAGCCATCGCCATCCCAGGTGCGGCACGATGAGCCATGCGACGCCGGCCGCGGCAACCGTGCCGAGTGCCCAGAACGCCTCGAGCATCACGAGCCGCCTGCCACGGTTCTCCACAGGCAGGTATTCCGAGAACATGCCATAATCGACGGGCAGGGTACCGCCCACGCCGAATCCTGTCATCACGCGAAGCGCCATGAACCAGCCGAAGCCGGGAGCGAAGGCGGAGGCGAGACCGAAGATCGAGTCTATCGCTATGGTCAGCACGAAGCCGGCGCGCCGGCCGATGCGGTCGGAAAGCCTGCCCCAGAAGACGGCGCCGACCAGCATGCCAAGGAATATCGCGGTGGCCAGCAGGCCCTTCTGGGCCGCAGTCAGTGACCATTCCTGCGACATGGCCGGAAGGGCAAAGGAGACGAGGAGGACCTCCATCGCATCAGCGGCCCAGCCAAGGCCACAGATGACCAGGAGCCGACGCTGAAAACGACCATACCCGACCCTCTGAAGGGCTTCTTCGAACGAGAAATTGCGCATTGCAGCACCCCTATACGACGATATGGTTCCCCGTGCAATCGCGTCGAGGTTTCGTAGCCTCTCTGCGGTCGCGCCGTGCGGGGTATCGCCAAAGAAGGGCGTGCGCGGCGTCGCGGTGCTACCATACCGGTAGATCGCGACGTTGACAAGACGTTTTCGGCCGTGCACGAAAACGCCTATTATCTGTTTCTACTCCCGGCTTGGCTGGCCAGGCACCGGGTTCGGCACCGCAGCCTTGTTTGTGGGGATTGGAATGCCCGCAAGGTCCCCTATCACGTTGACGAGCTGGCCGTCGATGGGCAGGATTATCTTTGCATTGTTGCGCATGGCTTCCTCGACGGCCTGCAGCTTGCGGAGCGTCTGGGCGTTGCCCACGAAGAACTTGTCAGCCGCCTCGTTGACAAGCTGGATGGCCTGCGCCTCGCCTTCGGCTTTCAGAATTTCCGCCTGCCTGATGCCTTCGGCCTTCTTGATCTCGGCGCGTTTCTGGCCATCGGCCATGGTTTCGGTCGCTGTCGCGAAATCTATGGCCGCGATCTTCTCGTTCTCGGCCTTGACCACCTTGTTCATCGTCTCCTGGACGTCCTTGGGTGGATCGATCTCCTTGAGCTCGGTCCGTACCACGTCGATGCCCCAGCTGCTCGTCTCTTCAAGCAGGGTGCGCAGCAGCTCCGAATTGATCTTGCTTCGTTCACTGTTGGCGCTTTTCAGCGTCAGCGTGCCGATGATGTTGCGCAAGGTCGTCCGGGCGAGGCTGACAATCTGGACACGATAATCGTTGACATTGTAGACGGCAGCCTTGACGTTGGCTTCTTCGGACTTTATGCGAAAATATACCTGCGCATCGACGCGGGCATTGAGGTTGTCGTTGGTGATGATCTCCTGCGGCTCCGCATCGATCATCTGCTCGGTCGTATTGACTCGATACATCTTCTCGATGACGGGGAATATCCAGTGAAACCCCGGTTCCGCGAAGCGATGGTACTTTCCGAATACCTCGATCAGTCCGCGATGAGTCGGGCGTATCACCCGAACGCCGGAGAAGAACAACACGAGCGCGATGACTGCGGCAGGAAAGAGAAGCGATGCAAACACTGTCATGAATGGCTCCTTTGCTAGTATCAATATACCCATTCAAACGGCGTGTATAGTCGTATTTCGCACTCATTGTTGAGCAAACGGCATGGACTGGATGCAAGTCATCGCATGGGAATATCCAATATGGATTCGTCACCGAATCCGATACCGTCCTGAGTACGGATCCTATGAGGTTGCGGACGGGATCCAATAGGATTCAGGACAGGATCCGATGATGCTTTCGATGCGAATCCTGCCAGGCTTCTCTTGCGGATGTGGCGCCAATCAGCGGCGGCCTTATGCTGGAAGCGTCAGAAGGGAGTCGCCCTCCAGCGCTCGACATAGTGTCTTGCGCTTCCGGGCCGCCTCAGAACCTCTCTGCGACGTCCTGTCGCAGAGCCCTCGCCGGCTCGGGACGGTTCTTCGGTTCGACTCCCTTCTGGCGAAGATAAAAAGAAAGAGGCCTCGCCAGAAGGCGGGCCTCTTTCTTTTAGCGTCAGAAGGGAGTCGAACCCTCGTCTCCAGCTTGGAAGGCTGGGGTAATAGCCGTTATACGACTGACGCACAGTGACATGCCTGGTATCGGTCGGCCGATGTTGCGAAAAATGCTCCGCTCCGATGGGCGACCAGAACGGTTCGACGATACCATTCGGCAGGCGTGTGCGTCAACATGCAGGGGCAGGCGCACCGTTGAGGCGGGCGCACCGTTGGGACTTGCAAATTCCTCATTCTTGTCGGATAGTATGCGGCGTCTTCCGGAGGTTCAGCGTGTCCGACACCAGTCATTTTATCGGAGTCCTCAAAGTTGAACTTGAAGATCTCATGGAAGACATCAGACGGCGAATTCAGCTGAATGATGTGCGGTTCCAGCGCGACGACATAACGCATTACGTCCACGACGAGAACATGGCGCTCTTGAATCGCGAGGTCGACGCCCTTGGCAACTTCATTGGCATTGTTGACGGAATCGATGCGGCGATTTATAAAGACGTGGACGAAGTCGAGGCCGCCCTGCTGGCGAACTCCAAGAATCTTGTCGCCAAAATGGAAGATCCAGAGGCCATCTATATTCAGCTCAAGCGAAAAATGCGTAAGGTTCGTATGTTTTTGTCGTCGGATGCAATAGAACCGGCGTCCCGATAGTTGCCATAGAAAGAGGAAGCCATGGATATTCGCGTACAGGAACTTCTAGACAGGATCAAAAAAGACGGAGTGGAGAGCGCCGAGGCCGAGGCGGCCAAGATTCGTACGGAAGCCGAAGCCCGTCGTGATTCGATCGTCGCCACAGCCGAAAAGGAAGCCAAAGCTATCCTGGAGCGCGCCAAGGCCGATGCCGCTCGAACGGAAGAGTCAGGCAAGGCAGCGCTGGTGCAGGCTTCTCGTGACCTTCTGCTCGCTTTTCGCGGTCAGGTGGAACAGACGCTGGATCGAATCGTCAGGTCAGAGGTCGAAGGGGCATTCGATGCCGATGTAATCAAGAAGGCGTTGCCTGCCATTCTGGAAGCCTGGTCGCGCGATGGTCGTGATGATCTGACCGCCATGCTTCCCGCCAAGGATCTCAAGGCTCTGGATGCCTATTTCAGGGACAAGCTGGCTGCCACGTTCAAGAAGGGGCTTGAGATCAAGCCACTCAAGGACACGAAGGCAGGCTTCAGGATCGTAGAGAAGGGCGGCGCGGTGTACTATGATTTCTCCGCGGCTTCGGTGGCCGACATGATTGGAGCGTACTTGAACGCCCGATTGGCTTCCATCGTCGCGGAGGCGGCGAAGTAGCGCCGCCATGTCGTCGTACTACTATTTCTCGGCTACCCTGCCGGCACTGCAGGCCACCGCATCCGCGCCGCCCTTGTCCCATGAAGAGTTCATGGAGCAGGCGTCACGGTTCCTGTCCGCAAAGGATCTGGCGGTGCTTGGCGGTGCGAGGCTCTTCCTGCCCGAGGACGGATCCTTTCCGGTCTCGGTTTCATCATCGCCGCTGCTGGCCCGCTACTATCGCTGGGAACTGGCGTTGCGCAATGAACTGGCCAGGCTCCGTGCCGGACGCCTTCAGAAACCTGCGGACAAACATATCCGACCGGGAGAGCCGGAATGGGATGGCGTCAAGACGGCGCAGGCGGCGTTCCAGGCCGATGATCCGCTGCAGGGTGAGTTGCTCATCGAACGTGAGCGCTGGTCCCTCATAGAGACACTGGCCGTGAACAAGTTCTTCAATATGGAATACCTGATTGCCTATTCCCTGCATGTGCAGGTCCTTGAACGCCGAGCGCGTTTCGATCTGCAACGGGGGCAAGAAGGCTACCGGACCGTTTATCGGTCCGTTCTCGATACCGCGGACTACCGCGACGAATCCGGAGAGACCAAATGACTAACACCAAAGGCGCGGTCACGGGAGTGAACGGCAACATGGTCAGTGTTCGCGTCGACGGCGCCGTTTCCATGAACGAAGTCGCCTTCATCGTCGTTGACCAGAAGAGACTCAAGGCGGAGATCATCCGCGTCCAGGGCGACATCGTTCAGACCCAGGTCTTCGAGATGACCAAGGGCATCAAGGTTGGCGATCCGGTGGAGTTCTCCGGAGAGATGCTCGCCGTTGAACTGGGGCCCGGACTGCTCGGCAAGATCTACGACGGACTGCAGAATCCGTTGCCGGAAGTTGCCCTCAAGACCGGCTACTTTCTTGAACCCGGCGTATACCTCGATGCGCTTTCACGTGAGACGACATGGGACTGGACTCCGACCGCCAAGGCCGGCGACACGGTCGAGCGGGCCGACGTGCTGGGAACCGTACCCGAAGGCGCATTCGTGCACCAGGTCATGGTGCCGTTCAGCCTCAAGGGCTCCTGCACGGTGCAGTCGATAAAGCCAGCTGGCCGCTACACCGTAACCGAGACCGTTGCGACCCTGCTCAATGATGCCGGCGAAACAGTCCCGGTGACGATGATGTTCGAGTGGCCGGTCAAGCGCGCCATCGATTGCTATGCCGAGCGCCTGAAGCCAGTGGAGCCGATGGTCACGAAGACCCGCATCATCGATACGTTCTTCCCGGTCGCCAAGGGCGGCACCTATTGCATTCCAGGCCCGTTTGGCGCCGGCAAGACAGTGCTGCAGCAGGTGACGAGCCGCAACGCCGATGTAGACATCGTAATCATAGCCGCCTGCGGCGAGCGGGCCGGCGAGGTGGTCGAGACTCTGAAAGAATTCCCGGAACTCATAGACCCGCGCACTGGCAAGTCGCTGATGGAGCGGACCATCATTGTCTGCAACACCTCATCGATGCCGGTCGCCGCTCGTGAAGCGTCGGTGTACACCGCGGTGACGATGGCCGAGTACTACCGGCAGATGGGGCTGGATGTGCTGCTGCTCGCCGACTCCACCAGCCGCTGGGCCCAGGCCATGCGCGAGATGTCTGGCCGCCTTGAAGAAATACCAGGTGAGGAGGCCTTCCCGGCCTATCTGGAATCGGTCATAGCCGGATTCTATGAGCGGGCGGGCATCGTCAGGCTCAAGGATGGCAGGACCGGTTCCGTGACGATTGGTGGCACGGTCTCACCGGCTGGCGGCAACTTCGAGGAGCCGGTTACTCAGGCGACTCTTAAAGTGGTTGGCGCATTCCACGGCCTGTCACGCGAGCGTTCGGACGCGCGCAAGTACCCCGCCATCCATCCACTTGATTCCTGGTCCAAGTACAAGGGGTTGCTCGATGGCAACCAGGTTGCCTGGGCCCACGGATTCCTGTCGCGCGGCGCCGAAGTCGGACAGATGATGAAGGTCGTCGGTGAGGAAGGCACGAGCATCGATGACTACATGGTTTACCTCAAGAGCGAGTTTCTCGATGCCGCCTATCTGCAACAGAACTCGTTCGACGCGGTCGATGCAGCGGTATCGCCGGAGCGCCAGCAGGTGATGTTCTCAAGATCGGTGAAGGTGCTCGGCTCTGCCTTCGACTTCAAGGACAAGGATACAGCCCGTACCTGGTTCAACCAGTTGCGCCAGCGTTTCCTTGACATGAATGGCCTTGAATGGGGAACCGCGGCATACAAGAAGGCCGATGAGGAACTCGCGACCTTCATAGCCGAACGTGTCTCGGGCCTGGACAAGACCGCTGCCCGCATCATCGAAAGCCTGGAGTGACGGACATGAAGAAGGTATATTCTCGCATCGAATCGATAAAGGGCAACGTCATCAGTGTCCGCGCGACGGGCGTCGCCTATGGAGAGCTCGCTGAGGTCAGCACCCGTTTCGGCGTGTCACTTGCCGAGGTCAACCGGTTGTCCGACGACCTTGTATCGTTGCAGGTTTTTGCCGGTGGCCGCGGTATATCGACGGGCGACGAGGTGCGGTTCCTGGGCAACCCGATGCGCGTCTCATTCGGCGATGAGCTGAAGGGCCGCATCTTTACGGGTTCCGGCGAGCCGCGTGACAATGGGCCCGCCTTGCATGAGAACCTGATCCCCATTGGTGGTCCTTCCGTCAATCCCATCAACCGTATCATACCGCGGGAGATGATCCGGACGGGTATCCCGATGATCGATCTGTTCAACACGCTGGTCAAGAGCCAGAAGCTGCCAATTTTCTCTGTCTCCGGTGAGCCGTACAATCAGTTGCTGGCCAGGATAGCGATGCAGGCCGAGGTTGACCTGATCATCCTTGGCGGCATGGGCCTCAAATACGACGATTACCTTTTCTTCAAGGACACGCTTGAAGAGGGCGGCTCGCTGCAGAAGACGATCATGTTCGTCCATACGGCAGCAGACCCGGTGGTCGAGTGCCTGATGGTGCCCGACATATCGCTGGCGGTGGCAGAGCGTTTCGCGCTCAAGGGGCTGAACGTCCTCGTGCTGCTGACCGACATGACCAACTTTGCCGACTCCATGAAGGAAATAGCGATTACGCAGGAGCAGGTGCCGTCAAACCGCGGCTATCCTGGCGACCTGTATTCTCAGTTGGCATCGCGCTACGAGAAGGCGGTCGACTTTGCCGACTCTGGCTCGATCACGATCCTCGCCGTTACGACGATGCCTGGCGACGATGTTACGCACCCGGTGCCGGACAATACCGGCTACATTACCGAGGGCCAGTTCTACCTGAAGGGTGGACGCATCGAGCCGTTCGGCTCGCTGTCACGCCTCAAGCAGCAGGTGAACGGCCGTACGAGGGCCGACCATCGCGCCATCATGGATGGCATGATCAAGCTGTTCGCGGCCTATCGCGATACGCTCGAGAAGAAGTCGATGGGATTCCAGATGTCGGCATGGGACGTCAAACTGCTGAAGTATGGAGAGCTGTTCGAAAAAGAGATGATGGATCTGTCGGTCAACGTTCCGCTTGAAGGCGCCTTGGACAAGGGCTGGGAAATCCTGGCATCGTGTTTCGAGCCGCAGGAGACGGGCCTTCAGACGAAGCTGATCGAGCAGTTCTGGCCCAAGAAGGCGTGAGCTAACGTGGCAAAGATAAAGCTGACCAAGAACGAGCTGAAGAAGCAGAAGGACGCGCTGAAGATGTACAAGCGCTATCTGCCAACGCTGCAGCTCAAGAAGCAGCAACTGCAGACCGAAATCCGCGGCATCGAGGCACGGGCCCGTGCCGTGGCCGCGGAGCGTGACAGGCAGCTTGCCGAATTCAACGCATGGGTAGCCGTCTTCGGCGAGGAAGAGGCGATCCGCAGGCCCGATGGTGGCTGGATCATCTCCGCCGGCACGATCAGGACGGCCACCGGCAACATTGCCGGCGTCGACATACCCCTGTTCAAGGGAGCCGACTTCATAATCGATGATTATGACCTCTTCTCCAAGCCACTCTGGGTGGACCGCGCGCTGGAACGACTGCGCGGTATGCTGACGCTCGATCTGGAGATCAAGGTGCTCGAGGAGCAGGTAGCCAGGCTCGAAAAGGAACTGCGCACGACGACCCAGCGCGTCAATCTGTTCGAGAAGGTCAAGATTCCGGAGACGGCATCGAACATCAAGAAGATAGGCATCTATCTTGGCGACCAGCAGACGGCCCAGGTCGTAAGAGGCAAGATGGCCAAGCGCAAGGTTGAGAGGGCGGCATCATGATAGCACCAATGAAGCGCGCATTCATCGTGCTCGTCGAGCGTGACAAGCGCCAGTCACTGCGGAACCTGCGGCAACTTGGTGTGTTGCACCTTGAGCCAATAGCCGGCAGTGGCCAGGCCTATGAAGATGTCGTGGCGGCCAAAGATTCCATGTCACGTGCACTCGGGCTGATATCCGAGTTCAAGGCCGAGCCGGCCGTGCAGGACATGGATATTCCGGCGGCCATAGCGCTCGCATCGGATATCAAGCGGCTCGAAGCGGACATGAAGACCGCTGTCGACGAGGCCGTTATTACGGTGCGCGAGATCGAGCGTGTCAGGCCCTGGGGCGATTTCGACCCGGCACTGTTCAGGGAACTTGCCGTGCGTCGTGTGCCATGCCGATTGGTGGAGCTTCCAGCAAAAAGGCTGGCTGAATTGCCGCCCGAACTGGATTATATCACCCTGGGCACGGTCAAGGGTGCCGCAAGGCTCGCCCTGCTGGCGGGCCCCGATGTGCAGCTGCCCGCGGAGTGTGTGGAATTTTCGGCTCCGACGATGAGCCTGTCCGCCCTTGAGGCCGCCCTTGCCAGGGAACAGTCACGGTCGGAAGCGGCCAAGGCAGCAATCGCGGCCAAGGCAATGTACGCAGTGGGACTGGCAAAGGCGCTGGTCAAGGTGGAACGGGAGATCATGTTCGAGGCGGCCCATTCGGGTATGCCGACCGGTGACGGAGTGGCCTGGTTCTCGGCATGGGTGCCGGTATCCGACGAACAGCGACTGGTCAAGGCCGCCGCTGCTGCCGGTTGGGGATTGTTGCTCGATGTGCCACAGGATGACGAGCAGCCTCCGACCAAGGTGGAGAATCCAGCACTCGTGCGCATGATTGCGCCCGTATTCGATTTTCTGGGTACGGTTCCCAATTATCGGGAATACGATATCTCCGGCCTGTTCCTTTTCTTCTTTACGTTCTTCTTTGCGATGATCTTTGGCGATGGCGGGTATGGATCGATCCTGCTTGCAATCGGACTTGCATTCGCTGCCAAGTCCAAGCTGGGCGGCAAGCATGTTGCCGATCCGATCCGTCTGCTCATACTGCTCTCTGCGGCGACCGTAGTATGGGGAACGCTGACGATGAGCTGGTTCGGGTTGCCGGTCGAGACGATTCCGGCGTTTCTGAAGTCGTTGGCCCTGCCTGTGTTCTCGAATGCCAATCCGGATGCCGGTGACAACATCAAGGTGCTCTGCTTCAGCCTGGGGCTGGTACAGCTCGGCATTGCCCATATCAAGAATATCAAGCGGGACTTTCCCTCATTGAAACTGCTTGGTCAGCTTGGACAATTGCTGATGGTGATGGGGATGTTCTTCCTGGTCCTCAACCTGGTGATCAGCACGACGAAGTACCCGGTGCCGATGTGGGCGCTCTATATGGTGGCGGCGGGATTTGCGCTGAACTTCATGTTTGCGAACTGGGGTGGAGAGCACAACTTCTTTGTTGCACTTGGCAAGAGCATACTGTCAAGTTTCGCCAATATCGTTTCGGTGTTTCTGGGCGTCGTCAACGTCTTTGCCGATATTGTATCGTACATCCGGCTCTGGGCCGTCGGACTTGCAGGCGTAGCCATCAGTCAGACGGTAAACAACATGGCCAACCCCATGTTTGCCCACTTCGCGATGTTTGCTGCAGGCGTATTTCTGGTCGTATTCGGGCACGGACTCAACATGATGATGAGCGTATTATCCGTCATTGTGCATGGCGTGAGGCTCAATGTTCTGGAATTCTCGGGCCACCTGGGTATGGAGTGGTCCGGCTATAAATATGAACCGTTCAAGGATGCCGTTCAAACTGAACGGCCTGAAATGGAAAGGAGTCTCTCATGAATATCGGTATGATCGGCGTTGCCGCCGTACTCGGACTGTCGGCTATCGGATCGGGCGTCGGCGCCGCCATTGCAGGACAAGCAGCAATCGGCGCGTGGAAGCGGAACTACATGGCCAACAAGCCTGCATCGTTCCTGCTTGTGGTCTTTGCGGGTGCACCGCTTACGCAGACCATCTACGGCTTCATCCTCATGCAGCGCATGATGAGCGTCGCAGCGAGTCGTGACCCGTTGCTGCTCCTCGGCGCCGGTGTCATAGGCGGTGCGGCCATGGGCGTATCGGCAATTGCGCAGGGCATGGCCTCGGCTTCTTCCTGCGATGCCTTCGGTGAGACGGGCAAGGGCTTCGGACAGTTCATCACGGTCGTCGGACTCTGCGAAACCGTAGCGCTGTTCGTGATGGCCTTTACGTTCGGCGCCATCTGATTCGCTCTTTCTGACATTCTGAAAACGGGTGGAGACGCGGAGTCATGCTCCGTGTCTCCGTCTTTTTTGGTGCATGCGGAGCATTCACGGACCAGACTGTGACAGATGCCGCGGCTATGGGTATAATGGGTACATGTCGAGCAAAACACGTATAGTCAAGGTTGGTTCGGTACTGGTGGGTGGCGGACACAGGCCTCCTGTTCAGACCATGTGGAAGGCGCCGCTGTCTCCGGATGGCCTTGGTGCCGTAGCGGAGCGGGTTCGGGTGCTTGCCGGTCTTGGTTGTGGCATACTGCGGTTCTCGACGCCTGACATGCAACAGGCCGAGTTGCTTGGCGCACTTGCATCAATGGTGGATATACCGCTGGTTGCCGATGTGCATTTTGACTGGCGCATAGCGCTGCGGTGCATGGATTTTCCTATAGCCAAGATACGCGTCAACCCAGGCAACATTGGCGAACCCTGGAAACTTGAAGAAGTCGCAGCGAAGGCGGCCGACAAGGGCGTGCCGATACGTATCGGAGTCAATGCCGGATCGCTTCCTGTCGACCTCAAGGATGAACCGGACCGTGCCAATGCCATCGTTGCCGCGGCAGAACGAGAAGTCGCTGCCCTCGATGCGCTGGGGTTCGCGGATATTATTGTATCGATGAAGGCTAGCGGCGTCGAGGAAACGATCCGTGCAAACAGGCTGTTCTCCGAGCGTTTCGATATTCCCCTGCATATCGGTGTCACCGAGGCCGGCCCGCTGGTGCAAGGCTGCGTGCGAAGCGCCGTAGCCATCCATACCTTGCTGGCCGAGGGCATCGGTGATACGATCCGCGTCTCCCTGTCCGACGAGCCCGAAAATGAAGTCATAGCAGGTTCGGAGATTGTTGCGCTTGGGACGGGACGACGCGAGAGCGCCGACATCGTTTCATGTCCGCGTTGCGGCCGCGCCGGCTTCGACACGCATGCATTCGTGGAGCGCTGGCGTGACCGCATCTACTCAATCCGTCGGCCCATCACGGTCGCTGTGATGGGCTGTGTCGTCAATGGCCCTGGCGAAGCCCGCCACGCGGATATCGGCATCACCGGCGCCGGTGACAAGGTAATCATCTTCAGAAAAGGCGAAATCGTCAGAACCTGCACGCCCGAAACAGCCGATACTGTATTCGGGGAGGAACTTGCCCGACTATGATCAAATTTCCCGGAGCCAACGCCTTTGTCTTCGCCATACTGGCCTGCGTGACCTACTCCTTGCCAGCACAGACCCTATCCGAACGGAATACCGATCCGGCGTGGCTGAGCCTCGAGCGCGGCAAGCAGGCATATGACTCCAGGGAGTTCGGCGACGCTATCGTTGCCTTTGACAGGGCAATCAATGTCCGGCGGACCACTTTTGTTGCGGCCGCCGATCGGCTGGACAAGGCTCTGGATGCCAAGCCGATCAAGACAGCGAATGACTCGATCAAGGTGGCCCTTGCCAACCTTGCGGCCGAGGACTTTCTCCAGCGTGACTACGCCGCGCTCCTGCGATTGCATGGCTCATCTGCCAAGACCCTGCTCGAGGCGGTACGCAAGGAGCGGATATCCGAGAGCCATCGCGCGTTCATAGAGGTAGTGCTGCAGGTTCTTGAGTACCGGCCGATTGAGACATTTGACGACTCGATCCAGACCCTGAAGAGCGTCGTTGAACGTCTGCAACGCTATCCGGAAGCGGAATACTGGAAGGGCAAGGTGTTCATGCTCGAAGGCGAGATGGCACTCGCCGAGAGCCAGATGCAACGGGCGCTTGCAATGCGTGATTCACTCGAAATTCCAGACGAGCAATATACCATCATGTATGCCATGGCGGAACTCTATGGCGCGCGCAATGATAATGTCGCATGGGAGAATGTGATGCAGGCCATCGTGGCGGGTGACGCCACGATGGATCCCTACCTGCAGGATGCGATGATGTCAACGCTTGTCGCCGCCGGGTTCGATCGTTTCATGGTGTTGTACCGCATCGAGCCAACCTACGCGCTGGAGGCGAACGCAGCCCTGGGCGAATTCTACCTTGAACGGGGCAGGGCGGCCGCGATGTCGCATGCCGCCATAGCCATCAACATGACCTTGACGCGCGCCGTCAATATGATCAGGGCGAAGGACAGGGACTTCGTATGGACTACTCTGCAGGATTTCATCAAGCGCGCATCAGAGAGGTCCGAGGTGTCAGAATTTCTTCGGTCGGCACGGCTCTACAGGCAGATGTTGACGCTGGCTGATGCGATGTACATCGCCGGAGCCCGAACCAATGCGATGCTGCTCTGGAAGACGATAGTCTCGTCAGGCATTCTGCCACAATCGTCGGTTGCTTCCGCCAGGCTTGCCAATCCCGCGACCGCAGTCCGTCGCTCTGCACCCTGAATTAGAGTGGCATTTCCTCTATGGTCTCATCCAGAATCTTGGCTACAAGCTCGCGGATGAATGGATCCGCGATTGAATAGACGCGTTTGGTCTTCTGGACTTCCGCCGCAACGATGCCAGACTCCTTGAGTATGGCCAGATGCTGGGAAATTACGGGCTGGGGTTGCTTGAGGCATTGCCACAGATCGGTGACGCAGGGGTCATCCTGGCGGGCTATGAGGCAGAGCAACTTGAGCCGGATGGGATGTCCTACGGCCTTGAGCTTTTTTGCGTATTCCGCGAGCAACTTTCCATCGCATGTCGATTCGATGATCATTATGGTATAGTAACAGCAAAACTGTTTTGTTTCAACCGTGATTGCATCTCGCGCTCGGCTCCCGCAGCCAGGTACTCGGCTATGATCTGGCGTTCGTCATCGTCGCACTCGAACGAGAGGGCGAGGGTGCCCGAATTCCTGAGCAACTTGCACGGTAGCGTCAGAATGCGGTCATCGATTCTGAGCGATGCATCCTCTACGATGATTCCTGGTTCAAGATCCGCAACCAGCGCAGGTGAATCCGGCACGAACGATAGGCCGCTCGCAGACAGGACATCGATCCGTCCTGGGATCGGCATGAATGTGGACGGGTGCGACATGACGAATCCGAGTCTGTCCCAAGGGCACGGCACGTAACGGTCGGAGGCCCGCGCGTCTTCTATGTGGATGTATCGCTTGAGAATTGCCTGGAATCTGCCGAGCTCCGCCTTGTCGGCCAGGTCTTCCTTGATGACGCCATTGACCTCGAGGTAGGCGGCCTTGGCTGCCTCCTCGAATGGAAAATATGCGCCTTTGAGCAGGATGATGGCACAGGCGGACTTCGGGCGGGATGCCCTGATGTCAACGACTATGGTCTTCCAGTGGCGCGGAAAATCGCGTGCGCTCATGATGACCGCATCCGGAGCTATCTCGTCGAGGTTGTCCAGAGCCTTTATCGGATCACGATATCTGATCACGTCGAGGCCCAGAGGCTGGATATAGAACCGGACGATGTCGGCTATCGCATCGTCCTCGACGACCAGCAGAGCCTTCATTCAGTGCCTTTGTTCATAACGGTGTAGGCGACGATGTACCAGATATCGTCCCTTCGCTCAAGCTCGTACCTGTATTCCTTGACCATCTTGAAGCCATCATAATCGAACTTTTCCATGACCGCAACGGTGCCGTATGACAGGCCATATCGTGTCTCGATGATCTGGTACGAGCTGGGTATTACGACGATGTCGGAATCGACCATGTTGGCCATCAGGTCGGCCTTGTAGGCCGCGAGCATGCTGCGCCGCCCATCGTCCGATTCGCGATCGAATGATCGTTTCTTGTCTGGATTGGCCTTGAGGAGCCGTTCTATGTCCAGATACAGGAAGAACTCGTTCCATTGGCTCTTCTGTCTGGCATGGATGGTCCTGCTGACGACTTCGTCGGGGCCGATCCTCTCGGCCTTCAGGATTTCTGCGGTGTCCTGCCTGAACGATTCGGCCACTGCCGGCGATGGAGCGCCCGGCCTGACCGCCAGCGACAGCGAGTTTGACTTGATCGCGCTGCCTGCAGCGCCGCGCGGCATCAGTTCCGGGTATACCGAGCAGCTGACGATGAAGGCTCCAGGCTCGGAAATAGACACATAATCCCGAAGATCCTCCACGAAGGAGTATTCTTCGCCTGGCTCCAGGGCGAGTTCTCGGTAGAAGACAGGAGCGCTCGATGACATGGTACGCTTCCATGAATCACTGGCATCGAGTGTGCGGTTTGACATGGTCCTGACATCAAATCCCACAGACAGGCGCTTCTCGTCGGCAAGCTTGAAGCGCCACGGTGTAGCGGTTCCATTCCTGATCGTCACCTTGATGAAGACTTCGGAACCCGGAACATAGACGCGCTTGTCGAAGAAGGCAATCGATACATCCGCCTGGGCTGAGGCCAGGCTCAAGGCGAACGCAGCGAACAGCGCGGCCAGGACGCGACTCTTTGGGTACACCTACGTCTCCTTGTGCGCGCCGGCGCGATTCGTGTACTATGGGCGGCGCGCTATCCTTTATGATTGTC
>Ga0209467_1000975_pt1 | contig 29143 bp, 25 predicted proteins | sample Higcelwee11metaG_FD_187175 | JGI IMG/M metagenome (GOLD analysis project Ga0209467, IMG submission 187175) | Freshwater pond sediment microbial communities from the University of Edinburgh, under environmental carbon perturbations - High... | ecosystem: Environmental > Aquatic > Freshwater >... | reverse complement strand
TGATTATTTCACATCAAGAGATCCAGTACGGAGCATAGCTCCGTACCAGTAATATTCTCTCTTGATACTACTGATTCATGGAATGAATCCACCTTCAGCAATTATAATTTGTGTTTAGAGCAATACTCACGTATGTTCATAGAGCCAGTTTCTACCCAGACAGCATTATGGACGATACGGTCCATGATTGCATCAGCATGGACACCGCCTCCCAGCCGAGCATGCCAGTTCTCCTGACGATATTGTGTGCAGAAGATAGTAGAAGCAGAATCATGTCTGCGTTCAATCAACTCGAAGAGGAAATGCTGTTCTTCATCAGAAATATCTTCAAGGAGCCATTCATCAAGAATCAACAGCTTGTAGGAGCTATATTTCTTCAATAGTTTTGTTGATCCCTTTGGAACAAGTGTTGATTCGTCGTGTTCCATCAATAAGTCAGGAAGCCGGATGTAGAATGTCCTTACTTGCTGTTTACACGCCTGCTTTCCAAGAGCACACGCAAGAAAAGTCTTTCCGGAACCCGTAAAACCCTGAAAGATTATATTTGCGTTGCGGTCAATGAACTGGCAGGTTGACAGTTCTTGAATTACACCTCTGTCAATGCCCCGTGCTGTATAGTAAATATCATGAAACTCAGCTTTGGTTATCCTGAACTTTGACATTTTCATCAGACGCTGAATTTTACTGTTATACTTCTCTTGGTAAAGATAGTCCACTAGTCGCTGCATTCGTTCATCAAACGGAAGCGTTACACTGTTGATATCCGATTGCTGTAATTCTATAGCAGTGATGACTTCATCCAGGTTTAATTCTCGAAGTTTCCGTTTTGTTTCATCATTTATCATTACTGCCACCTCCATAATACTCAGCTCCACGGACATATCCTTGTGTGTTGTGTTGAGATTTGGAAGATGCCTTTTTCTGTTCCAGATATATCTGGTCTTGATTTGTAGCTAAGATGGCTTTAAGATGATGATAGCGGGGCACTCTGACTCTCGTCAGTGCCAGTTCACAGGCTGTTTCCAGACGGGCCTCTGAATAGGTTTTGCTCAGGCGTAAAACGGACAGGGAAGAATTATATCCCTGTTCTTTTATTTTTACTTCACGGAAAATCCGTTCAATAACTTCACCAGCATTGCTACCAATGGAATAAGCCCACCGCTTTATTCGAACATCATCCCACTCGGGTTGCTTAAACTGATCAGGCATATCTTCATCATGAGTCGAATAACGATTGCTAACATAATCAGGAAAGCGGTTATGTGTAGCCGCACGTTCTCCTTTAATAAATATTTCAAGGGTCGTATCCGCTATCTTCAAATCAGCTTCTTTCCCGACATGCTGGTAGGGGCAGGAATAGCGATTCTTCGCATAGACTACGTGACAGTCAAGGTTCACTTTGCGTCCATAAATCCATTCGGCAATCTCATATGGAATAGCAGGAAGCTTTTGGAGATAGCGTTTTTCTTCTTCATACACAGCACTTCGGCTGCCTTCTCTCTTCTGAAAAGGCTCATTGTTAAACTCAGAAAGTTTCTCAGCGATGCCTGCTTTTAATTCCTGAAAGGAATAGAATACTTTGTTTCTGAGTTTTGCGATGATAGCAGTTGCTACTTTGCCTACGGTACCTTCTACAGATGCTTTCTGCTTAGGTTTCCTGACACCAGTTGGCATGATAGCTGTCATGTAATGGGATCCCAGTGCTTCATAATTATCATTCAGAACGATATCCCCCTGCTTAGGGTGTGTGATAACACCTGTTTTAAGATTATCGCATACCGTTCTGATCGTTACACCATCAAAGAATTCGTATATGTGGATATGGCATCTGAGCCAAGTATCTTGTTTCATATCCAGGCATGGCTCCACATAAGAATACTGGCTGTATGGAAGCGTAGCGACAAAAAGATATACCGTGATGATTTCTCCAGCGCTTGTGTCCACGTATGACATCGTTGGTCCAGACCAATCCACTTCTGTGATGATGCCGGGTTTATGCAGCAAGTGATTTGTCAGCTTGCTGCCTATCGTAAAATCGGTGTATCCATCACAAAACTTGGTATATCCCACAGGAATATCTGTCTTTGTTTTGCAACGATCACAATACTCTTGATGAAGCAGCTTTAGTGTAACACCCACCTTTTTTAGTTCCTTGTGAATGTATTCATAATCCGGATCTTTGTACATATTTTCTACTGCATGCTTGTCCGGATAAAACATGCGGTATACCTCTTCTTCGTCCTTATCTTTGATGTCTTCAAAGGTAAGGCAAAGAGAATCAGCGATATGGAATACATCACTGACAGAGTTTTTTGACATGTGCCGGGTAGAAGCAATGCTGTTCCGGGACATATGTGCTGCTCGAAGCTCAAGGATAAGCTTCACTTTGATTTTGTTGGCCATAATTATGGCCTCCCTTCTGTAAAATTTGGTAGCTGAAGCTCCATATATATTTTACAGAAGTTTATATACTAAGCGGATTCATTCCGCGAATTACCCTAAATATATGAGGTGGATTCATTATGCGTATCAGTGGATCTCAGCGGTGAATTGATGGCTCCATATGCGCGAAATATTCATAGATGCAGATGTCATAAATGATAATGATTTTCAGTCGTATTGTATTGTTATTTATTTCTAATTTTCTTTAGATGATTCTTAATGTTGTTACAATCGCCAAAATCTATTAGTACTAATCTATTATCCAACAAGCCTATATTATCAAATTTTAAGTCACTAAAAACCGGATGATTTTTATACTGGTTTATTTCATTAATAAAACTATCCTTTAGAGGTTTTGGTACTTCTATGTCAGTATATAGGTCAACTCTTTTCATTACAAGAAATAACCCAAGAAAATCATGAAAATAAATTGGGCACATATATTTTCTTAATGCTTTATACCTATACCAGTTATATATTTCATTAATATTCGATAATAAGCCTTCTATAAAATATAGTAAACTAAACCTCTTATATTGTTTATATGTTTGCATGTTTAATTTCAAAATAAAGCACTTCGAAATTTTTACTACAACATTTTTGAAAACTAATCCTCTCCTATATCCCCCATCTTCAATTTTCATTACTAAGATGCCTTTCAATCTACTTATATATTACTCATATGATTAAATATCAAAACAAAACTTAGATTTGAGTTTATTTATAGCCCCTAACGCCCAGGTAACATGCTGATCATCACTTTTTCCATTTCCATCATCAAGTCCACAAAGCGATTCCATGCTCCAGACCAATTCATTGAGATATTGGTTATAAAGTGTACTTGGAATATCTTTCTTATATCTTTCTAATCCATTTAATATTCCCGTTATAATATTATAAGTTAGCAATCGTTCATCGTGACTTTCATCTTTAATTTTTAAAATTCTGTTTTCAATCTCATTTAATGCTATCCTTACATCCATATCTTAACCCTCCACTAATTCTTAATCATTCATTTCATAGTCAAATAACCTATCACTTATTAATTTAATACATGCATTTGCCACTAAGATTAAACCATTTGAATCATATTGAAGACCATAATCATCTAGATTTAAGTATATTTCAGAGAATGTCCGATCAAAATTTGAAATATCATCTTCTTCCATAAAATGAGCAAAATTTGCATCTTTATCATACTTATTTATTAGGTATGAAGCTAAAGAAGATTTATCATTATTCGATATTATCTCTTCGATATCCTCGTGTAAATCTTTGTCTATTAAATACAACATTCTTGAAGCAAACAACGCTATTTGGGAACTGCTTTTTCTTTTTCCCATTACTCTTACCCCCTATATTTTGGTTAAAGGATTTTAGCGATTTAGTCATCTTATTCTTCAACCATGATATTCCAATATTGATTTAAAAACCTTTCTTTTAAATTCACCATCAATATCTCGACTCTTTATAGTTGATTCATCAATGGATTTTAGCTGTTTGATTATATGTGGAACAAAATTATTCTTATAAACTGATAATAAGTATTGACCAATTGAACTTAATTTGAATCCATGAGTTCCATCCAATACTTCTAAGATTAATAATTCTATACTAATGTCATCTTCCATGTGAAGTGAGCCCCATATTAATGCATCATGAAGTATTTTTCTACAATTCTTTTCCAGCCACCAATTCAGCATATCAAATTCATTCAAACTTATCTCTCCCCACAGAATTATAATTTGTCTTATAAGTCTGATTATTTTTTACTATAGAAACAATCTCACTCGCTTTTATTTTGATGTTTTTACTCCTAATAAACAAATACTAGAGTGTATATTTAAGATAATCCAACCTTTGAGAAATGCTGAAGCAAAGTAATAATCTTTGCATAAAGCCCTGTTACTAATAGCATGTCCATTAAATAGACAAACCAAAATAGTTTTATAAATCCTTCAACAAAACTATCATCATCATAATAAGAAAGTCTCGCACTCCTGTAAATAAATATGATATTGCATAAAGCAATAGCAAGCATTGCTACTAATCCAAGCACTTGAAATGACAAATACAGAATATCATATGTGTTTGTTGTAAATAAGTCCCATACAATAGGCACTAAACCGTTTCCATTTGAGCTTAATATTATTTGAACTATTTTATTGAAGTCAGAGGATGAGCACAAAGCAAACTTTATAAAAAGTATAGGTATGAACAATAGTACCCAAGAAATTATCAAGTACAATATATTCTTGACTTCTAAATCTTCTCTCTTGAACAATGCCACAATTGTACTCATTCCTAATCCAAATCCACAAATCGCTACTATAGTACCGATGATTATATTTTGATATTTAAGATAGTTGTATAATATTATTACAAATATCACAAATCCAAATAGTGCCATACCAATAAATTCCTCTAAGTCATTAGATGAATTTGACCCTGATGAACCAGTTCCTTGATGATAATGTTTGTGTTCATGATATTCATACTTGTTTTTACTATTAATATTTTTCTCATATGTATTATTTGAATTGATAATTATGTCCTGATCCACTTTGTGTTTCTTTTTACTTCTCTGTTTTGAAGTCTTATTATTCTTTAAAAACTGAATAATCGTTATAGGTGTTAATATCAGTGTTGAAAAAATTGAAACAACAGCAGCAATAAATTGAATTATGTCCATCGTCTGTTTACTCATATTATACCTCATTTTTTGTAATTTATAGAAAAAATATGTATAATTCAATTATATTTTATACCTCGATTAGTATCAAGAATTATTATGTAATTAGATACCAATTTACTAGAAATAACTTTTAAGTAAAGACTAACCGATATAAAAATAGCCGCAGTTTTTTATTACCAAAATTAAAAGCATTAATTCTACACTCAAATATAAATGTACAATTAATGCTTCTACACTTCATTTTAGAAATTAAAAAGCCTTTAGAAAGCTTAAAAATAACTATCTAATGAGCTTGTATTTGTTAATCATTTTGTTAATCAAATCATCTAAATTTTATTCTTTTACCGTCTATTCACTGACTTTCCCTTTTAGTCACAATCATTGAAAAATCAAGGTTCTATATGGTACTAAAAGTTACTACATAATACCCTATTATATTTTCCAGTCGTGCGCCTTCGACCAACTCAGCCATCTCTCCATTTTTTGCAAACCATTTACACTAGCCTATTATACAAGATTATTTGCTTCTTCGCAAGTAGTTTTTTTTATGCATAAAGGCAATTGTTAATCAAACATTATCTATTGCAATACAGTTTTCAGGATCATGCTTTGGGGCAAATTAGTTTAATTATCATACATACTATTATTTCATTAATTTGCATAAAAGTAATTGTTTCACTGACACTATAAAATTCAGGTTAGTTCAGATCATACTCACCTATCTTCAATGTTAAAGAGTTTTTCAATATTCACAAGTTCAATATTATTCATATTTTTCACTGCATTTATAAGTTCATTAGTAAATCCAGATTTGGAAAAGAGCATATAGTATTTCTCCCTATATTGTTTAAAGACTTCGCTCTTTTCTACTAGATCATTCAATATACCAATTCCAACTTGTTCATTCTTCCATTTGCATTCCCCTAATATTACTTTGTCTTCTGATTTCGCTAAGATATCAATTTCTTCTTGTCTTTTTCTAATTGGATTGTTGCCCCACCATCTACCTATTTCATCAAACATGAAAAAAAGTGATAATTTTTTATTTCTTCTAATTAAATATTCAATACAAATATCTTCAAATATTCGCCCCATATACTCAGGTATTTTGGGTATTACCTTATTTTTAATTATCATTTCCCCTAATCCGGCTTCAATATTCGTCATATTTACCGATACAAACCTATACCAAAACCTGAGCATGTTGTCACAAAGACTATAGATCCCATTTCTTCCGGCCGCTGTCCCAACAGGATATTCTTTCCTCAAAATATGCAGATCAATCAAAGTGCTTAAATACTTTGAACATTTTTTACTCTCCTCACCCGTTTTTGTTGATATTTCATTAATTCTGCTGGCCCCGGAAGCCACAGCTGTAATAATGCTGTTGTATGTTGAAGGTTCTCGTAGTTCCTGCTTTAATATGCTATTTGGTTCTTCAAACAAATGTCCGCCTTTTTTAAAGTAGTTATAGTATATGCTATCTTCCAAGGACCCTTCTTTTTCAAGGTTATTTAGATACTGCGGTATTCCTCCTGCAATTCCATATGCTATAAGCTTTTCTTGAAGTGAATACTGTGCAAAAAATCTACCGCTGTCTGCATAATCAAATGGCTCAATCTTAAACTGTGCCGTTCTCCTCCCGTATAACGGACTTTTATATCCCAGAACCTGATTTTCCATGAAACTCATTGAAGAGCCGCATAGAATCAAGAAAAGTTTTGTATTAATGAATTTTGTATCAATAACTTTTTGAAGCACTGATGAAACCGAAGGATTGCTTGTCGCAATATACGGATATTCATCAATGACCAATATCATCCGTTGATCCATCGACTGGTCAGAAATATACTCAAAAGCCTTTTCCCAGTTAGCAAATTTGTCTATGTAAGAACGAGCTGCCGGAAACATCTCCAATACTTTCTCGGAAAAGCTTTCAAGTGCACCTTTGTCATTCTGCTCAATAGCTACATAGAATATACTCCGTTTATCCTTGCAAAACTCATTTATAAGTGATGTTTTTCCTACCCTTCGTCTTCCATAAACTACAGCCATCTCAAAGCTATCCTTGCTATATAGTCTATTCAGATCCACCAGCTCGTTTTTTCTACCAATAAACATAACTAAACCTCTTTCTATATATTAAAAAGTATTTCACAAATATAACCTAATCATAAGTAGACTATTTATGATTAGGTTATATTGCTTTTGAAGTAAACTGTCAAATGCTAATTTGAAAGTTCTTTTCCCCTAAAGCTTTATATTAAATTATTACAAGAATCTCATCCTTAAAATACTATATCTTATTTAGTAGGTAAACCAGTTTTACTATAATTTGTTGCTCCATATTGCTTAGTTCAATATTAATTTGTATCTGCTATTATACATAATTTTTACTTTACTGCATGGTATGCTATGAAAATGGCAATTTTTATGTTAGAGTAATTATAATGTTACCATTAATAATACAAATAATGTGAGGAAATGCTTATGAAAATTAAAATAGATAAAACCCTTGTTAAATACAGTGTTTATATAGTTATACTTGCAACCGTTCTGTATGTGATGTACAGGCTGGTTTCCAAATTTGAGCTTATATTGAGCACTATAATAGGCGGTTTGTCCCGGGTTTTTGCTATTTCATCTCCCCTTATAATTGCATTAGTGGTTGCATATTTGCTGCATCCGATTGTTAGCTGGATAGAGAACAATATAATATATAACAAAAGGTTTTCAAAGTCAAAAAGTGAAAATCATGAAAAGTACAAGCAGCTCAACCGCACTATAAGTGTCCTGCTGACATATATTATAGTCTTGGGAATATTAGTCGTATTGGTTTACAGTACTTATGCGGCGATTGGCGGGCAAATAAGCAGGCAGGTAGATTTTAATGTAATTATTGAGTCAATTTCGAGTTATTCCGAAAAGTATAACCAGGTATATGAACAGTTAAGAATAAGTCTTGAAAACAGCGGCTTATCAGATAATCTCAAGCAGCAATTCATAAAAGCCGCTGAAAATATAAATGAAGTGTTAGGTACTGCCATATCAAAATCCTTCGACCAGATCAGAAGGCTGGGGAGTAATATTGTGAATATAGTCCTTGGACTTGTAATTGCCTTTTATATTTTAAAGGATCTGGATTATTTCAAAAAACTTTATAATGAGACAACAGGCGCACTTATAAAAGAGAAAAAAAATCGAAAGCTGAATAATTTCTTCGGTGATATAAATTCCATAGTATCAAGTTTCATAAGGGGTCAGCTCCTGGATGCTTTATTAGTCGGGATTCTCTGCTCTATAGGACTGTCTGTTATAAAGCTGGACTTTGCAGTGCTTATAGGTATGACAGCAGGTATCTCAAATATCATCCCTTATTTCGGGCCGATAATCGGCTCAATACCTGCTGTAATTGTCGGACTTCTGAGCGGAAGCCCGATGAAGGCACTTCTTGCTGTTATTGTACTTGTTGCAGTACAGCAGATTGACAGCGCTCTGATTTCACCTAAAATTGTAGGAACCAGTGTTGGGCTGCATCCGGTGTTTGTAATGCTTTCTATTATTGTAGGCGGTGCGTATTTCGGTTTATTAGGTATGCTCATTGCAGTTCCTATTGCTGCAATTATTAAAATGTTTTTAATCCGGTGGCTGGAAGAGAAAAAAATTACACCATAAAGCGTAATACATATCAGCGAACACTTATAATTCTGTCCAAAGCTTATATTGTGTGAGTCGATATGTATTATGCTTTTTTCTTTATTTCTTAACTAATAAGTTTATCGCATTCACTGTATACTTTACTTCTTCCATTGTGTTGAAATGGCTGAAGCTGAAGCGCACTGTGCCTTGTGGGAAGGTTTTCAGGGTTTTATGTGCAGATGGGGCGCAATGAAGCCCGCATCTGGTCATTATTCCATATTCCTTATCAAGTGCATAAGATATTTCTGCATTATCCCTCTCCTGAAAATCCAGTGATACTACTGCCGTCCTGCCTATTATGCCCTCAAAACCTGCAAGCACTGCTCCTTTTATATTCGATATCTCGTTTATAAACTTACTTGTCAGTCTCATTTCACTTGAATATATGCTTTCTGTTCCAATTGAGTTAATATAGTTCAATGCAGCATTGAGTCCGAATATTCCAGGAATATTCGGGGTTCCTGCTTCAAATTTGTCCGGAAGATATTCCGGCTGTTCCTCACTATCCGAAAAACTTCCTGTACCACCAGTTATCATGGGACTCATCGCATTTGCCAGCTTGTCGCTCACTACAAAACCGCCTATCCCCTGTGGTCCCATTAGTCCTTTGTGCCCTGTGAAGGCAATGGCATCGGCATTAAGCCGCTTAAAGTCCAACCTCAGTACTCCTGCACTCTGTGCTGAGTCTATTATGAAGCTGAGCCCATTTTCTTTGCATATTTTGCCGGCCTCATAGATTGGAAGAACTGTGCCGCATACATTAGATACATGGGTCATTATAACTGCTTTGGTATTAGCTTTTATTTGTTCTTTTATATACTTCGGGTTCATTCTTCCAATGGTATCACACTGTATCCTGGAAAACTCCACTCCTAACCCTTTAAGCTGGATCAACGGCCTCATTACCGCATTATGCTCCATTGATGATACTATGCAGTGGTCACCTGGCTTGAGAAAGCCTTTCAATATATAGTTCAGGCTTTGTGTAATATTGGAGGTAAATATAACATTTTCAGGCTTATCAAAATTAAAGAGCCTGCAAAGCTGCTCCCGTGTCTCAAAAACTATTTCTTCAGCGGAAAGGGAGCTTTTATATACACCTCTTTTTACATTACACCCTATATCATCAATATAATGCTTCACCGCGTCCCCTACTCCCGGTGCTTTTGGATACACAGTGGCAGCATTGTCAAGGTATACTCTATCCATAATACTCACGCTCCCAAATATTCTGCACTAAATATTTTAAATTACAAGTCGTTTCCGCAACATATATATTCATTTTAATACAATACTTACATTTTAGGTATTGATTTTATCTATAGTAACTTAACTGTCTATTTAATATATCAATTACTAATTTCCCTGATTTTTAATTATAATTACTATGGTTTCAATAATTATATTGCAATATGAGGAGGATCAATTATGAGTGAAAAGAAAGGTATTATAGCAGCCGGTGCCATAGTTGGCTTGTTGGCGGTTCTTCTGGTCAAATTCGGCAACCCTGCAAACATGGGCATGTGTATAGCCTGTTTCATAAGGGATATTGCCGGGGGCTTAGGTCTCCACAGGACAGATGCAGTGCAGTATATAAGGCCAGAAATAATAGGAATAGTGTTGGGTGCTTTCCTTACTGCTTTCGGTATGAAGGAGTTTTCGGCAAAAGGCGGTTCCTCGCCCTTATTAAGGTTCGTACTCGGATTTATTGTTATGGTTGGTGCCCTTATGTTCCTTGGCTGCCCTCTCAGAATGGTACTGAGAATGGCAGGCGGTGACCTCAATGCATTAATAGGTATTGCAGGATTTGCCGCAGGAATTGGCGTCGGAATAGTATTTCTGAACAAAGGCTTCTCCTTAAAAAGAACTTATAACCTGGCAAAATTCGAGGGATTTGTTTTTCCTGCTGTTGTGATAGGCTTGCTGGTGCTTCTTATAGCTAAACCTGCATTTGTATTCTTCAGTGCAAAAGGCCCCGGCGCTGCACATGCAGCTATACTCCTGTCACTTTCTGCCGGACTTATAATTGGTTCCCTTGCACAAAGAACAAGACTCTGCATGGTAGGCGGGATAAGAGATCTTATTCTCTTTAAGGATTGGTACCTGATTTCCGGTTTCCTTGCAATACTTTTAACAGCAATGATAGGCAACATCATAATGGGGAAATTTAATCTTGGCTTTGCAGATCAGCCGGTAGCACACGCTGACGGACTTTGGAATTTTTTCGGAATGGCTCTTTCTGGATGGGGTTCTGTGCTTCTTGGAGGATGTCCTTTAAGACAGCTTATCCTTTCTGCTGAAGGGAATATTGACTCAGTAATAACTGTAATCGGAATGACCGCCGGAGCAGCTTTTGCTCACAACTTCAGCCTTGCATCCTCTGCAAAGGGACCTACCCCCAATGGACAGACAGCCGTTATAATTGGTTTTGCAGTTCTTCTTCTTATATCCTATTTCAATCTGGAAAAAACCGCAGAAATAAAAATGAAGGGAGATGTCAAGCTTGAAGCTTAAAGAGATAGATGCCAGAGGCCTCTCATGCCCACAGCCTGTCCTGCTTGTAAAGAAAGGTATAGAAAAAAATCCCGAAGGAATACAAGTGCTCGTTGATAATACTACAGCCCGTAACAATATAGTAAGGTTTGCCGATAACTCTGGGTGCAAGGTTGAGGTAAACACTCAGGGCAGCGACTTCCTGCTGACCCTTCAAAAGTAGTATGCTGTACCTGGCAACCTTTTTCACTCACTGCGGAGCAGTAAAGTACCAAAAGCATCTGAAAAATCAGAGTCTATCAGTGGAGCTTATGCCCGTACCCAGGAAACTAAGCTCCAGTTGCGGTATTTCTGCACGGTTCGTCTATTCTGGTGATATAAGGTCAATGATAAGCGAAGATGTAGAAAGTCTTTTTCTTATTGAAAAAATGAATTATACACTTGTATATAAGAATGTGTAGTTAAAAGGATTGGAGCTCTGCTTCAATCCTTTTGCTTTTTTATTTTTACTTCATATTTTTGTACATCAGCCATTTTATCAATGTCTCTACAGTCCTATTAATAAACTCCAGGCTTTTGAAAATTTCCTCATAAGTTTCTGCTACTGAATTTACAGTGTTTTCCGCATCATTCACAATACTTCTTAAAAGCTCATGTATATGTGTGGCTGATTCCGCCGATTCGTCAGCCAGCTTTTCCACCTTCATAGCAACTATCGCAGAACCCTTGCCTCCTGAGCTTGCATTTTCCGCTTCCGCGGCAGCATTTGCTGAAAGCAGCTTGCTTTCAGCTATCATTACCGATATCAGGCTTACATCCTCTTTTATCTTGTCTGTGTAGTCAGCAAGCTTTGAAATAAGCTCCTTGGATTTTCTGGTGTACTCTTCAATCCGGATGACATCATCTACAGCCTTTATGTCTTTACCCTTACCCTTAAGCATAGTCTGTGTATATTTTATTATTTCCTTTGCATTCACCATGGATTTATTAATATTTGATATTATCGTATCTACCTTTGTATTGGATAGTGAAGTATCCTCTTCCCCCAAAGCTAATAGTTCCTCTTTTTTTTCATTACTGCTCAAAGAGTTTACTCCTTGCAATAGTATGTCGGAAGCAGTCTCCAGGCTTTTTGAAGAAGCGTTGGCATTAGATAAGATATTATCGATGTTTTCATAGAACCTATGAGAATTGGAAAGCATATTCACGGCTCTCCTCGAAATAACTATAAGCAGTAATGCCGCAATTACAAACTGGAGAATATCTGCTGCTGTTCTGATATAACCGTCTTGTGCTGCAATTGTAAAACCCCAATTTGCCACACTGCCCAACGCCTCCCCGAGTACCAGCCCTAATGCTGACAGGACAGCAGAATGCCTTATTAGTTTTGTATCAAAATATAGACAGGCAAAACCTATTGGTATGGCCGGAAGCATTATTACTCCCATGTTCGAATAGCAGTATAAAAAAATGCAAAGTGCGGCAGCACAATAAATGTTCACATACTTAAGTCCGCCTGCATCCATTCTAAAATGTCTCCATGCAATAGGAAGCACACAAGCAACAACACCGGCACCGGTAATTATAGCCAAATGCAGCCATGGAAGTGCTATAATGCCTGAAGCTTTAAGAAAAACTCCAACTAAAAGCGCCAATAACGCAATCTTAAATGTCCTGACCATCATATCATTTACATAAATAGTGTTCTGACCTACTGTATCCTTTTGATACATTAAAGCTTCCCTCCCCCTAAACTATATTATTTAACATATATAATCTAGAACATTGTGAAACAGATTGGTTTCCCGGGCATCTCAAATATTTTATCAACTACATCTGCATATTTGTTATCTGAAATCCGGGCAATACCATACTTAAGAAGAGCTTTAAAACTAACAGCCCCTACTATAATCGATGAAAAATCAGCAATATCCAGATCCACCTCTGTATCATATTCACTTTTAGCTTCGACAGTAACTCTTCCTTCGGTGAAATGCAATATTATACTCCCGCTGTTCTCTTTAATGAAGTTGTCTTCTATGTTCAATCTGAGCTTGCAGTTCTGGTTGTTGAAGTTATGCTCCTTAAGTGCGTCAAACAGCACTCTTGTATCTGTAACCCTGTACATCAACCCAACCCCCTGCAGGTTGCTTTCGTGATATACCGGAGTCATCAGGTTGTCTGAGCCGTCTCTCGGCTCCAGAAGTATATGATGGAAGTTTTCATCTAAAGTATTTAATATAACCCTGTTTATCTGATCCTCCTGTGTGCTAAGAAATGTCAAAAGTGACCTTAGCGCTTCTGCGTTCTCATATAGAAACTCTTTTATAAAAATATCATTTTTTAAGACATTGTCCTGGTTAGACTTTTTAAAAATAAAATTAATGTAACCCTCTACTCTGCCATCCTTCTTATACACTGCCACTTTGTTCTGAGGAACGGTGAAAATGTTTTTGAGCTCTTTTTCCGCCCTGTCTAGCATACCGTTAGTCTTCTCAGCTATCCTTGCATAACAGTCCAAAAGAAGCTGCTTGTCCTCCTCTTTAGCAAACTTGACGGGACTCTTTGCTCCCGTTCTGGGAATATCCTTGGTTTTTATACTGTACTGGTTCATTTTTGTACCGAAACCAAAACCCATCCTTTTGTAAAAACCGGGGCTGAATGGATAAAGCATAGCTATAGGAAACCTTCTTTCCCTATAGTGCCGTAAAAAAAATGTGACCATTTCCTTTGCAACCTTCTCCTTTTTATGCAGCAGGTGTACTGCCACCATACCCAGGCCACAGGCATCCACCTTCTGTGAACCAAGTCTCATTTTAAAATCATGAAGCCTCATTCCGCCTAGTAGCTCGCTTTCCCTGAAAAGCCCATAAAAATTTACGGTCTCATCCTCAAGCTGAATTCTTAAAAGGTTTTCCTCAAGCTTCTGCCTATCCTCTGCTGTGTCGAATCCCAACCCCGGATATGCGTTGATTACTATATCCGCAAACTCTTTAACCTCTTCTTCACTAAGCTTTCTTACAGAATCCACGCTATTCACTCCTTTGCCTCTATTTCTAAATTACTGCAACATATTTTATTTCCCGGGAAATATCAATGCATTTCGCGAAAAGCATCCTGAATTCTACATTCAAATTCCGATGGGAAATTTCTTTATTGTTTCAAATAGGACATTTAAGCTATAATTCGATGTTTTTTATGCAATATCCTGTTTTTTTAACAACAAAAACCGGAGTTTTATCTCCGGTTTGAAAGTCCTACGGTATAATAAGAGACCCTTTCTCTTTCATATCCTGAATGCTGTTGGCTTTTATCATTCCTTTGGATATGGTATAGATATTATCCCCGATATATATTATTCTTTCTACATTCATATTATTACCATACCAACTATTTCCCGACTTAAGGTATTCTTCCTCACTTATATGTGATATCCTTGCCTTAAGCTTAAAACCCTCTTTTAGATCAACATTATAAACATAAGCTCCCTGGAAGGTAAAGCTGCCATATGCGGGCATATTGCCGGATGTTATATTCTCTCCAGCTTTTATTTCCATTAACGTTACAGGAAAGGCTAAAAGTCCCTTTTCCTTGGAGAACAATAATGCTTTATGATCTCTTAGGAGTTCCGAGTCAGTACCTCTGTCACCTATTGTTACTTTGAATTTTTCCTTTGGATTATTAACATCACTTACATCAAACAGTGCTATCTTCATACCCTGATAGTATGCTGTGGTACCACTGCTCTTGCCCTGAGAACCTTCGTTGGAAAGCTCTATGGCATCCTTTCCAAAGCCTATTATGTGATTTTCATCATAGGGATGCAAATAGTCACTGTACCCGGGTATCTTCAAAGCTCCCAGTATTTTGGGATTCTTGGTATCCTTGAGGTCAATTACAAAAAGAGGATCAACCTTTTTGAAGGTAACCATATATGCCCTATCTCCCATAAACCTTGTTGAGTATATCTTCTCACCTGGAGCAATATCCTCCAAGCTTCCGCATATATCCAAATCAGAATTTAAGACATAGAGATTATTTTTCGATATATTTTCATCGTCTCTCCAAATTTCCCCTTTAGTAGTAGCTATTCTAAAGAAACCATTGTTCTCATCCATTGAAAACTGATTCAGTATCGAGCCGGGCACCTGTCCTTTGCCGGTATAATCCAGTTTTCCATTGTTAAGTGCAAACCTGTATATTGCTGTTTCCCTATCACTGACTTTGACTTCTGCCTTTTTAATATTTGCCGAGTCATATATTATCGGGTCTGACGTTCTATTATATTTTGTAATAGCTACATAGAGGTTCTGGGCTGATGCATATATGCTCTCACCAGACCCCAGGTATGTTGATACATTGGCACCTTCTCTTGGATTGTCAAGGTTTATGCCGGCAGCTATCATATAATTTGTCTCTACACACCCCGGGAAATATCCGATTTTTTCATAGCCAATGCTTATAAACTCTTCTTTTATTGCTGTATCTCTATACGAGGGGGTGTCCTTGGCTTCGGCATTTTCTTGTATGTTATAGTAATTCAAATACTTATTTGATACCAGATACAGCTTGGAATCAATCTTTCTTGAAGACAGATAGCTTCCTTCAAGCTCTATCTCCCTTGCTTTCTTTATGTTATCCTTGTTGGCAATGTCATATATCAGCATTTTCACTGTGCTGTTGCCATAATAGCCGCCGTACTTTGGTGGCATAATAGACTTCGATTTGGGGCTATTCACCGGTATGCTGCCGTTTGACGAGCCTATGACAACAAGATACTTCTCATCCAGATATAGCTCTATTGGATACATATTTTCTTCTTCCAGCCCTATGATCTTCTTTATTTTCATATTATCTGACGGATATATTTCTGCCATTACTATCTTGCTGTTGTTTACCTGATACAGATATTTCCCGTCAGTCTTCACTATATCCGCTTCATCTACTCCATCCACCTGTACATTTGTGGTGGAATAATCCCCTGAACCGGTATCAGCCATCTGCTTGGAGCTGTTTATGCTACCAGTTGCGGCTGCAGCAGGAGCTGCCGCTGCTTCATCAAAAGTAAAAACTCCGTTTCTCGTTTTTTTAGTTCCATATATTGAATAATCGTTTTGCTGAGCTGCCTCCCCCAATAGCTTTTTCAGGTTCTCCCTGCTGCCCACTTTCGGCAATTGTTCATTTGCAGCTTTTGCTATTGTAAACTTCATCTTGAAACCGTTTTTTATTTCACTTCCTGATGCATATCTTATAGCTTTTCTCATGTATAACATGTAGGTTTTTCCGGCCACGTACTGTCCGAGAGGGGTAACTATTATGGACTTATTGCCGCTTCCCATTTTCCTGTCTATAGGTATTCTGCTCCCCTTCTCGTCTATGACATAAACATTCCTTCTGCTGACTGTCGAAGCCATTAGTACAGCATCAAACGGAATTTCTATTGCAATCTCAGAAGATGTTCCTAGACGCTCCGGCAATTCAACATAATTGTCATCTCGGGCATAAGCAAAAACAGGCAATGCAATGCATATTATCAGCAGACCGCTGAAGCAGTTTCTTATGGTTTTACTACTTTTTCTCATTAATCCATCACCTTCCTATATCTATTTTATGACTATTATTCAAACATAAATCTTTTTAAGTGTTGTTACATTAGACGGAGATTTTAGGATATAGTTCCTATATTGTAATTTTATCATTAAAAGCCTATATGGGGAGTTCAACAAATGTTTTTTTAAAGAAAAAAGATAGGATTCAAACCTATCTTTCACAATTTTCTTTCGTTTTGAAGTTTATACTGATATAAAACTATGCTTTTACAGGTATTTTTTCGCCCCTCTTTTCTTAAGATTCTAAGTTCCCCTCATATCGAGTATTCTATAATATAGGATCAGAACCTTATCCATAGATTGGCTTGCTTTGACAACCTCGGGGTTTATAAGTTCCCCTTTCTCATTGATAACTGTTTCCAGGTTCATGCGGAGATCTTCGATTTTTCTTGTCAGAAGCTCTTCCCTTTTCATAACTAATACCCCCCACGGTTATTAGAATATATAATTATAATTCTATATCTGACAGGAAATTTCCTCCATATTAGTGTAATTTTTTCAAATTTTCCCATTTTAGCCTATAATAATATTATATTTTGTCTAATCTTCATTGAGAATGCTATAATTCTATTTCAATACATCCCTTATTACTCTTTCGGCATTTTTATACATAATCTTTTCTATATCTAAAGATGAGAAACCCGCTTTTTTCAGTGCATCAAAGAGTATGTCAATGGAACCTATATCCTTAATAGCTGTCGTATGGTTGGTACCGTCAAAATCAGTACCTAAAGCGATAACCTCTATACCTGCGGCATTTTTCATGTGGCTTATATGTCTTACCATAGCATCAATGCTTCCGTGATCCCCAAGAAAATCCGGCTCAATATTAAGCCCTGTGACTCCGCCTTTTTCAGAAAGCTTTATCAGCATGTCATCTGTCAGGTTCCTGTAATGACCTGTTACTGATCTTGCACAGGAATGAGATGCAACAAAAGGGCTTGCAGACAGTCTTAAAACATCATAGAAGCCTTGGTCTGAAAGGTGTGATACATCTATCAGCATTCCAAGCCTGTTCATTTCTGCCACTACCTCTTCTCCAAAGGAGGTCAGCCCCTTATCCTTATATTCCCACTGGAAGTTTGGATAGCCAATACAGTTAGGATAGTTCCAGGTTAACGTAATAAGCCTTACCCCCATCTTGTGCAGGTTCTTAAGGTTCCGGAGTTTTCCTTCTATTACTCCGCCTTCCTCAACAGTAAGAAAAGCCGACATTTTACCCTCTGATCTGTTATTGTCCAAATCCTTTATACTTCCTGCAAATGCAATGTCAGTACTATTTTCCTCTATTTCATTGTAAAAAGCATCAATCATATCCATGCACCTGTCGTAAGGCTTAGTATACTTGTCTAAATCTACATACATAGCAAAGAACTGTGCAAGTGAGCCTGCTTTTTTTAACTTCTGTATGTCTATGCAGAGATCGTTTTCCCCTAGCTTAACCGCACCTTTTACATCTACGCATTTTAAAATGGTGTCACAGTGCATGTCAATCAATCTCATAATAACTCTCCTTACAATTTATTGAATATATGTAATTATATCATAATGTCATTTTAACATGTCAAGTACTAATTATGAATAATGTAAGTGCAATATACACTCCTACTTGCTATAATATAGTATAAAGGAGTTGATTTGGTGTATGTTTAGAGAAATAAGAAGACAAGATAGAAAAATTAGCAATTCAGAAATCATTAGAATCCTAAAGGATGGGCAGTACGGTATACTGTCAACTGCGGGCAGCAACGGTTATGCATACGGAGTTCCCATAAGCTATACATACAACAACGACAGCATATACTTCCACTGTGCTGTGGAAGGGCAAAAACTGGATAATATTAAGTGCAACAACAAGGTATCCTTCTGTGTAGTTGGCAATACAACACCTCTGCCCCAAAACTTCAGTGTAAATTACGAAAGTGTAATAGCTTTTGGTAGTGCTGTAGAGGTATTTGGGGATGAAAAGCTAGCTGCCTTAGAGGCTATAGTTGCAAAGTATTCTGCTGATTATATAGAAAAAGGTTTAGAGTATATTAGGAATTCCTCCGGCAAAACCAGGGTGTTTAAAATAGAAATAGCCCATATGACGGGCAAAGCCCGAAGATAGGTGTTATATAATCATATAGAAGTACATGGACGCTTCCTGAGGCTGGTTACAAAGTACAAATAATAAAATGGTATGTATATTTTTGCACATATAGAAAGTGCTATATATACATACCATTCTATTATTTTACTACGGCTTGTCATCAACCTCAGAGGCAGGAACCTCCATTATCTAAGCTTTATAAACTTCTCAATGTCTTTTCTTATAAGATCCAGTGAGCTTCTCCAGAAGTCCACCTTTCTCACATCTATATTCATGACCTTAGCAACATCTGCAATATTCATCTTGCCAGTCACAGACAGCATCTTGTCGTATTCTGCGACAAATTTCTTACCACTCTTCAGATACTCAGCATATAAGCCCTTTGAAAAGAGCAGTCCGAAAGCATAGGGGAAGTTATAGAAGTTGTAGTCCGCACTGTAATAGTGAGACTTGCATATCCACATGTACGGATGAAGAAAATCTATGTCAAGCCCATTGCCATATGCTTCCTTCTGTGCATTCAGCATTATTTCTTTCAGTTCATTCACAGATAGGGAGCCTTCTTCTCTTCTCCGGAATACCTCACTTTCGAATATGAATCGGCTCATAATGTCTACTATTACCTGTGCAGAATCAGCTACATCGTTTTCCAACATGCAGAAGGTCTCTTCCTCATTGGCTGTTTTCAATGCCGCATCCTTCACAATGGTCTCGCAGAATATCGAAGCTGTCTCTGCTATTGGCATGGGATAATCGGAATTCAGATACTCCTCCTGCTTCAAGCATTCCCCATGGTACCCGTGACCTAGCTCGTGGGCTAATGTAGTCATACTATTAAAGCTTCCATCAAAATTTGAGAGTATTCTGCTCTCTCCTATGGCATGAATGTTATTACAAAATGCCCCGCCCCGCTTGTCTTCTCTTGGTTCCGCATCTATCCAGCGCTTATCAAAAGCATTTGCTGCATAGTCCGCCAAAGCATCACTAAATGTCCTGAAGTTGGAAACTATATAATCTCTGGTTTCCTTATAACTGAATTGTATATCTACATCCCCCATAGGTGCAAACATCTCATAGAAAGGCAATCCCTTCTTGTAGCCCATAAGCTCTGCTTTTTTCCTGAAATACCTATGAAAATCCGGAAGGCTTTCACGTATTGCGGTAAGCATTGCATCCAAGGTTTCCATATCCATTCTTGCATTAAGAACTGTCATTTCAAGGGGGGACTTATACCCCTTCATTTTAGATACAGTAATTACCTCACCTTTTATCCCATTTAAGCTTGCTGCCACAGACTCATCAACCTTAAGATAAGCCTTTAGTTCAGCTTCATAAGCTGTCTTCCTGAGCTTTGCATCCTTACTATATGCCATATTCCTGACTACAGACAGCGGGAGCTTCTTTTCCTCTCCATCTATTGTTATATCAACAAGAAGTGTCGAAGTTAAGAGCTCCTGAAGCTTTTCCCATGCAGTAGAACCTGTAGTTTTCATTTTTGAAATCAGCACTTCTTCCTTGTCACTTAAAAGATATTTGCTTTCTTCAATGTTCTCCAGGAAAAAGTACTCGAACTCCTTCAAGTAGCTGTCTGCTTTAATAATTGCATCTATATTGCTTATGCTTCCAAGCCACTTTTTAAAACTCACCTCTGGCTTTGTAAGCTCTGTAGCCCTATTCTCAAGATTGTCGACTACTTTCTGAGCTTTTTCATTCTTGGCCTCAACACTCAGAGTCAGTTGTGCATAACTACAAAGACGGGTATAAAGCTCACTAACCTCATTAAGAGCCTTTACATACTCCTTCATCTTGCGGGCAGCATCCTGCGAATCCTTAAGATTGCTCTCAGCCCACTCTTTTATTCCCTCAATGCCCTTTACATACTTTTCATAGTCCTTCCTAAACTCCTCGGACTCAAAAGATTTATAAATCTCGTCCAAACTCCATCGCTGATTCATTAGATAACCTCCACTCATTTTATATATTTTAAAATTTATACATTTCCAGTCAGTTTTTGCTTGAGCTCCTTCTCTATTGTGATAAGCTCCGCTTCTGCCTGCTGCCTCTTAGCTCTTCCCTCCTTCTGGATATTAAGTGTTTCATCAATTGTAGCAATAAGATCCACATTAACCTTCTTCAGTGTCTCTATATCCACTACTCCGCGCTCTGTCTCTCTTGCCAGATCAATTGATCCGGTTTTAAGCATCTCTGCATTTTTCAAGAGCAGCGTATTGGTAGTATCAGTAACCTCCTTCTGAACCGCTAAAGCATTTTTCTGCTTCAAGAGACTTATTGCAATGACTATCTGATTTTTCCACAGGGGTATGGTGTTTAATATGGAGCTCTGAATCTTTTCTACCAATACCTGATTATTGTTCTGAATAAGTCTTATCTGAGGCGCTGTCTGCAAAGACACCATCCTGCTGAGTTTCAGGTCATGTATCTTCTTTTCAAACCTGTTTGCCATCTGTATAATATCGTTCAGCTTCTGAGCATCTACAGGATCATTGCTTTCCTTAACCTTTAACTGCATTTCAGGAATTACCTTTTCATTGATTTCCTTAAGCTTCATGGTTCCGGCCATTATGTAATAGTTGAGATTGCCAAGGTATTCAAGGTTTTTATCAAATAAATAGTCCAGTAAAGTAATATCCTTCAAAAGCTGCATCTTTGACTTGTCAAGCTCATCAACAATCTTCTCTATCTCAGTACTTAGCTTCTGATATCTTGCTGCAAACTTCTGAGTATTGCTCACAAGAGATCCTATAATAGGGAATTTGGATATGAAACTTTTACCTGAGCTTACTCCATCCACATCCAGTTCCTTTACTTTAAGCATAAGATCGGTAAGTACCTCTCCTACGTAGCCGCTGTCCTTTGATCTTACCTCACTCACAACATTGTCAGCAAAACCGGCAATTTGACTTTGAGCGCCCACCCCATACTGAAGTACGAACTGGGAATCCTCTATATTGATGGTCTTCATTATTTCTTCCAGCCTCTGCCTCTGCTCCTCAGTAAGTTTGGAAATTTCATTTTCCTCCAGCTTGGTTTCCACCGCTTTGTATTTATCTATCTCCATAAACACTCCTCCTCCGTATAAATATATATATTTATATGATTTCAATCTACGCCCGATAATACCATTTTATCATTATTCTCTCAAAAATGTATATGTAATATATCTGGTATAATATAATTATTATATTACTATGCCCGTAAGGAGATGCTGAAATGATTGAATATAGAAAGCTGACACATGAGGATTATAATGATATAACAGATATGTACAAGGATATCTGGGGAGGCACCGATTATCTGCCTGAGCTTTTTCATAAGTGGGTTGATGATACAGGTTTTTTTCTGGATGCCAAAGACTTTGCTGTGGAAAGCTGGAAACCTTCTTATGAAGAGTTCGCAAACCTTCCATTTGCATTCTACTTTCAGAAACCTACCCCTAAGCTGTACGAAGAGCTTTTGAAAGAAATCAGTGATTCCAGAGGACTCGGAACTGATTGCTTCTCTTAAAGCTGCCGGATTCGGCACGATATCGGCTTGGGCTAGCGACTATCTTTATTTTACATATAGAGATAAATTATAGGGGTGATTTAAAATCACCCTTACGGTACGTATACCTTCAAAAAATGCTTCTTTACTTCTATATCCAAGGGAAAATTCGGCCCCCGCTCCCCGTCTATATCCGTCTCACAGCTCCCATCGCATGTAATCATAAGCTTATCAGTCTGGAAATGATATAAATTGGGGTCTCCAATATGTTCTCCCCTTAATATCTTCAGGAATAGAGAAAGGATATTAGTAATATTAGTATTCTTAATTGCTATTATGTCCATAAGCCCGTCGTCAATTTTTGCGTAAGGAGCAAGTCTGTTAAAACCCCCTGCAGAGCTTCCGTTCAGTATCAAAAACAGCAGAAAGTTGTCATGAATCACATTGCTGCCATACTGCAATCTCATTTTAAATGGAGTGAATTTTGGTATTTCCTCGATACCTTTCATATAGTAAGCCAATTTCCCAAGAGCATTTTTCAGGTTCGTATCAGTTTTATAGGCCACATCTGTCAGCAATCCTGCACTGCATACATTCAGAAAGTAGCTATCGTTAGCGCTCCCTATATCAACCCTTTTTATCCTTCCCTTTTCTATGATTTCACAGCATGCCTCAATATCTCTGGGTATGTTAAGGTGAACAGCAAAATCATTGGCTGTACCAAAGGGAAATATCCCAACCGGAAGACTAAGCCTCCTGGATGCCATTATGTTTATTACACTGCTTAATGTTCCGTCACCGCCGGAAACACAAATAGCCTCATAATCTTCATGAATGTCAAAAAATGCTTTTTCAAGATTATTGATATCGCTGCTTCTATACGGAACCATCATATAGCCAGACTTTTGGAACCTTTCAATAAGATAATCCAGTTTATTTTTAAAAATGCCGTCTCCGGAAGACGGATTGTATATAAATTTCAGTTTTTTCATATTTTCACCCCATTACAAATCATTATAGCATCTATATGTTTTGCAATAAACATCTTACATTGAATTTCAAATATTGCAAAATCATATTCCTTGATTTCATAGGTTGCATAACTCTTCCTTGAAATTTCTTTAGTGCAACCTACATTTATTATATTCTATAAGATTCTGTTCTTTTCATTCTTTTTTAGAATAATATTTTAAGTATATAAGGAAAAACTAGTTTTATGACACATTTTAAATTTGAGAGGAAAAGGAATATGGAAAAAGAAGATGAAGAAGGGAACAAAGGAAGAAGCTAAAAATAAAAACAGTGTCTTATATACTAAGACACTGACATATACTTTGATGGCGGAGAAGGAGGGATTCGAACCCTCGCGCCAGTTTCCCGACCTACACCCTTAGCAGGGGCGCCTCTTCGACCAAACTTGAGTACTTCTCCTTGGACTACTTAATAAAATTATATGAAATTTGTATGGAGGAGAGAGAGGGATTCGAACCCTCGGACGCTTTAACACGCCTCTGGTTTTCAAGACCAGTTCCATAAACCGCTCGAACATCTCTCCGCTAGTGACAATATACATTATAACAATATTATTTTTTAGTGTCAATAAACAAATTTTATAATATTCAGCAGATGATTGTCAGTAATATACCTATATAGTAGTTATAATTGCTTACAATATAAGGCTTTTTTATACTTGTGCTATACCGTAAAATTACTAAAATTGCCCTTAAGTGTTTCTGCAAGACCAGACAGTACTTCCGCAGCTTCCAGTATTTTTTGTACTGCACCTGTCTGTTCTTCTGTTGATGCTGCTACCTCTTGAGTCGCAGAGGCTGACTCATTTAGAATATTGACAACCCTACCAATTGCAGTTTCTGACTGCTTGGCACTTTCTGCCAAACTTGAAGATTCTGCATTAACGGCTCTTACATTGTCAGTTATGGCTGATACAACTTCGTGTATACCTGTAAAAGATTTTATTGTTTCAGACATAGCTTCTTCCTGATCACAAACAACTCCTTCGACATTATTCATTTCTTCTACTGCATTTTTTATATCCTTCTGAACCTCTTTTATAAGGCTTTCTATCTTCTGTACTGAGAGTTCCGATTGTTCAGCAAGCTTCCTTACCTCACTGGCCACTACTGCAAAACCTTTTCCCTGCTCCCCAGCCCTTGCCGCTTCAATAGCTGCGTTAAGAGAAAGCATATTTGTTTGTTCTGCTATTCCGTTAATTACTACCAGAATATTTCCTATTTCCTTGGATTTCTCTGCCAGAGCTGAAATTGCAACGCTTACTTTAGAAACAAATACCTTGGTTTCATTCATTTTAGTTTCTTGAAAATTAACAGATTTCTCACCTGTATTAACGGTATTAAGTGCATTTCCCGCCAATGTATCAGTCTTATTCATATCCGATCTTATCTTGCTTAACCCGCTGACAATGGCGCTCATAGAGCTGCTAACCTCTTCGATAGACTCAGATTGCTCCATAGCCCCTTTAGCAAGTTCTGAAGTTGCATTCGATACTTGCTCTGATATGCTTCTTAAGGTCTTAATTGAATTCTTCATCTCAACTGGAGCCGCAGATACCTGCACTCCAACATTCTTCGTTTCTTTTATTGTATTTCTGAGATTTGCTACCGACTCATTCAGGCTTCCTATTAATTCTGCCTGAGACCCTGCTTTTTTCTCATCAATTAAATATGTAATATCGCTATTTTTAAGATTCATTGCCAGATTATTTATCTCATTCAAAGGTTTAATAAACTTGCTGTAATTTTTAAATGAAGCAAATATACCCAACAGAGTACCGGCTATAAAAAAGCAGAGTACTGCTGTTGTAAACTGAAAGTCGTTTAGCTTAATAATAAACTTTGACATCAATACACCGGCTAACGTACTCAAGGGTACCACCGTAAGCAGTGTTTGGAATATGTACTTAACCAACGAAGACTTTTTGTCTTTTTTTGATATATGACTAGACAATTATCATATCCCCCCTTTAAAAACTATGTGTGCACTAATAATAGAATTGTAACAGACAACTCCGAATACCACAATACAAAATAAACAAAAAACCCGTAAATAATTACAAGTTTTTTGTTTATATGACATTATTTTCTAATTTTATCTATCCCACCCATATAAGATCTTAGAACTTCCGGTATAACTACACTTCCATCTCCCTGCTGGAAATTTTCCAGTATAGCTGCTACTGTCCTTCCTATTGCAAGTCCGGAACCATTAAGAGTATGAATAAACCTTGGTTTTTCTTTGGGGTCTGCTTTGAATTTTATATCTGCTCTTCTTGCCTGGAAATCTTCGAAATTGCTGCAGGAGGATATCTCAACATACCTTCCGTAGCTAGGCATCCAGACCTCAATGTCATAGGTCTTTGCAGAGGAAAAACCTATATCGGCTGCGCACAGGCATACCACCCTGTAAGGAAGCTTTAAGAGCTTCAATATTTTCTCTGCATCCTCAGTCAGCTTCTCCAGTTCTTCATAGGAGTTCTCCGGGTTTACAAATTTAACAAGCTCAACCTTATTGAACTGATGCTGCCTTATAAGTCCTCTCGTATCTCTCCCTGCTGAGCCTGCCTCAGCCCTGAAGCAAGCAGTATATGCGGTATGTTTTATCGGAAGTATTTTACCTTCAAGTATCTGTTCCCTGTACATATTGGTAATCGGTACTTCAGCAGTCGGTACAAGGAAATATTCTGTATTCTGAACCTTAAAGGCATCCTCTTCGAATTTTGGGAGCTGACCGGTTCCCATCATGCTCTTTCTGTGAACCATAAAAGGCGGAAATATTTCCGTATAGCCGTTTTCAGTATGTGTATCCAGCATAAAGTTTATTAGAGATCTTTCCAGTCTTGCTCCAAGACCTCTGTAGAAAGTGAATCTTGCACCTGTCACTTTTCCTGCTGTTTCAAAGTCCAGTATGTTGAGATCAACGCCTATATCCCAATGGGGTTTCGGCTCATATTCGAACTTTGTAGGCTCTCCGTACCTCCTTATCTCCAAATTATCTGCATCGGATTTACCATCAGGTATGCCATCATAAGGAGTATTAGGTATTGTCATAAGTATGTCTGTTATCTCCTGATCCAGCGCTCTTACTTTCTCATCCATGGTTTTTATCTTTTCTGATACCTCTCTCATTTCCAAAACCATAGTCTCGGCATCCTGCTTTGCTTTCTTAAGCTTTGCAACCTCTTCAGACACTTTGTTTTTCTTGCTTTTAAGCTCCTCTGCCTCATAAAGCACCTGTCTTCTCTGTTCGTCAAGCTTAAGAATATCGTCAATCCTGAATTCCTGTCCCCTTCTCCTGAGCTTTCTCTTTATCTCTTCAGTATTGGATCTGATTGCTTTAATATCTAACATAATATACCCCTCCTAGTAATGTTTTGCACTTAGAAATTCCCTTTTGCGGGAGCAGCGGGATGGAATAAAAAAAGCCTTCCATCCCATGAAAAGGGACGAAAGGCTTTCCGCGTTGCCACCCTAATTAGCAGTAAATAAAATTGCTACTCTCTCATACTTATAACGGCTGTGCCGGTACTGCTCATCGCAGACTGCTCCGGGATGGACTACACATAAGCTGCCTGCCGGCTTGCACCTGCCGCCTGCTCTCTTAAAGGCAAACCTAATGTTTTTCCCTTCAATGCATTTCTTATTTGCTATGTATTTTAGACTATTTTACTACTAATTATACATTTTTGCAATAATATGTTTGGTTCTTTTTCCTTGCTATCTTAATACTTACCAAATTCCTTGTCATCAAGACTTATTTTTATCTTTGGTTGAATTCCTGCAGCCACTTCCTCAACAGCTTCTGCTACTTTATGACTATTGCCGTTTCCCATTCTTTTCTTTAAAACTTCTTCTATTAGCTTCATCATATCCTGGTTGCTAGTGCCCATACCTCTTGAGGAATTATCAAGCTTTTTAAGTTTGAACTTCTCTATCATACCCTTCAGCGCTTCAGCCTGGCTGGAAAGCTCCTCACTTGCAGATGCACTTTCTTCTGCCGTAGCCGTGTTCATTTGGGTGACTTGAGCTACCTGGTTTATTGCCTGGTTAACCTGAGCAATCGCAGTTGCCTGTTCATTGGAAGCTGAAGCAATCTCCGCCACCAGGTTAGATGCCTTGCTCACTCCATCAACTATCTTGCTTAATGATTCGGCTGTTTCTGTTGCTATCTTTGTCCCTGCATCTACCTTCTTTATTGAGCCCTCAATAAGCCCTGTAGTTTCCTTTGCTGCATTGGCACTTTTTGCTGCAAGATTCCTTACTTCTTCAGCCACTACTGCAAAGCCCTTGCCGTGCTGTCCGGCTCTTGCTGCTTCTACTGCTGCGTTAAGAGCAAGTATGTTGGTCTGGAAGGCTATGTCGTCTATTACCTTTATTATCTTTGAAATATTACCCGAAGACTCATTGATCTCTTCCATTGCCTTAAGCATATAACCCATCTGGCTATTACCCGATACTGCATATTCCTTGGCATTTTCAGCCAGATCGTTCGCCTGTCCCGCATTTGTTGCATTCTGCTTGGTCTGTGCTGCTACCTGGGTAATTGAAGCTGTTATTTCTTCTATCGAGCTTGCTTGTTCTGTAGAGCCCTGGGACAATGCCTGACTGGAGTCCGATACCTGCTTCGACCCCATTGCAACCATGTCCGCAGAATTGTTTATCTCCGAAAGCACTTCATTGAAGGATTTTAATGAATTGTTCAGTGCTTCCTTTATCTTATCATGGTCGCCTTTATAATCACCGTTCATAGTAACTGTAAGGTTTTGTTTTTCCATTTCCTGCAGTGAAATTAATGCCTCATTTATCGGTGCTATCACTGCATCCAGTGTTGTGTTTACTCCTTCGACTATCTTTCTGAAGTCTCCTTTGTGTTTCGATGCATCCGCCCTGGTCTTTAACCTTCCCTCTACGGCTGCTACCGACAGCATACCAGCATCTGCCACCAATTCATTTACTGCCTCTATACACGTATTAAGGTTGTTCTTCAATATATTGAAGTCTCCATTGTATGAATCACTAATCTTTGCTGGTATATTTCCCTTGCTGATCTTATCTACATAATCGGCTGCTACATTCAACGGCCCTATTACTGCATCCAGTGTTTCGTTTACTCCTTCTACTATCTTCCTGAAATCTCCTCCATGCTTTGATGCATCCGCACGGGTCTTTAACCTTCCTTCTACTGCTGCTACTGATAGCATATGGGCATCTGCCACCAGTGCATTTACTGCATCTATACACGTATTAAGGTTGTTCTTCAATATATTGAAGTCCCCATTGTATGAATCACTAATCTTTGCTGGTATATTTCCCTTACTGATCTTATCTACATAGTCGGCTGCCACATTCAACGGCCCTATTACTGCATCCAGTGTTTCGTTTACTCCTTCTACTATCTTCCTGAAATCTCCTCCATGCTTTGATGCATCCGCTCTGGTCTTTAACCTTCCTTCTACGGCTGCTACTGACAGCGCATGGGCATCTGCCACCAGTGCATTCACTGCATCTATGCACGTATTAAGGTTGTTCTTCAATATATTGAAGTCTCCATTGTATGAATCACTAATCTTTAATG
>Ga0209467_1000973_pt1 | contig 29164 bp, 28 predicted proteins | sample Higcelwee11metaG_FD_187175 | JGI IMG/M metagenome (GOLD analysis project Ga0209467, IMG submission 187175) | Freshwater pond sediment microbial communities from the University of Edinburgh, under environmental carbon perturbations - High... | ecosystem: Environmental > Aquatic > Freshwater >... | reverse complement strand
AGGTGAACACCACCACCAGCGAGGAGACCATGATGGGCACCACGGGCCGGGCGCGGATGGCGCCGCCGGTGGCGATGGAGGCGGACACGCCGCAGATGGAGATGCCCGAGGCCAGCGGCGCGGACCATTCGCGGCTGAACTTGAAGTGCTTGCGCGCGACGTAGTACACGAGCGCCCAGTAGATGAGGTAGGCCTCGACGATGGCGCACAGGCCCCGGAAGATAACCGAGGAGGCCAGGCCGAGGGCGTCCACGGCCTTCACGCCGAGCTCCGCGCCCAGGATGACGATGGCGATCTTGATGTACATCTCGGGGCGCAGGGCCTCCTTCATCTTCTCGGCGAAGCCGGGGGTGAAGTTGCCCATGAAGATGCCCACGAGCAGGGCGATGATGAAGCCCGCCTCGCCGGTGAGGCCCAGTGACCAGGGGATGCCGAGCTTGGCGACCTTGTCCGGGGTGGCGGCGATCTGGGCGTAGTGCCCCAGGCCGTAGCAGGCGATGCTGATGAAGAAGACCAGGGTGAAGGCCTTGATGAACCTGGGCACGTCGCCGCCCAGGAACTTGACGCCCACGCTCAGAAACGCGGTGATGAACACGTAGGTCAGCCCCAGCGCGACAAAGCCGTTCAGCCCCGCGTATGGCTTCGTCGCCGCCTTGAACATCTTGTCCGCGCTGACCCAGACGTTGGTCCTGACGGCCCAGCCCAGGGCATCCACCCCGGCAAAGTTGAGCGCCGCCAGGCAAAAGAGGAACATGCCCATGATCAGGGCGAGTTTGTCCTCCGTCAGCCATCTCTGTTCCGCCATGTGAACCTCCTTCCGCATGGAAATTGTTCGAGGGAGCGCTTGCGGCGACCACCCCTGGCGCGCCGTTCCGGGCCGGACTGACGTCCAGGTCCGGGTCCGGATCGGTGCGTCCGTGCGCGCCCTGCGCCCGGCTCCGGCCTCACCCCCCACCCGTGTCGCGGGGGGGAGAGCAAGAGTGGGGCCAGCCAACATGTCGAGACAACATGGTGGATTCACACAGTATAATGCACGGCTTTCGGCCAGGATCGCCAACTTGAGTTGGCGCAGCGCCTTGCGAGAGTGGCAGGAAAAACATGTGCGGGGTCTCGTTGCGTTGACCGGGGGAGAGTGGAGGGCGTGGTGCCCGGGGAGCTTGATTGCGCATCGGGCAGGGCGATACCGCTAAGGAGAGGCAGTGGCGGAATGCATGGAACCTTTTGCCGGGGCTGAAATTGTCTCACCGGCAATTTTTTCCAGATAATCTCGAGTGAAAGTCTAGTACCAGGTCCGTGCGCGGTTGTTCCATTATTCCATGCTGTTGTCATTGCCGGGCAGGCGAAAAACCGGCTGGACCCTGTGTCTGCGCCGGTTTTCGGTCTCTTTCAGCGGGGCGGGACGGCGGTTTCGCCGGCGCGGTACGCGCCAGGGGGCAAGGCAAGGCCGCGAATTCCGACGCCGCGCCGGGGATTTGCCGGGAACCTGCGAGAGTCCCCATGTCGCGCTCCGGTGATTGCGTATTTTTACAAGGCGAAAGTTCCCGTCTTGACATGGAGTAAAACAGAGTTTAAATGCCCTTTGAAATGTTGTTCTAATCCTTGTTTTCCGGAGGCGGCGCACCATGCTTGGAGACAGCGATACCCGCGACAGGCTGCTGCGGAGCGCGCGCGCGGTGTTCGCGGAACGCGGCCTGCAGAACGCCACCGTCCGCGAGATCTGCACGCGGGCCAGGGTCAACATCGCCGCGGTGAGCTACCACTTCGGGGGCAAGGAGAAGCTTTACGCCGCGGTGCTGCGGGACTATATTGAGCAGGAGAACAGGCTTCATCCGCGCGACCAGGGCGTGACCCCGGCCAGCCCGCCGGAGGAGCGCCTGCGCGTCTACGTGCGCAGCCTGCTGCTGGGCATCCTGGGAGACGGCGCGGCCGAGGGCGAGCGCCTGGGCAAGCTCCTCGCCCAGGAGTTCGTGGAGCCCTCCCGGCACTTCGGCATGATCTTTGAGCAGATGTACAGGCCGGCGCTGGACCTTTTGCTGGACATCCTGCGGCAGCTGCTGCCCGGCGCGGACGAGGGCGCCGTGACCCAGTGCGCGTCGAGCATCAGCGGCCAGTGCGCGCTGTACCGGTTCGCCAAGGCGAGCATCGCCCGCGTGTCCCCGGACCTGGCGCTCACGGCGGAAAACGTCGAGCGCGTCACCGACTTCATCATGCATTTTTCCCTGGGCGGCGTGGCGCGGGTCGCCGCGGCCCGGCAGAGCTAGCGGCCGGGGCGCGGGCCGCCCCGCAACGGTACACGGCATGCAGGGCGAGGCCCTGGCGGCAAAAATCGACGCCCAGCGTCAGACGCACAGCGTGGGAGTGAGCGGATGCTTTCAAAATTCTTTCTGGACAGGCCGGTCTTCGCCTGGGTCATCGCCATCATCCTGATGACGCTGGGCGCGCTGGCGATCTACAAGATGCCCATCTCCCAGTACCCGCCCATCGCGCCGCCCTCCATCTCCGTGGACGCCTTCTACCCGGGCGCCTCGGCCGAGACGGTGGAGAACACCGTCACCCAGATCATCGAGCAGAAGATGACCGGCCTGGACGGCATGCTCTACCTCACGGGCACGAGCTCCTCCTCCGGCGCGTCGCGCATCGAGCTGACCTTCGCCGCGGGCACCGACCCGGACGTGGCCTGGTCCAAGGTGCAGAACAAGCTCCAGCTGGCCATGGCCAGCCTGCCGGACGAGGTGCAGCGCTCCGGCGTCAAGGTCAGCAAATCCACCCGCAACTACCTGATCATCATCGGCCTGATCTCCGAAGACGGCAGCATGAGCGGCGAGGATTTGCGCGACTTCTCCCAGTCCAAGCTGGAGAAGGTGCTCTCGCGGGTGCCCGGCGTGGGCGAGGTGGAGAACTTCGGCAGCCAGTACGCCATGCGCGTCTGGGTCAACCCCGACCACCTGAACAGCTACAGCCTGACCATGGCGGACGTGGTCACGGCGCTCAACGCCTACAACGTCGAGGTCTCCGCCGGCCAGCTGGGCGGCGCGCCGGCCATGAAGGGCCAGCGCATGAACGCCTCCATCGTGGTCCAGCACCTGCTGCAGACCCCGGAGGAGTTCGCCAACATCCCCATCCGCTCCAACCCCGACGGCTCGGTGGTGCGCATCAAGGACATCGGCCGCACGGAGCTCGGCACCGAGCGCTACGACATCATCGCCAACTACAACGGCATGCCCTCGGCCGCCATGGCCGTGCGCCAGGCCGCCGGGGCCAACGCCCTGGAGACGGCCGACGCGGTCAAGAAGAAGCTCGCGGAGATGAGCCGCTACTTCCCCAAGGGCATGAAGGTCATCTACCCCTACGACACCACCCCCTTCACCAAGGTGGCCATCGAGGAGGTGGTCAAGACCCTGTTCGAGGCGGTGATCCTGGTCTTCCTCATCATGTACCTGTTCATGGGCAACATCCGGGCCACGCTGATCCCGACCATCGCGGTGCCCGTCGTCTTGCTCGGGACATTCGCAGTGCTCGGCTTCTCAGGCTTCTCCATCAACATGCTGACCATGTTCGCCATGGTGCTGGCCATCGGCCTCCTGGTGGACGACGCCATCGTGGTGGTGGAGAACGTGGAGCGCATCATGGCCGAGGAGGGCCTTTCGCCACGGGAGGCCACGGCCAAGTCCATGGACGAGATCACCAGCGCGCTGATCGGCATCGGCCTGGTGCTCTCCGCGGTGTTCGGGCCCATGGCCTTCTTCCAGGGCTCCACCGGCGTGCTCTACCGGCAGTTCTCGGTCACGGTCATCGCCGCCATGATGCTTTCCGTGGTGGTGGCCCTGATCCTGACCCCGGTCTTGTGCGCCACGTTCCTCAAGCCCGTGCCCAAGGGCCACGAGCCCTCGGACAACACGATCTTCTTCCTGCGCCCCTTCTTCCGCTGGTTCGACCGGGTCTTCTTCAAGGCCAGGACCGCGTACGTCGGCCTCGTGGGCCACTCCTTCGCCAAGAAGAGCCGCTACCTGCTGCTCTACGTCCTGCTCGTGGGGGTCGTGGGCTTCTCCTTCTCGCGCATGGCCACGTCCTACATCCCAGACGAGGACCAGGGCATCCTGATGATCCAGGCCATGCTCCCCTCGGGCGCGGCCCTGGAGCAGACCGAGGCCGTGGTGGCCAAGGTCCGCGACCACTTCCTGCAGAACGAGAAGGAGGCCGTGGAGTCCTTCATGGGCGTCGCGGGCGTCAGCTTCGGCGGCCAGGGGCAGAACATGGCCCTGGGCTTCGTCAAGCTCAAGGACTGGGACCAGCGCAAGCGGCCGGACCTGAAGGTCAAGGCCGTGGCCGGCCGGGCCATGGGGGCGTTTTCGCAGATCAAGAACGCCATGGTCTTCGCCTTCCCGCCGCCGCCGGTGGTGGAGCTGGGCATGGCCACGGGCTTCGACTTCCAGCTGCAGGATCTGGGCGGCGTGGGGCATGAGAAGCTCATGGCCGCGCGCAACCAGCTGCTCGGCATGGCCATGCAGGATCCGCGGCTGGTGCGCGTGCGCCCCAACGGCATCGACGACGTGCCCGAGTACCACATCGACGTGGACTGGGACCGCGCCGGGGCCATGGGCGTGCCCATCACCGCCATCCACACCACCCTTTCCGCGGCCTTCGGCAGCGCCTACGTCAACAACTTCGTCCAAAGCGGCCGCGTGAAGCAGGTCTACGCCCAGGCGGATGCGCCCTACCGCATGCTGCCGCAGGATCTGGAGCGGCTCTACGTGCGCAACACGACGGGCAAGATGGTGCCGTTCTCCTCCTTCGCCACGGGCCGCTGGACGCTCGGCTCGCCCAAGCTGGAGCGCTTCAACGCCTTCCCGTCCGTCAACCTCTGGGGCGAGCCGGCCCCCGGCCACAGCACCGGCGAGGCCATGGCCGCCATGGAGGAGTTCACGACCAAGCTGCCCAGGGGCATCGGCTTCGACTGGACCGGCCTGTCCTACCAGGAGCGCATGGCCACCAAGCAGGGGCCCATCCTCTACGCCTTCTCCATCTTCGTCATCTTCCTGTGCGTGGCCGCCCTGTATGAGAGCTGGACCATCCCCTTCGTGAACCTGCTCATGCTGCCGCTGGGCGTGCTCGGCGCCATCCTGGCCACCTCGCTTCGGGGCATGCCCAACGACGTCTACTTCCAGATCGGCTTTCTGACCACCCTCGGCCTTTCGACCAAGAACGCCATCCTGATCATCCAGTTCATCAAGGAGCGCATGGGCCACGGCGACAGCCTCGTGGACGCCACCCTCGGCGCGGTGCGAACCCGGTTCCGGCCGGTCATGATGACCTCGCTGGCCTTCTTCTTCGGCGTGCTGCCGCTGGCCATCGCCACCGGGGCCGGGGCCGGCGCCATGAACGCCATCGGCACCGCGGTGTGCGGCGGCATGCTCTCCGCCACCTTCATCGACCTGATCTTCATTCCGCTGTTCTTCGTGGTGGTCGCCGGCATGTTCGAGAAGCAAAAAAAGCGGAAGGTGCTGGCGGCGGACCAGGCCCCGGACCTGACGCCGGACCAGGCCCCTGGCCAGGCCCCTGACCAGACCCCTGGACTGACGCCGGAGCAGGCCCCGGCGCAGGCCCCTGACCAGGCCCCTGACCAGACCCCTGGCCTGACGCCGGAGCAGGCCCCGGACAAGGCCCCTGACAAGGCCCCGGACCAGGCCCCGGGCAAGACGCCGGACAAGGCCGAATAAACCGCCTCCACGGATCGCGCCGGGAAGCCGGCGAAAGAGAAAGGACGCAGCATGACAGCGAAGCAAAAGATTCTGGTGCTGGCCGACGGCTCCGAACGGACCGTCATGACGGCCGACCACCTGAAGGAATACCTGCCCGGCAAGATGAACAAGCGCCTGGTGCTCTTCCACGTCACAAGCGCCTTGCCGGAGGAGCTGCGCGAGCTGGAGCAGGAGCCTGGCTGCGGCGCGCTCATGGAGCAGCTCAAGCGCCAGGCCGACGAGGCCCAGAAGGGCGTGCTGGAGAATCTGGAGCAGGCCCGCAGGGCGCTGATCGAAAGCGGGATGCCCGCGGACTCCGTGGAGCTGCGCATCCAGCGCTCGCGCAAGGGCGTGGCCCAGGACATCATCGACGAGGCGCGCAAGGGCTACCACGCAGTGGTGATGCGTCGGCGGGGCATGGGCCCGCTGAAGAACATCATCCTCGGCAGCGTCGCCGCCAAGCTTTTGCAGGCGCTGACGTTCATCCCCGTGATCCTCATCGGCAGGGCCGAGGGGGTCAGGAAGGTGCTGCTCGCCGTGGACGCCTCGCCCAACTCCATGCGCGCGGTGGACTTCGTCGCCTCAACCTTGAACGGCCAGGGCTATGAGATCTGCATCTTCCACGCGGTGATCGGCCTGGGGGCCATCGCCTTCGACCCGGTCAGGGACGTCCAGTGCGCCGTGCCCGCGGACGCGGACGCGGACTGCCTCGAGGCCTTCAAGCAGAAGGTGGCCCGGCTGGTGCTGGGCGCGCGCGAAAGGCTCGTGGACGCCGGCTTCAGTCCGGAGGCGCTGTCCCTGAAGATCGCCACCGGCGCGCGCAGCCGGGCCGAAGCCATCGTCGCCGAGGCCGAGGCGGGCGGCTACGGCACCATCGTCGTGGGACGCCGGGGCCTCTCGCGGGTCGAGGCCTTCTTCATGGGCCGGGTCAGCCACGGCGTGGTCCACGAGGGAAAGCGGCACACGGTCTGGGTCGTCTGAGGTTCGGCCCTGTTTTCTTTCCGCCGCTGTTCATGGTAGTTTTTTCACGTCTGCTTGAGCAGTGAACAACGGTCGCGCCGGAAACCCCGGCCGCGCCGGAAGCCCCGGGAACAACCGCCCGGGCCGCACACCGACCAGGACACCCTATGCGCCCCAAAGCATTTGCGACACTCTCCGCGTCCCTGTTCCTGCTGCTTGCGCTTTCGGCCTGCGGAAAGGACAAGCCCGCCGCCGCGCCTCCCGCCGAGCCCGAGGTCATCGTGCTGACCCTGGCGCCGCGCGCGGTGACGCTGACCACCGATCTGCCCGGCCGCACCTCGGCGCATCTGGTGAGCGAGGTGCGCCCGCAGGTGGGCGGCATCATCCAGAAGCGCCTGTTCACGGAAGGCGGCGAGGTCAAGGCCGGCGAGGTGCTCTACCAGATCGACCCGGCCACCTACCAGGCGGCCTATGACAACGCCAAGGCGACCCTGGCCAAGGCCGAGGCCAACGCCCTGCCGGCCCGGCTCAAGGGCGAGCGCTACGCCGGCCTGTCCGAGGTGCGCGCCGTGAGCAAGCAGGACAACGACGACGCCCAGGCCGCGAAAAAGCAGGCCGACGCCGAGGTCATCGCCGCCAAGGCCGCGCTCCAGACCGCGCACATCAACCTCTCCTACACCCGCGTCACCGCGCCCATCTCCGGGCGCATCGGCAAGTCCTCGGTGACGCCCGGCGCGCTGGTCACCGCCAGCCAGCCCACGGCCCTGGCCGTGATCCAGCAGATCGACCCCATCTACGTGGACGTGACCCAGTCCAGCACCGAGGCGCTGCGCCTGAAGCGCGAGCTGGCCAGCGGCAGGCTCAAGAAGGCCGCCAACGGCGGGGCCCGGGTGAGCCTGTTCATGGAGAACGGCAGCCCCTATTCCCACGAGGGCACGCTTCAGTTCACGGACATCACGGTTGACCAGAGCACCGGCGAGGTGACCTTGCGCGCCGTGTTCCCCAACCCCGCCCGTGATCTCCTGCCCGGGCTTTACGTGCGCGCCGTGCTCATCGAGGGCGTGGACGAGTCGGCCCTGCTCGTGCCGCAGACGGCCATCAGCCGCGACCCCAAGGGCAACGCCATGGTCATGGTGGTGAAGCCCGACGGCGTGGTGGAGCAGCGGCCCGTCGTGCTCGCCCGCGTCATCGGCGACGCCTGGCTGCTGGGCTCCGGCCTGGTGGCGGGCGAGCGGATCATCGTGGAGGGCCTGCAGAAGGTCCGCGCCGGGGTCAAGGTCAAGGCCGTGGAGGCTGTTCAGCCCGAGGCTGTTCAGCCCGGGGCCGCCCAGCCCGGGGCCGTTCAGCCCGGGGCCGTTCAGCCCGAGGCCGCCCAGCCCGGGGCCGCCCAGCCCGGGGGCCAGGCCGGGGCCGTTCAGCCCGGAGGCCAGGCCGCCGCCCCTGCCGAAAAGGGGAGCGGGAAAAAGGGCGAGAAGCCGGCCGCCGTGAAGGCTGACGTGAAGGCTGACGTGAAGGCTGACGTGAAGGCCGGCGAGAAGGCGGCGGCGAAGCCGGAAAGGAAGGCCGTGGCCAGGCCCGAAGCCGATGCCGACCCCAAGGTGGTCGGGGAACCGGGCCCCGAGGCGCAGGACAAGGCGCTCCCCGCCAGGCCCGCCGCCAAGCCCGCAAACAAGGACGACGGCCTGCCCAGGCCCAAGAAGGGCGAGGGCCAGGCCTATTCCCCCCCCAGGGGCGACTGGCCCGTCTCGGGCCTTGGGGGTTCCGCCGAAACCGGCAAGCAGTCCGGATCCTCCGAGGTGAAATGATGCGCGGCAATCTGCGAATCCCGTTGGCGCTCTTGGCCGCGCTTGCGCTGTCCGGCTGCACCCTGGCCCCGAAGTACGAACGTCCGCAGCCGAGCCTGCCGTCGGACTGGACCAGCGGGGGCGGCGCGCGCGGCCAGCAGAGCGCCGCCCTGCCCGACTGGCGTCAGGTGGTGGCCGACGCGCCCATGCGCGCGCTCATCGATCTGTCGCTTGTGAACAACCGCGACCTGCGCGTGGCCGCGCTGAAGGTGGAGAAGGCGCAGGCGCAGTACCGCATCGCCCGTGCGGACCTGTTGCCGAGCATCGCGGCCGGGGCCGAGGCGAGCATGAAGCGTTCGCCGGCCACGCTCTCGGGCGTGGGCAAGCCCATGACGAACCGGTCGTACACCGTGGGCCTGGGCTTCAGCGCGTTCGAGCTGGACTTCTTCGGCCGCATCCAGAGCCTCAAGGACCAGGCCCTGGAGTCGTTCTTCGCCACGGAGTCGGCGCGGCGCAGCGCGGAGCTCTCGCTCGTGGCCGAGGTGGCCACGACCTACCTGACGCTGGCCGCGGACCGCGAGCACCTGTCCCTGGCGCGGGAGATCCTGGCCACGGAGCGGGAGTCCTTCGAGATCGTGCGGCAGCGCTCGGAGTTCGGGGTGGCCAACGACCTGGACCTCAAGCGCGCGCAGACCACGGTGGACACGGCGCGGGAGATCCTGGCCACGGAGCGGGAGTCCTTCGAGATCGTGCGGCAGCGCTCGGAGTTCGGGGTGGCCAACGACCTGGACCTCAAGCGCGCGCAGACCACGGTGGACACGGCGCGGGTGGCCGTGGCTAGGTACCAGGCGCAGGTGACGGCGGACGAGAACCTGCTGGCCGTGCTGGTGGGCCAGCCGCTCTCGGCGGACCAGATGCCGGCGAAATCCCTGGCCGAGGTCGCGCCGCTGGTTCCGGTTCCGGCCGGGCTGCCGTCGGAGGTGCTGACGCGCCGGCCGGACGTGCTGGCCGCGGAGCACCAGCTGAAGGCGGCCAACGCGAGCATCGGGGCGGCGCGGGCGCGCTACTTTCCGGCCATCAGCCTGACGGGCATGTACGGCACGGCGAGCACCCAGGTGGACGACCTGTTCAAGAACAACTTCCAGACCTGGACCTTCGTGCCGCAGCTGACCATGCCGATCTTCAACGCCGGGTCCATCCGGGCGGGCGTGGAGGTTGCCGAGGCCGACCGGAGCATCATGCTGGCGCAGTACGAGAAGGCCGTGCAGACGGCGTTCCGCGAGGTCTCGGACTGCCTGGCCCAGGGCACGGCCCTGGAGGAGGAGGTGCAGGCGCAAGGCTCCCTGGCCGAGGCCACCAGCGTGAGCTACGAGCTCTCGACCTTGCGCTACGAGGCCGGGGTGGACGGCTACCTGTCCAAGCTGGACGCGCAGCGCACCAACGCCACGGCGCGGCAGGATCTGATCGCCCTGCGGCTGGCCCGGGCCGGCAACGTGCTCACGCTGTACAAGGCCCTGGGCGGCGGCTGGAGCGCGGTGGCCGACCGCGAGGATCCGGACGCGCAGCAGGCCGCCAAGCAGACCCCGGCGGCGGGCACGACCACCAAATAACCCCAGAAGGGGCCGAAGGGGCCACCGAAAAAGCCCCCGTCGGGAGTTCCCGGCGGGGGCTTTGTCGTTTTGCGGGGCGCGTCCTACATGAGCCCCGAAGGGGCCGGCGGGGCCGGCGGCGGCTTTCTCGTTATGGGGGCGCATCCACCAAATGAGCCCCGAAGGGGCCGAAGGGGCCGGCGGGGGCTTTTTCGTTATGGGGGCGCGTCCTAAATGAGCCCCGAAGGGGCCGAAGGGGCCGGCGGGGGCTTTGTCGTTTTGCGGGGCGCGTCCTACATGAGCCCCGAAGGGGTGATGCGCTCCAGGCCGCCCATGTACGGGCGCAGGGCCTCGGGCAGGATGACGCTGCCGTCGGCCTGCTGGCCGTTTTCCAATACCGCCACCAGGGTGCGGCCCACGGCCAGGCCCGAGCCGTTGAGCGTGTGCAAAAACTCGCTCTTCTTTGCGCCCCTGGCCTTGAAGCGGATGTTCGCGCGCCGCGCCTGGAAGTCCTGGAAGTTGGAGCAGCTGGAGATTTCGCGGTACTTGTCCTGGCCGGGCAGCCAGACCTCGATGTCGTAGGTCTTGCAGGACGAAAAGCCCAGGTCGCCGCCGCACAGCGCGATGACGCGGTAGTGCAGGCCGAGCTTCTGGAGCACGGTCTCGGCGTGGCCGGTGAGCCGCTCCAGGTCCGCGAAGGACTTTTCCGGGTGGCTGAAGCGCACCAGCTCGACCTTGTGGAACTGGTGCTGGCGGATGAGGCCCTTGGTGTCCTTGCCGTAGCTGCCGGCCTCGGAGCGGAAGCAGGGGGTGAGCGCGCAGTAGGCCAGCGGGAGCTGGTCCTCGTCGAGCACCTCGGCCGCGTGCAGGTTGGTCACCGGCACCTCGGCCGTGGGGATGAGGTAGTATTCCTGCCCCTCGATCTTGAACAGATCCTCGGCGAACTTGGGCAATTGCCCCGTGCCGGTCATGGCCTGCTTGTTCACCATGTACGGCGGCAGGACCTCGGTGTAGCCGTGGCCCGCCGCGCAGTCGAGCATGAACGCGGCCAGCGCGCGTTCGAGCTTGGCCGCCCAGCCGAAGCTGACGCAGAAGCGCGAGCCCGTGATCTTGCCCGCGCGCTCGAAGTCCAGGCCGCCGAGGGCCTGGCCCAGCTCCCAGTGCTCCCTGGGCGTGAAGCCCAGGGTCGGCTTTTCACCCCAGGTCCGCAGCACCGGGTTGTCGTTCTCGGTGCAGCCGTCCGGCGTGGATTCGTGCGGGATGTTCGGCATCTTGAGGAGCCAGTCGGACTCCTGGGCCTCGATGACGGCCAGCTCCGCGTCCAGCTTCGTGACCCGCTCGCCCATGGCGGACAGGGAGGCCATGAGTTCGCTGGCGTCCTGGCCGGCGCGCCTGAGCCTGGCCACCTCGGCCGAGCCCTGGTTGCGCTGGGCCTTGAGGCCCTCGGCCTCGCCGATGAGGGCCTTCCGGGCCTCGTCGAGGCGGGCGAACTCGGCCACGTCGGGCTCGGTCTTGCAGCGTTTCTTGAGGCCGGCGGCCACGGCGTCCAGGTTTTTCTGCACGAATTTCAGGTCAAGCATGGGCGTGTCTCTCCTCGCAGGTGGTGCGCGAACCGCGCTGGGCTGGGTGTACCCAAAGCCGCGCCGGGAATAAAGGGGGAAAATGGGCCTAGGGCTTGATGCCGTCCGCGATGTTCCTGCGGCGCACGTGGAGCAGGTAGGCCGCGGCGAGGGCCAGGCCGAGGGGGCCGATGTCCTGCCGCCAGAGCAGCCAGGCCGTGAGCGGCGTGCCGAGAAGCATGAGCGCGACGCGCCATTTCTTGCGGCGGTCCAGGGGCGCGGCCAGCCAGGCAGCCTCCTGGCCGATGAGGCGCTCGATCCGGGGCAGGATGCGCCTGAGTTCCGTGTGCTCCATGGGCGGCAGGGGCAGGCTCAGGCAGCCGGCGGCCAGGCCGAGGCCCGCGAGCGCCAGCAGCGCGGCGTTGTGCATGAGCAGGCCCGGCAGGAAAAGCGCCAGGCTCAGGTTCTGCACGCACCAGTTCCAGGGCTCGCGGCGGCGCAGCCGCAGCCGGTCCAGGACGTGCGCCGCCTTCCGGCGGAAGCTGTTCGGCGCCTCGGGGGTATCCATGCCCTCCAATTGCCACGCGCGGCCCGGTCCTGTAAACACGGGGCAGGGGGTACGCGCATGAAAAAATCGCCGGTCACGTCGGGCGTTCCCACGCTGAAATCGCTCTCGCCGGGGCCGCTGCTCGCGGTTGAGGGGGCCGAGCGCCTGGACCGCATGGCCGCCGAGGCCGGCCGGCTGGTGGAGGGCCACGGCTGGCTGCTGGCCACGGCCGAGTCCTGCACCGGCGGCCTCTTGGCCAGCAGCCTGACCAACCTTTCGGGCAGCTCGGGCTGGTTCCACGGCGGGGTGGTGGCTTATTCCAACGCGCTCAAGAGCGGCCTCTTGGGCGTGCCCGAGGCGCTTCTGGCCGAGCACGGCGCGGTGAGCGAGGCCGTGGCGCTGGCCATGGCGGGGGGCGCGCTGCTCCTGCCGGGCATGCCGGAGGGGCGGGGGGTGGCGGTGGCCATCTCGGGCATCGCCGGGCCCACCGGCGGCACGCGCGAGAAGCCCGTGGGCACGGTGTGGATCGCCTGGGCCTGGCCCGGGGGCCGGCGCGCCGAAAGCTTCCTGTTCCGGGGCTCGCGCGCCTCGGTCAAGGCCCAGAGCGCGGCCGGGGCGCTGTTCGGCCTGGCGACCTTCGTGAAATGAACGCGTCCGCCTTTCCCGACGCAGGCCCCTGGCGCTGCTTCATCGGCCTGCCCCTGCCCGAGGCCTGGCAGCAGGGTCTGGGCCGCGTGACGCGCGCGCTTTCCGGGCGGCTGGCCTCGCGCGTCTCCTGGACCCGGCCGGGCAACTGGCATCTGACCCTGAAGTTCCTGGGCGACGTGGCCCCGGCGCGCGTGCCGGACATGGCGGACGCGCTGGCCCGCGTGCCGTTCTCGGCGTTGGATGTGCGCCTGGGGGCGGCGGGGTTTTTCCCTGCGCGCGGGACGCCGCGGGTCGTCTGGGTCGGGTTGGCTTCCGGCGCGGAGGAGGCCGCGCGCCTGGCCTCGGGCGTGGAAGGAGCCCTCGCGCCCCTGGGATTTGCGCCGGAGGAGCGGGCCTTCGCCGCGCACCTGACCCTGGGCCGGGTCAAGGCCCCGGCGGCCGGGGACGACTGGGGGAGCGTGGCGCGGGAGCTGGCCGGCGAGCAGTGGCCTGTTGCGCGGGTGGAGCGGCTGGTGCTCTGGAGGAGCGTCCTGGGGCCGGGCGGTCCCAGGTACGCCGCGCTCCGGGAGTTTTCGGCCGGCGAGCAAGCCCGCGACCATGGCGGGCCCCTCCGGCCTGTGGGGCCGCGGCTTACGCGGTGTAGTCGCCCCGGTTGAACTTGATGCGTTCCGTCACCGTCATCGCCTCCAGCTCCGAGACCATGCCCTGCAGGGCTGGGTGCTTCTCGGCCAGGTCGGGATGATCGCCCTTGAGCTGCTGCACGGCGCCATCGATGTCGTCAAGCACGCCGTAGGCCTGCTTGAGGTTGGCTTCGCCGGACGCGCCCTGCAGGTTGCGGGCGTACTGGTCCCACTTGTCGAGCACGCTTGCCACCGTGTCCATGATCGCATTCTCCGCCTTGGTTACCTGGGTCGTGGCCTCGACGCTCTGGACTCCGAGCAGGGAGCCGAGTGTGTCGAGCCCGCCCGGGGGAGGCAGGACTGCGCTGGACTTGGCGGTCTGCGCGCTTGACTGCGCGACCTCCTGGTTCAGGATGTCGCCGAATGCGGCGCCGGGTTGCGCGCCGCGGTCCGTCCGGGTGGTCTGGTCCGGCCGAACTCCTTCCAACTGGTCAGGATGGATCTTCATGGCAACTCCTCATCCTGTGGTTTGTCTGCAAAATGCAGAGACCATGCCAAGGCGTGCGGCGATGATTTCTGCGGAATCATTGACTTTCTCGTTTTTCGGGTGAGGCAAATCTTGCCTGCCCGGCCGCCAGTGGCTCCCCGCGGATACCGCATGGCCGCGGCCTTGTCCATCGGGCGCGCAGCGCGCATGCCGCGCCAGTTCTTATCGGACGTTTTTGTGCTTGCGTAACGGGGCGCTGGTGATTATTTTCACAGTGTTCCGCATTCCCTCCGGGCCTGGCAGGCCCCAAGGGGGGCAACTTCAAGCACTAAGGGGGGAGGCCATGGCCCAGATCAAGAAGGTTCTTTGCGCGGTGGACTTTTCCGAGCACAGCCCGGCGGTTGCCGAATATGCCCGGATTCTGGCCCAGGGCCTGGGCGCGAAGATCATCTGCCTGTACGTGGCCCCGTCGCTCTCGCAGTATGTGGGCTTCCACGTGCCTCCCAGCTCCATCGAGAATTTCGTGGGCGAGATCGTCACCGGCGCCGAGGCCACCATGAGCGCGTTTCTGGGCGAGAACTTCCAGAGCGTCGAGGTCGAGGGCCACGTGGTCACCGGCTACGCCGCGGAGGAGATCTTCGGCATGGCCGCCAAGGAGAACGTGGACCTGATCATCATGGGCACCCACGGCCGCAAGGGCATCGACCGCATCCTCTTCGGCTCCGTGGCCGAGAAGGTCGTCAAGGGCGCGCGCTGTCCGGTGCTGACCATCCGCCCCACCAAGTAGCCACGGCCATCCCGGGCCTCCGGGCGGCCAGAGACAGGGTTGAGGACCGGCGGAAACGATGCGTCTGGGCGGCTGCGGGCCGCCCCGCCCGTTCCTTGAGCCCGGCCTCCCAGGAGCCCACATGCCACGCGAACGCGTCAGACCCGAGATCCTCGAATTCACCCCCTATGTGCCCGGACTCTCCGAACAGGAGATCATGGAGCGCTACGGCCTCTCCCGGGTGGTCAAGCTGGCCAGCAACGAGAACCCGCTGGGCGTCTCGCCGCTGGCGGCCGAGGCGATGGGCCGCGTCGCCTCGCAGGCGTACCGCTACCCGCAGAACCACAGCCCGCGCCTCACCCGGGCCATCGCCAAATCCCTCGGCGTGCCGGAGGAATGCGTGGTGGCCGGCAACGGCTCCGACGAGATCATCGACCTGCTGCTGCGCGTGGTGGCCCGGCCGGGGGTGGACAACGTCCTGTGCTACGAGCACAGCTTCAGCATGTACGGACTCACCGCGCGCTTGAGCGGGGTCACGTACCGCGAGGCGCCCCGCGGCGAGGACTTCCGCCTGCCGCTGGAGTCCCTGGCCGAGGCCGTGGACGCGAAAACCGCCCTGGTCTTCGTCACCAGCCCGGACAACCCCACGGGCCTGGCCGCCCGGGCCGAGGAGCTCATGGTTCTGGCCGGGGTGCTGCCCGACGGGGTCATCCTCGTGGTGGACGAGGCCTACATGGACTTCTCCTGGCCGCCGGAGGAGTACAGCATGCTCAACCAGGTGGCCCAGATGGACAACGTGGCGGTGCTGCGCACCTTCTCCAAGGCGTACGGCCTGGCCGGGCTGCGCCTGGGCTTCGGGGTTCTGCCGCCGTGGCTGGCGGCGCATGTGCGCCGCGCGCGGCCGCCCTTCACCGTGAACCTCATGGCCGAGGAGGCCGGCCTGGCCGCCCTGGCCGACGAGGGCTTCTACAGCGCCACCCTGGAGGTGGTGTTCAAGGGCCGCGAGCTGCTCCTGAAGCGCCTGCCCGAGCTGGGCTGCCGGGTCTGGCCGTCCCAGGCCAACTTCGTCATGTTCCAGCCCCAAAAGGACGCGGGCCGCGTCTGCGAGGAGCTGCTCAAGCGCGGGGTCATCGTGCGTCACCTGAAGAGCTTCGGCCTGCCGGAGAACATCCGCGTCAACGTGGGCGCCGAGGCCGAGACGAAAGAATTCCTGGCCAAGCTTGAGGAGGTTCTGCGTGGCTGATCGCGACCCGCTCATCATCACCCTGGACGGCCCGGCCGGCGTGGGCAAAAGCAGCATCGCCGCGCGCCTGGCCGGGGAGCTGGGCCTCGCGGTGCTGGACACCGGGGCCATGTTCCGCGCCGCGGCCTTCACCCTGGGCGAGGGCGCCTGGGACTGGCAGCAGGGGCTTTTGCAGCAGAAACTCGGCGACTTCGACTTCTCCCTGCGCGGCTGCGGCGCGGCCACGGAGCTGCTCTTGAACGGCCAGCCCCTGCCGCCGGAGATCCGCTCCGAGAAGACCGGGCTGTGGGCCTCGCAACTGGCGGTCGTGCCCTCGGTGCGCGCGTACATGAAGATGGCTCAAATCTTCCTCGGGCAGAAAAGCTCGCTTGTGGCGGAAGGCCGCGACATGGGCAGCGTGGTCTTCCCTTCCGCGCGGCACAAGTTCTTCCTGGACGCCGAGCCCGAGGAGCGCGCGCGCCGCCGCTGCCGCCAGCTTGAAGCCCAGGGCAAGCCGGCCGACTTTGACGCCATCCTGGAGAACATCCGCGTGCGCGACGACCAGGACCGCAACCGCAGCATCGCGCCGCTGAAGCCCGCCGAGGGGGCCGTGGTGGTGGACACCACGCACATCACCGAGGGCGAGGTGCTGGAGAAGCTGCTCGACCTGGTGCGCTCGGCATAGCCGGCGCAATCCCCGAGACGGAGAGGTGTCCCGTGCGCCGTTGCCGCCTTCCGAGCCTTCTCGCGATTTTGCTGCTGGTCTTCCTTGCGGCTTCGCCTGTTGTCGCCGCCTCGCCGGTTCAGGCGGCCGGCCCGTCCGGGCGGACGTCCCCTCCTGCGGCCGGGACCATCCGGCGCGAGCCCGCCAGCGGCGCGGAGTTCGTCTGGGCGCCGGGCGGCGTGCTGCCGCCCAATGATCCCCGGCAGGCGCGCGACCCCTACTATGGCGACGACCCGGAGCGCCTGCGGCGCATCGGCGGCTTCTGGATCGGCCGCTTCGAGGTGACCCAGGCGCAGTGGGAGCGCGTCATGGGCGCGAATCCCTCGGCGTTTAGCAAAAGCGGCGCGCATCCCGTGGAGCAGGTGTCCCTGCCCGAGGTGCGCGAGTTTCTGCGCCGGCTCAACACGGCCGGCGGGGCGCGCTTCCGCCTGCCCTGCGGCACGGAGTGGCTCTACGCGGCCACCTGGGGCGCGCGCGACCCCGTCCAGGCGGCCGCGGCCAAGCTGAAGCGCGCGGCCGGCTGGAACCGGGAGAACAGCGGCGGCGCGACGCGCCCTGTGGGCGGCCTGCCCGCGAACGCCCTGGGCCTGTACGACATGGAGGGCAATGTCTCGGAATGGTGCGGCCCCTGCGCCGGCGACTCCGGGGAGGGCGGCCTGGCCGGCTTCTACGGCGGCTCCTGGGCCGAGTCGCCCAAGGCCCTGAACATGCCGGGCCTGGGCCTGGACGAACCGGGCTGGCGGCGCAACACCGTTGGCCTGCGCCTGGTGCTCGAACCCTGAATCCCAACCCTCGCGGAAATGTTCATGGCAGATGAGAAGAAAGAGAAATGGCTGGGTTTTGTCGCCACCACGACCATCGTGTTCGCCGTGTGCGCCACGCTGTCCACCTTCAAGGGCGGGCAGCACTCCACCCGGGCGGTGCTCTCGCAGTCCAAGGCCGCCAACCAGTGGGCCTACTACCAGGCCAAGGATCTGAAGCAGTACCTGCACGAGCTGCAGAAGGACGGCCTGGAGCTCTCGCTGCTTGGCGCGGGCAAGGCCGGCGGCGACTACGCCCAGGCCGTGCGGGGCAGGGCCGCGGCCTATGCCGAAAAGATCGCCAAGTACGAGGGGCAGAAGGAGGAGATCAAGCGTCAGGCCGAGGCCTTCGACGCCTCCATCGCCGAGTCCCAGGCGCACTCCGGGGCCTTCGGCATGGCCGTGATCTTCCTGCAGATCGCCATCCTGCTCTCGTCGGTGTCCGCGCTCATGAAGCGCAAGGAGATCTGGTACGGCGGCATGGCGGTGGGGGCGGTGGGCGTGGTGTACTTCGCCAACGGCTTCTTCCTGTTCTTCTGAGGCGGCGGGAGGATCGCCGGGCGCACGGCCCGGCGGCTCAGACGTGTCAGGCCCCGCGCTTGAAGCCGACCTCCACGGTCTCGCCGCCGGCGCCCTTGTCCGTGTCGGCGCGCACGATGACCGGCACGCGGCGCACCCCGCCGGAGAGTGCGAGCATCTCCTCAAGCCGCGCCGGGTCGGCCAGCACGTCTATGAACGTCGCGCCGGGCAGGGCCTCGCGGGCGCGGCGCGTGTGCGGGCAGCCGTCCTTGCCGTAGATGATGACCTCCGCGCCGTCGTGGCGGACGTCCCTGTCCGCGTCCCCGCCGTCCCGCAGGGGCAGGGTGCAGCGCTCGCCGGTCCTGATGGGGTCGCTCATGCCCCCTAGATGGTCTTGAGCAGCCGCGATGTCAAATCCGTGAGCGAGGCCGTGCCGCCGTTCTTGTAGTACTTGCTGATGGCGGTGTTCTGCCCGGCCAGCGCGGTCTTGAGCTCGGAGAGGGTCACGTCGCCGTCGTCGTCGGCGTCCACCTCGGCGAACACCGAGGCCGTGAGCCCGGTCTCCTCGCTCGAAAGCTCGCCGTCGCCGTCGGCGTCCTTTTCCTTGAGGAAACGCTTGGCCGCGAGGTCGGAGTAGGTGCCCGAGGCCGCGGTGCTGGAGCTGGAGGCGTTGAGCAGCGCGGAGGTCAGGTCCGTGGAGCTCTTGGCCCCGCCGTTGCTGTAGAACTGGTAGATGGCGTCGTCCTGGCCCTTGAGCGAGGCCTTCACCTCGTCCACCGTGACCGCGCCGTCGGAATCGGCGTCCAGCTTGGCGTAGGCCTCGGCGGAGATGCTCACCTCGTCGCTGGAGAGCACGCCGTCGTGGTCCGTGTCGTTGTCCTTCAGGTACTTGGACGCGGCCAGGCCGGTGTAGGTGCCCTCGGGCAGCACCGAGGTGGTGCTTTCAGAGGTGGCGTCGGCGGTGCCGTCCAGGTAGTCCAGCAGGCTTGCGGAAAGCGAGGAAGAAATGTTCATGGGCATACCTCCGACTCCGCGCGGTGCATCTTCCGGGCCAGGGGAAATATCTGCCCGCCCGGCTTCGGCGCTGCGGGCATTGCTTGCGCGCGGCCAGGCCCAGGCGTAGAGGTGGAGCATTACCGACACCTGCAACCTCACGGGAGACGCCATGAAAATCTGTGCCGCGCCCTTTGCCCTGTGCCTCTGCGTTCTCGCCCTGCCTGTGCTCGCCTCCCCTGCCCAGGCCGGCTGGGCCGACGTGCTGGACAAGGTCCAGGCGCAGACCTCCGACAAGGGCTCCGGCGCTTCCGGCGCCATCGCTTCCGGTTTGTCCGATTCCGACTACGCCCGCGGCCTCAAGGAGGCGCTGGGCAAGGGCGTGACCACCGCGGTGGCCAGCCTGGGCAAGACCGACGGCTACTTCGCCAACGAGGCCGTGAAGATCCTCCTGCCCGACTCCCTCAAGAAGCTGGAGGGCCCGCTGCGCATGGCCGGCCAGGGCAAGCTGGTGGACGACCTGGTGCTGGCCATGAACCGCGCGGCCGAGCAGGCCGTGCCCCAGGCGGCGAACATCCTGGGCGACGCGGTGAAGAACATGAGCGCCAGCGACGCCAGGAACATCCTCGCCGGCGGCGACGACGCGGCCACGCAGTACTTCCGCAAGTCCAGCGGCGCGAAGATCGCCGAGCTGATGCAGCCGATCATCGCCAAGGCCACGGACTCCGTGGGCGTGGCCAAGGCCTACAAGAAGCTCACGGCCAACCCGCTGGCCGCGAATCTGGCCCAGTCCTACGGCCTGGACCTGGACGCCTACGTCAACGCCAAGGCCCAGGACGGCCTGTTCGCCATGATCGCCAAGGAGGAGAAGGCCATCCGCACCAGCCCGGTGGAGCGCACCACCGACATCCTCAAGAAGGTCTTCGGCGGCAAGTAGCCGCGCAAGGAGCGGGACGCTGGCGGCGGCGTAGAACGCCGGACGCCGCAACCGCAAAGGAGCCCCCATGGCGACAACGCCCGGCCTTGGCCGCCTGCGACTGTGCGCGAGCGCGCTGGCGCTCTTGTTCGCCCTTGCCGCCTGCGCGCCGCGGACCAGGTGGCCGGAGATCCCGCAGGCCGACCTGGAGGCCGAGGCCAGAAAGCAGAAGGAGCTGGTGCTGCGCGAGTTCCTGGCCATGCAGGAGCGTCTGCAGCGCGTGGCCTGGAACCTGCTTCTGCGCAACGCGGAGCTGTGCGGCGACAGGCTGGCCTATGGCCTGGGCCTGCAGATCGCCACGCGCGACGGCTTCCCCAAGGCCCTCCAGGAGGGCGGCGCGGGCGCGGACCTGCACGAGCGTCCGCGCGTGGTCTTCGTGGCCCAGGGCGGCCCAGCGGACCTCGCCGGGATCAGGGTCGGCGACATGCTCCACGCCGTGAACGGCGTGGACGCCGGCACGCGCAAGGAGGCCCGCGAGGCGCTCGAAGAGCTCCAGCCCGGCGGAAAGGTGTCGCTGGCGGTCAAGCGCGACGGCGAGATCAGCGAGCACCTCGTCACCCCGATGCGGGTCTGCGGCTACCCCGTGCGCCTCAAGGCGGAGCCCGTGCTCAACGCCTATGCCGACGGCAGGCAGATCGTGGTGTACAGCGAGATGCTCAAGTTCACGCGCACGGACGACGAGCTGGCGGTCATCGTGGGCCACGAGCTGGCGCACAACACCCAGGGGCACATCCGGGCCAAGACCGTGAACCTGATCCTGGGCCGGCTGCTGGTGGACCTGCCGGCGGCCGTGTTCGGCGGCGTCAGCACCGACCTGGGCGGACAGCTGGGCCGCATGGTCTACAGCCAGGAGTTCGAGAACGAGGCCGACTACGTGGGCCTGTACTACACCGCGCGCGCGGGCTACGACATCAGCACTGTGGCCGAGGTCTGGCGGCGCATGGCCTTTCTGGACCCCAAGGGCATCAGCATGGGCAGCACCCACCCGCCCACGGCGCAGCGCTTCCTGGCCCTGGAGGCCGCCCGCGACGAGATCCACGCCAAGCAGAAGGCTGGCCGGCCGCTCACGCCGGAGATGAAGCAGTAGGCCGTGCGGCGGCGAGGGGCGCGCCCGGAGAGGGCGACCGGACCCACCGCAAACAGGGAAATTGCGTCTGCTTGGCGCTTGTCTTGGGACAGCCCAAGTGTTACGTATTTGTATCTACACTATGGATGGGCTGCGCATGGGTTTCTACGAGTTCTTCTCGGGCGGCGGTATGGCGCGGATCGGGCTTGGCCCCGGCTGGCCCTGCCTCTTCGCCAACGACTTTGACCCCGCCAAGGCTGCGGCCTACCGCGCCTTCTTCGGCCCTTCCCAGGAACTGCGCGGCGACAGCATCGCCGATCTGGAGACCGCGGACCTTCCCGGCCATGCTGATCTGGCCTGGGCCTCCTTCCCCTGCCAAGACCTCTCCCTGGCTGGCAACTGCCTCGGTCTCAAGGGTGAACGCTCCGGCTTGTTCTGGGCCTTCTGGCGGCTCATGCAGGAGCTGCGGGCGGAGGGCCGCGCCCCACGGATGATCGTCCTGGAGAACGTCCGGGGAACCATCACCTCCCACCAGGGCCGCGATTTTGCGGCCATCTGCGAGTCCCTGGCCCAGGAGGGCTACAGGTACGCGCCGCTGCTGGTGGACGCCCAGCTTTTCCTTCCCCAGAGCCGCCCCCGGCTCTTCGTGGTGGCCTTCGGCCCTGACGCCCAGCCCCCCTCTGGCTTGGTGGGCAACGGCCCCACGACGACACCTTGGCACCCCAACGCCTTCGCCTACGCCTATGACCGCCTGTCGCCCCAGGCCAAGGCCGCCTGGCTGTGGCTCACGCCTTCCAGGCCCTCGGCCAAGCCGGGCAAGCTCTCGGACCTGATCGAGGACAACCCTGCTGGCGTCAGGTGGCACACGGCCTTTGAGACCAAGCGCATCCTGGACCTCATGTCGCCCCTGCACCTGGAGAAGGTGAAGAAGGCCGAGAAGGACGGCGGCAGGCGCGTGGGGACCGTCTACAAGCGGACCCGCCCGCAGGACGACGGGACCAAGACCCAGCGGGCGGAGGTCCGGTTTGACGAGGTGGCCGGATGCCTGCGCACTCCGGCGGGCGGATCAAGCCGCCAGATCATCCTGGTGGTGGAGGGCGGCAAGGTCCGCACCCGGCTCCTGTCGCCCCGCGAGGCCGCCCGGCTCATGGGGCTGCCCGAGTCCTACCCGCTGCCCACCCGGTACAACGACGCCTACCACCTCGTGGGTGACGGCGTGGCCGTGCCTGTGGTCTCCTGGCTGGCCCGCACCGTGATTGAACCCTGCCTGCGCCTGACGCCCCGCAAGGTGGCCGCCTGACGTCCGCGAAGAAGGCCAATGCGTCCGGGTATACGTCAACCCCCTTTGAGACAACCGAGCTGCGCAAGAACCTTGCGGCGTTTCTTCGTCAGCAAGTGCTAGACCCGGTCTCTGGGGAGCAGGTGGCCCTTGGGACGTACAAGTACGGCGTGTATGCCTTCTTCGACTAGACGGGGAACCGATCTACGTGGGCCAGACCTACGAGAGCCTACAGAGCAGGATTGGCAGGCACTTGACGAACCAGCGCACAGACGCGGTGGCGATGAACGTGCTTGACCCATTTGAGGTCCATGACATCGAAGTGTGGCCGATCCCGGAGTACCAGACGCTCGGGAAGCCCACCGCACAGGCGAGGGCCTACCTGGATTGGCTTGAGTGGGACGTTTTCCAGCACCTCCTCGGGCAGTCTCACTTCAAAGCGATTCTGAACGAGAAAGCCCCCGTGGCAGTTCCTGATATCGGGTACCAGAGGCCGAAAAGCTGGCGTGGCTGTGTGGTCAGCGATGAGGTCTCGAACCTGCGAGGGCATCCTGACGTGCGGATCGCAAGGCGCGCTGGCACACTGTCCCTTCTTGCCAAAGTCATAAGCGAACGCCAAGCGCAGGTGGGTTTACGCGGCACTCTGCTGACACAGGCGAAGCGGTTGGCTTGGCTTGCCGAGCGGCGCTTGGATGAAGCCTCGAAGCAGCCCACACCGCCAGACCCTGGCGATGAGTAATGCCTGATGACCACAGACGTCTTTGACGCCTCCACCCGGAGCCGGGTCATGCGGGCCGTCAAGGGCAAGAACACCCGGCCAGAGCAGGCCGTCCGCTCCCTCCTTCACGCCCTGGGCTACAGGTTCCGCCTGCATCGGCGCGATTTGCCCGGCTCCCCGGACATCGTCCTCCCTGGCCGCAAGGCCGTGATCTTCGTGCATGGGTGCTTCTGGCACGGCCACGCCTGCAAGCGGGGCAGCCGCGTCCCCAAGGCCAATGCGGACTACTGGATCAGCAAGATCGGGCGGAATGCGGCCCGCGACGCCAGAACGCGGGCGGAGCTGGAGGCCCTGGGCTGGCGGGTGCTGGTGGTCTGGGAGTGTGAGATCAAGGATGTCGCCGGATTGGCGGCGCGGTTGCAGCTTGACTTGAGGACTGGTCTCGACGCCACGTAGCTTCCTTTAGCCCCCTTTGAACTCCCGCCCCGGCTCCGCCGGAGGCGCGTTCCCGGCCGGGGCTAGCCCTTGCGTCCCTTGCGTTCACGGATGAAGGCCGCGTATTCCTGGTCCTCGCTCATGATGTGCTTGCTCCACCAGTTGACCAGATACTCGTTGATCCTGTTTGCGCACGCCAGGAAGGCTTCCTGCCCCGTGGAATCGACCTTGGCGAGAAGTGTGTGCAGTTCGGCGACAAACTCCTGCAGTGCGCGCAGATAGATGTCATGCTGGCAGATGTGGCCGTAGATCTTGGGGTACCCGTACTTGAGCAGCAGGTTTTCCTCTGTGTGAAAATGGAGGAAGGCGTAGGTGCGCATGCCGTAGATGAGGTGGATGACATCGGGGAGCTGCACCGGCTTTGACCGGGCCGCCTCGCAAAGCATGGATGAGTTTTGGCAGATGTCGAAAAAACCCTTGTGCTGGTCGTCGATGACGCCGATGTCGAGCATGAATTCGGGCTTCCACAGATTCACTGGTCCGTCCACACTCCCTCCCCGCGCACGGTCCATGCGCTCAGCATGAGATATATACCGACGGGTTTGTGATTGGCAAGGCGCCGAAGCTGCGGGCGGAGGTCAGCCCTGGCCGGTTTTATTCTGAAACTCCTGCCCCACCTTGAGCAGGCGCGCGGCCAGCGGCGTGATGGGCGCGTTCACGGCCAGCACCAGGGCCTTGGGGCTCATGTAGTCGCTGGACCAGTCAAAGATCAGGGCGACGGAGCCGTCGGCCTGGAGCTCGGCGGACGCCACCATGCGCCGCGCGTCCGTGGCCTTTGGCCCGTTCTTGCTCTTGCGGTCGAAGAGGAAGTTCTCGCGGGCCATGAACTCCGCCCACTGGCCGCGCCAGCGCGCGACGTCCTCGGCGGTTCCGGAATACCGCAGCGTGAAGCGCTCGCGCAGGGGCTGCTCGGGGCGCTTGAGCACGGGCAGGGACTCGATGCGCAGCGGGGTCAGGCCGGTGGGCATCTGCGCGCGCAGCGCGGCGAGCACGGCCTCCGGCCTGAGGGCCTCGCGCAGGGTGATGGTGAGGCATTCGCAGGCGCTCTCCACGCCCACGGGCAGGGCGCGGCCGAAGGACAGGCGCGGCATGGGGTGGAAGCCCGCGCTGAAGGACAGGGGCAGCCGCGCGCGGCGCAGGGCGCGCTCCAGGATGCTCTGCAGTTCCAACTGGCTCAAATACGCGGCCTCGGCGCGCTTCTCGTACCAGACGCGGTACTGGGCCTGGCGCTCGTTGAGGTCCACGTGCGTCTCCGCGGCCGGAGACGGCGCGCTCTCCGGCGCATCTCCCTGCACAACCTCCCGCCCCTCCACTGGCAAAATCGGCGGCGAAGCCGCCTCCTGGTCGCGGCGGGCGAAGACCACGCGCGGGCGGATGTCCTGGGTGGCGGCCTGCTGCGTCAGGCGCGACTTGCGGCCCTCGTGGTTGCACACGCCGCAGCCCTGGCACGCGCCGTAGCGGCAGTCGGGCGTGACGGACGCGGCATGGGCGCGGCGGCGCTCGGCCAGCAGAAATTCCCTGGACACGCCGCAGTCCAGGTGGTCCCAGGGCAGGGTCGCGGCGGGGTCGCGGCCGGCCTGGAACTCCTCGGGGCTCAGGCCGTGCTCGGCCAGGGCCTCCAGGAAGGGCTCCAGGCGAAGAAAGTCCTTCCAGCTCGAAAACAGCGCGCCCTTGGCGTAGGCGCTTTCCAGCACCGGGCCGAGGCGGCGGTCCCCGCGCGAAAAGACCCCTTCAAGGAAGCTCATCTCGGGCTGGTGGTACTTCAGGGTCACGCGCTTGTGGGGCTTGAACGCGTCCTTGAGGCGGTAGATGCGGCGGCGGATCTCGGCCATGGAGATCTGCGGCTCCCACTGGAAGGGCGTGTGGGTCTTGGGCACGAAGGGCGAGATGGCCGCCGTGACCTGCAGGCGCTTGACGTGGCGGCCGGCGGCGTCGCGCACCTTGAGGCAGAGGTCCACGATGGCGTCCAGGTCGGCGTCGGTCTCGGTGGGCAGGCCGATCATGAAATAGAGCTTCACCTGCTGCCAGCCGTGCTCGAAGAGCGTGCGCACGTGCGCGATGAGCGCGTCCTCGGTGACGCCCTTGTTGATGACGTCGCGCAGGCGCTGGCTGCCGGCCTCGGGCGCGAGCGTGGCCCCGGTGCGGCGGATGCTGGCGATGCGGCCCATGATGTGCTCCGACAGCGAGCCCACGCGAAGGCTCGGCAGGGAGATGGACACCTGCTCGGCGGCGCAGCGGTCGAACACCGTGTCGAAGAGCTTCTCCAGCGCGGAGTAGTCGCCCGTGGACAGCGAGAGCAGCGAGACCTCCTCGAAGCCGGTGGCCGCGATGGCCTTCGAGAGGGTGTCGCCCAGCTCCTCGGGGGTCTTTTCGCGCACCGGGCGGTAGACCATGCCCGCGTGGCAGAAGCGGCAGCCGCGCGTGCAGCCGCGCGCCAGCTCAAGGGTGTAGCGGTCGTGCACCGCCTGGCCGAAGGGCACCGTGGGCGCGGTGGGGAAGGGGGCGGCCGAGAGGTCGGGCAGCATGGCCTTTTCCACGCGCTCATGGCCGGGGAGCAGCGAACGCACGGCCGCGTCCGGCCCGTCCCAGGCGAACAGCGCGGGCACGTAGACCCCGGGCAGGGCGGCCAGCTCGCGCAAGAACTCGGCCTTGGGCCTGTTTGCGCGGCGGGCCGCGCCGATGCGCTCCACGAGTTCCGGCAGGATGGCTTCGCCGTCGCCCAGCACGCAGAGGTCCAGGAATTCGGCGATGGGCTCGGGGTTGTAGCAGGCGCCGCCGCCGGCCATGACCACCGGCCAGTCCCAGCTTGCCCGCGCGTTCGCGCGCAGGGGGATTTGCGCCAGGTCGAGCATGTACAGCACGTTGGTGTAGCACAGCTCGTGGGTCAGGCTGAAGGCCACCGCGTCCAGCCGGGCCAGGGGGGTGTCGGTCTCGAGCGTCGCCAGGGGCGCGCCGTGCTCGCGCAGGATGGCGGCCGCGTCCACGCAGGGCGCGAACACGCGCTCGGCGTACAGGCCCTCGCGCTCGTTCACGGCCTGGGCCAGGATCTTCTGGCCGAGGTAGCTCATGCCCACCTCGTAGAGGTCCGGGAAGGCCAGGGCCACGCGGCCGCGCACGCGGGAAAGATCCTTGCGCGCCACGCCCCATTCGCAGCCGAGGTAGCGGCTGGGCCGGGGGAGCAGGGGCAGGAGTTCCTTCACGGCGCGTCCTTGTGGGCTGGGTGGCGGCTGGGTGGCGGGCAAAAAACGGGCGGCGAGACCGCTGGTCCCGCCGCCCCGGATGGTTCAGGCGGCGCTTTTCGCCTATTTGGTGATGAGCTGGGAGAGGTTGCCCGCGCCCGGGGCGGAGAGGGTCAGGTTGCTGGCGGCCTCAAGGTACTTGGTCTTGAGCTCCTCCGGGGCCTTCTTGTACTCGTAGAGCACGTGCTTGGTGGAGATCTCGCCGGTGATCTCCTGCTCGAAGGGGTAGCCGAAGGGCAGGAGCATCATCTGCACGCCCTGCTGCATGGGCACGGTCTGGAGCACGGCGGGGTCGCTGATGGTCTGGCCGTCGGCGCTGAACTTGCCGATGACGGTCTCCCCGTTGATGAGCTTCACGAGGCGGATATCGTAGGCCATGAGGGTGACTCCTTGGTTTTGGTGAGGCGGAAGGTAGGGGCTCGGGCCGGTGCTGTCAAGGTATTGCCGGGCAAGCGCCTTGCCAGCCGGGCCCGGGCAGGCTAGCATGGCCGGAAAACCCCCACAGCCCGAGGACCGACGCCCATGCGCAGACGCCCCACCGCCGGCCTCCTGGCCCTGCTCGCACTGGCGCTTCTCTTGTGCGGCTGCCTCGTGCCGGACCACTACATCGCGCGCGTCAAGGTGGAGCGCGACGGCTCGTACAAGGCCTTCGCCGAGGGCCTGGCGGTGCACGTCGAGTCGGTCCGCGCCCTGCGCGCCCTGGCCGCGGAGCAGCGCGCCGGCACGCTCAAGCCCGAGGACGTGAAGAAGCGCAAGGGCGAGATCGAGGGCCGGCTCCGGGCCGAGCTGGAGAAGCTGCGCACAGACCCGCGGGTGCAGGGCCTGAACTCCGTGGGCGAGGGCAAGGTGCGCTTCACCGTGGGCGGCAGCTGGACCATCAACCGGGACGTGCTGGTGTTCAGCGAGCTGGCCCAGCCCGTGTCCTACGCCATGAGCCCGGACGGAAGCATCCGGCTGCGGGTGAAGGACGCCCTGCCCCCGCGCGAGGGCAAGTCCCTGGGGCTGGCCTGCGAGGGCACGCTGTCGGTGGTGCTGGCCGAAGGCATCGAGGTGCTGGAGCACAACGCGCAGATCGCGCCCAAGTCGCCGGGCGGCTCGTACCGCTGGACCGTCAGCGGCCCGGACGACGCCGCGCCGTACCTGAAGATCCGCCTGCCCGTGGGCGAAGTTCCCGCGGCCGCGCCGAAAAAAAACCTTGTGGGCCACGGAGAAAAACGCTAAAGACACCTTCCGTCCCGCGCGCCGGGACGCCCATGGGGATGTAGCTCAGCTGGGAGAGCGATGCGTTCGCAACGCATAGGCCAGGGGTTCAATCCCCCTCATCTCCACCAAGAATCACAAGGGCTTACGGAGGAAAATCCGCAAGCCCTTTTTTCTTGGCACACGGGGTTGGCACACAGGCGTGGTGCGCGCCGCATCAAAAAAGGGGCGGCCCGCGCCGCCCTTTTGATCGCCTCCTAGACCGTTGGGACTCTCTGCGCCCTGAGCGCCGCGATCTGCGCCTCCAGGTTCGCCAGTCAGGCGGCGTAAAACAGGGGAGAGAAGACCCCGAAGCGAGAGCCAGCGCCCAAAGAAAAGGCCGCCCGAAGGCGGCCAGGACGTCAACCGAGAAGGACGGTGCTACCTGCCGGACGGCACGAGTTCAAAGCGGACTTTGCACCCCACGGCGCTGGCGTAACGCTTGAGCGAGTCGAGGCTCTTGACCTTCCCGGCCTCTATCTTGGCCACGGCAGGTTGGGAGACGCCCATTTCCGCCGCGACCTGGGCCTGGGTCTTGCCTGCCCGTGCGCGTGCGGCGATGGTCTGCCCAATCAGCGCGAATTCGTCCGCCAGCGCATCATACTCCCGGCGGTACTCGGGATCCTTCATGAGGTCGGCGTGGACCTCTTCAAGCGGGATGCCCTTTCTCATGTTCTTTCCTCCCACCTCGCCCACGCGAGATTCATTTCTGCGCGCGGGGTCTTCTGCGTCTTCTTCACGAACACCCGGAGCACCATGAGGGAGCGCCCCGTATCCAGCACATACAGGCACCGGGCGATGCCGTCCTTGCCCGAGGCGCGCAGCTCCCACAGCTTGCCGTCCACCGGACGGGCCTGCGGCATCTTGAGCGCCAGGAGCCCATGCTCCCGGAAAAGAAACAAGGTCCGCGAGAACCGCGCCTGCAAGTCGGCAGGCAACGCCTTGTATTCGTCCGCCGCCGCTTCGTCGAATATGACCGACCATGTCTCCATGCGACATATATAACCTTGCGGTTATGGCGAGTCAAGCATGTAGGGGGACAAAGCGGGTCTGAAATTTGACATGCATCAGCTGACCTGCCCCCAGAAGTTGTACCACTCATTGCGTTAGTCTGTACTCACCCTTTTGCGCAAGAGGTGGCCCCCAAGGGGAGCACCCTGGCCCGAGGGGCAGGGTGGCGACCGGCGCTGGCGGAC